>QWCH01002123.1_pt1 | contig 50623 bp, 39 predicted proteins | sample 1972671 | NCBI WGS metagenome assembly QWCH01 (sample SAMN09866713, study PRJNA288562) | Human gut metagenome isolate term3_stool, whole genome shotgun sequencing... | isolation source: gut | host: Homo sapiens | place: USA: California
CTCGCCATGGCATAACTCGAGCAAGCTCGGTTCTGCTCATTTGGCTTAACGAAAACGTTCATATAAATTTATCTATTATTTTAATTCCGCCAACGGGTTGTTCCTTATGAAGTTGCTCCCCAGCAGAGCTTCACTACGCTTCAAACTGCAAACCAAAGGTACAATATGTAAGTTGCTTCAACGAAGAAACATCGGAAAAATCATCCTGCAATTTGAGCTATAGGATACATACTTCTCAAAATCATCCTGCAAAATGAGCTATACGCCAAATTTTCTTCATAGCATCAATAACAAACAGATAGGAGGGGGCTATCGGGGAAAAAGCTCTGCCACACCCGCACACAAGTATTTGCCGCCTACTTTTTTGGAGGGTGAAATGGCTATAACAAACTAGCTAATTATGATTTGTTAAGCTTTCGCAATTGTTAAAACGAACAAATATTGCACGCTTTTTTATGGGTGTTTTTTGTATTGCCAATAAAAAATCGTTTTTTATAAAGATTTTTATTTGTTTATAATGCGTTGTGTAGCAAATAGTTGCGTGTATAGCGTTGGCGATGAAATAAAAAATATATTTCCGAATACTTGCAATCGCTTTTTCAATATGTTATCTTTGCAATGTGATCAGAAACAATATGATTACCACAATAAAAAAGATACTATTTTATAAAAGAAGAACAGCGTATGAATACACCTGAACAATTATCAGAACACTTCTCTTTAAGCGAGATGTTGCAATCGGGAGTTGCGGTGAGATTTGGAATAGACAACTTACCCGAAGATGTGGCTAGCGCAAATATCAGTGCAAGCGATGTAAAGAAAAATTTACGTTTCCTCTGTCGCACTGTATTAGAACCCTTGCGGCAGCGAGTGGGCAGGGTGCTTATAACGAGTGGTTATCGCACCGAAGCGCTCAATAAGCTTGTGAAGGGCGTGGCAAACTCGCAGCACCTCTTTGGTGAGGCTGCCGATATTTATGTGTCGGATGCTCACCAGTGTCAGAAGTATGCTAAGATTATAACGGAGCTAACCGATTTTGATCAGCTTATTTTAGAACCCATTCACTCGAAGGAGAAACACTGGCTGCATGTGAGCATTTCACGACGGCATAAGAACCGCCACCAGATAATAGGGTTGTGAGTAATAATATAAATATATAAAAACGTAAATATAAAAACACATTATTATTTATATTCAACAATAAAAAGCACTTATGACGGTATTTGTGAGATTGTACAATTGGTTTTTATGGCTGCGGCGAGCTGTGAGGTATGCTTATATCTAGCATAGGCAGCGGATCGACAAAACTATGAAAAACACACAAAGATTTATTTTTTTACCAACGTTTTCGTTAAGCCAAATGAGCAGAACCGAGCTTGCTCGAGTTATGCCATGGCGAGAAAACGAAGGATGAAATCCAAACATTTTTAACCGCTCTCTGCACTGCTGCAGCAGGGTAGGGGGCAGCGTAACTAACATTTTTATTTTTTTTTAATTTTAAAAGCTAGTCCTCGCGAAAGACTGGAGCATCGTGTTCCAGAGAGGCAATTATTTAACACTATGATTAACTTTAAGATGTATCAAGACAACCGTAAGAACAGTAAGAAGAAGGGCTATTGGTACGCTCGCGTTTGTAATCAAGGCATAGCCGATATTAAGTATTTGGCAGGTCGCATTAGCAACACTTGCACCGTAACCGAGAGCGACATTTTGGCAGTGATCAGTGCGTTGGTAACCGAGATGGGCTATGCGCTGAAAGACGGTAAGCGTGTGGTGTTGAGCGGTTTGGGATCGTTCAAGGCAGGTTTCCGCTCAAAGGGTGTGGAAAAGTTGAAGGATTTCAACCCTGTGGCTCACATCTACAATCCTCACATCAACTTCTTGCCACAAACAGCACGCGGTGATGGCAAGAACCGTTATAAGACGATGCTCTTAGGGTGGAGGGTGTCAGAGCTTACCGATTACCAGTCGGGTAATAAGGAGGGAGGAGCTACTAAGCCTTCTACTGGTGGTGGCACCGATCCACAGGTGTAAGCTAGGCACACACAAAAAAAGATCTTCTCGGCTAGCGATGTCAGTAAGACTGTGCTGGCAGGGAAGATCCCTTTTTACCCCCCCCGATCGGTCATCAGACCGCAAATATCGAAGAACGCTAATGACCAGTCTGGGTTAAAAGCGACAAATTAAGGACTTTTGGTTTAGCCGCTTAATGGTGATTATTTATTTTTCTCTGTTAGAGATACTTATTTTTTTAACCTTTTAATATTATATATATCAACTATGAAAAAAGAAACTTGGAAAACAATTTTGCAAATCGCTATCTCTATTCTCACAGCCTTAGCCACAACGCTGGGAATAGCATCGTGTAGGTAGTGGAGAGAGATGAGAGAGGAGGAGAGATGAGAGTTTTTCTAGGAATACTAGAATTACTAGGAATACTAGGACGGGCATCTCTCAACTCTCCACTCTCCACTCTCTCACTTAGGTTGGCACATCTTTTGTTTATATCTTTCAAGATACAAATATTAAACAAAGATGAAACTATCTGCAATACTAATCGCGTTGCCCCTTGTCATAGGCACTGCCTCATGCAAGCAGCAACCCAAGCAATCGGCAGAGAAGGTTGCTAACACAGAGACAAAAACAAGTAATAACAACAATTCAGGAAAGGAAAAAAAGATGGGAGTACAGGAAATGACAGCTCAGATGTTTAAAGAAAAGGTGATGAACTACGAGAAGAACCCTAACACATGGGTATTCGAAGGTGATAAACCCGTACTCATCGACTTCTATGCCACATGGTGCGGACCTTGCAAAGCTACAGCTCCTATCGTAGAAGAACTTGCTAATGAATATGCTGGCAAACTAGATGTATATAAGGTAGATGTAGATAAGCAGGAGGAGCTAGCAGCACTCTTCGGTATCCGCTCTATCCCTACTTTCCTCTTCGTACCAAAGAATGGTAAACCTACTCTTCAGTCGGGTGCGATGAGCAAGCCACAGTTCGAGGAAATCTTAAAGACCAACATCTAGATAACTACCACGCCAAATCGTCTAACGTTACGCCTTTGCGGAGATAATTGATGTCAGTCCAGTTCCAAATACCATGCACGCGAGCATGCTTCGACGACTGCCAAATGTCATAATGGGTATCGAGCATAGACGGTTCGAGCGAATAGTTGGCAATGAAGAGGCGATAGTGGTTGAACTCAGGATATAAATAGAGATGATAATATGCCTCATTGGTGTAGATCATCGGCGATTTTCCTAATCGTTCCTTTATCAAGCGGATAAACTTGGCAAGATTTTTCTGAATGATAGGTCGATTCCATCCCTCAGTGCCATCCTTTTCGATGTCGACAACAGGTAAGAGATCTTGGTCGTCAGGAGTGATGGTGCCGAGGAAGTTGTCTACCTGCCGTTCCATCGATGTGCGGCGCGTGAGAAAATGATACGATCCCACCTTAAATCCTCGTTTTCGTGCTTCGCGCACATTCTCTTTATAAAACGGATCTACGATATTGCTACCTTCGGTGGCTTTGATATAAACAAATTTCAGACTCGTATTGTTTTCCACCTCGTCCCAATGTATTTTGCCTTGATGGCGCGAGATGTCGATACCGTCAAAACCTTCGGCATAATCGCCCTCTGTAAGATCTCTGAAGGGCCACTCCTTGCTCACGGTGTCTGTGCTACGATGTCGCCAAGGCTTGAGATCTATCAGCAGGATTGTTCCCAACACCACTATCCAAAACCCGATGATGGTAATGATGCGCCATGCGTTTTTGCTACCTTTTGCTGGCTTCGATTTTCTTTTCATTCTCCCACTCCTTCAGTTGTTCTCGCCAGTCGATTGCCTCACCGCTCTCAATGGCTGCTTGTTCGCGGAGCTGCTCATCGCGCGCTTTGTCGCGTGCTCGCTTCTCTTTCATTGCTGCGATAGTGGCATCGTCGAGGATCTCGATGGCACCACGCTCAATGGCTTTAGAGAGTTCTTGTTCGCCGAAAGCCTTCCCAGGCTCGTTGAAATCGGAGATATTAAATTCAAACGTTGTGCGGAGATTGTGGCGAATGAGTTTCTGTTTGGCACGATTGGCAGCATTTTTCAATCGTAGAAGTTTACCAATTTTTACTATTTCGTCATTCGAAAATTTGTTTCTTCCCATATTGCTGATATTTCCTGCAAAGTTACGAATAATAGATAAGATATGGCATAGCTTACACAAGCTTCATTATTTAATTTCTGTTTAATGCCCTTTTATAAATATGCGCATTTGCTTTATATTGTGCAATAACGAATGATTGTTGGCGCAAACAGTAGTTTTATAAACTATCAAAGAAAGCGGATAATTTATAATACAAACTAGTTTTTGCGTAAAAAATAACGCTTAACAGTAAGTTTTTATGAAAATTCTTTGCGTAGATTAAAAAAATATATAAATTTGCAAACGTAAGTAATGGAAGCATAATTTGCATAACTGTGTAAACCTTACGCTCTAAAAAGTGAATATAACGTTGGATTTCATCCTTCATTTTCTCGCCATGGCACAACTCGAGCAAGCTCGGTTCTGCTCATTTGGCTTAACGAAAACGTTCTGAATGAAGTTACAATCATTACCTAAAGCGCAGCCATGACGGACGCCTTTTACAAAATAAGGAGAGCTTTGTTAGCGGTGGTATAACCATCATTATCAGCAAGCTTTTTTAGAACAAGATACAAACAATACTATATATAATATCATAAATTACTGTTTATTAAAAAAAATCCTATGGAGAAAAGACTATCTTTACTATTGGTCTCATTATTCCTTTTTATAGGAACGGCATTAGCCCAGACCAAGATTACAGGTACAGTGCTTTCACAAGATGACGGACTGCCAGTTATTGGTGCTTCTGTCATAGTGCAAGGTACGAAAACAGGTACACAAACAGACATTGATGGTAAGTTTACCCTTGATGTCCCAGCTGGTAAAAAGCTTATCATTAGCTATATTGGTATGCAGTCGCAGACGGTTATGGCTAAAGACGGTATGCAAGTGAAACTTATTGGCGATCAGACTAACCTACAAGAAGTGGTTGTAACAGGTTTGCAGAAGATGGACAAGCGCCTCTTCACAGGTGCAACGACAAAAATTTCTGGTGAAAAATCTAAACTCGATGGTGTCGCTGACGTTAGCCGTTCGCTCGAAGGACGTGTGGCTGGTGTGAGTGTTCAGAACGTTTCGGGTACTTTCGGTACAGCACCTAAGATCCGTGTGCGTGGTGCTACCTCTATCTATGGTAGTTCTAAGCCTTTGTGGGTTGTAGACGGTGTGATTATGGAAGACGTTACCGAAGTAGATGCCGATCGTTTGTCGTCTGGTGATGCAGCTACCTTGATTTCTTCTGCTATCGCAGGTTTGAATGCCGACGACATTGAGAGCTTCCAAGTATTGAAGGACGGTTCGGCTACCTCTATCTATGGTGCGCGTGCTATGGGTGGTGTGATCGTTGTAACGACCAAGAAGGGTAAGGCAGGTACTACTCGTGTAAACTATACGGGCGAGTTTACCATGCGTCTTCGTCCTAGCTATAGCAACTTCAACATTATGAACTCTCAGGAGCAGATGTCTGTATATCGCGAAATGGAGAAAGCTGGTCTTTTCAGCTTTAGCCGCACTTTCCGTGCTTCTTCAAGCGGTATCTATGGTAAGATGTATCAGCTTATGAACACTTACGACCCTGCTACAGGTGGCTTTAAGCTTGCTAACACCCTAGAGGCACAAGCAGCATATCTTCGCACTGCTGAATATCGTAACACCAACTGGTTTAAGGAGTTGTTCAGCACAGCTATCTCGGCTAACCACTCTGTAAGCCTTTCTACTGGTAACGACAAGGCACAGCTATATACCTCTTTTAGCTTTATGGACGATCCGGGCTGGACAGAGGCTTCTAAGGTAAAGCGTTACACAGCAAGTGTAAATGGTTTGGTAAACCTTTCTAAGAAAGTATCTTTAAACTTGATTTCTAATGCCGCTTATCGTAAGCAGAGAGCTCCGGGTACAACTAGTCAAAGTGTGGATGCTGTTACGGGTACGGTAAGTCGCGACTTCGATATTAACCCTTATTCATACGCTATAAATAGCTCTCGCACGTTGGATCCTAACGAGTATTACACACGTAATTTCTCACCTTTCAACATTCACAACGAGCTTTCTAACAACTTTATCGACTTTGATGTTATCGACCTCAAGCTTCAGGCAGAGCTGAAGTATAAGCCAGTGCGCACAGTAGAGATGTCGCTTCTTGGTGCTTACAAGGTTTCTTCTACCACACAGGCTTCTCAGATCCGTGAAAACTCTAACATGGCAATGGCTTTCCGTGCTATGGACGATGCTACGATCCGCGACCGCAACCCTTGGTTGTACACTGATCCTGACAAACCTAATACCTTGCCAATGTCTGTACTTCCTGAAGGCGGTTTCTATCGTGAAACGAAGTATAAGATGAACTCTTGGGACGTTCGTGCTACTGTTAGCTACAACGATGTTTTCAACGATCAGCACATCTTAAACCTCTTCGGTGGTATGGAAATCAACAATACCAACCGTACACGTAGCTACTTCAATGGTGTTGGTATGCAATATGATATGGGCTTCTTAGGCGCATATAATTATAACTATTTTAAGCAGGCTTCTGAGCAAAATGATGTTTACTATTATCTAAGTAATGGTTACAACCGTGAAGCATCATTCTTCGGTACAGCTACTTACTCTTGGAAGGGTCGTTACACCATTAACGGTACGATGCGTTACGAGGGTAGCAACCGCTTGGGTAAGGCTACATCAGCACGTTGGTTGCCTACATGGAACGTTTCTGGTGCATGGAACGCACACGAAGAACCTTGGTTCCAAAAAACATTTAAGGAGGCACTTACACACGCTACTTTGAAGGCTTCTTACTCGCTAACAGGTGATAAGCCTGCTGTTACTAATGCAAATGTAATTATTCAGAGTATGAACCCATGGCGTCCATTCGCTAATGATAAGGAGTCGGCTTTGGAAGTTTGGGACTTTGCTAACCCTAACCTTACTTATGAGAAGAAGCATGAGTTTAACATAGGTTTTGATCTTGGTTTCTTAAAAAACCGTTTGAACGTTACCTTCGATATGTATTGGCGTAACAACTACGACTTGATAGGTCCAAAGATTACAAACGGTACATCTGGTACGATCACTAGGTATATGAACATTGCTTCAATGAAGTCGAATGGTGAGGAACTTTCTATCTCTTCTAAGAACATTGTAGGCAAAAACTTCAAGTGGAATACCGACTTTGTGTTCTCTCACGTAAAGACAAAAGTAACCGATCTTGATAGCCGTGCCAACATTATGAAGATGATTTCTGGCTCTGGTTTCACAATGGCAGGTTACCCTTACCGCTCACTCTTCTCTATGGACTTCCAAGGCTTGAACAAGCAAGGTTTGCCTATGTTTATCAATGAGAAGGGCGAAAAAACGGTTGGCGATATCGAGTTCCAGTCGACTGATGTTTCTCACCTAGTATATGAAGGTCCTATCGACCCAACCATCACTGGTTCGCTCGGTAATACTTTCTCTTGGAAGAACTGGCACTTAAACATCTTTGCTACCTACGCCTTTGGTAACAAGGTGCGTCTCGATCCTTCATTCTCTTCTTACTACTCTGACCTAGACGCTATGCCTAAGGAGTTTAAGAACCGATGGACAGAGGCTGGCGACGAGGCTTACACTACTATTCCTGCTATTGCCGATTTACGCTCAATGCAGAACAATGCCCGTCTAGGTTATGCTTACAATGCTTATAACCTATCTACAGCACGTGTAGCAAAGGGCGACTTCATTCGTATGAAAGAAATTTCTTTGTCTTACGATTTCCCACGTGCATGGACAAAGGCGTTGATGTTAAATACTGCAAGTTTGAAGCTTCAGGCTACTAACTTATTCTTGATCTATTCAGACGCTAAGTTGAACGGACAAGATCCTGAATTCTTTAATGTAGGTGGTGTGGCTGTGCCTATGGCTCGTCAGTTTACCCTTACAGTACGCCTTGGATTATAATCTTCCTAAAACGCATAAAGTATGAAAATTAGAAAACTAACAACAATATGTTTGTTTGCATTAGGAACAATGGCACTGACCACCTCATGCAACGACTACCTAGACACGCTTCCAGATGATCGTGCCGAGCTAAACAGTGTAGATAAGATAAAATCGGTGCTCACAACAGGTATTAGCAATAAGTTGCCTAATATGTTGATGTATATGAGTTCTGACGATGTTACCGATAATGGTAAAGCATACGGTTACACCCCTGCTATGCAGGATATGTATCTCTTTAAGGATGTCAACACTCGAGGCAATGATGATCCATATTTGGTATGGAATGGTACTTATTATTCAATAGGTGTTGCTAACCAAGCACTAGCAGCTCTCGACAAGCTAGGCGATAACGCAGAAACCAAGCCATTGCGCGCCGAGGCGTTATTAGAGCGTGCTTACGGTTTGTTCTCGCTATCGAACGCTTTCTGTATGGCATACGATGCTACTAAGGCGGATACTTACTTAGGGTTGCCTTATCCAAAGGTAGCCGATGAGGAAGTAGCTAGTCGAGGCTCTTTAAAGGAATTGTATGCTAATATTGATGCCGATATAGAGGCTGCTCTCCCTCTGATTGATGACGGCTATTTAGCTGTGCCTAAATACCACTTCAATCGTAAGGCTGCCTACGCTTTTGCTGCTCGCTTCAATCTCTATTATGGCAATAATGATAAGGCTATCAAGTATGCTACAGAAGCTATAGGAGTAGATCCAACGGCAAACTTACGCCAAATGGACAACTATAAGTCGCTAGCAGGTTTGAAGGATATTTGCAATCATTACATCAGCTCTAGCGAAAAGGCTAACCTTATGCTTCAAACAGCTTACTCGTTTATGGGACGTATTCAAGAATATGACCGTTATTCACACAATATAACAATCACAAAGTACGAAACGTTTTGGGCAGTAGCTCCTTGGGTAGAAGGATTGAATCCTTACTCTGATAAGACTTGTCTTTACGAAGCAAAACGCATGTTTGGTGGTGCTTATAACGTGAATCTGCCTAAGATGCAGGAAATATTTGAAGTTACCGATAAGATTAACCAAACAGGTTTCCCACATATTGTAAACGTAGCTTTCTCTACCGACGAGACTTTGTTGGTACGTGCAGAGGCTGAAATCTTGAAAAAGGATTATGCTGCTGCTGTTCGCGATATGAACTATTGGATAGGCGCACACTGTGCTGTTTCTAATAAAGTGTTCGGAGGAGACGGAACGGCTAAGCGTCCTACTTTGACAGAGCAGGGTATCGTTGACTATATGAAGCAGCTTGCCGAGTCGGTTGTTACACCGAAAACTGATCGTGAGCGTAGCATTAAGAAGGTGCTTCATCCACAAGGTTTCACCGTAGAAGCAGGTAAGCAAACAAGCTTCATACAGTTGCTTTTGCACATGCGTCGTATCGAAACATGGAAGACAGGTTTGCGCTTTATGGACTTGAAGCGTTACGGTATTGAATATACTCACTTCCGTGCTGGCGAAGATCCTATCGTCTTTAAGGCCGGTGATAAGCGTGGTGCGCTTCAGCTTCCTGAAGATGTATTGAAGGCTGGGTTAGAGGCTAACCCTAGATAAGACCAATTACTCACCTAATTTAAAGTAAGAAAAATATGAAATTTCCAAAGATAATATTACTCGCAGGTATGTTATCACTCACCTATGCTTGTAGTGATGAAAACCTTAGCGATACTTCTGTTGTCAAAATCGAAAATGAGGTAGCTGACGCAGAGTTCGATAAATGGCTACAGAAGAATTATGCCGATCCGTATAATATCAATTTCAATTATCGTTATGTCGACAAGTTGGTACACTCACCATTCAATGTTATTCCTGCCGATGTAGCTAAGTCAAGGGCATTGGCTGTCTTGATCAAGAAAGTATGGATGGATGCATACGAGGAAGTGGCAGGTAAAGACTTCCTAAAAAAGAAATGTTTCCGTGAGTTTCAACTTATTGGTTCGCCACAGGTAAAGGACAATGGTGCAATTACTTTAGGACAGGCTGAAGGGGGTATCATGGTAACCTTATTCCGTGTAAACGAGCTGGATCCTGCCCATATCTACATAAATCAGACCAATCATTACGAGCCTAAGGATAAGACGCCATTAGACTTAAATCATTGGTTTTTCCATACTATGCACCACGAGTTTATGCACATCTTGACGCAGACTAAGAATTACTCTACCGATTTCCAAACCATATCATCGGGTAAGTATCATGCTGCCGACTGGGTGAACTTAAAGGACGAAGATGCAGCTAAGGAAGGCTTTGTAACGGGTTATGCTAGTAAGGAGTATAACGAAGATATTGCCGAACTCTATTCTACTTACGTTACACTTACCGAAGATGCTTGGCAAGAAATCTTAGATCATGGTGTGATCGTAAAGACTGACGAAGCAGGCAACGTGCTTTATCAGCAAGATAAGAGAGGAAATTATATCTATGAAAAAGATCCTGACGGAAACCCTGTTTATCTTACCGATAAGGATGGCCTCCTAGTTCCTGAAAAGGATGCTAATGGTAGCATCGTTTATCAGAAGGATCAGAAAGGCAACTATCTTTACTTTAAGAACGGTACTGAAAAAATTCCTATGTATGCAGGGCATGGTCCTTTATACTATGTCTATGAAGAGGGAAATATAATACCGCTTTATGCAGATGCTTCAGGTAAGCTTAAACTTGTAACTGAGGCTGTTGGCGACCCTATTTACGAAAAGAATGAAGCTGGGCAGACAGTTTATGATGATTCAGGTAAGCCTGTACCAGCTTATTACAAGATCCCAGTGTTTGAATATAAGAAGCTTCCTGTTGTCGATACTACTGGTAAGGATGCTATTTTAAAGAAGATGGCTATCATTCGCACTTACTTTAAGGATAGTTGGGGCTTAGACCTTGATAAGATACGCGAAGTGGTATTAAGGAAGTCGAAGGAGGCTGAGACAATGGATCTAACCAAGTTACCATAAACATATAGGAGATAAAAATATGAAAAAAATATATAGTTTAGCATTCGCACTCGTGGCTCTGCTCGCTATTACCTCTTGTAAGAACGAGATAGATGATGTGTTCGATCAACCATCGGCAGAGCGTATTAGCGCCGAATTACAAAAAACAAAAGAAGTACTCACATCGGCTAAAAATGGCTGGTGCTTAGAGTTCTTTGGTAAGAGAGATTTAGGTGGCTATAATATTCTGCTAAAGTTTGATGCAAACAATAATGTTACAGCAGCAAGCGAGCTGACCGAAGATGTCAATGAAACGGCTACTTCTCACTATACTCTTACACAGAGTAAGGGAGCTATCCTTTCTTTCGATACCTACAATAGTATCTACCATAAGTTCTCTGCACCTATACCTGATAATGATGGTATGATGGGCGAGGTGGAATACCGCATTATGCGCGTTACCAATGATAGCATTTTCCTCACAGGTAAGAAGCACGAAACACCAGTGGTTATGGTGCGTATGGACGAAAAGAAGTCGTGGGCTAATTACCTAACAGAGGTGCATGAGGTAGAGAAAGTTATGGTGAATAAGTGGAGTCTGTACACCAACGGTAAGGATGTACAGCGTGGTAGGGGTAATAATCACACCCTAACACTTGTCAATACTAAAGATGGTGCTCATTCGGAAGTTTTGATGCCTTACATCATTAAGCCTGACGGTATGCACTTCTACAAAACTTACAACATCAATGGTAAGGATCTCACAGGCTTTAGCTATCCTGCAACAACTGGAGGCAAATATACCGAGATGAAGGATAAGACTGTTACTTTAGAAGAGTTTATCTTGCCTTTGACCGAACAAATTACAGAAAACCAATGGTTTGTTGATCCTTCACTGTGCAAGGGGCTTCCTAAGCAATGCTTAAATCAGATGCCAAGAGTTATGCAAGGAGTTGAGGAAGTAATAGCTGCTGTATGGTTAGGAAAGGACAAAGATGGTGCTTTCGGTATAGGCTTTAAATCTTCTCGTTATATTGCCTATCTACACCTAAACTATCAAGCAGTAAGCGATACTGCGATCAAGTTCGCTTTTGCAGGTACTGGTGGTGGTGATGGTATGTGGTATTTTAAGCAAGGTTATGCTTTCTTGGCTTATGCTTTTGCAGGAACTCTTGATGGAAAATTGCAATTTGTAACCAAGGAATGGAACATCAGTGCGGACAATGTGAAGCGTCCTACGGTGTTGACACTTACCGATAAGGATAATTCAGCTAACGTTATTGTCTTAAAGGCTACTGCGGTAGAATATCCTTTTGGCGACTAAAAAATATGATTTGATAACATTTTAATATCCCAAGGGGGTGCATTTGCAATACTGCAAGTGCACCCCTTTTTTGTTATTCATTTGTAGGTATCAAAAATAATATTTATATTTGCAATGTTTAGATCAATTTTTATCCGTAACATATCTACAAAATGAAAAGATTAATGCTACTTGTGCTTAGCACCTTTATGGGCTTAGCAATACACGCACAGAGCGATGTGGTATCAATGAAAACAGCAGCGCAGATTTTCAAACAGAAGAACCCCGCCACCGCCAAAGAAGGTTTGGCAAAGCTAGGGTATGCTTATAAAGGCATCTCATCGGATAGCTATGGTAAGGATCATAACTATGTGAAGAATATGGATCTCACAGCCAGTTTCCTCCCTACAAAGTTTCAGCAAGGCAATTCATCGCTGATTATGCAGGCGGTCGATGGCTCCACGCTATATATCTATGTATTCAATCGTACTGTTCTGGCACAGTTGAAAGCACAGGTAAAGGCTATGGGCTACGATATGAGCAAGCCCGACAAATCGGGTACTGTAGTGTGCGTAAAAGATAACGAGCCTACCTTCACTTTCCTCTATCTTCAACAGCCATTGCCCTACTGCGTGCAAATTACGGAATAAATTCTCTTCGCGAATAGTTACCCACCCTAGTGTATTCCTAGTTCTTCTAGTTCTTCTAGTTCTTCTAGTTTTTCTAGTTTTTCTAGTTCTTCTCAACTCTCAACTCTCAACTCTTAACTCTCAATCAACTATGCCTCGTCCCACTTACAAACGTACAGTATCTACTTGCGCCTTATCATTAGTTTTTGGTGCTATCCTCTTAACCTATCTTATGGAAACCCGCGAAATGGCGCCCCCTCGTAAATATGTGGTCAATACCCAAGGCGACATTGTAGGTGTGGCTAAGCCAGAGAAGAAAGCCGATGTTACCGATGCCGACACGATGAAACTCAAGGAGCAGGTAGAGAAAAAAATAGAAAGCGCCAAGAAAGCGGAAGTTATGAAAAAGGAAGAAGAGGGGCTGCGTGCAGAGGATCTTATTGTGCCTAGTGTCCCCGATGAGGCTCCAGATGCTGTTGCGCCACACGTCGAAACTCCTAAAGCCTCCGACCTAGTCCCCAAGGCAGAACTCAATGTGCCTAAGGTCGAGAAGGTGGAGTAACAAAAAAGGCAAGGAATAAAAACAACAATAATCATACACGCTACATTTTGAAAAAGAAATATTTAATACCTCTAATAGCACTTGTCGCTGGCTCTGTCTTTTTATCGGCATGCGGTGGCAACGACAAAAAAGCGAAAAAGAAAGAAGCTAAGAAAGTAGAAATAGCTATCGACACAGCTATGCAGTCGCGCCTCAAAGCCTTTGGCAACGCCCGTCGTCCTAAAGGCAATTTCGGCTTTTATGTGTACGATCTCACCGCCGATAAGCCCATCTATGGTGTCAACGAACGCGTGGCACAGTCGTCGGCCTCATGTATGAAGCTGCTTACGGCTGTGGCTGGTATGCGCCTCTTAGGTACTCGCTATTATTATCCCACCTCCTTTTATACCCACGGCAAACTCGTTGGCGATACCCTGCGTGGCGATATAGCCCTCAAGGCAGGATTCGACCCACAATTTAGTCCTGCCGATATAGCCAAACTTGTGAAGCATCTTCGACAGAAAGGCGTTAAGCATATTTCAGGCAAAGTATATTTAGATTTGCTCCTAAAAAATCCTGTTAAGAGCGAAGCCCATTGGTATCCATGGGATCTTGCTTTCTCTCGCTATGGCATTCTCTATAAAGGTGCTAACAGTGTGAGAAACGAAATGAAAAGAGCTCTCCGCGCACAAGGGCTGAATGTAGCAGATAGCCAACTCATTTTTGCCCCAACTCCCAAACGTGCTCACCGCATTTATAGTTTCTATCGCTGCATAGATCTTGTAACCCAACGTATGTTTCAGCATAGCTCTAACACCCAAGCCACTGCTTTGCTTTATACTATCGGCTATCGGGTTAATCCGAAAGCAGAACCAACAGCGGCAGGTGTGAAATATCTCCGAAGTTTCTTGCGCGATACGTTGCAATTGCGCGACAAGTCGCTCGTTGTTCATGATGGTTGCGGGCTTTGTACCCATAATCAGCTCACTCCCGTAGCACTCACCACCTTCCTCCGTTATGCCTATCAGCACAAAGATATGTTTCAGCTTATGGAGCGTCAGCTATCCCTTTCTGGCACCAATGGCACCCTTCGTCGGCAGCTCTATCAGCCTGGTCTGAAGGGAAAGATCCTTGGCAAGACAGGTACGCTTTCTCATCCTTACGGCATCAGCTCTTTAGCAGGCTACACACGTACTGCCGATGGTCATCTCATCGCCTTCTCCATTATGGACACCGATATGTCAGTTCTCGATGCCCACGTGCTGCAAGAAAAGCTCTGTCGCGCAATTTTGAGAGGTGAGAGTTGAGAAGTGAGAGTTGAGAGTTGAGGGTTGAGAGTTGAGAGTTGAGAGTTGAGAAGTGAGAGTTGAGAGTTGAGAGATGAGAGTTGAGAGAGTTGAGGGTTGAGAGGTGAGAGAGTTGAGAGGTGAGAGGTGAGAGAGTTGAGAGATGAGAATTTTATCCAATTGCAAATTGAAGATTATTTTTTCTAGGAGTACTAGGATAAACTAGTAGATCTAGGACGGGGATCTCTCCACTCTCCACTCTCCACTCTCACCTTTCCCTAACCCGTAACACGTTGTTCGGAATAACTTGTTCTGGTATTTCGCGTGAAGCGTAGCCCACTTCCAGCGTTTCACCCATATTATCCTCAAAATATTGCAGTTCTATTTCGTGAAATCCTGCTTCGAGTCCCACCTTGCCATCGGCACGTTTCGCACTGTGTCTGCCATCGTTGTTTACCACCTCTGTACCGTCAATCATCAGCCGTGAACCGTCGTTGCTGTAGGTGTAAAACTTATAAACGCCACGCGTCTCTATCTTTATATATGCTTTAAAGATATATGCAAAATGATCCTTTGCAGCGGCAGCAGCAATGCTAAAGTGGGGCAGTTTGCCTTTTTTCACCTGCTTCATACTAGCTATCTCCGCCGTTTTCTCACACTTTCCCTCATAATAAGTATAGCCCACGCCTTGCTCCTTTGGGCAGATCTTAATGGCAGGTAGGAAGGGTAGGGTAGCTTCGTCGTATGAGGTAATGAGTTTTGCCAAACAGGTGTCTCCTTCTAAAGAGTCGTTGTCTTGTGCTATTTTGAATATTCTGTTATGAAAACTCATCTGCTTTTGTGCAAAGACCAACGAGCAGACTAATGAAAGAGCTAATAATAATTTCTGCATATCCTCTTCTCTAAAATTAGCGTATTTGTTTTGTTGCAAAATTAATTTTATATTTTATTTCTCCCAAATATTATGTATTAAAATTTTATGTCATTTATCAGACGAAAATAAGAAATTGATAGCATATTTTAGAGATATTGTTACTTTTCTGTTGTAAATAGTTTTTCAAGGAGCGTGATCATGGTAATAATCGTAGTTATCGAAACGAGATAGTCCTCGTGAGCAGCAAATGTTTTTTTGAAAAAACTTTGTTACGTGAAGTAAATTTATTATTTTTGTTCTGCCTAAACTCCTTATCTATCAATAGATAAAAGCCTAAAAGTTTTAGGATAGAAGTAAAATCAAAGCCAAAACACCATATTCATACTTATGGTTGATAAAAGTGTATGATTAGAAAATAAAACAACAAGATAACTATTTAATTTTTTTTAAAAACTAAACAATTGCGTTATGAAGGAAGATCAAAGTAATCTGCTTCGTTTAGCCTTCTCAGCTGCTCTTTGTGTAGGACTTATGCAGGCAACTACTGTTTCAGCGAAAGTTGAGACACATAATGCTGTAGTAAATGTTCAGCAACAGGGCAATGAAAAGACTATTCAAGGTGTCGTTCTTGATGAAACAGGTGCGCCAGTAATAGGTGCTACCGTAGTAGTAAAAGGAACGAAAACCGTAACTGTAACCGACATTGATGGTAACTTCTCTTTGAAAGCTCCAGTGGGTAGCACCATCGTTATTACCTATATAGGTTATAACGCAAAGGAAGTAGCTGCTACAACCGAAAAGCTATCTATTACCATGCAGCCAAACACCAACGACCTAGAGGAAGTGGTCGTAACAGCCCTCGGTATTAAGCGTGCTGAAAAAGCATTGAGCTACAATGTTCAGCAGGTGAAGGGCGATGATGTGCTGAGAAACAAAGATGCCAACTTTATCAATAGCTTATCGGGTAAGGTGGCAGGTGTTAATATCAACGCTAGCTCTTCAGGTGCTGGTGGAGCTTCAAAGGTTGTTATGCGTGGTGCTAGAAGCATTGAGCAGAGCAGCAATGTGCTATATGTTATTGATGGTATTCCGATGTTCAATCAAGGTGGAACAGGCGGATCAGAATTCGAGTCGACGGGTGTTACCGAAGCCGTAGCCGATGTCAATCCAGAGGATATTGAGTCGATGTCAGTCCTCACAGGTGCTGCCGCTGCCGCTCTTTATGGCAACCGTGCTTCTAACGGTGCTATCATCATTACGACAAAGAAGGGAAAAGCGGGTAAGACAGAGCTAACAGTGAGTCAGACCACCGAGTTTACTACAGCTTTCCGCCTGCCTAAGTTCCAAAATCGTTATGGCACAGGTTCTGGCCTTCAAGACGCTGGTGCCGACTCTTATAGTTGGGGAAAACTTCTCAATGAAGCCAACTATTATGGTTATGATCCTAAACGCGACTTCTTAAAGACGGGCGTGATGACAACAGAGAGCTTTACCCTCTCTACAGGAACAGAGCGTAATCAGACCTTCTTCTCTGCTAGTGCGCTCAATTCTGGCGGCATCATTCCCAATAATAGCTATAACCGTTATAACTTCTCTGTGCGTAACACAAGCAAGTTGCTCAATGATAAGCTAAGTATCGACCTTGGAGCTAGCTATATCATTCAGAACGACCGCAATATGACCAATCAGGGTGTTTATGGTAATCCACTAGTAACTGCTTACCTCTATCCTCGTGGCAATGCTTACGAAGATATGGCAATATACGAGCGTTGGGATAGTCAGCGACAAATCTATGTGCAGAATTGGAACGACCTAACTAGTGAGTTTGTAGGTCAGAACCCTTACTGGGTGGCTTACCGCAACCTTCGCACCAATAAGAAGTATCGCTATATGTTCAATGCAGGCGTTACTTATCAGGTTACCGATTGGCTAAGTGCTGGAGCACGTATCCGTATTGACAACGCTACCAATACTTTTGAAACAAAATATTTTGCTACCACTAACCGCACATTGGCAGGTATCAATGGTGGTTATGTGCTTATGAAAACCGAGGATAAGCAAACTTACGGCGACTTGATGTTGAACATCAACAAGCGTTTCTTCCAAGACAAGCTATCGCTTTCGGCTGTACTCGGTGCTTCGCTGTCAGATGTTAAGCAGAACACCTTTGGTAATCGTGGTAACGTGCGCGAAGATCTTATTCCTAATGTATTCAATATCTATCAGCTCGACGCAAAGGACGAGATGAAGGATCAGGGTGGTTATCACGATCAAACAAAATCGCTCTTTGGTAGTATGGAGCTAGGTTGGGACAATCAGTTCTATCTCACCTTAACAGGGCGTAACGACTGGCCTTCTATGCTAGCAGGCCCTCACTCTACTAAGAAGAGCTTCTTCTATCCTTCTATTGGTGCATCATGGATTATCTCTGAAACCTTCACGTTGCCTCGTCAGATTGACTACTTAAAGGTACGTGGCTCGTTTGCATCGGTAGGTATTCCTTTCCCACGTTGGTATGCTAACCCTGTATACGAATGGGATGCGAAGAGCAAGCAGTGGAAGACACAAGCCATTTACCCTCTTTACAACTTGAAGCCCGAAACTACCAACTCATGGGAATTTGGTTTGCAAGCTAAGTTGTTTAAGCACTTCAATATCGACTTCACCTACTATGCTACCCGTACTTACAACCAAACCTTCAATCCACAGATTTCAGTATCATCAGGTTATAGCACGCTCTACGTACAGACTGGTGATGTTTCTAACCACGGTGTTGAGCTAGCATTGGGCTATAGCAATAAATGGGGTAACTTCGGCTGGTCGACAAACTATACCTTCTCTGCAAATACTAACCGCATTAATGAGTTGGTAAGAAACTATGTTCACCCTGAAACAGGAGCTATCATCAATAAGGATCGCTTGGAAGTGGGTGGTCTTGGCAGTGCTAAGTTTATCTTAAAAGAAGGCGGCACCTTGGGCGACCTCTATTCTAAGACCGATGTGATGCGCGATAGCGAAGGTAAGATCTATGTAGATAAGAATGGTAACATAGCACGTAATAATAATGTGGGCGACATCAAGCTTGGATCGGTTCTTCCTAAGAGCAATATGGCTTGGCGTAACGACTTCAGCTATAAAGGCTTCAACCTAGCCTTTATGGTATCTGCTCGCTTTGGAGGTATTGCTTATTCGGCTACACAGGCTAGCCTTGATAAGTATGGCGTGTCAGAGGCTACAGCTGCTGCTCGCGACAAAGGATATGTATTGGTGAATGGTGAAGACAAGTTAAATCCAGAGGCTTGGTACTCGGTGATTGGTTCTGCCGATGGTATTCCACAATATTACACCTACAGCGCAACCAACGTTCGCTTGCAGGAAGCTAGCCTCGGTTATACCTTCAAGAAGAACCAGTTCTTCGGTATTGGCGAATTGTCGCTCTCTGTAGTAGGTCGTAACCTCTTGATGCTTTATTGTAAAGCTCCTTTCGACCCTGAAACAACAGCTACCACTGGTAACTACTATCAGGGCATCGACAAGTTTATGACTCCTAGTACACGTAACATTGGCTTCAATGTAAAACTAAAATTCTAAATCTACAATGAAACAAATAAAATCTATCATACTGACAACAGTATCTGCTAGTTTGCTACTCACGTCATGTACTGAAGGCTACGAAGCTATGAATATGAACCCTGGCGGCGTAACCAAAAAGGAAATGGAACGTGATGGCTATAGTCTAAGATCTGCAATGCTTAACCTAGAGAATTGGGCTATGCCTACAGATGTTAACACCTGCCAACTTATTGATTGCTTGGGTGGCGGCACATGGGGTGGCTATTTGTCGGATAGCAATAGTGGCTTTAATGGTAAGAACTTCTCTACCTTCTGTACAGATGAGGGGTGGAACAGTTCTTTGTTTAAAGACATCATTCCACAGATGTTTGTCTATACAGGCAAGGTAGCTGAGGCTACGAACGACCCTGTTCCTAACGCGGTAGCTAAGATTATCAAGGTGTTCGGCTTGCAACGTGTTACCGATGCTTTTGGTCCTATCCCTTATACCCACGTGGGCAAGGAGGGTAAGCTTAACGCTCCCTACGACGATCAAAAGACTGTTTACTACGCGATGTTCGATGAATTGAATGCAGCCATTAAGACCCTAACAGAGCGCCAAACTGCCAACTTTAATGGTAAAGCCGATCATATCTTTGGCGGTAATGTGGTAAAATGGGTGCGCTTTGCTAACTCTTTGAAGCTACGTATGGCCTTGCGTATCGTCAACGTGGATCCTGATAAGGCAAAGCAAGAGGGCGAAAGTGCTGTTACAGGGCTTGGTGTTATGAAGGGCAACGACGATACAGCACAGATGACCCCTGCTGGCAAAAACCCATTCTATGTGGTAATGCACGAATACAATGGTGGCGACTCACGTGTCAATGCTAACATCACTACCTTTATGAATGGCTATGACGACCCTCGTCGTTCTGCTATGTTTACAAAGACTACCTTTGCCGATAAGGACAACGCTTATAATGGTTTGAGAAGTGGTATCATCATTCCTGGTGCTGATATAGCACATGCTTACTCTAACTATAACGTAACAATGACAACTCCTTTGTTATGGATGAATGCTGCCGAAGTGGCTTTCTTGAAAGCTGAGGCTGTGTTGCGTGGTTGGAATATGGGTGGCGGCACTGCAGAGCAGTTCTACAATGAGGGTATTCGTCTATCGTTCGATCAGTGGAAGGTTGCTGGTGCCGATAAGTATCTTGCTAATGATACTCGTACCCCTGCAGCTTACATCGACCCTGCTGGCGATAATGGTTTCTCCAGCGCACCTTCTAATATCACTATTAAGTGGGACAGCAATGCTAGCTTCAATACTAACCTAGAGCGTATCATAACCCAGAAATGGATTGCTAACTTCCCATTGGGACACGAAGCGTGGTCAGAATATCGTCGTACGGGTTTCCCACGTTTGATGCCTGCAATGGTAGATAAGAGTGGTGGTATCGTAGACCTTAGTCGTGGCGCACGTCGCCAGACCTTTACTCAGGCCGAGCGCTCTGATAACCACGATAATTATCTCAAGGCGGTAGAAATGCTAGGCGGTCCCGATAATCTGTCTACAGATGTTTGGTGGGCTGCAAAGAAGAAGTAAAACATCTGATATATAAACAAAAAAGTTAGTGTAACATAAGAACAAACAAAATATGAAACACATTATAAAATATATAGCATCTTCCTTCGCCTGTGCTGCTGCGCTCTTTGCAATGACAGCGTGCGACACCGATGTGGAGAGTGTTACAATCAATGAGCCAGGCATCAATAATCAGAATGCTGCGCTCTATGAAAGCTATCTCGCTAATCTTCGTGCTTACAAGCAAGGTAAGCACAAGATAGCTATAGGATGGTTTGACAATAGTCATCTTGTGCCTAACTCGCAAGGACAACAGATGAAAGCTGTGCCAGATAGTCTCGACTATCTTGTATTGACAGCTCCTAACAGCATCAACGAGGAAAGCCTAAAGAGCATGGACTACTTGCGTAACGTGAAAGGTACAAAGGTATTGTATGCTATCAACTTTGAGACGATCCGAACCGACTATCTTGCTAAAGCAAAAGCTTTTGCAGAAGATAAGAAAAATGAAGGTAAAACCTTTAAAGGGTTCAACGACTTTTTAGTCGACACCGTAAAAGTATCGCTCGATATTTGCACTAAGCACAACTACGACGGTATCATAATGGCTTACAATGGTAAGTATAAAAACTATATGAGCGAAAAGGAGAAGGCAGAGTTTACCTCTTGGGAACACGACTTCATAGGCATTGCTATCGACTGGGCAAAACGCCATACCGACAAGCTCTTATTCTTCCAAGGTAAGCCACAGAATGTTATCAATCAGGAAATCTTCTCGTTTGCAAAATATATTATCATTCCTTGCAACGAAGAAGTTACTGCTGCTGGAGTGGCTAAGAATGTCAACTTTGCCAATGTGGAAGGTGTGCCAATGGATAAAATTATTCCTTCGGTGATGATGTATTCGCTCGATGCTACCGACACAAAGACAGGCTATTGGACTAACAACCAATATGCTGCACTTGGTGCTGCTCGCTGGGCTATAACCGAACATACCAACTACGATATTGCTGGACTATCTCTCGTCGATATAAATGCCGATTATTATCATTCAGCATTTACTTATCCAGTGGTAAGAAAAGCTATCTCTATCATTAATCCTTCCGTTAAAGAATAACCTGACATGAAAAAGATTATAAAATATCTACCGCTCTTAGCATTGCTCTTTGTAGGATGCCAAAGCAATGATGAGGAAAACTTCGCTAACAAGGGCTTCATTGACACGAAACCTATGGTAAGCGAAACCATTATAAAAGGTACGATGACCGACTTCAGCAAAACGCTGAATATCTCGCTTGCTCGTCCTGCTGAAACAGAAGTAAAGGCTACTTTTGCTGCCGATCCTTCGCTCGTTGATACTTATAACAAGGCTTACTATGCTCATGCTACCGCCTTACCTACAGAGTGTTATAAGCTAGAAACAAGCGAGGTGAGTGTTCCTGTGGGTAGTGTGAAATCGACCAATGCAACGATTACCTTCCAGCAGCTCAATACGCTCAATCGCGACTTAGTATATGTACTTCCTGTAAAGGTTACATCGAATAATATCGACTTGTTGAGTTCTTCTAAAACCTATTACTATATTTTCCGTGCAGGATCATTGATAAATGTAGTAGCCGATATGGAGAATAGCAACTATCTCACCGTGAAATGGGCTACTCCTGACCGTGTAAGTAATATGACAAAGGTAACCTTTGAGGCACTTATCAAAGCACGCGACCTTAGTAAGCTCATCTCTACTGTGATGGGTATAGAGGGCAACTTCTTACTTCGTATTGGTGATGCCGATCGTAAGGGTAACCAGTTGCAGCTAGCTACAGGCAGTGGAGGCAATTTCCCTGCACCTGATGCAACAAAGGGGCTTCCTATCAATAAGTGGGTACACGTGGCTATGACCTTAGACTGCGAAACACATAAGGTAATAATTTACGTAGATGGAAAAATACAGTCGGAAGGCAACCTTAATCTAAGCTCTGTCGATATTAGAGGCAATGGCTCTGATCGCGACTTTATGATAGGTTTTTCTTATTCTTCTGGGCGTGAGCTAGATGGCTATATCTCGGAAGTTCGTGTGTGGGACGTGGTACGCACGCAGGAGGAAATAGCTAAGAATATCTATAGTGTTGATCCTAAGAGTGAAGGCTTGGTGGGCTATTGGAAGCTTGACGACCAAAGCGGCACAGAAGTGAAAGATTATACTGGCAATGGCAATACTGCTACGGCAAATGCAAAGCTAAAATGGTTTAATGTATCGCTTCCAGAGAAGTAAAAACTTAATAATTCAATCCAATTAATTAAGATTTCTAATGAAAACAAACTATATAAAATTATTATCACTATTGCTTGGTGCAGGAGGTTTAATAGCCTCTTGCTCAGACAGTGTAGATGTGGGCAGCGTAAGCGAAAAAAGCTTTGAAACGCCTGCAAAGACTATGGTATTTCTTACTGATAAGTATGGCAATATGAAGGCAGACTCTGTTGTGTTCAACAACGCTGCTACGATAGATATGTATGTTAATGTTAATCAGACGCTTGACAAGCAGGAGCAGTTTTCTGTAACTTACGATCCATCGGTGCTGGAAGCTTACAACAAGGAGCATAACACGAGTTATCAGGCACTGCCCGAAAATCTAGTTACCGTAGGCGAAGCTACGCAGGTGGAAAAGGGCAACAGCAAGTCGGCTCCTATCTCGGTAGCTTATAAAACAGATGCTGCACTTGAAGAGAATGGCACTTATGCCATTCCACTCTCGCTAAAGGGAAAGGGTGTTGAAACCTCTAAGGACGGCAACTTTGTACTTTTGGTAAAGGATATTTCTAAGATGCCCGATTGCCATAAGAACTCGCCTTTCATAAATATTTCTATGCCTGAAGTAAATAATAGTAATCCTTTGAATGCGCTTTGCTTTACATTAAAAAATAGCAAAAAATACTTCTTCGATCAGGTAGTCCTCTTTGCTGGTAATATCAACTACAATGAGGAAACAGGTGAGGTTTATAACAAGAACAACGAAAATGTTACCCAGCTACTCAACTATAAGGAGAAGTATCTCGCCCCATTGCGTGCAAAGGGCATAAAAGTTATTATGGGTATTCTTGGTAACTGGGATCGTGCTGCTCTCACCAATCTTACAGAGGAAGGAGCAAAAGCATTCGCTCGCCACATGAAGGCTATGTGTGATGCTTACGATCTCGATGGCGTGTTCCTTGATGATGAGTATAGTAAACCTGGCAACTATCCTGGCTTTGAAAGTCCATACAGTAACCAAGCTTCTCGCTTGTGCTATTATCTTAAAGAATATCTAGGCAAAGATCGCCTTGTAGAAGTGTACGTTTATGGAGGTACTGCACAACTTTCAGCATACAAAGGCAAGCAGCCAGGCGAGTTCATCGACTTTGCTATTCAAGACTATGGTCAGATCTATGATCTTTCGGGCAACTATCCTGGTTTGAAACGTACAGGAATGATACAAGCTTCTAGCGAGTGTACGCAGAGCCGTTACATTTATCAGTCAAATATTAACAAAATTGTTAGCGAAAAATATGGTGGCACCATGTGGTTTGCTTTCGACCCTTCTATAAGTCGTTATAATCTTACTGTAATGCAAAACGTATCACGTACTTTTTATAACGAAGATTTGATTTACAATGAAAAGCCATTTAAGAAAGATTGGTAAAAGCTAAATAAAAAGATGATTATGAATAAAAGAATAATAAGTTCAATGCTTGCCGCAATAGCCCTTACAATGGGCTTTACGGCATGTAGCAACGACAACGACGATAGCACTGCTACAACAGTAGTTCCCGAAGCTGCCACCACCCTTGAGCTAGACTCTACGCATATCAATGCAGGTGTAGGCGAAGCTGCTTCTATGAATATCCTTAAAGGGGGTGGCGACTATAAAATATTCTCAGAAGATACCACTATTGCTAAGGCGCTACTCGAGGGAAACACGATTAAGATTACTACGCTGAAAAAGGGTATTACGGGTTTGGTGCTTTCAGATAAGGCAGGCAATTACAAGCGTATCGAAGTGAAATCGATGTATATGAAGATTGCTACAAACAAGGATACCTATGAGCTAAGTATGAAGCTCGGACACAATAGTGCAAAGGGTACGATTATTGCTACTGCGGGTAATGGTAACTATACAGCGGTAAGCGATAATACGGGCATCGTTAAAGTAGAGAAAGTATCAGGTGATAATATTATTCTTTCTGCTTTGAAAGAGGGTTCTGCTAATATTACCATTACCGATATGATGGGGTTATCTAAAACGGTTAAAGTAACTGTTGTCGTTTCTAAAATCCCATTTACGCAGGAAGAGAAAGATGCTATTATGAAGTTAGTCAATCCTATTACTGTATGGGATGATGCTAAGTATTATAACAATTCTTCTGATTCCTATGGTGCTACTTCAGGACATATATCATTCGACTATTGGAATGCAATGTATATGCACTTCTTTTTTGAGGGCGATCTAACTGTTGGTAAGAAAACACAAGGCAAGGTGAAGTTTGTTAAGGATTGGGGTGCTTCAGAACAAAACTTTGACAATGTCGAAATAGAAATCCTCAAGAACGATGGAAAACATGTTTGGGGTATCGCATCAAAGGTAGATCCTGACTATATTCATACAGGTTATTTCTATGTACCTATTGTGAAATAAAAACTTTGCTAGGGGGAGGCAAAGTGTGCTTATTAGCAGAGAAACACAGAAAATGAGTACATATTGCCCCCACTAGTAACACATACACACATACATTAATCCTAGGAGATTGCAGTTAAAAGTCTCCTAGGATTTTTTTGGCGCTAAGGTGGTTGATATTTCGCAGCTCTGTAGGAAAAAGGGGACGGGCAACTCTCAACTCTCATCTCTCATCTCTCCTCTCACCTCTCCACTCTCAACCCTCCACTCTCAACTCTCAATATAGCCCATATAGTGCTGTGGCGACGTGCTAGCTGGTGGTAACGGTTATACTGGCTAGCTGTTAATATTTTTGTTACCCTTGCCTCACACCCCGTAGCCGACACCCTCCTGCTGCTCCCCGACACCGCATGGTGGGGCAACCTCTGTCGTGGCGAACACATCGGCACGGTAACACGCAATAACCTTGTGGTGGCGAGCTTGAGAAAGGTTTGGGGCGAGGTGGCGGAGCGGTATCACATAACGTGAGACGCATCCATTCAATAACTCTGCTTTTTTTGTGTTTAGTAATAAAATACTTAGTAATAACTTTGTTAGTAAGAAACTTATTACTAATTTTACGGTGTAGCTGACACTCAAAGACCGTGTGGGGACTTGCCCTGAATGTGGGGCAGTACATCAACGTGATTTGTTAGCGGCGAACAATATACTTCGGCAGGGCATTGCCGAATTGGGGAGTGGTAGTAAGTCGTCCAAGCATCAGCGAGGACGCAGCCACGTTAGTCACCCAAGAATCTCATCCGAATGGATTTTTTGGATACTCGTGTATTGTGCTATTATGAAGAGCCTCTAACACGAATATGTGATTTGATGAACAAAGAAAACAACTATTCTATAAAAGTTTTCATAAAAAGTGCTATATTTGCAAATAGTACGTTACAAGATTAGCTACACCTTATATATATGACGCACTAACAAGTGCGTAATTCCATTCACTTTTTCATAAAAGTGTTTTTTGAGTTGTGATGCCCTACGTTGTGAGACGTGGGGCTATTTGTGTATATAATTAATGCTTTTTAGTTTCAATAACCTAATACCTAAAATATATTCACTAGTTAATCTATTTCTCTTCTAGTGGTGTTTCGGGTGCTATAGTTGGGTATTTGTCTATGTGTTCGGTACCCAATAAATATGTCGTGTTAGTTTTTTGTGGCATCTAATAATTTCTGATATTTTAAAGTAAGGTCAGATATTCTTTCATTCAGTAGAGTCATTTGTTGTTGCAATGTGGCAATATCTTTATGCATATCATCATTTTGTGTTACTTGTGGAGCAACTTGTTGATTAGCTTTGGGCTTCTCTGTTGGGTTTGGATCAATCAATATCTCGAATGGATCAATGTTGAAAACATTGCATACTGTAAGAAAACGATTAATCGGGGTGCGTGTTACTGCGAGTAGTGAGTCTTGTAGCCGCTGACTGCTCATACCAACAACCTTTGCGGCTTTCGCCCATGAACATTCTGAACGCTGTTTAACAATATCCTGAAGTACTGAAGGAGTATAATAACACTCTTCGTATGGATGAGTTACATAGTCGTTGGCGCGTCCTATGTTTGTGATGTTAGATGTGGAGAACAAGCGACGTGCGGGAATACATAATCCGTTAGCAATGGATAGTATTTGTTTGACGGTGATGAGGTCAGGGTTTTTAATAATCTTGTACCATGTTGGAGTAGGGATAGATATAATCTCGGTCAACTCAGATGTTGTACGAAAGAAGACAGCAGTTAATCTGCGAATAAGTTCAATGTTTAATGCAATTTTGCTCATAATCTCTTTTTTTAATATTAAAGTTTAAAACAGATAAAATATTTACTAAAACGTAATGATTATTATTTAAATTATTGTATCTTTATTGCAAATGTACAACAATTTAGATAAATATATATGTAAAATGAAAGAAAAAATAGCACAATATTTTATAACGCTGTGGTATGCCATTATCGGTTGTAACCCTTATCGTATCAAATTTGATAAAATTAATTGTCTCTGTGATGACTATAAGCGTAATTATATTGCGCTGAAAGAGATGTATTGCAAAGTATTAGATTAGATGCAAAAAAGTAAAAAGTGCCTTTATAACGCTGATGTTAAGTTGGTTAATACTGTTAATAAACTTTGTAATTACTAACCATCTACTAAAATTACTATCTATTCGATAGCGTGTTTCTTCTCATCCTTAAGATAGGTAATTGTACCCCAAATTGCACATATAGCAGCAGCTACGCCCCAAAATGCAAGAAATAGAATTAATGCCATAATCTTATTTTTTAAGTCCATTAATATAAAACATAAACCCAGCCCAAATTAGAAAGATAACAACTAACAAGCCTACACCTACTAGTACAAACTTATCCACATTCAGTCCAATTATTCCTGATAGTATAATGCCACCAAAAATAAGCTTTGCTAGGGCTAAACAGAAATCACTAGCTTTAAGCAGCACTTTCTTTTTTTTGTTCTTTCCTCATTTTGCAAATATAATTAATTGATTAGAAACTAATTTTTAACGGTTTTTGCCTTATTGGAATTTAATTTTTATCGGGGTGACCTTGAGGGTCGATTCTTTTTACATTAAACTTTGTTCTTCGGACTAGTAGCAAAACAAAAGGAGTGGCAGCCCATAGATGTTTTGCTACAAAATCCGAGTTCCTTTGAGTATGGAAAAGACTGCCGCCCTATAATATTTTATGATGATGTGCGATTGGAAACCTTCTTCCCACACCAAAGATAACTCAATAATTAATTTCGTAGCAGTGGCAAAGATATATATTTTTTTCATATCAGCAAAATAATATTGCAAATATTTTCGAGGAAAAATGCAGATGTTGGTTTTCTTAGACCAAGTTGGTTTTCTTAGACCAATACATTATGCTGTGTGCTGTCTATCAATAACTTACACGGATCTAAAAAGAATATAAAAACATTATATGAAAAAGATTAAAAAGAAGAAATATTTTTTGTTGTATTTTTCAGACTAAATGTATTTGGACAGAAACGGAACTTATAACGACGAATAATATCCACAACCTTATTGTTTACAAGAATGTTGGTTTTATCAGACCGCAAAGACAATACTACCCTCTCCCTTCTGTACCGATTGTTACTTATTTATCCAAGTTTGCTTTGCGGTCTGAAAATCGTATCAACGCATATAGGAATACGCATTTACGCAGGCATAATGCGTTGAAATGTTAAAAGATTATACTGCAAGTTTATATTCCTATAAAAGCTCTTTTGTTCCTATAGGCTGGAATGAAAAAAATATCGAAAAGCAAAAGGCGTCCTGCTAATCTCAGCAGAACGCCTTTTATGAATAAATCCTTAAACGTTGTGATCTTTTATTATGTATTTACGCTGTGTTCTTATTATGTTACTCTCTTTCTATACTTTTATTTCTATTTATAGATTTTCTTTTTTTTGTCGCTGCTTTTTAATTTTGTTAGCGATTAAAAGAGAACAAAAAGATTTAAAGCTTCGTATAAAATAGTTATAACATCATCTTTTTAGGTTTACTTGAAAAGCAGGTATTCGTTCCGAACTGCCTGCTTTTTTTTTCTTACTAATCAAAAATAATGTATTATGAAAACTAAATTACAATTCAAAGCTTTTAAAGATCTACTGTTATACACCTTTTTAGCATATCATTTTTGTATAAAATGGTGTGCTAAACGTGTTATGTATTGCAAATATACACAAAATAAATGATACTGCAAATATTTTGGTGTTTTTTTTCTCAATTAACACTTTGTAGTGGTGCAAATGTGCTTATTTGTAACATTTATTTTGCAATTACTGTTATTAAATGATTATTTATGCGCTTTTTTTTAAACGGCTTGATAGCTAGTGCGTTGTAAAAGGTAATGTTTTATCGAGCAAAGGGTTATCTTTTGGTGAGTAAAACATCATCTTTTGCTTAGTACTCTAAGACAATATTTTTAATTTCAAATTCTTTGAATTGAGGAAAATATAGTTATCTTTGCAACAGAATATAAAATATGGCGGCTGTAGATAGAATAAGAATACACGCAGAACGCTACATTTGGGCTATCCAAAGAGCAGGTCTTACTAGGGATGACTACATTAAGAGGCATCCTAAGGTTACATTGGAAAGTTGGTTGGATGGTACTAAAGAACCGACAATTAGACAACTAGAAGATTTTGCAAAAAGTGTAAACGTTCCATTTGGTTTTCTATTTTTGGAAACCGTTCCTGAAGAAACTATTCCTTTTCCTGTTTTTCGTGGGGAGGCAGGGCAAAACAACCATTTTGATTTAAATGTTTATGACACTGTAAACATAGTGCAACAAAGGCAATATTGGCTTGAAGATTACCTAATAAATAATGATTTTGATACTTGCGGTTTGGTGGGCTCTGTAACATTAGAGACCCCTGTCTTTGAGACTGTAAACAAACTGCGAGAAACTTTAAATTTAGAATGTAGATGGGCGTTCAATCTTGCAACAACGGAGGCAGCAGTTAACAAGGTTACAGAAATGCTTGAAAATGCAGGAATTTTCGTTGCTTATAATGGAGTTGTGGGTAATAATACGCATCGACCACTAAAAGTTAGTGAATGTAGAGGTTTTGCTCTCGTTAACCCAATCGCACCTTATATTTTCGTTAATAGTGGAGATGCTCCAACTGCTCAATTGTTTACTTTGATACACGAAACTGTTCATTTGATGTTAGGAGTTAGTGCAGGGCATGCAGCTATTGATGATACTTTGAGCCATGATGTGTGTGAGAACTATTGTGACAGGGTTGCTGCAGAATTTCTTGTTCCCAGACAAGAATTAAATAATATATGGAATGGAGATATTAAATATGTAGCTAGAAAATTTCTAGTAAGTGAACTTGTTGTAGCGCGTAGAGCCCATGATTTGGGTGTGTTAAGTGATAGAGATTATAGAACGTTTTGGATTGAATATTCTCATCGTCCTATCTATCAAAAAAAGAAAGGAAATGGTGGAAGTTTCTATCGAACCAGTGTAAAACGAGTTGGTAGACTTTTTGCCATTCATGTAAAAAATGCTGTAGGCAACAGACAACTTTCTTATACAGAGGCCTATCGTTTAACTGGCCTGTACGGAAAAACATACACAAAGTTCATGAATGATAATATTTAAATGGAGGCAAATGGATTATTTATTTGATACTAATATATTTATTACATCTAAGAACCAATTACCCCCTGATGTGTGGCCAACTTTTTGGTACTGCATAGCAACACTTATCAAGGATGGAAAAATATTTTCTAGTACAAAAGTAAAGGAGGAAATTGAACGAGGAGATGATGAGTTAACCACTTGGATGAGAGATAATTCGAGTGACAGTTTTTATATTCCACTTGATAAAGATATTCTTGTTCGATACAAGGAAACCCAAAATTGGGCGAATAATAACACTATTTTCAAACCTGTGGCACGACAGACTTATGCCGATGTAGCAGATGCGTATCTTGTTGCAACAGCAGCAGCAAAAAACATGGTATTGGTTACTTTTGAGAAATCAAATCCCTTGTGCAAAAATCGAGTTTTAATCCCAGACGCATGTCAGGCTATAGGAGTAAGATGTTGTGACTTGAATATTGCATTGCGAGAATTAGGTGTGAAAATATAATACTCACTTAGTACATAGATACAGACTCTTATTTTTCATTTTCTATGCAATAATCTTTGCAAACAGAAGAACAAGCGTTCTTTGTTAGGCAGAAAACAGCAAAGTTAAGTAGCTGGCTCGTTTCCAAATCGTTACCTATTCAGTCGTATTAGAAAGGTAACTTCTTTATTTTCAATAAGTTGTATTTTAAGAATTGTTTTGGGTTGTAATTGATAACCTCTTAAAGCTGAAGCTTTATTTGCTTGTGTTCCTCACTATTTTTACTATCTTTGCATAAGATAGGCTGCGCTCGGCAATATTCAAGCAAGCTTGTATTGCGCTCGCTTGCATAGATACCGTAGGCTGCGCTGCGCTTAACCTACGGCTACGCATATAGCATCTTTCAGATGCACTTGCTGAAAATAAAATGCTGGCACTATCCATCTTTTTGTATCATCTACAAACAAAATAAGATTATGAAAAAAATCTTCAAAAACATTCACGTATGGCTCGCTATCCCTGTAGGAATAGTGTTTGTTATCATTTCCTTTACGGGAGGAATGCTCCTCTTTGAGGATGAAATAACGGCAGTGGCACAAGCAGATATGCGCACGGTGGAGCGTAATGGGAAAAAGGCTTTGCCTGCTGATAAGGTTATGGCTATAGCGCAAGCCCATCTTGCAACACTTGAAACGGCTAACACGGCAAAGGATAAGCAGAAAGCAGAAGGTAAGCAAGCTAAAGACGACGAAGAACCTATTATGCTAAAAAGCCTTACCATTGCTGCCGATCCTACACAGGCTTACAAAGTAAATCTTAACAAAAAGCGACAAGCTTTGTACGTAAACCAATACACAGGAGAGGTAAAAGGCAAGGCGACACGCCTAGAAACGATGACTACAATACAAAGCTTACACCGCAACTTATTGCAAAAACGTCCTAAAGACGATAGCTTTTTCTTGGGTAAAGCCGTGATAGGTTGGAGTGTTCTCATAGTGTTGCTCATCTTTATTACGGGTTTTCTGATATGGCTTCCAAGCAAAGCGAGTATGCTGAAAAACCGATTAAGTATTAACGTTACAAAGGGTTGGCGACGCTTTTGGTACGACCTCCACGTAGCGGGTGGTTTCTATGCTCTTACCTTCCTGCTTATCATTGCGATAACAGGACTTTGCTATTCCTTTCCTTGGTGGCGTTCGGGCTTGTATTCGCTTGTAGGTGCGAAATACGAAAAGGAGCATAAAGAGAAGGCACAAGCGGGCGAAAAAGGCGATAAGCCTCGTACGCTCGATGCGCATGCGTGGCAAAAAGTGGCTGATCAATTAGCGAAAACCAATCCAAACTATAAAACAATAGAGGTGAGTGAGGGGGAAGCAAAGGTGAGTTTCGACCGTTGGGGCAACCAGCGTGCTAGCGACAACTACGCGTTTGACAACCAAACGGGCAAGATAACAAAGGCAGAACGCTACGAAAACCAAAAAGCAGAAAAGCAGTTAGGTGGGCTAATCTATTCGCTCCATGTCTGTAGTTGGGGTGGCTTGTTTAGTAAGATACTAGGACTGCTCGTTACACTTATAGGAGTGATCCTACCTATTACAGGCTACTATTTATGGGCAAAACGCACACTGCGTAAATCAAAGAAATAACAAGATGGCTACCCATATAGGGGTAGAAGGTAATAAGCAAAAGGGCATTTCCGATAGGTAGGAAATGCCCTTTTGCGGTAGAAATAGCTTGCCTTAGTGGGTGTCGTGTGAAGATTTGGCGGGCAATACTTGCTCAATGCCTTGCTCACGATGTACGATACGTACCTCTATGCCAAACTTCTCGTGGAGATGTTCGGCTAAATGTTGCGCACTATATACGGAGCGATGCTGACCGCCTGTGCAGCCAAAGCAGAACATCAGACTGGTGAAGCCGCGCTGAATGTAACGCTCCACATGGTGATCGGCTAGTGCATAGACAGGCTTTAGAAACGCTGTTATCTCGCCATCGTCCTCAAGGAAGCGAATAACAGGTTCGGTCAGTCCGTTGATTTTCTTATAAGGCTCGTAACGACCGGGGTTGTGCGTGCTGCGACAATCGAACACATAGCCGCCACCATTGCCTGAGTCGTCGGTAGGAATGCCTTTCTTAAAGGAGAAGCTAAACACTTTTACCACCAGCGGGCCTTTGCCATCATACTTAGAGAATGTGGCAGGACCGTCCTGTGCCTTTGCCTCATAAATATCTTTCTCGGCTGTTTTAAAACCATCGGCACGCTCCTTTTGAGGTTCCACCTTGGGTGCAAATTGTGGCAGTTGGGTAAGCCTTTGCAACACGTCCATAAGGTGAGTGTAAGGAAACTGTGCGCCTTCCATAGCGAGCAGATCACGCAAGTTTTGGATAGCTCCGGGAATCGACTCAAGGAAATGTTTCTTATGCTCGAAATAACCACGAAAGCCGTAAGCACCTAACACCTGAAGGGTGCGAAAAAGCACAAAGAGGGAAAGGCGTGAAACGAAGTGGCGAACGCTAGGCACTTCGACATATTGCTTCAAACTTTCGTAGTATTCTGCCACCAACTGGCGGCGCAATTTAAACGAATACTTCGCACTTGCCTGCCATAGGAATGACGCAAGATCGTAGTAATAAGGCCCTTTTCTGCCACCTTGGAAGTCGATAAAATAGGGGTTTCCATCTCTATCGAGCATCACATTACGTGCCTGAAAGTCGCGATAGAGAAAAGCCTCCATAGGTTCGGCGGTGAGATCCTTAGCAAGCATACGGAAGTTGGCTTCCAACTTCAGTTCATGAAAGTCGACTCCCGTTGCCTTTAAAAAGCAATATTTAAAGTAGTTGAGATCGAAAAGCACCCCCTCTTGATCAAATTCTGCCTGTGGATAGCAATGAGAGAAGTCTAGTCCGTGTGCGCCACGCATCTGTATATTAGGTAGTTCGCGTATGGTTTTCTTCAAGAGTTCCTGCTCCTTAAGGTTGTATCTTCCCCCTGCTTCACGACCACCCTTTATCGCTTCAAAGAGGGAACGATCGCCAAGATCGTCCTGAAGATAACGCAACTCGTCGTCGCTCACTGCCAATACACGTGGCACAGGTAGCTTACGCTCCGTGAAATGCTCAGAAAGATAGATAAAGGCGTGGTTCTCATCACGACTAGTACCTATTACCCCAATTACCGTTTTCCCCGCTTTGTCGGTAAAACGATAGTAGCTTCGGTTGCTACCAGCCCCAGGCAGCTTCTCGGTATGTGTAGGGGTGTGTCCTGCCCACTGCTCGTATAAGGCGATTAATTTTTCCATTCTTAATCTTCCTTTTCGTCTTTCAGCTTTCTTGTAATCTCTTCTATCTCACGCTCTCCACGCTTCCTATGTTCATATTGCATCAAGAGTCCGTCGATGAGCAAAAGAATTGCCATGATGCCACCTGTAATCCAAAGAGAGTGTGTAATGTAATATAGTCCTCCTATCACGATGAAGAGTACTAAAAAATGCTTCCAATTAATATTTGCTTTCATAACAACAAAGATAGGAAAATAATTGAGAATTGAGAATTGAGAGTTGAGAATTTTTCTAGGGATACTAGGAAAGCTAGGGATGGAACTCTCCTCTCTCCACTCTCCCCTCTCATCTCTCCTCTCTCCTAGAATGGCAACCCAATAGCAAGGTGAAGGGCTTGTGCATCGCGGAATGAAGATACGTTATAGAAGCCCGATTTGCCCGTATCGTAAGGCACATGGAGTCCGAAGCCCCAATCGAGGCGGATCATGAAGTAGCCCAAATCATAACGAAGTCCCACACCAGTGCCAAGTGCTACCTGTGTGAGCATATTCCTAAACTTAAACTGTCCGTTAGGGCGATCCTCATCGTTGTGCATCAACCACACATTACCTGCATCGAGGAACACAGCTCCATAAAGCGATCCGAAGAGATGAGGGCGATACTCTACGTTAGCTTGTAGCTTAATATCGCCCGTTTGCTCTACATACGAATAAGCTCTCTCAGCCGAACGATACTTGCCCGGACCTATCTCGCGCACATTGAAAGCACGCACGCTATTGGCACCTCCCACATAGAATTGCTCGGTGTAGGGAGCAGCCATGCTGTTACCATACGTCCAGATAACCCCCGCATTGATATGGGCAGCAATGGTAGATTTCTTTGCCAATGCCCATGTCTTTGTAAAGTTGGTTTCCACCTTAAAGAACTGAGCGTATGGGTTTTTAAACAACTGCTTATCCTTTTCATTCCATTTTTTGCCTGCTGCTAAATATCCGAGCGATAGGATATTAGAAGCCTCACTCACCGTTGTCCACCACTTAATAGGGTTCTGATACGTGCTTGGACTCATATACGTGTATTGGAATTGCATCTTCGGGATAAACTGATCTGCCATAGATACCTTTAGATAAGGTTGCTTATCGGCTAGCTCGTCATAGGTAGGCGTAGTGGTGTTCATATACTCATAGGTGAGAATGAGTGGTGAGAGGCTAAACATATTGCGCTCGTTAGGCTGCCATTGATAGGTAAACTCGCCCGATACTACATGCCGACGGAAGTATTCTGCACGATTGAGAATATTAAAAGCTGCCTTGAGAAGGGTAGTAGGAGTAGAGAAGAAAGTAGGACGTGGCTTAGCCCTATATGTTTCGCCCTTTGCCAAAGCCTTTGCCACTTGCTTTGCTCTGTGCGCTCGTCGCCACTTCTTAGGCATACGGAAAGGGTTCAGGATACGGGGAAACTGTAAGCTTGTTTCTACACCATATTCATAGTTGTTGAGGCTAAACGTGCTACCTCCATTACTACGCGCCGACGACCATTCGTAAGATCCATGCAAATTGATATTCAGCAGTTCGCCACCTCGGAAGGCGTTACGCTTGGTAAGTCCGAGAACAAGTTCTGGACCATAACGCTGATTAGTCTTACCCTTACCATAAGCTTCAACAGAGAAATCGTATGGCTTATCAAACACGGCATCGATCTTTAGGTCGAGCACCTTACAAGTATCGGTCGAGTCGGCAGGAGTAAAGGTGAAATTGGTAGCTTGAAAAATACCTGTAGAATTTAGATTTTGACGACTCTTTTGATACTGTTCATAGCTGTAAAGGCTGCCTTTTCTTATCTTCAACTCGTTATTCAACACACGTGTACGGAGCTTAGGACGCTTACCATTGTAGTTAATCGTAAACCTACGCGACTTATGTTGCTGTGTTAATTCCTCAAAGAAGTCGTTCCGAAGATTTACCGTAATGTTGCCTATATACCACTGTCGAAGTGCTTGCTCGCCTACCGAATCGGCTAATTGAAGGCGCATCCTCGCCTTACCATGTATTGCTGTAGTGTCGGCAAGATAGCTAGCATCATTGTTTTGATAATAGTAATAGCCATTATCCTTAAACAGTGTGGTAAGACGTTGGCGTTCTTTTTCAAGGGTAGCCACATCAAAGGGGTCGCCTATATTGATCTCTGCCAATGGTTTGCTAGCCACAATGAGCGTGTCCATATAGTTGGGGAAGTTGACGTATCGGAAACTATCGAGTGTCCAAAGATGCCCCATATCGACTGTGTATTTTAGTTTTACCTTCTTGGGATTACGCTGCTGAACAGGCTCATAATAAACTTTTCCATTGAAATAACCTCGCTTTTTCAATAGGTTTTCACCCACCTGCACACGCAAGTTGGGCGTAACGGTGCTGATGGTAACGGGAGTAGAGCCAAAGGCTTTTACTAGCCAACGACTAAAAGAGGTAGTATCCTTTGCAAAAGCGTTCCATATCCATAAGCCAATGGGGAAAGGAGAGCGAATAGACGGACTACCAAAGAGCGCACCATTTGGCTTTGAAGCAAGCACAAGGTCGAGTTCTTCTTGCACGTTCAGAAAATGGTCGTTCTTCTCGTAGTTGTTATATTCTGTTGAAAGCATACCTGTATATAGCTGCTGATCATCACGCAAACCAGCGGTAGTGCTACAAGCTGCTAGCACAAACACCCCAACACTTATAAGCAAGAGTAGGGGAAGCCCTCTCATAGCATTTCTTTTTAGGAATGGATATTTCATTATTTTCTGTTCTTTTCTCACTTCACAAAGTTTACTAACGAGTCTTTTACTACAGTTTTTGGCGTTGCAACGCTGTCTTTCTTAAAGCGGAAGATGTCCTTAAAGCGGGCTAACTTGCGTCGCCATAGGAAACCAATGCCATACTCGCTGAGATCGCCCTCTAGCCAGTCGTATGCCTCTCGTTCATAATAGAGTTTGAGATATTTTGTTTCGCTCTTATTAAGCCGATACTCCAAAGAGAAGTTATCGAAGTAAGCCCCATTATCGCGCGACAGCGTAGAGCCTGTCGACACACGTCCACCGAGGATAATTCTCAAACGATTGTTTAAGAAACGCTTCGAGAATTTGAAGGTATAGTCGGTGTGTAATGAGCCATTTACATCGGCTGCCGTTTCCAAATTAGCCGATAAGTCTAGCCCCATTGAGCTAAGGGCACGCCCTGTTATTGCGTTTACTTGTGTTTGCAAGAAGCTCGCCAAAGCACCATTCATTGCTGTGTTAGCACTCGATGTATTCTCACCATCGAAGTATAAGCCACTCGCTAGCATCGTAACGGCTAGTTTAGAACGCTCCTCCAACGATTTTGTCTTTAACGCATTTTCCATTTCTTGATCGTCAGGAGCTTCGATAATAAACTCTAAACTTGGCTTAGGAAACTGTTTTGTGAGCTTCACACCACAATTGAAATCGACCAATTTGCCATTTCCTTCCCCACTCGAAACGCTCGCACGAACGGCTTCAGTAGCAATGATATTCAGCGTAGGCTGCATAGGATCGCCCGTGAAGTCGACATAACTACCCTCTCGAATATGGAAGGTGCGCAAAGGAATAACATCCATGGTGTACTTCATCTCACCACTATTGAGCGTATAACGCCCACGCAACTGCGCTCCGTTGGTAGGATCGTAACTTAGGTTAAACCCACCTCCACCTATCATATCAATATAGTTGGTGTGTTCGGGATTGAGGATTGTCTTAATATGTGCTTGCTCATCAATATTTAAGCGCAAGTCCATTGCAAAGCCTGTAAGGTCGGGACGACGCACTACTTGCTCTGTAGAATCCTTGAAATTGGTAAACTTCACCAGATCCTTGAGCTGTGTATCGCTCATCAAGGTTTGCTCTTTCACAATGTAGGTCATATCGGTACTTCCCAACACATCTAGTTTACCTCTTAAATGAAGATTGCTCACCTCTCCCTGCACATTGCCGATAAAATTGACAAACGCCTTACCGTATGCCTCCGAGCGTGGGTTTTCCTTAGCATTGATGAGTAGGAAATCCTGTGCTTGAAGTGTCATATTCAGCATCACACGGTTGGTATTCGAGAAGTCGAGTGCTCCGTTCATCGTCAGCGGTTTGTTGTTAGCACCATACACCTTGAAATCGTTAAAAGCTATCGCACTATTTGCTATCACCAGCGGTTGATTGCCAAAGCGCATCTCTACACCGTATGGATCGCTCACCAAATAAGCCGAGTCGGCTTTTATCTCGCCATTGACATCAAGCTTGTTCAGTGGTCCCTGCATCGCTAACGAGCCGTAGCCAGCACCTCGCAAGCCTACAATACCGTTTGGAATGAAGCCATTTACATAATTTAGAGGAAACTTATTCATATCGAGAACCGCATCTAAATAGCCTTCACCAGCATTATCGTAAGTACCCGTAAGCTTACCCACTTCGATGTCGTCCTTGCTAATAAGCGCATCTACATAATGGCTATTCTCGCCTTTTGGCATATATACCATTTGCACGCCCAAATCGCCCATGCGGTTATGTTCATACACAAAGCGTTTGATGTTCATATCGCTCGACACACTAAGCTGCGATGGGGTTTGCACAACGTGGTAGTCGCCATTCAGCTCGCCCGACATATTTGGCATAAAAGGCAAGAACTTAAAGATTTCGCCTAGCTCTAGTTTGTTAATAGAGAGGGTGAGATCTTGCAATGCTTCGGTATCTTCATCATCGGTGCGCACCTTCACACCTGTACCGTCTTTGGCAAGCATATCTACATGGGCTGATACACGTTGGTCGCGTCCTATATAAACATAGTTAGAGTCGTTGACGGCAAAGGTCTTATAACCCAATATGGCATTCTTCGATGTGATATTAAAGCGTAAACCTTGATCTGCCATTGCTGCTTGCAAAGTAAGGTCGATACCCACCCTGCCTCGTTGATCCCAAATGGCTATTTGGGTACGCACACCATGTTCGTAAAGTGTACCATTGAGGAAGGCGGTGTATGGATAATTGTTGTTAGCATCGTTTACTATCGTTCCAGTATAGCCTATCTTACCCTCGTTGCTCTTCAGATCCACATTCACTTTATCCATGCGCACATCGTTATAAGCGAGCGAGTCGATGGCGATAGTGCCGTCTATACCATGATCGGGCGATGACATTATGTTAATATCGGCGTGGGTAAACTGGTAGCCTCTGTTTGCCAATAGCTGACTAAAGAAGTTGGATTTGCCAGTATTCAACTGTAGATGTCCATGTGGAAGGAAACGAAGAATGGCTGCTTGGTCAATGCGCTTATTCGTCAATTGCTGACTAATAGCGTTGGCAATGGCACCAAACTTCTTGCCCAGCTGCTGCACACCACCGTCCATAGCGGTATTCAAATGGAAGTCGCCACCCTCTACTTTTGCACTGAAACTGCCCTGCGAGCTCACAATATCCACGAGGACATCTCCCGGCGTATAGCGTTTGTTTTCCTCATCAATGGTAACATTGCCTAACAAGCCCTTCACCTTTAGATCATCACCACCGTTAGAGGCAAAGTAGACATCTAACGTTCCGCGTGTTTTCATAGGGTTGTCCACAATGCCTAGCTGGTACAAATCGGCTTCGCCAAGGTTGCCTGTTAGCGTTCCGCCCACCTGCTTACCACGCATGGCAATGTCCATATTGAAGTTGCCCACCATAAGTGGAACAATTGTTTTTCCACGATGCTCGGTGAGGTTAAAGCGCTGCACATTACCTTTTATAGTGTAGCGATTGCCCCCGTCTTGTGTATAATGGATATTAGCATCGGTATTGATATGGTAAGCCTTATCCATGATATGGAGGGCTTTCAAGTTGGTATCCGACACATGACCATGCACCTTTGCATCAATGTGGCTACCCACAACATTTGCCGTAGCCTGCACATTGCCTGCCACAAGCACGCTGCTACCTTTCTTACCTTCCTCAACGACCTTGAAACCACGTAGCGGACCGCCAAAATAATGTTTGTCCTTCATGTTCGAGCGTAGCTCGGCATCGGTCCAGCCCGATACCACATAATGCTCCTTCATAGCTCCAAGTGCTTGCAAATCAATACGAGCAAGCGTGCCTTTTACGTGTCCTGCTACAAGGTTTTGAGCCAACCGCCCACGGAAAGCAAACCGTCCTCCCACCATTTTGTTGGTGCTATTGATGTCGGCGGACAGCTTATCGCCCACCTTATTTATCTTTCCTCCGAAACCATCTAACACATATTTGTCGTACTTAAAGCGAGCAATGCTAGCCGAGAGGTTCATTGAGGAGCGATGGTTCAGCACATCGGTGCCATGCCCATGTGTGGCTATCGCACCCGAGAACGTGCCAAGTCCCTTCCCTGGCAGGAAGTTTTGCAGTGGGAAATTGCGTGCTTTGATATTGGCTTTATAATTATCGGTTTGCAAATTATACGCAAAGTGGGCAAGTACCGATCCGCCTCCTTGCGTAATAAGCGTATTGCCCGTATAAAGCGTATTGCCCATTGCGAACCGACCATCCACCCCAATACCGTGTGGGATACGAATGGTTTTTGCCACATTGCGGGGCATCATAGGACGAATGAAGTCGAGATTTTGTGCCTTTCCTTTTAGCTTAAAACTGCTGTAGAAAGGCTTTTTGCCTATGATATTTGCCACACTGCCCGTCGCTGTAAGGTCGAAGCGTCTGGGCATAGCAAGGTGTAAACGGCGGAAAGCGGCTTTTTGCAGGTTGCCATCAATGCTACCCCCAAGGCTGAGCCTATCGTTTGGAAAGGCTTGGTAGATGTGCCGTGGCATAGCAGAGAGGAAAGGCTTGAGATCGGTTTTGCTTAAATAGCCTCGTAGCTCCGTGCTGAGCCGTCCAGGATGTGTATCATCGAAAACATTAAGATCCATAGCGAAGCGACCATCTAGCTGTGAGTTAGGCAGCTTGATGTGCGTATTGGGCAAGATTATCGACTTCTGATTATAGGCAAATGCCCCTGTAAATTCCTCCACTGTGAGCCCGCTTTTCTCTTTAAAGTTGGCTGCTCTTACCGTAAGGTTGATATTTGGCTTCGCATAAACAAACGAGTCGATCCCAATATTAACCTCGCTCATAGCTAAATGATTGCTATCGAAGCCTGTCTTTTGTGCTTGGGTAAAAGGCAGCTCGTAGGCTAGCCCACCGCCATTCCAGTCGAGCGAACCTATCTTATAGGTGTCGTCATGTAAAAGGAGATGCGTGCGAAGGGCTGTCGCCTTATCAAACTGTGCGTTGATGCGCATAGAGTCGCCCGGCATGTGGAGGGCAAAATGGGTTTGCTCAAGGCTTAGCTTGTCGATCTTGATGCGCCAAAGCGATTTCTTCTTCGTGGTATCCTCTGGCACCGTGTCGCCCAAAGCCACATCTACCCAACCCCCACGAAAGTCGGCTTGATCTATTTTCATAGAGTCGCCATTGATGTCGATGTTATGGCTTATAAGGTGAAGCCGATCAAGATTGCCACGAATACGAAGGTCGCCAATAAAGTTGGTGGTATTGGCTTTCAGCTTATTAAACGTGAGTTCGTCCACTTCCACCTTACCATCAAACAATGGCATTAGCTGCACCTTTACCACAAGTCGTTGCACATCGGCAACGGTATCTGTTTGGTGAGCAATCGTATCGTTGGGGCGTGTGAGTAGCACGCTATCCATCTGCAAGTCTAATGGGAAGCTAAGACTCACGTGCTTGAGCTTCGCTTGCATTCCAGTGGTTTCGGTAAGATGTGCAACAGCCTTCTTTATAGCCCAACTCTGAATGGGTGGGATATAAAGCAGCAATAATAGCAATAAAAATATAACGATAGGTGTTAGCACCACTGCTAGCATCCATTTTAGTCCTTTCTTCATAAGCGCTTAGATAGGGTAAGTTTCCCTTAGTTGGGGAACAAAGATAGGGAAAATATCCCAAAAAGGCGAAATCTTTACTTGCAAATTTTATCCATAAACACCAAGCCATACAAAAACATCACCTTTTACCGAGTAAAAGGTGATGTTTTACAAAGCAAAAGGTCATCTCTTACCGAGTAAAAGATAACCTTTTCTAACTAATTAAATATCAGAGATTTTATGACGAAGTTTTTCTTATATATTTACACTCACGCCCGCATACCATATAGCACCATAAACAGGGGCATACATAAAGGCAGCATCGTCGAGATGTTTCTCGTCTTGAATGTAGCTTAGGATATTCTTACCACCTGCATATGATCGACATCGTTGGTAGAAAGTTGCTGCAAGCCATATACGCCAGCCAAGCCAGAGTAGATAGGTTCGCCGTCGAGCAATACCTGTGTGTGTTCTGCTCCGAGTCCTTGCATACGCACTTCAGAGAAGTTGCAGAACTGGCATTGCTGTTCCACTCTCACGCCGGGGATACCCTCTAGTGCATCGAAAAGGTTTTGCGCATTCTTACGTTGTAGTGCTTTCGAGGTGAGTACTTCGGTACGGATAGGCACATCTTTTACAAAGTGTTCGGTGCGTGTACCCGTTACCACCACTTGAGATAGCTCAAGCGCATCTATATCAAGGTTGAAATATACTTCTGTGCCTTTACCAACACTCATTTCCACTTCTTTCGATTGCGAAGCATAACCTGTGTAAGAAGCTACAATGGTTTGTTTGCCCACTGGCAGATGAGCAATCTGGAAGTGTCCAGAAGCATCGCAAACCGTACGCAAGTTGGTACCTTTTACAGTGATCATTGCGTTGGGTAGATGTTCGCCCGTCGCACGATCTTTCACATCACCAAAGAGCATCGCATCAGTATCAGTGCTTTACGCCATAGTGGTAATGGAAAACAATGTAGAAATTAGAATAAATAACAGTCTATACATAATTTGAAATATTTAACGATGTACTTGTTTTTATTTTTTAAGGTGCAAAGTTAAGGTGTGTGTGTTGTGGGTGCAATACCCAAAAGTTGGTAAATATATGGGTGTGTGTGTAGGGCTGAATGGGAGATGAGGTACTTAAAGGTAGGTAGCTGTTGTAGGGGCATAGTAGCTGTAAAAATGTAAATAAAAAGAAGAGAAATTTCTTTTAAAAGGATAGTTGCTACCTCTAAATTACAAAACGATTGGTTCTTCAGAGAGATGTTTGCACAAAGTTGCAAGTTCCAAAACGAAGTGCAATAAAAGAGTAGCCCTCACCGAGAGAAAAATTAAACTTTTCTACACCAAAACGAGAGTTCTTCAAACATGTTTTGTAATTTTGCACTTGCTGGTTGACTCTACGTCAGGGAAGAACTTCTGGAAGAATTGGAAAAGCAACCAATATAATATTTAATCATGACTCATCAGAAAGGACTTGGAAGAATGTTGTTAAACAATTTTTTGGATTAGAGAAACCATAACTATGAAAGTTGCTATATATGTATTATGCCTAACTGCGATTTTGTCGTGCACTTGCCATACATCCTATCAAGAAAACGAAGATTGGACAAAAGATAGTATTGGGACTTTGAATTTAAGGAGTAAAGAACTTGCTGAAAAAATAATCAAGGAGCATTCTTTATATAGAGAATGCTCCTCTAAATTCATATGTGTTTTTGGAAAGCCTAACTGTCGAGAAACTACACTTTTTACAGACAAACTGATATATATAGAACGCATGGGAGGAGACTTTATTCCAAATGCTAATAGGGACACCTGTTTTATTAGTTTTAATTTTAAGATGGGAAGGTTTGTGGGTATAGATGAGTCCTGCGAGTAGTATAATGATTCAAAACGGGAGTTGTCAAAACAATCACCTGATTTTCAAAAGGCTTTTTTCAATATTAAGCATAAAGGCTGGGATAAATTCCCTGCCTTTTGCTATTTTTGTAACCCAAAACAAAGAAAAATGAATATACGAGAACGCATCGGCACTTTGCGCTCCAGATTGGAAGTGAAAAACTCAAGTTTTCAACACCAAACAAGAGTTTTATAAAAGGATTGACTATTTTTGCACTTGCTGGTTGACTCTACGAGTTAAACAAGTGGGCATAAAAGGAGAAAAAAGTATAAAAAACTATTGATTGATATTATATTTATCCCTATCTTTGTGCCGACCAAAAACAAAAAATCTATGAAGTCAGACATTGAAATTGCACGCTCATGCAAGATGAAGCGAATAGAGGAAATAGCATCATCTGTTGGTATCAACAGCGAAAGTATCGAGCAATATGGTAAATATATTGCGAAGGTATCGCTCGATGTTATTGATGAGGCGAAGGTAGCTAAAAACCATTTAGTCCTAGTAAGTTCTATCTCGCCTACAAAAGCAGGTATCGGCAAGACAACAGTAAGTATCGGTTTGTCAATGGCTTTAAACCGCTTGGGTAAAAAGTCGGTATTAGCTTTGCGCGAACCTAGCCTAGGGCCATGCTTCGGTATGAAGGGTGGTGCTGCTGGTGGTGGTTATTCGCAAGTAGTACCTATGGAGAAAATCAATCTTCATTTCACGGGCGACTTCCACGCTATTACCAGTGCTAACAATACGATAGCCGCTTTGCTCGACAATTATATCTATCAGCGCCGTAGTGAAGGCTTCCGCCTAAAGCAAATTTTGTGGCGAAGAGTGATGGACGTAAACGATCGCAGCTTGCGTAATATCGTTTCAGGACTAGGTGCTTCTACCGATGGTATCCCTGAACAGGCTGGTTTTGATATTACTCCAGCCAGTGAAATTATGGCTGCTCTATGCTTGGCAACGAGTTTGGACGACTTGCGCCGTCGCATTGATAATATGGTACTAGGTATCACTTTCGATGACAAACCTTTCACAGTACGTGATATGGGCGTGGGTGGTGCTATTACCGTGTTGATGCTCGATGCTATCAAGCCTAACTTGGTGCAGACCTTAGAGGGTACACCAGCGTTTATACATGGTGGTCCGTTTGCTAATATTGCACATGGCTGTAACAGTGTTTTGGCTACAAAGATGGCAATGTCGGTAAGCGATTACGCTATTACAGAGGCTGGTTTCGGTGCTGACCTCGGTGCAGAGAAGTTTATGGATATTAAGTGTCGTAAGACAGGGCTTCACCCATCGGCAACGGTTCTTGTGGCTACCCTTCGTGGTTTGCGCCTACATGGTGGTATTAAGGAGGGGGCTACAGCAGAGGAAACCACCCAAGCAATGGTGAAAGGTTTTGATAATTTGGATAAGCATATTGAGAATATGCAGCACTTTGGACAGCCAGTAGTCGTTACGCTCAACCGTTATGGCGACGATACCGAAAGTGATATTACGCTACTTGCCGAACATTGCAAGCAAAAAGGTGTAGGCTTTGCTACCAACGAGGTGTTTGCTAAGGGCGGTGAAGGTGCCGAAGAATTGGCTCGCTTAGTAGTAGAAACCATTGAGCGCGAGGGTGCTAAGGATATAAAGTTTGTATATAACGATGACGACACCGTATTGGAAAAGGTAGAAAAGGTATGTAAGAATATCTATGGTGCTAAGGGGGTAGTGTTATCGAAGAGTGCTAAGAAGAAGCTAGAGCGTATTACAGCATGGGGACTTGATAAGTATCCTGTATGTATTGCAAAGACTCAATTCTCATTTAGCGAAGATCCTACTCGTTATGGTGTAGCCAAAGATTTTGAAATAAACATTCGCGACTTTGTTATCAATGGTGGATCGGAAATGATCGTCGGTGTGGCTGGCGATATGATGCGTATGCCCGGATTGCCAAAAGTGCCACAAGCTCAGCACATTGATTATGTGAATGGAGAAATAGAAGGACTAGCGTGAGAGAATTGAGAGTTTAGATTTGAGAGTTGAGAGTTAAGATTTGAGAGTTAAGAGAAGTTAGAGTTTTGAGAGTTGAGAGTTGAGAGAAGTTAGAGTTTTAAGAGTGGAGAGAGTGGAGTTGGCTTTCTCAAATCTCAACTCTCAAATCTAAACTCTTAACTCTCAACTCTCAATTCTCGGCGCGTATTCCTCTAAAACATTTACCATTTCCTTGCCAAGCATTTCCTCAAGATCGTGGGCAGTACTAGCTACACACACATCGCCAGCTAGTCCGCAAATATCAATTTGCTCTATGCCCAAACCCATAATAAGTCTGCCCAAGAGACCGGCACTATTATCGTTTTGCATAATGGAATACTCGTCTTTGTCGATGCTATCGCCTTTATACAAGAGTGTAAACCCACCTCTAACCTCATTAAGAGCTTTGAGAATAGGGGTATAAAGCGCAGCACCTTTAGAATGTTGCACACAATGGCGAGGCCATGTTCCACCTTCTTCCTTAAACGATGAGTGATGATAAGGATGCCAATCGGCAGTTACAATACGAATGGCATAGGTGTTTTCGTGCTTACGAATATAATGAGCAAGGGCTATCATAGCCTCTGCTGCACCCGGAACAGGTAGCGAGCCAGATACGAAATCGATCTGAGGATCAACCACCAAAAGCATTTTTTTCTTTTCCATATCTCGTTCTTTCCTAAAATTGATAGTGGAAGCAAAGATAAGTAAAAAAAAATGTTTTCCCCTTTCTTAACGCTTACAAAAACGTTAAAAACAACGAAACTGCCTTATACTTCAATTGCTTTTATGTAAATTTGCACGTTAAAGATCATGAGGAATAAGACTATTATAGCCCTGTTTATGTTTACCATAGTATTTGCTATGGCTAGCATAAATATGCCTTTGCCAAAAGGGAAGAATGCTTCTAAGGCAAAGCCCAACACCGTGAGCCCCGACACCATTACCTATCCCACAAGGGGGAAAGCTAGTAAGCAGCCAGTGCTACACAGGGCTGATACTTCTGCGGTAGATACCACCCAAATGGACTCTCTACAGCGTTCTATCTATCTGCACAACAAGGCTGTAGACGACTCTATCCGTGCTGACAGCATTATGCGAATGCGTTCGAATGGTATTAACTCGCCAGTCAACTATGCTGCCGACGACTCTATCGTATATAATGCAAAAACGGGAACGGCTTACCTTTACGGCAACTCGAAGGTGGATTATGAAAATATGAAGCTCAAGAGCGATAGGGTGTCGATGAATATGGATAGTTCGCTGGTTCGTGCTATGGGTACGATCGACTCTACTGCCGAAGGTGGGGTTAAGGGAAAACCAGTTTTTAATATGGGTAGCGATGAATATACTACCGACTCGATGGCTTTCAACTTTAAGTCGAAGAAGGGCTTAATAAAAGGTATTTATACGCATCAAGAAGAGGGATACCTTAGCGGAGAGGTAGGAAAACGCGACTCGCTGGGCGTAATTTATCTGCAACATGGGCGTTATACCACTTGCGACAAGCCACACCCCGACTTCTATATAGCCCTCTCGCGAGCAAAGGTGCGCCCCGGTAAGGATGTCGTATTTGGCCCTGCTTACCTCGTTGTTGCCGATGTGCCGTTGCCATTGGCAATACCTTATGGCTTTTTCCCCTTCTCAAAAAAATATTCTTCAGGACTCATTATGCCTAGTTATGGTGAGGAATACGAGCGCGGATTCTATCTTCGCGATGGCGGATACTATTTTGCTATCAATGATAAATGGGACTTAAAGTTGTTGGGTGAAATCTATACACAAGGTTCATGGGGTGTTAGTGTGGCTTCAAACTACCGCAAGCGTTACCGTTATGCGGGATCGTTCCTCTTTAGTTATCAAGACACACGATTGGGCGACAAAGGCTTTCCTGACTATTCTCGGCAGGAGAGTTTCAAGCTTCAGTGGAGCCACCGTCAAGATGCCAAAGCAAGTCCGTTCAGTTCGCTCTCGGCAAGTGTCAATTTTGCCTCTTCTTCTTACGAGCGCAATAACCTGAACAGTATGTATAATCCGCAGACACTTACACAGAGTACACGTACCTCTTCTGTTAGTTATAGTACAGGATTTTCTAGCATAGGCTTATCGTTAAGTGCCACTGCCAACCTCTCGCAGAATATGCGCGACTCAATGATAGCACTTACCTTGCCAGACATCAACCTTTCCATCTCGCGTTTCTACCCATTCAAACGCAAGTATGCTGTGGGTAAAGAGCGATGGTATGAGAAGATTTCGATGAGCTATACGGGTCAGCTTTCTAACTCTATTAATACGAAAGAAGACCGACTATTCAAGTCGAACCTGATCAGGGATTGGAAGAATGCCTTCCAGCATAGTATTCCTATACAGGGCAATTTCACCTTATTTAATTATATCAACGTTACCCTTTCGTTCCAGTTTACCGATCGTATGTATTCTAACAAAGTAACACGATCATGGGACGACAAGCTCGGAAAGGAAGTCGCCGATACTACTTATGGTTTCCATAACGTATATAACTGGAGTTTGAACCTCGGTCTGAGTACGAAGCGGTATGGCTTATATATCCCTAATAGGAAGATTTTTGGCTCGAAGATTATAGCCGTTCGCCACGTAATAACTCCTACTGTTTCGTTCTCTTATTCACCTAATTTTGGTGCGAGACGTTACGGCTATTGGGATAGTTACCAAAAAACCGATGCCAAGGGCAATGTAACGCTTGTGGATTATTCGCCTTATCAAGACCAGCTTTATGGAGTTCCCGGCAAGGGTAAATCAGGACTGCTTTCGTGGGATGTAAGTAATAATGTGGAGATGAAAGTGCGAAGCGATAAAGACTCGTTGGGCTATAAAAAGGTAAGTATTATTGACGAGTTGGGCTTTGCTATGTCGTACAATGCTGCAGCCGAGGTACGTCGTTGGTCGGATCTTACGATGCGTCTACGTCTTAAACTAACAAAGAGCTACACTTTCTCTATGAATGCCCGGTTTGCTACCTATGCGTGGGAAGTGGGTTCGGACGGTAGTATTCAGCAGAGCAATCATACGGAGCTACACTTTGGGCGTATGCCTCGTTTTCAAGGTTTCTCACAGAATATCTCTTACACCCTTAGCCCTGAAAAGATAAAGAAACTTTTCAATCGTGAAGAACGCGATAACCCCAATGATAGCCACGACGATGGTGAGGGAGTGGATACGAATATCGAGAGCAATATTGATGACACTTTAGAGAAAGGTAAACACAAGGCAAAACAAAAAGGAGGAAATATAGCCGAAACAGACGAAGATGGCTATATGAAGTTTAATATGCCATGGTCGCTCACCTTCGGTTATGGCGTTACGATGCGTGAAGATGTAGGAGGTAAGTTTCTCTATGACAAAATGCGCTATGCCTATAAATTTTCGCAAACGCTCAATGTAAGTGGTAATATCCGCATCAGTGATGGCTGGAATATTAATTTCTCATCGGGTTACGATTTTGATAATCACCGTCTGAGTATGACCACCGCTAGTCTTTCGCGCGACCTCCACTGCTTTAATATGAGTGCTTCGGTGGTGCTAGCCCCTTACACCTCATACAACTTCACCTTCCGTGCCAATGCCTCTACGCTTACCGATGCGCTGAAGTATGATAAGCACAGCGGATTCTCGCAGAATGTGCAGTGGTATTAAGCTGATATATTTATAGAATATCAAATTTATGTAGTTACAAGTTTGAGCTTATACCTACACTATGGTTAAAAAGAATTAGCAAGCCACCTTGTTTGGCATACAGTAGAGGTTTCATAGTAACAATAGCATGGAAGAACGAACCATCGCAATTAGGTTCTATTAGGGCTATCTTAGAATTATAGGATAAAACTAATAAAGCTACTTGAGGTTGCTGAGTAGTTACGTTGCTAATGATAACGGCTTTGTCTATCACTGCACAGAATGCGGGCGACAGATTCCATGTCGATAATAGCTGTTTAGCTATTGGTATGAGGTGGTAGATGCCACAGCCAAAACCGTGAAAGAGACATACGCAAACACTACCCCAGCCAAGCAGTTTGTGTTGCTCACTGAGGACAATCAAACATCGGGTATGTATATCATAAAGGGTAAGAAAACATTAAAGACAAAATAAAGATGAACACTAAAGATAAAAATATAAGCAACACTGCTGGCAGCAGACGCACCTACCTGTCGCCACGCACCGAAATCATTAAAATGGGTACAAGCAACCTTGTAATGGAAAGTCCAAGTGATACCATCGAAATACCTGTAGACCCTGATGGCGGTGCCACTGATGCCAACTAGGAAAAGAACAGGGGAAGCGTATGGTAACCCTCGGTATGCGTGCCGAGAATAGCTATGCAACTACTCATGATATGAAATAAAGTGGGAGGGAACTGTTGGT
>QWCH01001537.1_pt1 | contig 50514 bp, 35 predicted proteins | sample 1972671 | NCBI WGS metagenome assembly QWCH01 (sample SAMN09866713, study PRJNA288562) | Human gut metagenome isolate term3_stool, whole genome shotgun sequencing... | isolation source: gut | host: Homo sapiens | place: USA: California
AAGGCTGACGCCTTGCTAGGACGAATTGTGCAAGATGACGGAAAAGATGCAAGCAAGACACGTGCAAAATCCAATAAATGGTCTTTGTGCGGTGTTGCCCTAATTTAATCGTTGACAAATCCAAGGCTTTCGCGCTCAGAATAATACGAATGTATCAGTTCCTGACTGTTGAAAAGCATGAAACTATCCTTTCAAAACAAGTGCTGCGAAGCGGTACGAGTATAGGTGCAAACGTCCGGGAAGCCATACGCGGTCAGTCAAGTGCGGACTTTTATTCCCGGCTTAATATTTCACTGAAAGAAGCAAGCGAAACTGAATACTGGCTTGAACTGCTTTATGAGAGCGGTTATATAAGCAAAGAAGCCTTCAGCAGCATCTATTCCGACTGTCAGGAGCTGATAAGCATTCTGGTGGCAATAACAAAGCACAATTCCCAATAGCTCGGCGGCTGCCCGCTTGTATACAATTAAAATCCGTCCGCGAAGCGGACACCGAAATTCCGAATTCCGAATTAAGAATTCCGAATTAAGAATTCCGAATTAAAAAATGGGGTGTATAAATTGAAAACTCTTTCCAAGGTGTACATGGGACTTGTTCTTATGTTCCTGTACGTGCCGATCTTCGTGCTTATCGTGTTCTCGTTCAACGAGACCAAGAGCCGTTCCGTGTTCAGCGGATTCACGCTCGACTGGTACGCAAAGCTGTTCCGCAACGAGGTCATCATCTCCTCGCTGATGAACACCATCATAATCGCCGTAATAGCCAGCATTGCGGCTACGCTGCTCGGAACCCTCGCCGCTATCGGGATCAACTCCATGCGCAAGGTCCCCAAGGCGATAGTTATGAACATCACAAACATGCCTATCGTCAACCCGGAGATAGTCACCGGCGTTTCGCTCATGCTGCTGTTCGTGTTCTTCGCCGCAAGAATGAACCTCGAATTCGGCTTTGTGACGCTGGTCATCGCTCATATCACGTTCGATGTTCCCTACGTTATCCTGAACGTCATGCCGAAATTCCGCCAGATGGATCCTAACCTCTTCGAAGCCGCTCAGGATCTCGGATGCAGCCCGTTCACCGCGCTCCGCAAGGTGATACTCCCGGAGATCATGCCCGGCGTGGTCAGCGGATTCCTGATGTCGTTCACGTTCTCACTCGACGACTTCGTTATCAGCTACTTCACAAGCGGCTCCACCTCGCAGACCCTGCCTATCACGATCTACTCTATGACCCGCCGTAAAATTTCTCCGGAAATCAACGCTCTGTCAACCCTGATATTCGTGGTGGTAGTTATCGTGCTGGTGGTAAAGCACATCATCGAAACAAAGCAGGAACAGAGAAATCGTGCAAACGGAGGCGACGAGGAATGAAAAACCACATCTTCAGACCGCTCTGCGCGGTTATCTGCGCCGCTCTGCTGACCGGCTGCTCCGGTGCGGCGGGATCCGAGGCGCAGACCCTGACCGTCAGCGACATGGATTACTACACCCGGTTCAAGGGGCAGAACCTCTCGATAAACGTCTACAACTGGGGCGAGTACATCTCCACCGGTGCAGACGCGGGAACGCTCAACGTCAACGCGGAATTCACGAAGCTCACCGGGATCAAGGTGAACTACACGAACTACGCCACCAACGAGGAACTATACGCAAAGCTGAAGGGCGGCGGAACCTACTACGACGTTATAATCCCGTCGGACTACATGATATCCAAGATGATAAAGGAGGACATGCTGGAGCCGCTGAACTTCGACAATATCCCGAATTTCAGCTACATCATGCCTACCTTCGTCGACCCCGCCTACGACCCGGACAACGCGTATTCCGTGCCCTACACATGGGGGACCGTGGGGCTGATATACAACACCGCGATGATAGACATTCCGAAGGAGGATATCGACTGGGATATCCTCTGGAACGAGGACTACGCCGACCAGATACTGATGTTCGATAATCCCCGGGACGCGTTCGCGATATCCGAGATAATGATGGGGTACTCCATCAACACCGAGGATCCGGTGGAGCTTACCGCCGCCGCAAACAAGCTCAAGGAGCAGAAAGCGGTAGTCCAGGCGTACGTAATGGACGAGATATTCGATAAGATGGCGGCTAACGACGCGTGGATAGCTCCCTACTACGCGGGCGACGCGCTGACGATACTTGAGGACAACGAGGATCTGGATTTCGTAGTCCCGAAGAGCGGAACGAATCTGTTCGTTGACGCGATGTGCATTCCGAAGGGCTCCCGCCAGAAGGAAGCGGCGGAAATGTACATCAACTTCATGTGCGAGCCGGATATCGCCTACTCCAACATCGACTACATCTGCTATTCCACGCCGCACAGCGGGGCGTACGAAATGCTCGACGAGGAGACCCGCAGTAATCCGGTATCCTACCCCGGGAACGACTACCTCGACGAGAACACCACGATATTTGTAAACCTCTCCGATGAGGCGAACCTCCAGATGCAGACCCTCTGGACGGAGATGAAATCCGCGGAAAACGAAACTCCGAACCGCTGGATAGTTCCTGTGTTCCTGCTGCTCTGCCTGGGGCTTATGATATTCGTGCTCATTCGGCGGCATATCAGGAATAAGAAGGATATCTACTGAAAACTAGAATTTAGCGGCGTAGTGTGCTTCCGAAACAGTCCACCGGACTGTTTCGGAGGATAGTCACGACTAGATTTTATATGTTGCTTGTGGGGGAAAACTCTTGAAATTATAGTTTCCACCAAAGAAATCGCAACGCAGACTTTTTATTCACAGCTTAACGCTTCCCGCGCTTGTCATATTTGTCCCGGACAACGCATATATTCCACCAGAAAAACCAGCGGCGGCAGGCTGGAAAATCTCACGTCACACAACTGCAGGAGGGACATTTTATGCGCATGATAACACTTACGAAAAAAAAGGTAAAACGCCTGACAGCCATAGGGCTTCTCGCAGCGGCGACAGCGGCGGCAGGAGTCGGAGCGATACTAACCTCGGTTGGCACGCAGGCAACCGAGCGTCAGCTCCCGGTATACTGCGTGGAGCGCGGCGATAATAAAATCTCGCTGACCTTCGACGTGGCTTGGGAAAACTCCAACACGCAGGAGCTGATAGATATTCTCGACGAATACGACGCCCGGGCTACTTTCTTCGTGACCGGCGACTGGTGCGACCGCTATCCCGACGACGTTAAAATGTTCGCTGACGCCGGCCACGAGATCCAGAACCACTCGGACGTCCACCCGCATGTTAAGGGTATGAACGTAAACGACCTCATCACCGACACCAAGTCAGCCTCCCAGAAAATAAAGGACATCACCGGCACTGAACCGACCCTCTACCGCGCCCCCTACGGCGAGTACGACGACACCGTGATAACCACGATCGAGGGCATGGGGCTTACAGTTATCCAGTGGGACGTTGAAGCGCTCGATATAGATGGAAAACCGCTCCCGGAGCCAGTTCAGGCAACGGGGGCGGTTTTTTCAGCAAAGCGGGCGCTTTAAAGATATTGATACCCGCGGCGGGGTTCCGTCCGGGGCTGTTGTGCTTCCTTAATACTGCGCGGTCATGGAACGCCGCGTCACACGGTCATTTCTGATTTCTTCATGCTGAGAATGTGATTCTTCACGCGGGCTTCTATCTCTTCCTTGGTAAAGTAGTCAAGTATCATCGTACCGCCGAGGATATTCAGATACTTTGAAGCCTCCTGGTAGATGAGCTTGCGCTCACTGCCGCTGGAAGCGGTATTGCGCTCCAGGTCGTTCAGCGCACTGAGAAGCCCGAGCGCAACAGGTCTGCTGCTCATGTAATTGCTCGAAAATAAGATAAGGGTCTTTCTTGAAAAATCATCTTCGAAATAGTGCGTAAGCTCGAACGGGTCTTTGCGGTCCGGGTCGTAGGTAAGCCGACCTACCCACCACAGCTTCGCCAGCGTGTTGGTTATCAGCGAACGCCGTCTGCCCTGACCGTAAAAATATCTCGACAGCACGTCCTCTTTGGTTATCTTCTTTGACGAGGAAGCCTCCCAGCGCTTGTTTAAGAACTCCCACATATCGCCGTGGCACATTCCCGCCCACAGCCGCTCGTCGGAAGCCTGCGTATCCGTTATGTTCATCATAGCTGAATACAGCGTGATGACGTTCTGCACGTCAGCCTTTCCCTGTTCCTTTTCGGTGCATACAAGGCTGATATCTCCGACGGTGGTCATAAATTCTCCGAAAGGCTCTTCCTCGCCGAAAAATTCATATATCCAGTCGTTGACCGGCAGGCGATACTTCTCAAGGTTGCCTTCAACGTTCGCACGCAGGGAAGCCAGTGCGTCGTATTTCAGAAAATGCAGCTTCATTGTTCGTCCTCCACGCTGTCGCCAAGCTGTGCCAGAGCAGTTATCGCCTTGTTTACCGGAAGCTCCAGCAACTTCTGCGCCAGCTCGAATGATTCATAGGTGTCAAGCGTGGTCTGATCCAGCTTCAGCCCCTGCGCGGAGAGCGTTCTGCGTATCGCCCTGAACCAGCGCCGCTGTTCGAAATCCTCCGTGCCGCTGCGCTTAAGCGTTTCGAACACATATATCAGCGCAGGCAGAATAAGTATCGAATGGAACACCGGCAGATACGCCGGGGAATCGGACATCACGCGGTAATTGCTGAAACTTTCCGCGCACAGCGTGATGGCGATTTTTTCCCCGTCAAGGTCTATTTTCATGCTTTCATCTGAATCCATCGCGCTCCTGCATATCGAGAAAATGGACGGCACCTTTGCCAGCTCGTCGGTCTCCTTGATTATGTCAACGCTGCACTGACCGCCGACCGCAAGTATCCCGCCGCGCTCGATATCAAAGCTGATGTCGCTGTAGTCCGCGTTGAAAGCAGGGTTTGTATAGCCGTGTATATCCTGCTTTGCGACTATGAACGCGCACACGGAGACCTTTCCGTTGAGCCTGCTTTCCACGATGTGCCGCGAACAGCTTTCAGAGGAGCATCTGATTATCTCCCGGAATGCGGTGTACGGACACTCTATATGTATCACGAACTCAGCCTGCCCCTCGCCGATAAGCTGCTGCAGCGTGCTGTCCTGCAAATTCAGCGCAAAGTCAAACACGACCTCCCGCGGGCCTTTGCTGATATTCGGCGTGAATGTAAAGCTGCTGCCGGTGTAGTCGTCGTTCGCCGAGGACAGCACCGGATAAGGGTACAGCTTAGATCTGATATCCATACAGCTTCACCTCCATCGAGCTTTGCTCCGCGTAGTCAATAGTGAAATCCACCGACAGCCGCTGACCTGCGGAAAAGCTTCCGAGAATTATTTCGTTGTCCTGGCAGGACAGCTTTTTCCCGCTGCTGGCAAGGAACGAATCCCGCACCTTAACGTCAACGGCGCTCTGCTCTCCCGAAAGCTGAAACTGTAAATATCCCCACTGTGCGCTCTTTGACGGCGTGAATATCAGCCGGTACCGGTGCTGTCTGGGGTCGGTCATGAACAGCCTTACACGCATGATGCGCATTTCGATTTTCTTCTTGACGGCAGAATCGCTAAACGGGTCCTCAACGCCGACCTGAAAAATATCGGTTCCTTCACCGTCCGTACCTTCACTGTCCCCGTCGCCGCCGCCGAAACCGCCTCCCGACCCGGAACTGTTTTCATCATCGTACATATCATTGCTTCCGGTGCCACCGCTGATTTCACCTTCGGCGATACCCATTCCGCAGTCAGCAGGGGCGCCATCGGAATCCGCATAGTTTTCCGAGCCTTTCTGTCCTGTCTGGATATCCGACATGGCAACGTCAAAATCTTTGGTGACGCTGCTTATGGTCTCGGTTTTATCGCCGCAGTCGGATACGCCCTCGTCGTCCGGCAGGAATTCTCCCATTCCCTCTGCGTCAACCTCCTCGAGAGTGGTCTGCATTCCATACTGCTGCACTATCTCCTTCAGCCGCCTGGACAGAGCCTGTTTATTTTTCTTCGCGGCGGAGGGTTCGCTGTGGCGCTCTGGCTCCCATGCGTCATGCTGGGGATTCTCCATCTCCCTGAAATACGCGTTTATCTTTTCGTCTTTAAGGATACATACTCCTGCGAAGAATATAGTACCAGAAATACGATTCTGGTCGAATATCTTCATTCCGCTGCTGCGGCTCATGAGTATCTTGCGGTGCAGGTCCTTCTGAATAAGAAGATGCAGCTCTATCGTGCCCAGATCCTGAAAGCGCTCGCTTATCACTACAGCCTCGTCGGATGTCATCGCCTGATAATAGTTGAATACTTCCGGGATGACCTCGCGGTATTTTTCCACGAGCGCCGGAAGGGTCTCAGAAGATATCTCGGTATCGCCCACGCTTACCACCAGATCGTTCTGGAAAACGGATATCAGGAATTCCGAAAGCACCGACCTGATGATATCGTCCTGCCAGTTCTTCCCCTCGGAGAACGCGGCGATGAACACATCTGTGCCGCTTGTCCGGCGGCGGAATTTACGATCGAGGGATATGCACTCCGGTATGGCTGCATTTTTTCTGGTTTCGCCGTAGAACCCCATGCCGGCGGTCATGCTGTCCGAGTCCAGACCGAGGAAGTTTTTCTGCCGGAAGGAGACCAGCCGTGCAACTCCCTGGAACGCTTTCAGCCCTTTGTTGTCCAGCGTTGAGTAGAAAACGGTGCGGAAGTCCGAGCAGGCGAACGGAGCAGATTTCCCGATGCCGAAGCTGCCGCCGGACGAGCCGCCCTTCGACGAAACTCCGGAAGCCTTTACAAGATTCTGCCACGGGGAGTTATATTCCTTGTCCGAACCGGTAAGTCCGGTCGTGTTGAAGTCGCTTATGCGAAGCATGGGTATCTTATCAGATTCAGAACGTTTCAGCGCCCTGGTGAAGAAATCCACGGTTTTCTTATTGCCCTGCTCCTTCCAGAAGCTGCGGCAGGATTTAAAAGCGTCCCTGAGAGAATCGAACTGCTTTATATCGCCGGGCGAAATGTATGACAAAGAAAATTCGACCCTGACCGGCTTGCCGGGATCCAGCCTTGCGTCGAGGGAATTCTGGCATATCTCCCTTGCGAGGGAACGGCAGGGCGAGCCTTTGAAAGTCTCTATCCCGGCTTCTCCGATACCGCTCAGCGTGCCGAAATTGTTGCCGGGAAAGTTCCAGTCGATGCTCATTATCTCAACTCCTGACATAAATGGTGTGCTTATATTTTAACACATAATATACTATATTTCAATATATTTTTGCAAAAATAACAGGGTTCTGAGGAAAAACCTCCGGCGGTCTGAAGTTAAAAATGCAGACGCACCTATAATGATATAGCGTTGGTATTTAAAACAGCTTGACAAGAAAATATAAAAAGGAGTATAATTAAATGAGGTAATGTTTCTTGCCATATAAGATCATAAACGACAGACATGCGGCTTAACACCGCAGTAACCGATTTACACTTTGCGTCAGGGGGCTATGATGAGAGAATTAGAATATCCTTTTGATCCTGGTTATATAATGAAAAAAAGGCGCTCGATAAAAAAAGAGCTGTTGAAAACCGACAAACCGTTTATTGAAAAACGAATTGCTGTTCTCGGCGGATCGACTACGCACGATATAATTGATATACTGGAACTTTTTCTGCTGAACTATGGAATCAGACCGACATTTTACGAGTCGGAGTTCAATCAGTACTGGCAGGACGCGATGTTCGACAATCCGGAGCTTGACGAGTTCAAGCCGGAAATAATCTTTATACATACATCGTTCAGGAACATTACAGAGCTTCCTGCTATTTCCGATGACGCGGCAGCGATCAGCGATAAGCTCGACAGGCAGTATGAGCATTTCCGTGTAATGTGGGAAAAGCTGTTCAGCAAATTCGGAGCGGTCATAATTCAAAACAACTTTGAAATGCCCTTCTATCGTCTGATGGGCAACAAGGAAGCTTCAGACCTGCACGGTTCGATCAACTTCGCGGCTTCCCTGAACATGAAATTCTATGAATACGCACAGAAAAGCAAGAATTTTTTCATAAACGATATAAACTACCTGTCTGCCGACTACGGACTGTCAAAATGGGCAGATCCTTTTGTGTGGCACATGTATAAATACATTCTGGATCTGAATGCCATTCCGCAGTTTTCGCTCAATCTTGCGAATATCATAAAGTCGCTGCTGGGCAAGAACAAAAAGGCGTTCGTTCTCGACCTTGACAATACGCTCTGGGGCGGTGTTGTCGGTGATGACGGCGTCGAGGGCATCGAAATAGGTCATGAAACGTCGATGGGGCAGGTGTTCAGCGAGTTCCAGAAGTACCTTCTTGACCACAAACAGCTTGGCGTAATGCTAAACGTATGCTCAAAGAACGACCACGAGAACGCTATCGCCGGTCTGAACCACCCTGCCGCGACATTGAAGCCCGACGACTTCATAATCATTAAGGCGAACTGGCTCAATAAAGATGAAAATGTAATGCAGATCGCCAGGGAGCTGAATATTCTCCCTGACAGCCTTGTCTTTGTTGACGATAATCCCGTAGAGAGAGGCATTGTTCGTGAAAATGTTCCCGGCACCGCTGTACCGGAAATCGGTAAGGTGGAACAATATATCACAAATATCGACAGAAATGGGTATTTCGAGGTAACTAACCTTTCCGAAGATGATATAAAGCGAAATGAAATGTATAAGGCGAATGTTGAACGCGCTAAGCTGGAAAGCACATTCACGAATTATACGGATTACCTGCTTTCGCTGAACATGACGGCAGTTATCAAGGATTTTGATGATGTGTATATCCAGCGTATCGCACAGCTTACCAACAAATCAAATCAGTTCAACCTCACGACAAAGCGGTTTACACAGGCTGAAATGGAAGCGGTCATGGCAGACGACAGATACGTTCGTCTGTATGGAAAGCTAGAGGATAAGTACGGCGACAACGGTGTGATCACCGTCGTTCTGGGACGAAAAGAAGGCACAGTCCTTCATATCGAACTCTGGCTGATGAGCTGCCGTGTGCTCAAGCGCGACATGGAGCTAGCCATGCTCGACAGCCTTGTTGAACAGGCAAAGAAACAGGGCATAAAAACACTTAAAGGCTATTATTTCAAGACTCCCAAAAACAGCATGGTCAGGGAATTTTACGGCGCCCTTGGTTTCACGAAAATCAGTGAACAGGAAAACGGCGATTCTGAATGGGAACTTGAAATTGATAACTACGAAAACAAAAATAAAGTAATTAAGGTGGTAACAAACAATGAACAGAACTGAAATTTTAGAGAAACTCAACGAAGTATTCCACGATGTCTTTGACAATAACGATATCGTTGTGACTGAACAGACCAATGCAAATGATATCGAAGAATGGGACAGCCTGATTCACATTACACTTATATCGGCGGTCGAAGACGAGTTTGACGTTTCCTTCGACATGAAAACGGTCGTTTCCATGAAGAACGTAGGAGATATGATCGACGCAATAGAGGAACAGATATAACCGTATCTGCATAAATCCTGATGATCTGGCTGGTATTGAGGTGTTATACAGGTAATGATTTTTACATCGTTTGAGTTCATCGCTTTTTTTCTTATCGTTCTGATAGGGTATTATCTGATCTTTCCAAATTTAAGATGGATATGGCTGTTAGCGGCCAGCTTTTATTTCTACACTAAGGCGTCGCCGCAGTTTTTGCCGTATATTCTGGCGTCTGTCGCCGTTATATATGCTTCGTCCAGAATGATCGGGTACTTGGATTCCCGTAAGGCAAGCTATTTTCAGAAAAACGAACTTACAAAGGACGAAAAGAAAGCCTACAACAAGCACTGCACGAGAAACAAGAAAATATTCTGCGCGGCAGGAATTATCCTCAATGTGGGAATGCTCGCCTTCACAAAGTATTTCAATTTTGTGGGGGAGAGCGTTTCAGCCATTACAGGAGGTACATTTACCGCGCTTGATATTATCGTTCCTCTTGGCATTTCCTTTTACACTTTCCAATCTACGGGGTATCTCATCGATGTATACCGCGGAATGTATGAGCCGCAGAAAAATCCGATGAAATATGCGCTGTTTATTTTATTCTTTCCCCAAATCATGCAGGGGCCCATCGGCAGATACAACGACCTCGCGCCGCAGCTTTTTGAGCCCTGCAAGTTTGACTACGACAGGCTGAAATCCGGGCTTGTGAGAATGCTGTGGGGCTTCTTCAAGAAGATGGTGATAGCGGACAGAGCCGCGTTCCTTGTAAACACGGTGTTTGACAACTGGAAACCATATGGCGGTGCAGTTATTTGGGTCGCGGTATTCCTCTATGCCGTTCAGCTTTATGCGGACTTCTCCGGATACATGGATATCGCACTTGGCGCAGGTGAAGCCCTGGGTATCAGGCTGTCTGAAAACTTCCGCACGCCATATTTTTCAAAATCCACTGCCGAATTCTGGCGCAGATGGCATATTACCCTCGGAACATGGTTCAGGGACTACCTGTTTTACCCGATCATCAGGACAAAGCTTTTCCAGAAAGTTGCCAAGAGCAAAAAGCTCCCCAAGTTTGTAAAGACAAATCTTCCGACTATAGCCGGACTGGCTGTGGTGTGGCTAATAACCGGCATATGGCATGGCGCTGACTGGCACTATGCTGCATGGGGTATCTACTACGGAATGATCATCATTGCGTCCTCGCTCCTCGCGCCGGTCTATGAAAAACTCACAAAGCTGCTGAGAATAAAGACGGACTGCTTTAGCTATAAACTGTTCCAGATAGTTAGAACCTTTCTGATCGTGCTCGTTGGTTACGTCCTGTTCAGAGGAAACGGACTGATGGCAGCATTTAAAATGATAAGGAGCATGTTCACAGTTTATAATCCTTGGGTATTTACAGATGGAACACTTATGACGCTCGGCCTAGACGCTGCAAACTGGAATGTGCTGATCCTTTCAATGCTGATTCTTCTTGCGGTCAGCATCGCCAACGAAAACGGTATAAATGTCCGCGAAAGGATATCCCAGCAGAATATCATTTTCCAGTGGATATGCTATCTTGCCGGAATTTTTGCAGTACTTATTTTTGGAATATATGGTTCTGGATATGACGCATCCGCTTTTATGTATTTGAATTTCTAAAGGGAACCTCTAAAAACCGGTTTGAAGAGGGAAAATGGGTAGAGTGCGCCGAATGCGATGAAAGCCGACGAAGTAAGGCTGTATGCCTTACGAGGAGGAGCAAAAAGAATAATTAGTCTGATAATTTTTCTTGCGCTTTTTGCTGTTTCTGCATTGAGAATAAACACGGTGTTGAATTATCAAGACGATGTGCACTCTCGCGCTGAGTTTAGTCAGTTCTATAGTCTGCCGTCAGATATCCTTGACGCAGTATGGATCGGAAGCAGTTCTGTCCAAGAATTCGCCATTGCCCCTGTCATGTATAAAGAAAATGGAATAGCTTTATATCCAATGGCTTTCGGTAATCTTCCATTTAATGCCACAAGATTTCTAATTACAGAAATTGAAAAAACTCAAGATCCCGAAGTATACCTTGTGGATATCAGGCAGCTTGCCTATAACTGCATTTGGGAGGAGTCAATCAGAAGAGTTACAGATAATATGGCTTGGTCTGATAATAAAGTCAAAGCAATACAAACAATGACATCCGATTGGGTGAGATATTATGATAAGAGTGGTGTTGACCTTAATGAGTTCTATTTCTCATTTTACAAATACCATAACAGATGGAATGATTTATCGGAAGCTGATTTTGTTGAAGATAAAAACAGTTTCTTGGGTTATTTTGTGAAATATGGAGTTTCGCCGTTTAATTACAAAGAAATAAAAGCTCGGTTTGACGCCCCGGAAATACCTATTTCTGAGGAAACACAGCATTATTTGTCTGATTTTTTGGACTTTTGCGACGCTCTGGGAAAAAAGGTCATTTTTACCTGTACCCCGAATTGTCTTTCAGAAGATAAATTCGCTATGTACAACTATGCCAAGCGCATTATAACGAACCGTGGATATGAGATGTGGGATTTAAACCTTGAGGCTGAATCTATTGGATTAGACTATTCAATGGATTTTATCGATCCCATGCACACTAACAACTGTGGAGCCGAAAAGGTGTCTAAATATGTCGCTGATAAGTTACAGCAGCAATTTGGATTTGCTAATCATCAAGGTGATAATAAATACCATGTATATGAGGAGATGTTTGAGAAATACAGCAGAAAATCAAAAGAAGTTCGTCTTTCCAAAACAACAAATTTTGATGAATATCTCTTCAAGCTGAAGGAGTTGAACGGATATACGGCAATTTTATCCGTCAGGGACATCCAGGGATATTCTCTTACTCAGGAACAGGCGGATCTGCTGAAAGCTCTCGGATTCGATAATGCCGATACGCTTTTAGAGCACGAATACCACAGCTTTGTCGGCGTGATAGACGGCAAAACCGTTGTCGCGCAGAATATTGGAAACGGCGACAATGGCTATGGCAATACTGAATACCACGGCATGCTCAATGACATGAATATTTCCGTAACCAGCCAGACTTTGCATGCAGGCGATAAATCGTCGATAAATGTATCCGGGAAAGAGTATTCCAAGAACATGCGTGGATTCAATATAGTTGTCGTTGATAATACGACCGGTGAGGTCATAGATTCTGCTGCATTTGACACACATGTGCCTGAATTTACATGCACAAGATAAAAAGGCTGTTGCTGTGGATTTACCGACAATTATATTGTAACAGAAAGAAGTTAAAAGCTAACCATCAGAACAAAGCGGCGTGTATCCGTACATGCCGCTTTTTATTCTATAGTGAATCCCCGGCGCGCTAGCCCCGGGGGATACTGTTTATTTTCTTACCAGCATCTTCAGCTTTTCCTATACCACAAAAAAGGCTGCTTCCTTTCTTTTTCGGAATGCAGCCTTTCCTTTATTCCGCTTATACTGCCAAGTATCTCGCCGCGTGGGATGACGCCATGTACATGAACTGCGAAATAAAGCGCGGGCAGTGCTGCACGACTGTAAAAGAACTGTCTGCAATCAATCAGCGAACGCTCCAACAGACCCGCACGGTGCTGAACCGCCTCGTTTCAACAAACGACATAACGATCGAAGCGCCCCCGCAGTTCTGCATTTTAACGCTGACGAACTACGACGAGCTGCAGCCGGTCGGCAAACCGCCTGCGGATAGTTTCTCTGACCGCCCGACCCTTGCCGTTGGAGAGTTCCACCATCTTAGGACATACTGTGGTCCTGCCTCTTCAATGACGAAATCGTCGAGGTCGGTGTTTATATCGTCCGTAACAAGCACAGCGATATCATCGAAGGATATCAGGCCGCTGCTCCACCAGCCCTTCTGACTGCCGTTCTTCAAATAGAGCCACACTCCATAGGTGAGATGACCTCGCATTCGTCGCCCGTCGGGCTGTCCCTGCGATCGTCCTGAGGATCCTGCCCGCGCCGCAGAACAATTCTCTGCCGTCCTCGAACCGGTAAGATTATACAATCCTTTTTCCGGCTGGGGATGTTGATTCGCACGTTTTGGCTTTCAGGCTTTTAATACTCAGTGTCATTTTCGGTCAGGCTGTCATAGTCGGGAAAAAACGCCTGTTCTGTAAGACCGGCGTTTCATATTTTATAGCTGCCGGAATTTACGGGGCATGTTGTTCTGTGACAACTCTGCGCCTGTATGGATTTCTGCATTCACCGCTTGACAACCAGAACAAAATGTAATATAATTAAAATGGTAATTATATTTGAAACTGCCGGGGGGAACGTAAAGTGAAATTCATAGACAACGATGGAATGATAACGGCAAACCGCATGAGCGAAGCGCAGTCAAAGCTGGCGCAGGCTTCAAGGCGGCTCAGCTCCGGGTACCGCGTGAACTCCGCCGCCGACGACGCGGCAGGGCTTGCGATTTCCGAGAAGCTCCGCGCCATCGACCGCGGTCTGCGGCAGGGTCAGCGCAACATAAACGACGGCATCAGCTACCTCGACACCGTGGACGGCTGCTCGCAGGAACTCCACGATATGCTCCACCGCATGAAGGAACTTGCCGTGGAGGCTTCAAACGACACCCTGAGCCGCCTCGACCGCGAGGCGATCGACCTCGAGTATCAGCAGCTCATCGACGAGATGGGGCAGGTCACGGATTCTGCGGAGTTCAACGGCATACCCCTGTTCGAAAAGCACCTCCCGGAATACGAAAATGACGCGGGAAGCCTTACCCACGAGGGCTGGGTCACTATAGACGGCACAAATTCCCCGCTTATAATCGGCGTCAGCAAGGACGGCGCGGACTATGAACGCACGGTCAATATCCCCGCGGGGACCTACACGGTCGAGGAGATCGCCGACAAGATAGACGACGAACTGTGGGAGCAGGATCTTTCGCTCATAGTCGGCGTCAACGAGGACAAGCAGCTCACCATGCAGTGCGAGGGCGGCAAGATAAACTACATAGCCGGAAACGGCGCGTCGCTGTTCTATGATAAGGTCACGGGCAATTCCAACGGCTACCTGCTTGGCGTTACTAATTTCGGGGACCCGGGCAACAGGCTGGATATAAAGCCGGACAAGAATGACGTTATCGAGTTCCGGCTGGGCAATACCGACGACACGAAATATTCCATAAAGATAGATCAGGGAAAGTATACCCGCGATGAGCTTGTCGCGAAGATGAACGAGAAATTCCAGAACGCCGGGCTCCCCTGCAAGATGGAAGCAGTCGCGGAAACGGTCAGCGGCAGAAACGTCATCGGAATAAAGAGCGATATGACCATGACCGGACTTTCCGGCAACTTCCTGATGATAGACCACATCAGTTCTCCTATCTACGATATCTGCAAATACAGCGACCTTGTGAACAGCGAAGCGGTGCTGACCGGAACGCGGCAGATTCCGGCGGGGCAGGAGATAGAGCGCGGCAGGAACGACTATTTCGTACTTGACGCAGGCTGGTACGACAGCGACGGAAAACCCCATCAGGAGAAGCTGCGCATTGACCTGCTCGACCCGGGCGAGGATCTCCGCACCTACTCCAGCGCGGACGCCATCGCCGACCGCATACGCGGGAAGCTCGCGGAGTACGACTGCCCTATAGAGGTCAAAACGGTGAACGGCGCGCTCAGGCTCAGCACTCTCCAGTACGGCAGCGAGTGCCGTGTGAAGCTGGACAAGACGGACGTACCGAGCGGCTATATGGTGTACGACCTCTTCGACAACGAGGCGCTGTCGGCGCTGAAACCCGGAAAGGAGCGCTCGGAATACACTCCCGCTTCGCTGAAGTGCTGCAAGAAGCTTGACGCAGGCATAGTCATACCCCAAAACATGAACACCCTCGCGTTCAAAATAACCACCGACCCAGCCGGAACCATTGTCGGCGGCGACCTGACTTTCGACATACCCGCGGGGACCTATTCCCGCTCGCAGCTCCAGACGAAGCTCAACGACCTGCTCGCCGCGAATTATCCGCAGCTTAAGGACAAGCTGCATTTCACTGTCGGCGACGCGCTTTCCGTCAGCGCTAACGGCTCTGACGGCTGGGAGATAACCGGGATACAGTCCTATAAGGATATAACGAAAAGCCCCGCGAACAGATATCTTGTAGACGGCACGAATTACTACGACAACATAGACGGCTCCCGCCCCTCCGACCAGGAGCAGACTCTGGTATCCTATACTGACACCGACCCCTCCGGAAAGAGCACGGTAAACCGCACGGCGGGCGAGTCCATTCCTGCGGTGGAGTATAAGGACGGGTTCGTTTCTTCCACGCAGCAGCAGTCGGACAAGCTGCTGTCATACGGAAACGCTTCCCCCAGCAATACCAAGGGTACGACCTACAAGGAGCCAGGCTATGAAAGCGAAGTCAGCGATAAACACACTCATCACACGCCCGCCTACAGCAAGCTGAATAACGTTCTCACCCAGTTCACCGAGGCGGGAACTTCGCAGCGCGATATTACCCTCAGCTTCGACCTGACCGACAAAGACGGCAAGAAAAACTCCTACTCCGTTACGATAACAAAGGGTTCCACGGCGGAACAGGCTGTCGAGAAAATAAACAGGGAGCTGAAAGACGTTGTATCCGCTTCGGCGGACGGAAGCAGCCTGAAGCTTGAGTCGAAGGCGCAGGGGAAAAAGGTAGAGTTCAGCAACCTTTCCGGCAATATGATGCAGTACGCGAAGAAAAGCAGCCTTGCCGGGAGACCCGGCGCGGTCATTGACGGCGATACTGTATACGTTCCGTCTACGCTCACACTCAGCAAGGCTTCCTCGCATATCCCGCTCACCGTGGACGGCACCAGCGACCGGCTGGCGTTCACCCTCGGCGGCAAAAGCTATGACCTCAGGCTGGAAAACCGCGCTTACGGCAGCCTTTCCGACCTCGCCGCTGAGATAAACGCGAAGATGGCGGCGGCAAACGGCGGTTCAACAGCCGGGGTGAAGGTCAGCGGGGACTCGCTTGTTTTCACCGGCGCGCCGAAGGACGCAGGCGGAAGCAGCTTCTCAGCCTCCAGCACCTGCCCGCTGAACAAGCAGAAAATAACCCACGACGTTATAAATTCGCCCTATTATAATCCGGCGACAGGTAACGCGGAGACCCCGGCGAAGATAACGCTTTCCTCGGTGGACAGCCACCTGCCGCTCACCATCGACAGCTCCGGCAGCAGCAATAACTACATCACGATAGACTACACCTACCCCAAAAACAGCACGGTATCCGGAATCATCACCAACAGACTCACGATCATGATCCCCGATGGAACGTACACCAGCGGGGCGGACCTCGCCAGCGCCATAAACTCCGCGATAGACATGGACGCTTCGCTCAAAGGGAAGATAACCGCGGACTATGGCAGCGGCGGGCTGACGTTTACGTCCGTTCAGCGCGGAAAGGGCTGCAGCTTCAGCAATCTTACCACTACGTCAAACATTGAGAAATACAAGAAGACCAACACAGCCGCAGGCGGAACAGCCGTTCCGGGCGAGAACAAGCTGAAATTCCCGGCTTATATCAGGAACAGCAAGTTCTCCACGCTTTTCGGCGGCGATGGCGTTGAGATAAACGACCTTAACGATACCGTGTCCATAAACGTCAACGGAACGGACTATAAGTTCAAGCTCACGCATGGCTCTTACAGCGGCAGCGACGGGCAGAACAGACTTGCCGGCCAGATAAGGGACGGTTTAAACGGCTCCGGCGTGACGGTGGACGCCAGCGGTTCAGAGCTGAAGCTCACCACCTCGAATGTCGGCGCGGGGGCTTCCGTTTCGCTGAACGCTGACAATACCTCGCCGATTTTCAAGCGCGCGGAGACCTGCAATTCCCCCAGGACAACCGACCGGAAATATACCCCGGCGTATATAATCGGCAGAGCGACAGTCGGCAATATCGAGATAAAGGACTATTTCAGCGAGATGACGTTCGACTACGCCAACAACGGACTCAGCCAGACCCTCACCGTGTCCGTCCCCGAGGGAAGCTACACCGCCGACGCTCTCGCCGCCGCCATACAAGCCAGCATCGACGGGCAGATAGGCGCAGGTCAGCTTGAGGTCGGGGTTTCATCAGGGAAGCTGTCGATAACCGCAAAAGTGGTCGGCGGCGACCAGAGAATGGGGAATTTCTCCGGCAGGCTGTTCAACAGGGTGTTCCAGGACGTGAACTATACCCGGCTGAATCCCCATACCGAAAAAGCGGGCACCACCGCAGGCTCTGCGATGTCCTATATCATCGGCAGGAATACCCTCCAGCCGGAAACGGCGGACGAGATAAAGAGCGGAAAGAATGTGCTGATATACGCCGGGCTTAACGACGAGCTGAAATTCGATTTCACCTATCAGGGGCATACCTACGAAGTCGGGTTCAATATCCCGGAAGGGTCGTACTATCCCGACGAGATAGCCGCCGCGATACAGACCGCCGGGCGCGAGGCGATGGGTAAGATGACCGATGTGAACGGCGACCCGCTCCCCGCTGAGAATTTCCACGCAACGATAGGTCTGAGCGCGATAGGAGTCAGCGAAAATTCAACGGGTATCGACAATTCCGACAAGCTGATACTCAGCTATATCGTCCCGGACAACGGAACGGTGAAGCAGGTGGACGCGATAATAGACGGCGTGCGCGGAAACTCGGCGTACAGGCTTTTCTATGACGCCACACAGTCGCCGAGGCCGTCGAGGATAATCGGAAAATCCGACCTTTCCGGCGGCGTGACGATAATCTCCGGGCAGAACGACGAGCTTACGTTCGAGCTGGACGGCGTTCCGCTGACGGTGAAGATACCTGCGGGGACTTACGATTCCCGTTCGGTATCCGAGGCGCTGAACAAGGAGCTGGAGGCGATACCCTGTCTTGTCCGGGCGGTTGACAACAACGGAAATCTGATGTTCTACACCACGGAAAACGGCGCGTACGACATAGACAAATTCACTGGCAGCGCTTCGGACGAGCTGTTCTACGGCGCGGACAAGCGCGACGACGACAATGAGATAGGTATACATTACGGCAGGCGCACGAACAGCTACATCTGGTACGACAAGACGCGCGCGGACGAACACCTCATGCGTATCAACACCACCGGCGTGACTACGGTCGACCGCGCGCTGAAAGCGATAAGCCGCCTTGATTACGCCAACGACTACCTCTCGAAGTGGCGAGCGGTCTCCGGCGCACAGCGCAACCGTTCCGAGCACGCGTACAGCGTCAACGCTGCCACGGTGGAGAACCTTGAGAGCGCGGAATCCGGCATTCGCGACGCGGATATTGCGGAGGAGGTAAAAGCCGCCGCCAAGCAGAAGCTCATAATGCAGGCGCAGGGGTACATCATGTCAAAGCAGAAGGAGAACAGCCAGTCTGTTCTGGATATCATGGCGTGACGGAGGAATGCTGTGCAGTTCCGGCGAACCACACCCGCGCAGCAATGCCGATTTCCAACGGTATCCACAAAACCAGTTCACAAAACCGGATATAAATGAAACCGCTCCCGGAGCCAGTTCAGGCAATGGGAGCGGCTTTTATCTGATATGAACAGCATGGTATCAGGCTGTGCGGTCGGAAACAAACGTTGAACAGATTACAGATTCAGAAGCAAACCGCCCAGAGCCAAAAGCCCGGGGCGGTTTCCGCATATCAAAAAATCCAGGAAGCGTTTATTATCCGACTGCCATTCTGAGGACAGCCGCCGCGTCGGAAGCGTTGACCGTTCCGTCGCCGTTGAGGTCAGCCGCCGCAAGGTTTGCGCCTGCGGAAATTCCGACTGCGTACTTCAGTATCTCGGAAGCGTCGAGCGCGTTCAGGATACCGTCGTTGTTCATGTCGCCGGGAATCGCGCTGAGTTCGCTCAGCATTACGGCGTAGTCGCCCTTGCCGTCAACGCCGGGGACTGTCGCCTTTCCGGTGCTGTCGAGCTTTGCACAGCCCATGAATACCAGCTTTCCGTCCGCCGACTTGTACAGGTTCGCGAACCTGCCCGCAAAATCAGCCTTGAAGCATACTGCAATGCCTGCGGGGATATCCGCGCTGCTTACCGTGAACTGAACGCCCTCTGTTCCGGCAAGTCCGCCGGTCTTGAGCTTCCGGGTCGGGATAAGCGTGAGGTCTGTCGAAGCCGCGTTCTTTATCTGTGCGCCGTCTATTACCCAGCTCTTTACGCTGTCGACGACGAAGGTCGCTTTGATTTTCTTATCGGCTATCTGCTTCATCACCTCTGCGGGAACGGTGTAGTTTCCGTTAAGGCTGATGGTTACTGTACCGCCCTCTGCAAGCTTAGCTATTGAACCTGCGATGTCTGCCCAGCTTGTTTCCTTGCCGTTGAAAGCAGGCTTGGTTTCCTCCGTCTTAGCGGAGGACGGTCTTGACGAACCGCCGGAAGAACCACTGGAAGAGCCTCCCGAAGAACCTCCGGAAGAACCGCCGGACTTCTTAGTGAACACAGCAGTTACGATGTCGCTTGCAGTCGCGTCAGCGCTTACCGCGAACGCCTTTACAGTCGCGGAAGCGGTCAGCGTGAAGCTGCCGGCGTACTTAGTGGAATCCACGGTGGGCGTGGAGCCGTCGGTGGTGTAGTAGATCACCGCGTCCGGAGCTGCGCAGGTGATGGTAACGGTCTGCGAGCCTGTGAACGTTCCGCCGTTCGGGGAGATCACCGGAGCCGCGGTCTTTTCAGTCTTGAAAGTTTCCTCTTCCATTATGTAGCCGCAGATGGTGCACGCCTTGTAGCGGTGACCGTCCTCGGCAGCCGCTGCCTCGACATCGGTTATCCAGTCGCCGGCGATATGTGATTCAGGCTCGGTGGTCTTTCCGCAGGCGCACTCGTGCCAGTGACCGTCCTTGTCATTAAACCAACTTTCGCTGAATACGCAGGTGTGCTCCTCGTCAGCCACGAACGCGTATACGCTGAAATGCTCGAGGTATACAACGTAGCTGTCCTCCCTCTGCTTGCCCGGGATAAGCTCCTTTGTGCCGTCGTCAAGCAGGCGGTAGCAGTAGAACGTCTTGCCGCGGTGCCCCTTCGGTATCGGGATAACTACCTCGACAAGCCCGTCGTAGCCGTTGGAGTAGTCCTTGTCGCCGTTTATCAGCGTGAGGTCGAGCAGGCTGTACTTCTTGTTAGCGGAAATTTCAGTTCCGAGAGCTTCCTCCGCGCGCTTTATGCCCTCCTCGTCGTATATCTCCCTCGCCTTTACCTTTACCTTGCTGAGGTCAAGACCTACGCCCGCTTCGCTCTTGTCCTTCATGTTGAATGCGGGGGTCGCGATTATCGTGGTTATCTTTTCGTCCTCGGGAGTATCGGGGTTGGTTTCTACCTCGCTCTCCTTGGCGTTGTCCTTGTCGAAGGGCTTGTTGTCCTCGCTCGCCTCGCCTATGCAGATGAACGGGATATCGTGCCTTATAGCGTAGAAGTTCACTGCGGAATCCTTGTAGCCGCGCAGGCTGAAGCCGCTCATCTTCTGGTCGGCGTAAGCGAAGCCGAACGCCTGATTGCCGATGTTCGTCACGGACTGCGGAACAGTCAGCGACTTTATGCCGTTGCAGCCGCGGAACGCCCAGTAGCCGACGTAGTTCACGCCGTCGCGGATAGCAACGTCGGTCAGCTTGCTGCACTCTGCGAACGCCTCGAAGCCGATGAAGTCAAGGTTGCCGAGTATCGTTACGGAATCCAGCCCCAGCGCGCCGTAGAACGCCGCGTCGCCGATGTGGTTCACGGTAGCGGGGACGGTGTATCCGCCCTGGATACCGCCGGGGTACGCCACGAGCTCCTTCATATCCTTAGTGAACAGCACGCCGTTCACGGATACGTAATTCTTGTTCGCCGGGTCGCAGGTTATGGACGTCATAGAGCTGTTCTGTGCGAACGCGCCGCCATTTATCCGGGTCACGTTCGCAGGGACGTTGATAGTCTTAAGCTTGGAGCAGCGCTCAAACGCCCAGCTGTCGATGAACTCCAGGGAATCCGGCAGGGTGACGGTTTCCAGATTTTCGCAGGTGTTGAAGCAGTACCAGTCCAGTGACTTCACGCCCTCAGGAATAACGAGGTCGGTTATAACGTTGTTTCCGGTGAACGCGTTCATTCCGATGGCGCTGACCTTTTTGCCCTCCAGCTCCGCCGGTATCTCCAGCTTGGGGGTTACGATATTACCGCCGGTGATGGTGACTGTTCCGTCGTCATTCTCGGAGTAGGCGAACATGTTCTTATCGCTGACGGTGACGCCGTAATCGTAATCCACGCTGCCGAGCATCTTTCTGGTTTCGTCGGCGTATACTGCGTAGACGTCGAGCTGGTATCTGCCCGGCTTATATCCGTTCAGCGACATCGCCAGCTTGAAGCCCACAGAATTGTTGGCAATACAGTTATCAAGCAGGCTGTCGCCGCAGAATACCTCATAATGGTCGGCGCCGTCGGCTTCGTCCCAGAGCAGCGTACCGTCGGAAAGATGTATATTATACGTCTCTGCGGGGACATCGTCCGGGTTGAGTATGACCGTGTCGCCTATCTTCAGTCCGAGACGTATCATAGAATCGTCTAGCAGCGCGATGTTGAACATAACGGTATCAATTACATCGCTGTCGGGAACATCTTTCAGCGTATCGCTGAAAGTTATGGTGTCAGTGCCGTATGCGGCGTTCCAGTTCCACTTGTCGCCGGTCATGACCGCTATCAGAGTGGTGACGTCGCTCTCGGTCATGCCGTCGACCGAGGAGCCGCTGAAAGCGAATCCATCGACTTTTATGCCCTTGTAGAGCTTTTTCAGCTCGCCAGCCGTAACTCTGCCCCAGTCTACGCCCGGGATAGTGATGGTGTTGCTGGAAACGCATGACATTCCGGAACCGCCGTCTGCGAGCGGTTCTTCAACAGTCATGGAGAGGGGGCCGCTGCGCCAGCTGTGGACATAGTAGTCAGGCTCGGATTCCTCGGGATTCACGACAAAGCTGTCGCCGATTTTAAGCCCCAGCTTTGCGAACGAGTCGTCCTGCACGGAAATGGAGAATGCGATGGACTGCACGATATCGTCGTCCGCAACGTCCGCAAGGTCGCTGCTGAAGTTCATCTTCGTCGTGTTGTATACCGCTTTCCAGTTCCAGTCTGAGCCGGTCATGAGTACGATGGTGGGAACGAGGTCGGTTTCCGTCATTCCCTCGACTGTGGAGCCCTTGAATTCGTAGCCCTCCACCTTTATTCCATCGTAGAGCGCTTTCAGCTCGCCGAACGTGGTAACTCCCTTGGTCACGCCAGGAATCTCGAAATCGCCGCTGTAGGCGCAGGACATTCCGCTGCTGTTTTCCCATGTCGCCTCGGTGACGGTCATCGTGATAGGACCGCCCGGCTCGGTGTGGGTGTAATAGGACAAGCCGCTGCCGTCGGAGTTCAGGTATATTCTGTCCCCGAGCTTCATTCCCAGGCGGGACACAGCGCCGCCGTCTATGTAGATGTGGAACGACAGGCTCTGTACGACCTTGCTGTCGTTGTCTGCGGGCATGTCTGCGAAATCGAGGGTATCCTTGTCCGTTACGGCGTACCAGCCGTCATACGAGTTGGAATCCGTACCGCTGAGCACTGATATCGAGGTGTGGATATCTTCCGCAGTCAGCCCTTCCAGGCTCGAATTGCTGAATTCGAATCCGTTCACCGTCAGCCCGGAATACAGCCTGCGCAGTTCCGCGACAGTGGTCACTCCGTTGGTAACGCCGTCTGCCGGGAAGCGGGTCACTACCTCGCACTTGAGCGAGCCGTCGTCGGCGCTCTGCACCGCCATCGCTACAGGCGACTGACTGAACTCATACCGGAACTCCGTCAGCGCCGCATACGCGTGGGAATACGCAGAGAGCTGCGCCGGCAGGTCTGAAAGCGATGTTGAAACAAGGACAGCCGCCGCGCATACAGCGGATATTGCTCGTTTCAGGTTCATTGAAATTCCTCCTTTTTCAGGCGCAAAGCCTTATCTTTTTTCTCTATGATTATAATATATTCCGCAGAAAAATAATGCGAAGATGTAATAAAATGCAGAAAATATGTAACGAAATGCGACACTTGACAAGAACGAAAAATTCATATATAATTATCTCATCTCATGAAACGGAGGGATCAGCATGAACTATCTGATATGCGACGACGAGCCGGCGGCTGCCGAATCACTGAAAGCCAAAATAGCCGAGCTTGAACCGGACTCGTCGGTAAGGATATTCACAACGCTCCAGGCGCTGCTGTTCAACATCGAGGACTTCGCCGACCGCATAGACGGTGTGTTCATGGATATCAAACTGCGCAATGCAAACGGGATATCCGGCGCGGCGCGGCTGCTGTCCTCCCACCCGGAGATAAAGCTGGTGTACATCACCGGCTACGCCAGCGAGTATATCCAGGAACTGTACTGCGTTGATTCCAAAGCGCTCCCGGCGGCGATACTCACCAAGCCGATAGAGATGAAGTACCTCCGGAACGCGCTCAGCAAGATACACGAGCGCGAAAAGCAGGCGGAGCTTCTCCCGATAAAGAACGGCGGCACGGTGACCTACCTCAGCACCGCGGAGATAATCTCCATCGTCAGCGACAAGCGCAAGCTGATAATCAGGCACCAGGGCGGGTGCGTCGAAATATACGGCAGGCTGTCGGATTACCGCGAGAAGCTGCCTGCCAGCTTCGCCCAGTGCCACAAGAGCTGCATAGTGAATCTGAACCGCATAAACCGCATAGTGAACTGGGCGAGCATTGAGATGTCCGACGGCAGCGTGCTGCCGATAAGCCGCACATACAAGGACGGCATAAAAACAGCGGTAACGCTTATCAATTCTTGATGGAGGGCATATGGAACGATACCTGCTTGAAACCTGCTACCTGCTTACCAGAGACCTTTACCAGATATTCATCACCTTCTTCGCGATGTCGTTCATGCTGAAGCCCAGGTACCACCGTGCCATCTGCGTATCTGCTTCGGTTCTGTACAGCTTCGCTTCGGAGCAGCTCTTATTAGACGGCCCACCGCTGCTGCACGGCGTCGGGATCGCGCTGTCGTTTTTCCTGCCGGCGCTGTTCTTGTATAAGGACAAGCTGATGTACCGTCTGTTCGCCGCCGGATTTCTCGCGGCTGGATCCATCATCATGGACGTCTGCGTTTCAGGCTTCGTCATGCTGATAGACGTAAACCTGCTCGTTTCGCTGAAGACATTCCATACATGGGATACGATAATCATGATAATCGCGATGAATTTCTTCTTCACCGGAGGGTTTCTGCTCATCATGTCGGTGTGGAACCACTTCTTCAGGAAATCCCACGTGAAATCGCTGGGGCTGTTCGTGATGTTCCCGGTGAGCCAGTTTTTCTTCTTCTGCGCGTGCGCCTACCAGACCTGGACGGGCGAACGCCTCGACCTTATAAGCAACCCGTTCATCATAATCGCGGTGGTGCTGTCGATAGCCGCGGATATCCTGATGTACCGCGCCCTCATGCAGAACACCAGAACACAGGAGCTGACCCAGAAGCTCAACGACATGCAGCATGAAATGGATATGCAGCTCCAGTACTACGACGGTCTCGCCGACAAAATGCGTGAGATACGCGAATACCGCCACGACATCAACAACCTTATCGAGGTCACGGAGTCCCTGCTGCGCAGAAAGACCACCTCGGAGGACGGCAGAATGCTCCTGGAGGAGCTGAAGGAAAAGACCGCCAACGCGAAAATGCCGGTGTTCAGCGGCAACCCCACCGTCAACGCCATACTCTACCACAAGCAGCAGACCGCAAAGGAGCTGGGCGCGGAGTTCCGGGTGAACATACCGATGAGCGAGGACTTCCCGTTCGAGCGTTCGGATATCTGCTCGGTGTTCGCGAACCTGCTGGATAACGCGATACGGGAGGTCTCCGGCGCTGCGGAAGGCTTCATAGAGGTCGGCGCCAGCCGCAGCATGGGGCTGCTTCTCATCGAGGTCAGGAACAGCACCTCAAAGGTGCTGAACTCCGAAAAGGGGAAGCCCGCCTCGGATAAATCCGAGCCGCAGAAGCACGGGCTTGGTCTGGAGATAGTCGGCAACATCGCTGAGAAGTACGACGGGAAGTTCCTGCTCACCGCTGAAAATGGAACAGCCCGCGCCATCGTCTCCCTCCCTATCCCGGAATCTGCCGCTGTTTCTCCAAATGACCCGCCCGCCCAGATCTCCGGTCCCTCCCGTATGAAATCTACAGCGCCCCTGTGATTTCACATAACAAATAACCTCCCCCGAGCCTGAGGCTCGGGGGAGGTTTGAGACCGTCGAAAAAGTCATTAAAGTGACTTTTCTGCCGAACATCCCAGCCGCGCGCACGTCTTGGCGGCTTTGCCACCAACCCGCACACTTGCTGGGATAGAAGTGTTTTTTGCCTCGGCAGAGCTGAGGCAAAAAACGGATTTCAAATGCCTGCTTCGCAGGCAAAAGCTACTTTTTCAACAAGCTGCAACCTCCCCCAAACCTAAGGTTCGGGGGAGGTTTTAGTATGTATTCTCAAATGGTGGACTTACAAGCTTACCACTTCATGTCGGAAAACTCTGTGTAATACTTACCCTCTTCTTTAAGCGTGCGCTCCTTGAGGGTATCAAATACGGCATTTGTGTGTTCTGCGCATTTGTTCCATTCTGCGTCTACGTCTTCGGAATGCTCCGTTTCGATCGTATAATTTTCAGTAATATACCTGCTGAGGTAATCTGTGAACTTTTCGCAGCCAAATACATTCAGGTGCTCGGTGTTAAAGTAATCATTTTTATCGTCTATTCCGAATTCTTCCGAAATATACTCAAAGTTCATATAGGCATAGCCGTTTTGGGTGACGATTTCTTCAAGCTGCTGGTTTGTTTTCTTGTTCAGCTTCTTATTATGCGGAGCCCTGATAAACAGAACATTCTTCAGCCCTTTTTCCTGACAGTAGGCGATGGTTTCTTCAAGATAGCTCTTTCCAAGGTCGGTAAGCTTGCTCTTGTTTTCCGCCGTGCTCACTTCCGGGTTGGTCTGGGTGCGTATGCCCATGCTCTTGCAGAGGGATACATCGCTTTCATTGTTCCTGTCGATATCGCATTGCCTTTTTACCAGGTCTTTAGGATTTTCCCAATTGGAGTGGTACTTTAACAGGCGTACATAATAGTTTTTCCTGTCGTCCGGCTCTATACGTTCGCTGATAGTGTCAAGCCAGTTATCGTTCTTTTCCATGTTGTCGATCCACTGGCGCAGCGTTCCTTCATCTTGAAGACTATTCACATTATATAAAAAGCCGTTGACCTCTATCACCAGCAGCTGAGGAGTCTGCCGGCTTAACATCTCTCGTATCATTGATTTGTATACGCCGCCAGTAGTTCCCGCAACACACAGGTTGTAGCTTGTAAAACCGTATTTCTGGTAGGCAAGCGGCGCGGAATAGTCCGCATACATCTCGCTAGCGCCTATAAACCCGACATCTATCGTATTTTCAGGCTCACGGTAAAAATTCCTGACATGCATCTCGGAATTTGTGTTGTTGAACTTCATCAAGTCTGCAAAGAAGATGTAAAGAATCATCATCGCAAGCCCCACGGCTGTCAGCTTGAATACACGTTTAAGATATGCGTTCTTCATTTTATCCCCCTATCTTAAAACTGCATATACACGAACTCTGCCGGATTTGTTCCCGGACCATATACGCCGAAAATTGCCACTACCCAGAACAGCAGGAGGAATACTCCAGCCTCAGCCCAGAAGCCTTTGCTGCATATCATCTCACGCAGTGTCCTGCCGGAACACTCTTGAACGATGGAGCATACCAGAAGTGCAAGGACTGCGATCGCGACTAAAATAAGGCTTGCACTGCTGACTCCGAGAGCATCGAATATTGCCGGATCTGCGAGCTCGCTGATATGGAAATCCGTAATCGAAAGCCACATCATTTTCAGAGCCGCCGTAAATCCCGGAGCTATGTCGAAATAATACCCCACCAGCACGATAAGGAACGTTCTGAACATCTGGAACAAGATGAACAGCTTGTTGGTATCCCTGATGTGCAGAGTTTTCTTCCAGACAGCGTATTTGTCCTCAAGCAGCGTGGAGACCATGATTATAAGTCCGTTCCACAGACCGAATCCGACATATCTCCAGTAAGCTCCGTGCCATATTCCCACAACGATGAATGTGATGAGCGAGGCTATGCTCACCGGCAGCACCTTGGATATCTTCATGCCGAAATGCTTCTTGAGGCTCCTGCCGAACTTCTGGAACAGCTTTGACATCGCGATGGGATAGAACAGGTATTCCCTGAGCCACGCTCCAAGGGTGATGTGCCATCTGTGCCAGTACTCGGAGATGTTCCTTGAGAAATACGGACGTCTGAAGTTCTCTGCGAGATCTATGCCGAAAAGCTGAGAAACGCCGCGGGAAATGTCAATGCCGCCGGAGAAATCCGCGTAAAGCTGGACTGCGTAGAACAGCGCCGTTATCAGTATCACGGTGCCGGAATGCTTCTCGTATTCCGCCGGGATAGTCAGCACGGTGTTCACCAGCCGGTCAGCAATGACCAGCTTCTTGAAGAATCCCCAGGTTATCAGCAGGACGCCCTGCTTGATGTTGGAAAAACTGATGTCATGACCCTCGTAGAGCTTCCCGGACAGGTCGCTGTAAAAGCTTATAGGTCCCTGCACTATCTGCGGGAAGAACGACGTGAACAGCAGCATTTTGCCGAAATTACGCTCCGCGGGGAACTTCTCACGATAAATGTCGATGATGTACCCCATTGACTGGAACGTGTAGAACGAAATGCCTAGCGGCAGGAACAGCCCCAGCTCCGGAAGCCCGCCGCCAAGCGGGTTCAGCAGAACGTTCAGCGCGTCCGCAAAGAAATTGTAGTACTTGAGGAACCCGAGTATGCCAAAGTTCAGCAGCAGGATCGCCGCTGTTATCCACTTCTTTCGCCGGGAGACCTTCGCCTTGTAGAGGTCGCGCTCTTCCTTCGGCCAGATGCCCTTCTGGCTCTTTATGTACGCCTTATGCTTGTTCGCATATGCCTCGAGTATCCGCCCGCCTGCGTAGGTGCTGGCTGCGGTCACGAAAACGAAGCTGATGTACTTCAGGCATACTATTGCATAGAAGCCTATGCTTGCTGCAAGAAGCACCCACCAGCGGTGCTTCTTCGGGAAAATGTAGTAAAATATCAGGCAGCACGCCACAAACAGCATGTAGCCAAGCGATGTGTAGGACATTAATTACCTCCGGTTACGGCTTGTTGAGCGGATAGGTCTCCGTTATCTGCCGCGACAGAGTTAACCCGTCCTTTTCGCTGTACAGCGCGACATTCGGCAGGCTCCGCGACAGGAATATCGCTATGCCTTCCGAGATGGAGTATGCTCCGCAGCGCGAAAAACAGATAACGTCGCCGATATCGAGCTTCGGAAGCTCCGCTTTGCGCACCAGTATATCAGCAGTGGTGCAGAGGCTGCCGCACAGGCAGTAATCCGCGCGCTCCGATCCCTCCGGCTTATTGAGCACAGATATCGGCGGGACCTTCATCGCCATGTTCTGCCCATAATAATTGAGCTGATTTATTCCTCCGTCGCATATCACGTAGGTCGCGTCGCCGTTCGTTTTTACGTCCATTACGCTGGTGAGGTAGCTGCCGCTTTCCGCTGCGAAAAATCTTCCCATCTCAACGGTCAGCGGGTATTTCCCGGCGAACTCCCGGACGGCTTCCGCCGCCTCTGCCAGCAGAGCCATATCGGTTTCCTCGGTGAAATCCTTGAAGTACTCCACCGCAAGCCCCGTACCATACTCAATGTGCTCTGCACGGAAACCCAGCTCCGATTCCAGCTCCTGGCAGAATTCGTCCAGCAGTGAAAGCTCCCGGCGTATGGTCTGGACCTTCGTTTTCTGAGTGCCGGTGAAGTAGTGCAGCCCGACTATCTCAAGACCCTTGTAGGAATCCCGGTTCCGGATAACTTCCTTTATCACGGAAGCGTCCATGCCAAACTGGCTGCCGTGGGAAAGCCGGAGTATCAGCCGCGCCTTTCCGCCGCTCTTTACCGCGCGGGCGTTGATGAGCCGCACATGGAGCAGGCTCTCCGCAGTGAACAGACCTACCCCGTCGTTCCAGGCGCGCTCAACGTCGCGCTCGGTTTTGTTCACGCCGGAGAATATCACCTTGCTCATCGGAACGGAAAGCTCCTCGCATATGCTCAGTTCGCCCGGGGAGCATACCTCGATATATGAGAACGCGTCCGGCAGGTATTTCAGCAGGAACGGATTCGCCTTTATCGAATAGCAAAGCCCGGTATTTTCCCCGAACGCCTCCTTTACTGCGTTCGCGCGGCGTGCGAAGTCGTCGCCGCTGATAACGTAGCAGGGAGTTCCGAAGCGGCGCGCCGCTTCTTCAAGTATAGTCTTGTTCATATCAGTCCTCTTGCTGGAGCTTCTCGATGAGCTTCATCATACCCTCGATACTGTTGAAGTTCTCAGGAACCAGGTTTCCTACGTGTATGTCGATATCGAATTCATCGTTCAGCGCGCCGACTATGGACACGATATCGAACGAATCAAGCACGCCCCCGTCGATGAGCTGCTTTTCCGCCTCCCAGTCGAGGTCGGGTCTGATTTCTTCAAGTACTCCAAGTAACTGCTCTTTCATGTTGTTTTCCTCCTGAATCATTTCATTAGTTCTTTAAGCGCCTGCATATTTATCTTGCCGTTTGCCAGCTTCGGCATCTCGTCGAGTTTTATGAGCTTTCTTGGCACCATGAAGCCAGGAAGCAGCCCTCTGAGATGCACCGCGGCTTCCTTTACCGTCGCCGCGCCTGTGTAGAATAAATATATAAGCTCCTTTTCCTTTAGGTACATAGAGCACGCCTCGCTGACGCTCTCAAGGCGCAGCGCAGCCGCTTCTATTTCCGACAGCTCCACACGGTGGCCGAGGTGCTTTATCTGACGGTCCTTCCTGCCCTTGTAGCCGAGGTTTCCGTCAGGGAGAAGCACGCCATAGTCGCCGGTCTTGTATATCAGCTCGCGGTAAGAGCTGTTCAGCGGATTCTGTATGAAGGACTTCGCCGTAAGCTCCGGGTCGTTATAATAACCCAGCGCCAGCGACTGCCCCGCTACGCATATCTCGCCCATCTCACCTGCTTTGGCGGGAGTGTTGTCCTCCTTCAGCAGGAACACCCTGTAATTCCTGTAGGGTACTCCTATCGGGAGCACGTCGCCGTCCTCTACCATGCCTTTCACCTCGTAATAGGTGCAGGACGCCGTGCACTCGGTGGGGCCGTACTGGTTGACGAACTTCGCGTCAGGGAGATTCTCCTGCCATATCCGCAGGATACTGCACGGCATGACCGAGCCGGAGAAGCATATCTTCTTCAGATACTGCGGCTTCGCTTCGTCGAACACGCCCATTTTCGCGGCGATGGTGAACACGGAAACGCTCCAGCCCACCGACGTCACCTTATACTCGTTGAGCGCCTTGAACAGCTCCGACGGCATTACGAAGCACTCTTTGGGGATTATGAACATTGAGGCTCCGGTGAACAGCGGTATGTAGATATCACGGATAGCCGCAATGTAATCCAGCGGCGACTGGTTTCCCAGGACGTCCGCTTCGGTTATCCCCATTACTTCGATGTACGCGTCTATATAGTTCATCAGCGAGAGCATGGATGTTATAACGCCCTTGGGTCTGCCGGTGGAGCCGGACGTAAATATCACGTACAGCGGGTCGTCAAGGCATGCAGCGCCGGATATCTCGTCGAGGCGCTCCTGCGATATCTCATGCGCGAACAGTTCGTCCGCAGGGACTATCCCGCCTTCAAACCCCAGTTTCCCGGCGGCGGAGATGGTGTCCGCATCGGAGATAAGTATCGCCGGCTTCAGCACGGACAGTATATCCCTCAGCCGGGATTCCGGCTGTGAAGCGTCCAGCGGAATGTAGTAGCACCCAGCGTACACCGCTCCCAGGAACATCACCGGGGTAAGCACTCCGCGCTTCCCCATAACCGCCACCGGGCTGCCTGGTCTGACGCGCTCCGCAAGAGCGCTTCCCAGGCGCTTTGCCTTTTCCTCTATCTCGCCGAACGTTATGCTGGCCACGGCGTCGGAATACGCCGTCTTATCCCGGAACTGCGCCGCGGTTTTCTCCAGCCGCTCCAATACGCTTAGTTTCATTAAAGTTGTCTCCTTTACTGTATCTTCGGAAGCTCCTTCGTTTTCAGAAATGCCGCATAGTCGCCGCATATCTTCTCAGTCTCGCCGAACGCTATCTGCCTGCCATGGTCGAGCCACAGCACTTTGTTGCACATGCGCCGTATCTGGTCGAGGGAGTGCGACACAAGTATCGTCGCCTTTCCGTTGCGGATTATCTCCTTCATCTTTGCTTCGCTCTTTTCCCGGAAGGCACCGTCGCCGACCGACAGCACCTCGTCGAGTATAAGTATCTCCGGGTCGACCATGCTGGCGATGGAGAATGCTATGCGCGACTTCATGCCGCTTGAGAGCTGCTTGAACGGTCTCTGCTCGAACTCCTCAAGCTCCGAGAATTTCAATATCTCCGGGTAGCGCTCGTTCATGAACTCCCGGGTGTAGCCCAGCATTGCGCCGCGCAGGTAGGCGTTCTCCTTTAAGTTGAGGTCGCCGTCGAATCCGCTCGCGAGTTCCAGCAGCGCAGAAACCTTTCCGCGCACCCTGACGCTTCCGGAGGACGGCCGCATTATCTGCGTGATGACCTTCAGCAGGGTGGATTTTCCCGCGCCGTTAGTGCCGATTATACCGAGCATGTCACCGTTTTCCAGCGAGAACGAAACGTCGTTAACAGCGAGGAATTCCTCCACGCGGTACTGGTGGGTCAGCTTCTTCATGACGAATTCTTTCAGCCCGATGTTGCGCAGGTCGCCCGTGATGTATTTCACGGACACGTTCTTAACTTCGATTATTTTGCCCATAAACGCCCCCGTCAGATGTAGTACAGGAACTTGTAGTTCTTCTTCTTATAGATAACGGCGCCCAGTGCCAGCGCGGCGAGCGCGTATCCCGCCGCCAGCAGGTGAAACGTCCACTGCGGTATCTCGCCCTCAAGGATTATCTTGCGGAAATACCTGATGTAGACGTACACCGGATTGAGATAGAACAAGTACTGCTTCTCAAGCGGGTAGGCGTCTATCGAGTAGAATATCGCCGAAACGTACATCAGCAGGAGCGTGAAGATATCGTAGAGGTACTTGAGGTCCTTGAACATGATGTACAGCGCCGAGAGGATAAGCCCCATTCCAAGGTTGAACGTCACCAGACAGCACACCGGGTAGATCAGCAGAAGGAACTTCCAGGTAAATGTCACCCCGTCGAACAGACAGAACACGAAAAGCACGCACAGGTTTATCCCGAAATTGATGAGCGATGAAACGTTCTTCGACAGCACGAACATATATTTCGGCACGTTTATCTTGGAAAAGATCTTCGCGTTTGCCTGGAGGGCGGTCATGCCGCCGTTGGTGGATTCCTTGAAATAGCTGAACAGCAGGTTTCCGCAGAACATGTAGATAACGTAGTGCTCCATGTTCCGCCCGAAGAACTGCGTGAACACCAGCGCCATTACCCCCAGCGTCATCAGCGGGCCGAGTATGCTCCAGAGCATACCCAGCACCGTGCGTTTGTATTTTTTTGTAAAGTCGCGCTTCACCAGCTCCTCGAACAGGAAGCGGTTCTGCTTTATCTTCTGCTTTATTCGTTCCAGCATATATGTCTGACTTCCTCGCTTCCCAGATAGTGCCGGCGGGTCATTCGACGTCCGGCTTTGTGAAATACTCTTTCAGCTTTCTGTTCCATAGCGCCCTGCCGCCCTTTACCAACAGAGTGTTGATTATGCAGAATGCCACAGTGAGAATTATCATCCACTTTAGGCACATTTTATAACTTCTGCCGGGAAGCACTGTACTAACTATACCCTGAGCAATTCCATGATTTAGGTAGATTATCAGGGAAAGCGGTGCAAAATGCCTCATCCATTTAAATCTAAACAGCTCCCCAACATAGCTTTTACCGCTGAATGTGACTGCAAGCGGCACTGGGAGCATTATCATAATGGACATAACGACAGCGTTATTCTGAAGCCCGAACCATGCTGAAAAGAATATCAGATACATAATCACTTCAGCAACCGTCAAGAAAAATCGCATATGCTTGTTTAAACTTGCATTTTTAATTCTGACATATATTGTATAAGCGCATATTCCAGAACACAGACCACACATTCCGCGAATTATGCTGCCCATCAAAATGCCGTACATATCTACATGATAGATGAACTGGAAATTGTTTGTCTGACACATATAACCAAATGTCAGAATGGACACCAATGGAGCTATGACATACAATGTGAGATCTCTTTTGGCATATAGCAGATATGCAAGCGGAAGCATGCATATCAGCATTGCAGATAAGTACCATGTTGCTGCATTGTTATTGTACCATACACCGGAAGCATACACACAGAATATTTCGGGAAACATTCTTGCCAGTCTGACCATAATGCCACCGTCGGAAAACACTACCTTCGCCGTGACGCCAATAAACAGCGCCGCAAAATACTCAGGAGCAAACGACTTGAATTTATTAAGTACAAATCCGATTGACAACTTGGCGCAATTTCCTGTCACACCGCGCTTTACTATGCTGTTTGCCATAAACATTCCTGAAAGAATGAAAAAGAAATGTACCGCTCCCGCTCCAAGATCGGGTGGCAGAACTACTCTTGTATTTTTGCCAATAAACGGGTTTGTATGGTATATAAATATCAGCAGTGCAAACACCAGCCGGAAGAAATCCAGCTCGTAGTTTCTGCCGCCCTTTTCCGGGACGGCCTTTTCCTGCTTAACTGCTTCGATAGCGCCTGTCTGCATTCGTCAACACCTCATTGTTTTGTTTCAGTCTGTGTATTTTCTGCCTCCACGTCCGCCGGAGACTTCGTATCAGTCACTTGCTTGATAAGACCAACTATACGTTCGCTCGCGTGACCGTCGTCTACGCACTCCTTCTTCGCGAGGAAATCGTCTATACGCGCCTGGTATGCGCCGTCGTCGAACGCCAGGATATTTTCAGACAGTTCGTCCGTGTTCTGCGAAATGGAGAACGGCGTTTCCGTCAGCGGATAATAGAACCCGCGGTCCTGGTCGTACTGATCGAGGTCGGTGGCGTAGATGAACAGCGGTCTGCGCGTCAGCACGTAGTCGTACGCCCAGCTTGAATAATCGGTGATTCCCGCGTCTGCAACCGCAAGAAGCTCCTGCATGTCCAGATAGTCGGTGACATCGATTATCGAGCCGTCGAAAACGTCCTCCGTGACGCTCTTGGCGCGGTTCTTGAAGTGCTTGCGGATAAATATTACCCAGCTTCCGCCGAACTTCTGCTCAAGGTCGGTGCGCAGACGCTCAAAATCGAGGTCGCACCAGTCGAGGCTCCCATCGTCGCGGAACGTAGGCGCATATATCATTATCTTCTTCCCAGGGGAGACATTATAGCGGGCGCAGATCTGCTTTCTCAGGCCGCGAAGGTCAGTACGGAACAGAATGTCGTTGCGCGCATGGCCGTATCTCAGATACGGAACGTCCTTCCAGAACGTGTCGCTGTAGACATCCTCCTCGAACTTGCAGTTGGAGATACAGTAGTCGGTAGCCTTGTTGCAGAGCTTCGCACGGCTGAGCCAGTGCTTGTCGCCATTCAGCCGCTTTATGCCCATGCTTCCGTGCCAGGTGTTGATGTACACCTGACCCGGCTTCTTCTTCATGCCGTTGTCCCAGACGCAGTTGAGCGCATTGTCCAGCCACACCTTCGCGGTGCTCATCTCGTAGTACATCTCTTTGCTCTGGTACTTTATAAGGCGCACTCCGGCGGGATAGTCCCTGCGGTTTATCTTGCCGTTCGCGGGAATTACCCACACGATGTCCAGCGGAAGCTCCTCCCGGAGCATTTCCTCAACGATGTACTTCAGGTTGCAGTTATACCGCTTGTCGAACGTTATCGCGAATACCTTGTTCTCCTGAAGCGGCAGCTTGCTGAACTTCCTGCGGAAGTGCGCGCGCTTCATCTTACGGTACTGGTTCAGCGCCTTTCTGAACAGGAATCCCACCGGGTTATTCTTCTTAGCCGCCGCCTTGAATTTGCGCTTGAATTTCACCTTGAACGGGTCAGTTTTGAGGTTTATGCTCTTAACGGCGGCGTCCGTCTTGTCGAGCCGCTTGTCGAGAGCCTTCTTATTCGCGTCCAGTCGTTTGCTCAGGATGTTTATCTGATCCATCAGCGCTTCGTAGCCTGAATCTGTCTGGGCGTAGACCTCGGGCTTTGCCGCGGGAGCGCTCTCCGGCTCCTCGTCCTCGAAACACTCCGCCATGCGCCGGAACATCTCGCCAAGCGGAACATGCGCCGTCCAGCCGGCGGATCTCAGCTTTGAAATATCCATCATCAGGAAGCCGTCCGGGCGGTAGATGTTCTTCTTTCCGGAGTTATCCTGTGCGCCGCAGTTCGTCAGCACGGAAACCGCGCCCTTTCCGAGAACCTCGGCTACTGTCTGCGCCATCTCCTTTACGGAGCAGTAGCTCTCCTCGTTGCCGACATTGTACACGCCGCCGCGTTCGCCGTTTACGAGCAGGAACAGTATAGCTCCCACCGCGTCGGCGGTGTAGAGGTACATGTTCTCCTTTGAGCCGTCTGTGTTCAGCCGGATATCCTCGCCGCTAAGGGCGCACCTCGCCGCATAGGCGAACACGCGGCCGTCGTCGTACTTCACGCCGGGACCGAAGGTCTGAACCAGTCTTGCAGCGGTCACAGGTACGCTATACTCGCTTGCGTAGGAGCAGCACATGTTCTCCGCGAAGCGCTTTCCCTCAGGGTAGCTGCTGCGCGGGGAGGACAGGTCGATATAACCCAGGTCGTTTTCTGAGAGCGGTCTGCGCTCGGTGGTGGTTCCGAAAACCTCCATGCTGGAGAGGAACACAACGCCTGAGACATTCTTCTTACGTGCAAGATCCAGGACGTTTTTCGTGCCGTTTACAATGGTGTCTATCGTCTCCACCGCGTGGTCAACGAAATACTGGCTGGAAGTCGGGCAGGCGCCGTGTATGATGTAGTCTATCTTCCCGACTATCTCCGGGAGGTACTCCACGCTGCCGCGTATGAACGTGATATCGCAGCCGTCAGCGATCTGGCGGCTGAACTTAGCCTCTGCCCTGCCTACATCACGGACAAGGGCGACCACCTTTATCCCCGCGTCATGGAGCTGATCATAGCGCAGCAGGGCGCACACGGCGGTATAGCCGATCAGTCCGGTCGCGCCGGTGATGAACACCGTGCTGTCCCGCAGGTCGTCCCACGGAATATAGTCATAGGAAGTGAGCCTGTCGAGGTCCTCCCTGAATATCGGATTTTCTGTCCACATAGCGCCTTATATCCCCCAGATCTGCGAATTTTCCCTTGCCTCGGAAATAGCCCTGAACACATAGAAATCCGAAGGAGTGGTTATCTTGATGTTCTCCACCGGACCCTCCACTACATGGAGCGTCGCGCCGTAATGCGACATCAGCATCGCCGAATCTATCATATTCAGCGCGCCGTCCGTTATCGCCTTATTGTGAGCCTCAACGATATCGCACAGCCGGAACGTCTGCGGCGCACGCGCCATTCTGCACTTGCTTCTGTCCATTATCTGGTCAACGCTGTCGTCCTCGGAAACGGTGATTATCGTCTCGATGGCCGGGGTAACGGTTATCGCATTGCCGTACTGCTTCGCGCACTCTATGCTGCGTGTGATGATATCCTCATTGATGAGCGGACGCACGCCGTCGTGTATCAGCACCAGCGAATCCCTCGGGATATCCTGATCGTCCCAGAATGCAGTCAGGCCGTTCCTTATCGACTGCTGACCGGTCTCGCCGCCGGGTACGACGTACTTTACCTTCTTAATGCGGAACCGCTCCAGCAGCTCATTGAGATAGCCTATCCAGCTCTCAAGGCATACCACTGCTATCGCGTCTATCTCAGGGTGGCTCTCGAAAAGTTCGATGGTATGTATAATGATGGGCTTTCCGTTCAGCTCAAGGAACTGCTTGGGCTTGGTCTTGGAATTCATTCTCGTGCCGGTTCCTCCGGCAAATATCAGCGCTAGATTCATGTGATTTCTCCCTTTATATATTTGTTATTTTTTATGCGAGCTTCTGCGTTCCGCGACAGGTGGAAGCTCCATATAATTACCGTAATTTCTTCTGAGATACTCGTCCCAGCCCTGCGGGGCATCGAACTGTACGCCCTCGAACCCCACCTTTGCCGCCCCGGCAAACCACTCGGCGGGGAAAAACTCCTTCTCCGCAGAGTACGCCCCTCCCGGGGAACACAGCGTACTCCGGCTCTTTTCGTCGTATATCCCGGCGATGAGCCTCCGCCGGAGCCTCCGCAGACGCGTCGCAGAAAGACAGTTCATCATGCGGAACCCCGCCCGCGCAAGCGGCTTCTTGTAGGGTACGAACTCCGTCCAGCCAAGCTTGACCTGCAAAACATAGTCCGAAACGCTTATCATGTCGAAGATCAGCTTTGTACGCCGACTCAGCGCCCTTGCGGGGATAAGCGGGAAGATGTCGATATAGACCCCCATGGGGTGGTTATCGTAGCCCGTGTCGTAGGCGTACCGCGTATCGCAGAGCTTCGCGAACACAAACGGATAGCGCGGGTCGGTCTCCTCCGACTGGAGTGCGAAGCTCCCGGGAAGCTCCCGTGCAAGCTCCGTGAATTTCCGGAAATCGTCCAGCGGCATGGAAACATCAATATCGTCGTCCCAGGGAATGAACCCCCGATGCCTTACCGCGCCTATGAGCGTCCCGCCCACGACGAAATACCGCAGCCCGTTTTCTTCGCAAATCTCACTGAATGCGCGCAGAAGCCGGAACATCTGCGACTGCTCCTCCGTCACCAGCGGTCACTTCCCTTCGTTTGTGCGTACTGTCAGCCGCTCCTGCCGGAACTCTCCGGCCCGCCGGACCTTCCCAGCAGCTTTTTGAGGCGCTCGGTGTTCTTCTTACCGATGACCTGCGCCACCTTCCTGTGGAACCTCTGCGAGCCTGTCTGCCAGGACGCTTCGAACCAGTGTATCGCATATGTGTTCCCGGTTTTCGTGAGCTTTCCGGTCTCAAGGCTCCTGGGGGAAAAATACTCCGCCGGGAATATCTCCATGCCCATTACGCTCTGACGCGCTCCATCAGGCTCCAGACCATTCCGCCCGAGCAGACCGGTGAGTATCTCCACGTTAGTGGTGAGATCAGGCTCCCCTCCCTCGCGCAGGAACGTCCTGCCTTCATAAAGCTCCATAGCCTGCCGGAAGAACCCGTGTTCCTTCTCAGCGCCCAGCACGCAGGTGGCGACATGCTCCGCGTCCTCGAATCCTGCAAAACCGCTCAGTTCCAGCAGATCACCGAAAGGTCTGAGCAGCTCCACGTCGGTGTCAAGGTACACCCCGCCCTGCTCATACAGCGCCTTCAGCCGGAAATAATCCGACACGAACGCCCATTTTCCGCTCTGGTAAGCACCGCGGACGTACTCGTTGGCGTTCATGTCGCAGTTGGTCTCGTCCCAGCGGATAAATTCGAAATCCGGGCAGAGCTCCTTCCAGCGTTCAATGTACCGGAGCGTTCTCTTATTCAGCGGATTCCCGCCGAACCAGCAGTAGTGGATCTTCTTCGGAATTGCCATTTCTCACCTCACAGCTTATCTCCGCTCTTCGCCGCACGCTTCTCCTTGAGCCGCCTGAGCGTGTTCCGCGGAACCAGCCACACCGCCCACGGCTTCAGCGCGTATGGCAGCGCCTTCGGCAGAAGTCCCAGTGCGGAGAATCTCGCCCAGCGCGTACGCACCTCGTTCGTCCTGTCGCGAAGGGTGCGCGTGGATATCCCGTTGTGCGGCAGCGAGTACCTGAACAGGAACTCCTGCATGTTCGCACCGGAGTACCCCATTTCGTACAGCCGCAGCAGAAGGTCGTAGTCCTCGCAGCGGTCGCAGCGCGGCAGCGTGGAGTACCCTCCCGCGGCTTCCAGCGCTTCCCTGCGGAAAATAAGCGCCGGGTGGATAAACGGCATGCTGAACAGGAAGTCCCGCACCTGCGGATTCTCCGGGAAGCACTGTGCGCCAACATCGCCCTCGTCCTGTATCAGCCGGACGTTACACCCGACAAACGCCGTTCCTCCGTGCGTGCGGAGATATGCGAGCTGCTTTTCGAACCGCTCCGGCTCGGAGTAGTCGTCGTCGTCCATTCTGGCGATCCAGGCTCCCCGTGACTGCCCAAGACAGATGTTGAGCTGCTCTGAAAACGAGCCCGCTCCCGAACCGTCGATGACCCTCACCCGGGGATCCCGGGAGGCGTAATCCGCAAGCAGCTCCTTCGCCAGGTGAGACGAACCGCGCTCGCATATCAGCAGTTCAAACTCAGCATAGGTCTGCGCAAGTATAGAATCGAGACTTCTCCTGAGCGTATCAAGCTCGGGTCTGCAATACTTTATTCCCATTATAACAGATATTGTGTCCTCTGGAAGCATTTCAGTATCTCCATTACGTCTCGATTTATCACAATTTGTGTAATAAAATCACCTGTGGGCATAATCTCACATAGTAATCTATCTTACAATTATACCCCATCGGCAGGCATTTGTCAATAGATTCAATCTAATTTCAAAATCAGGGAAGGTTTTCCTTTATTTTTGCCTTTTTTGCAGAGATTTGCAGTAAAATACAGTTCATAATACAATCACAAGGCGAACGCCTTGTTTAATATATGTTTTACATAGGAGGACAACAAAATGGCAGTAAAAACAGCAAAGTTAACCGGAGCAGAAGCCGCAGTCACCGGACTTGACGGCTCCATCGCCCACATCAGAAACGACGGCGCAGGCGTAGTACTGGCGTCGTTAAAGGCAGGAATAACGGAAGGTGCGGACGGAGTGCTGTCCGTTCCGGCGGGGACTTCTGCGGCGCTGACCGGAATCTCCGGTGAGCTTCATCTGCTCGGGATCGGCTCTGTGGTGATAGTTTCCAACGACTACGCAGAGTGCCCTTTTAAGTCAGCCGTGACGCTCGGCTCGGTCACGGACGAGATATCCAGAGCCGCAGGCGGTTCCAACCTGCTGATGAACCCGGATTTCAGGATAAACCAGCGCGGAAAGAGCGAATACTCAACCGGCTATACAGTAGACAGGTGGTACATCTCCACCGATAAGTGCAAAGCCGCTCCGGAATCCGATGGAATCCGCCTGACCGCTTCGGTGGCGCTGGCTTCCAACACCCACGCATTCTGGCAGAATCTCGAATTCCCGCCTGCGGGAGGCGAATACACGCTTTCACTGAACGTTCCGGAAGTCTCCGGAGTCTGGTCGGCGAGAATCCGCACTGTGAACGCTTCTGGAGATTACGTCGACAGTTACTACACCTCCTACCTTCACACAGGAGTAAACAAAATGTCGGTCAACCTGCCCGAGGGCGAATACATCTCCGCAGTCTCCATCGGGTTCAACAAGGGCACCGAAGCGGGAAACTTCCTGAAACTCGCATGGATAAAGCTGGAGAACGGCTCAATGGCTACGATGTTTGTTGCGCCCGACCGCGCGGCGGAGCTTGCCAAGTGCCAGAGATTCTACCAGATCAGAACCACGAATGACATCGATCCGCTGGATTTACGTCCCAGCATGAGAGCTACGCCATCTGAAATCACCGCAGTGGAAGGCGGTTACGCCTACGTTGCCGAGCTCTGACGGCATTCAGTATTCAATGCCGGACTGCGGCACTGAATACTGACGGCGACCAATAATTAAAGCCCCCTGTCAGCCAAGGCAGGGGGCAAAATATATAGCATTCTCTCAATAAAAGTCAGTCATTATAATTTCCGCCGGACACGGCTTCAGAATTACAAATTTACTTTACTATTCCACTTTCCGTTTCAGCCCCGGAGCTTTCAGAATCCATGGTATCCGGAGCCTCCGCGGTATCCGGAATCAGGCTTGCGGGGGTTATCCCGTTTGACATTGCATAATCCGCGAGCGCTTCGTAAACCTCGTCGGGTATCTCGGCGCCACTCTTCACAGCCTGAGCTGCAAGCGCCATCTGCTCGTCTGACACACCTGCACTGTGGAGCTGCTCGGAGTACTGCGCCATAACCTCGTCGACATTCTCGGGGGTTATCTCCGTGTTGCTCTGGACTATCGAGATCTGCATTCCGTTAGGGTCGATGGTGTAATTTTCGGTGTAGATAAGCTCGCTGACCGGAACAAATTCGTATCCCTTCTGCGAGAGCTGCTCGAGTATCTGCGGGAGCGCCTCCGTGGTGTTCTCAAGGTCGTTGTGAAACAGCACGATAGACCCGGATTTCACTGAGTTCACAACCTTTTTTGTGATCGCTGACGGATCCGGTTTCTTCCAGTCGAGGCTGTCAACGTCCCACTGGATAACTGTAAGCCCCATGCCCTCGACCGTGGTTATCACGGTGTCGTCGTATTCGCCGTAGGGCGCGCGGTAGAGTGTCGGTTCAGTGTCGGTGATGTCCTTTATCTTCCGGGAGGCTGATTTGGTGTCGGTGATGAGGTCGTTTACGTTCATGCCCTTAACGTGCGGGTGGACGTCCGAGTGGTTCTGGATCTCGTGACCCGCGTCCGCGAACATTTTAATGTCGTCGGGATAGCGGTCGCACCAGTCGCCTGTTACAAAGAAAGTAGCCCGGGCGTCGTACTCATCGAGAATATCTATCAGCTCCTGCGTGTTGGAATTTTCCCATGCCACGTCGAAGGTCAGCGAGATTTTATTGTCGCCGCGCTCCACGCAGTATACCGGGAGCTGACGCTCGGTTGCCTGCGTGCCTACCGATGTTAGTATCGCGCCGACTCCTGCCGCCGCAGTCGCCGCCGCGAGAAGCCCTATGGCTGTCAGGCGTTTTACCTTTTTTTTCGTAAGTGTTATCATACGCATAAATGTCCCTCCTGCAATTGTGTGACATGTGATTTTCCAGCCTGCCGCCGCTGGTTTTTCTGGTGGAATATATGCGCTGTCCGGGACAAATATGACAAGCACGGGAGAGGTTAAATTCCAAATAAAATGTGAAACTCAGCTTTTCGAAAAGTCGAGGCGGTAAAAATACGTTGATGAAAACTATAATTTAGCGGCGAGTGTTCCGTTTACTGCAACCCTTAATCGGGAGTCAAGGGGGACTAGTCCCCCTTGCAGGTCAAGGGCGGAGCCCTTGTCGCCGTCAGGCGAAACCTCCGCACGAAGTGCGGCTACTCTGCGCGCTGGCGCGCAGTTACTCCGTGCGTAAGCACGGCTAAACGCAAAAGAGCGCTAAAGGGGTGTGGGGGAAAACAAGAGTTTTCCCCCACTAGCAACATGTTAAATACAAAAGTGCCTTTCCTCAAAAACAGTCCGGTGGACTGTTTTTGAAACAGCATTCACGCTGAAACTTACGCATACTGGTTAATAAAAACGTCATGAACATTTAAAGGGACTGCGCGATTTTTCGAAGCTCGTTTCAAAAGGCGCACTATGCTTCCGAAACAGTCCACCGGACTGTTTCGGAGGAACAGCACATTCGAATTTAATATGTTGCATGTGGGGGAAAACTCTTGTTTTCCCCCACACCCCTTTAGCGCCTTTTGGACGTTTGACTGCGCGCCGGCGCGCAGAGTTGCCGTGCTTTCGCACGAAGTATCCGCACTCTGTGCGGAGGTTTCGCCTAACGGCGACAAGGGCTCTGCCCTTGACTCCCGATAGGGGGTTGCTCAAAGTTGAACACTCGCCGCTAAATTATAGTTTTCCCTCACAAGCAACGTTCCGCCTCTAAACAACAATTTATCACTCCATGCAGCTCGAAATCCAAACACAACATACACAAGTTTCCCGATCACACTAATCACCCAATTAACCTAAACAAAACTAATTGCCGCCATTAACTTATTTAATATCCACAATTTCACGCGCGATTTTCATATGTTTATCACATTGACACAACCTTGAAATAGGGCTATAATTATAGTAGCTAGGGCAAGCCCGCCCTATTCAGGAAGTCCCGATTCTTCGGGCATGTATGGAGGAACACTATGATAAACTTTAAGAAAGCCGCAGCCGGCGTCCTCGCAGCAGGTATGATCCTGTCGCTGACCGCCTGCGACGAGGAGTCCGGAACTACAGTAAGCGGCTCCGGAACAAGCAACGCGGCTCCCGACGCCAACGCAAACGCCGTTGTCACCACCCCGCTCGTAACCACCACCTACGACACAGACCCCGCCGTTATCGACGCCGCTAAGGAGGCTTCCGCAAGCCTCGACAACCCCGACCTGAAGGTCGACAAGCGCATCAAGTGGATGGCGTGGTGGGATATCGACGAGACCACCGCGGCAGCCGAGATGTTCAAGAGCGTCTACGGCGTTCCTGCTGCCGGCGACGACCCCTCCCGCGAGGGCAGGATCTTCGAGTACATCAACGTAGCCTACGGCGAACGCTACGACAAGCTGGCTACCGCTATCCAGTCCGGCGCCTCCCCCGACCTGTTCCCGTTCGAGATACGCGACTTCCCCTACGGCGTTATCAAGGGCAGATACCAGCCCGTTGACACCATTCTGAACCTGGAAGGCTCCAAGTGGGACGGCGCCCGCGACGTACTCAACCAGTTCCGCCTCAACGGCAGATACTACTGCGCTATCTACGAGATATCCTTTGATTCCCTGCTTTACTACCGCAAGAGCGTCCTCGAGGGCGCAGGTCTGAAGGACCCCCGCACACTGTTCGAGAACGACGAGTGGACCTGGGATACGTTCCTCGACATGGCAAGACAGTTCCAGCAGTCCGGCGACGGCAAGTACGTTATCGAGGGATACAACCCCGAGAACGAGTTTGTTGTTTCCACCGGTACGCCCATCATCGAGAACGACGGCACAAAGCTCATCAACAATATGAACAACGCTAACGTAGAGCGCGTTATGGATCTGCTCTCCACCCTCCAGAAGGAGAACCTCCGCTACCCGCTGCACGAGCTCAACGGCTGGTCGGTCAACCCCAAGGCATGGGCGCAGGGCGATATCCTGTTCTACGGCAACGGCGGCACCTGGGAGTTCGAGGGCGATTCCGGACTTAACAAGTTCGCACAGCGCTTCGGCTGGAACGACGACGAGATCTGCGTAGTTCCCTACCCCCGCGACCCGCAGGCAGATAAGTACTACCACTTCATGAAGCAGGACGCTATGATGTGGTGCAAGGGCTCCACGAACGACGCAGGCGTTGCCGCGTGGATCGACTGCTCCGTTACCTCCTCGCTCGACCCGGCAGTTACCGCCGCTTCCAAGCAGCAGAGCAAGGACAAGAACGGCTGGACCGACTACAACCTCGACTTCATCTACAGCCAGACCACCCTGGACGGCACCAGCAAGCTCACGCCTATCTTCGATTTCAAGAACGGCATAGGCACCGACGTAGCCGACGCAGGCAAGGCTGAGTCCCCGGTTGAATCCCTCACCAAGACGGTATTCCTCACCGGCGAAAAGACCTACACTCAGCTCCGCGAGGAGAACTTCGCCACCATCGACACACGTATCAACGAGCTTAACGACGCTATTTCCAAGCTGTAATCAAGCGTTTCAGGACTCATAGAAACGACCCGGCGCCATCTCGGTGCCGGGTCTTAGACCGTCGAAAAAGTCACTAAAGTGACTTTTCCGCCGAAACATCCCAGCCGCGCGCACGTCTTGGCGGCTTTGCCGCCAAGACGCACACTTGCTGGGATAGAAGTGTTTTTTGCCTCGGCAGAGCTGAGGCAAAAAACTGACCCGGCGCCATCTCGGTGCCGGGTCGTTTTTTACAGTTTTTTCAGCGCGGCGGTTATCTCAGCCTCAACGTCGTCCTTCAGCGAGCGTATACGCACAAGGCGGCCGCCGAAGATCGCGTTCTTCAGCGCGTCGTTCTTCTTTGCGCGCTCGGATTCGTGGCTGCGGTCGTCAAGCTCTATCATCAGCACGATGTTCATGTCGTAGTCGCACAGCAGGAAGTCCACGTGCTTCGAGCGTATCTTGTTGAACCACTTCTGCCAGTCCTTCGTGCCCTTCTTTATCGACACGATGTCCGCTACGCGCACCTTCGGGCATATCTGAAGCTCCAGCTTGTCCGCGATGGGCTTCAGAATGCGGTAAAACGCCCGCTCGCGCTCTGTCAGTATAGTTTCGTTCAGCTCGTAGGGGAGCTTCTCGTGCAGCCGTATGTATATCCATATCAGTATGGCAAGGGCGACTATACCAAGCCCCAGCCACAAAACCCAGTTATTCAGATTTATTTCTGACCAGTTCATGCAGTACCTCCGGAACGATGTAAAATAGAATTATACCACATTCGCCGGGGCATGTCAAGTGATTTTCCGGGTCAGTTTACTTCAGGACGCGGGGTATTTCGCTGTAGGCGTACCTCGACCAGAGATACCAGTTATCCCCGTCGCCGTACATAAGCCAGCACGCCTTCGGAAATCCTCCGTTTGGCAGGCTGTACCAGACATCCGGATCAAGCTGACCTATTGCCATGTCGTCAGTGTACCCCTCCCCGCGGAACTCTGCGTTGATGTCCACCAGCCACGATTCCCAGGACATTTCCCAGGTCTGGAGGCTGTCCCAGGGAGACAGCGCGCAGCCGTCCTCCCCCGCCGGAGCCTCCATGGCGCGCCCGAGTATCTCCGAGGTTACGCCGCGGTACTCCAGCACGGTGAAGCTGCGGTTCGTATCCTCTCCGGTGAGGAAATCAAGGTACTTTTCCGTGAGTACGTCAAGCGCCTCCTGCTGCGGGAGCGAGCCGTCGCAGCTTACCACCGCCGGGCATGTCGAGATAGTGTACTCCCCGGAGAGCTGCTCCGGCGGGAGCGTGAATCCTGCGCCCGGAGTGAGCATGCAGCGCTCATCGGTGTGACCCAGCGGGCTGAGATAGAATCCGTCCTGCTCGCCGCGCCTGCCGATGGTGTAGTACTCGCAGCCGGCGGCGCTGTCGGCGGAAAATCCGTTTATGCCGTAGTATGTCTGCGGCATGGAGGTATACCCTGCCTGCTCCTGCGGATTCGCAGGGTCGAATTCAAACGTGCCGTCCGGGGCGGCTAGGGTCTGAGGAGCTTCGGTTATATCCTGCTCCACGCCGCTGACTGTCAGCCCTATGTACATGCGGGTGCAGTATATTTTCCCGCAGTCGGAATACGCGTCGTCGGCGAGCAGCCACACGCATACGTCGTCCAGGGCGTAGGGGCTGAGGGTCATTTTTACGCTGCCCTCTCCCTTCGCAGGAACCTCTGACAGCTCCAGCTCCGGATAATCCGAGCGGTTCCAGGGCGCTTCGTAGTCCGTGACTCCCAGCATTTCCGCAATAGTCGGGGAGGATCCCGCAGCGTCAGCGGAAACTGCCGAGGTCTCCGGTCCGGACTGCTCCGCGGTTGTCTGCGCATGTGCGTTGTCCTCCGCCGGTGAATCAGCGCCGGTCTGCGCTGAACCGCTGCACCCGGTCAGAAGAGCCGCAGCGACTAGTAATGTTATAAGTTTCGTATTTTTCATATGATCACCCTCCTTGCCTTTAATGACAGCCGCACGGAATAAAGGTTACATCAGCGCCGTGAAATTCACCGAAAAAACCACTCCGGCGAAGAACGACGCCAGATTCGCGCAGATGGCGTAGAAAACCGCCCGCACCTTGCCATTTTGACGGCTGTACTTCCCGATGAACGCGCTGTAGAAAACAGCCTCGAACGTTACCACGATCAATTCCCCGAACATGTACGCGAACAGGAATAGCAGGAAGCCGTACCGGATATTGACCAGAGCCAGTATCATGTTCAGCAGCACCTGAGTAGCGAGGTTGACCGCCGCGAAGAACAGCAGCGTTTTCTTTTCCCAGTAGCCGAAGATCAGAGCCACGACAAGCTCCACCGCAATAGTGATGAGCACCCGCGCCGCGAATTCCAGCAGCCATATTCCGACATTATAGGACTGCTTGATGTACAGCAAACTGTCGGAGCGTGAGAGGTCGGCGGTGAAATAGCTGTTGAACACATAGGGCGGCAGATATCGCTTGCGATCACCCTGCCGCTGTCCGGGAAGTACGCCAGCACTATGAAGTCATCTGGCGGCAGGTAGGTCATCTCAACATTCTCCCGGCTGACGTCCCACAGCCTGTTGAAGAGCGCGTAGCCGTCCGGTGCGGATCGTCCGGCGTAGTCCGCGAACGCGCGCACCGCTTCCTGCTCCTGCGGGGTGAGTTCCCCGAACCACTCGGTGCTGTAGGCGTCCTCAGTCACAAGTTCCCCGAGCGAAGGCTGAAAACTCCCGCGTGCAAGAATCGCAGAATAGCAGGTCTGACCGCCTGCATTGCGGAAGCTTATACTCACGCTCGGTTTGGGCCCGAAATCTGCTGCGGCGTTCAGCGGAATCGCCAAAAACAGCGCCATGCTGAATAACAGCGCGTAGATTATCCTCAGTTTCTTCATGCTGCCGCCTCCTGTATCAGCCGATTTTGTTTGCAGCTTAATTATAGCATATTTTTTTCTGACAGTCAATTACAGAGCGGTGACAATATGGTAACAATTCGGTAACAGACATAACCGAATTGTAATTATTGCTTGACTTTTATGGGTTGCTTTGTTATAATAAAAATTGGAAGTTTTTATATTTAAAAAGGAGGAAACTTATTGTGAAGCTGCTGCAAAAATTCGTTTCACTTTTCTCGGCTGCCGCGATGCTGTCAACGGCTGTGAGCCTCGGCGCCCGGGCTGAGGTTTCAGGCTCTGAAAACGACGCCCCGGAGGTTATCACGCTTGTAGCTGATGGCGACGCTTCTGAGTACGGCTATGTTCACTACAAGTACATCGACGAGAACGGCAACGAGGTAACGCCAAACCTTACCCCGACCGGGACGCTCGCCTATCACGGCACCCTGCCGTCCAAATACAGCATGGTCGACCGGGGATATCTCCCGGCGGTAAGAAACCAGGGTTCCGAGGGAAGCTGCTGGGCGCATGCCGGCATGGCTATGGCAGAATCAAGCATGATAAAACAGGGCTATGCGTCCGCTTCATCGGTTGATTATTCCGAGAAGCACCTCGCCTGGTTTGCTGTAGGTGCCACAGCACCGCAGGGTGACTCCCTCTACGGCGATTTCTCAGGTCTGGGCGCACCCACCGCTTACTCCGCAGGCGGCAACATGGTCGATATTATGTTCACCATGATGTCCTGGATAGGCGCTGAGGAGGAATCCAACGTTCCTTACGCGGACTTCAACTCCGGCGTTGACGAATCCTACCGCTATCATTCCTACGCGCACCTTCAGAATGTCAACCTGTATGACGAGAAAGACATCAACTCCATTAAGGAAGCTATCATGCGCGACGGCGCGGTACAGATCTCCTACTACGCATCTTCAAACTACCTTACAAAGAACTCCGGCGAGTACACCGCGTATTACTGCCCAAATGGATATACCTCCAATCACTCCATAACCGTGGTCGGCTGGGACGATAATTTCTCGAAGAGCAACTTCAGGACAGGCGGCACCCCCAACAACGACGGTGCATGGCTGTGCAGAAATAGCTGGGGCAGCACATGGGGCACAAGCGGATACTTCTATTTGTCCTACAATGACGCCACAGTAGGCGAGTTCGCATCTCTCACGATGGAACCTACCACTAATTACGGCAGTATATACCAGTATGACGGCGGCTGCCTTCGCCAGAACGGATACATATACTCAACCAGCCGGGTGTCGCATACCAATATCGGCGGAGGCGCGAATGTATTCACCGCCGACAAGAACGACGAAATAACGGCGGTCTCCTTCTACTCCGCAGAAGCGGGCTGGAACTACACCATTAATGTCTACACCGGTCTGACCGGCTCCACACCAGACACCGGCACGCTTGCCAAATCCGCGGTGATTTCCGGCACACAGGAGTACGCGGGTTATCACACGGTAGACCTCCCGGTGAGCGTTCCCGTCAAGGCTGGGGAGAAATTCGCCGTTGCAGTAGACCTCTATGACAAAAACGGAAAGCACTACGTCATCACTGACAGATACAGCCCGAGCACCGGACTTTCATTCTACAAGTTCTACAACACTTGGTCTGACTGCACCACAAAATATAAATCTAACGTAAGAATAAAGGCGTACACAAAGGCGGTAAAAACCACGGTTCCACAGAACGTAACAGCTTCCGCCGGCGACAACACCGTAAAGCTCACCTGGGATAAGGTGGACGGCGCTACCAACTACGTTATATACAGCTATGCAGACAACACCTATACAAAGCTTGGCTACTCCACCACGAACAGTTTCACCGCTTCCGACCTCATAAACGGCAAGAAGTACGGCTTCATCGTCAGGTCGTATGTCAGCGGAAAGTGGAGCGACTGGTCGAACGACGACGCGGTTTACGCAACTCCGAAGGCATCAGCAAACAAGCCGCAGAACGTAAAGGCGGTTCCCGGCGACAAACAGGTAACAATCACCTGGAACGCTGTGAATGGCGCTACCAACTACATCGTTTACAGCTATGTAGACGGCAGCTATCATAACCTCGGCACCACCACTTCCACCAGTTTCACCGCAAAGAACCTCGTAAACGGCAAGAAATACGGATTCATCGTAAAGGCGTGGGTAAACGGCAAGTGGAACAACTGGTCCGTTGCAGACGCTGTTTACGCAACTCCGGTTCAGAACACCAAGCCCCAGAATGTGCAGGCAGTCCCCGGAAACGGTCAGGTAACGCTTACATGGGACGCTGTGGAGAACGCGGAGGACTACGTGGTTTACAGCTACGTCGACGGCGGCTACCATAAGCTTGGATATTCCGACGTAAACAGCTTCACAGCTACCGGACTCACAAACGGCAAGAAATACGGATTCATCGTAAAGGCATGGGTAAACGGCGGCTGGAACGCCTGGTCGAATGACGACGCGGTTTATGCAACTCCGGTCGGCGGCACGGACGTCCGCAATGTAAAGGCAGTTCCCGGAAACGGTCAGGTTGCGCTCACCTGGGATAAGGTATCCGGCGCGACAAAC
>QWCH01002544.1_pt1 | contig 50462 bp, 47 predicted proteins | sample 1972671 | NCBI WGS metagenome assembly QWCH01 (sample SAMN09866713, study PRJNA288562) | Human gut metagenome isolate term3_stool, whole genome shotgun sequencing... | isolation source: gut | host: Homo sapiens | place: USA: California
TTAAAGATACAAAATCTTTAGGTAATAACAAAGCCCCTGCTTGTGAAAGTCGGGGCTTTGTGCATAAAAAAAGAAGGTGCGCATTTTGACACACCTTCTTTTATTTTCTCACAAAACGCAAAATACGGCAATATAGACAGGATGACGAGGTATACGAGCTTTCCGCTCGATTGTAACTTTATCCACTTCTGACCTGCCTCCATATTTGATTAAGTCTTGGAGCAAAACTACTCCTTCCCGATATAAATCCCAATTTGATGCATATTAAAAAAACACTTTATACTTGAAGCATAAAGCTGGATGAATTCATCTTTATAGAGTTCCCGAACATCTTCGGGAGCATCATCAAGAGTATAAGCAAAAAGATTCTTACGCAAAGATTCCATATACCTGCCCACATCTTTTCCTGCGTATAGCTAGCAGGATTTAGTTTGAATATATTTTCTCCGCTAAATGCAAGAAAGCGGTTCTGAAGTTGTTTATCATTCACACATTCTTTATAAACTCGTCAAATCACCTCTAAGCTTCTACTACAACAAGTCTATTTTAGGCTGCAATATTCTCAAACTTATATAATATACATCTTAATCATCGACGAACGGCAAAAAGTTCAGCTTCAGTTTCCCAAGTACCATCCGGACGTTTTACCATACGTTGCCAACGGAATGAAGTCGTTGTAATTTCTGAAAACACCCACTGTATATTCTTCTCATTAATTTCCGTCTGAACAATCCTGTTTCCTTCTCTTTTTCCTTCCAGTTGTGTAGCCCCTCCTAATTCCGTATATAAAATATCCCATGCCTCTGTATTAGGATTATACATACGTACCGCAGTCGCATAAGCTGCATCCGGTTGATAATCTTTAATCCGTGCCTTACGCGAAGGGCAAATAAACACATCTTGAATTGCAGTCCCTTCCAGCACCCAAGCGAATATCCACTCTCCCTGAACATGTCTTTCGCCTGTTGTACCTTGGTTATCAACCCATTCAAAATCCCATTCACCGACAAACTGTCCATACAGGTTATCTTTTTCCGGTATCAAATTGCTTTTCCCTTTTGACACTAATACATTTATAAATTCTCCCATACTTTATTTACTGACTCTAGATTAGACAAATATAAGATTTATAATTAATAATCACTAATATTAAAGCAATTATCTGTATGCAATATCCATGTCGAAAGCAAACAGATGCATAGTATAAAATACGGGCTTCCCTACTCCCAAACAGATTTTTTATATTACACCCCAAAAACATTTCATTTACAAACTTATTGCAAAAAAAGTATTTGGCCATTAAATCTCAATTATTCAAGAAAGAAGTACCGATAAAAAGTCTTTTTTCCCTATATTTGCTAGGCTGAAAAAAATGTCATTAACTCAATTAATATGAAAAAACTATCGTTTATTATTGTATTTGTATTCCTGTCCATTCTTTTTGTACAGGCACAGCAAGCAAAGTATGTATTTTATTTCATCGGAGATGGAATGGGTGTTAACCAAGTTTTAGGAACAGAGATGTATCGTGGAGAGTTGGAAGGCAAAATTGGTGTGACTCCGTTATTATTCACCCAATTTCCTTATGCAACCATAGCCACTACTTTCTCGGCAACCAACGGAGTGACAGATTCGGCCGCTGCAGGAACAGCACTTGCTACGGGAAACAAAACAAAAAATGGCGCATTAGGTGTGAAAAAGGATCTGGAAACCAAAGTTAACAGTGTTGCTTCTTGGGCAAAAAATAAAGGTTGCCGTGTAGGTATCAGTACCAGTGTCAGCGTAGACCATGCCACACCGGCTGCTTTTTACGCACACCAAGGACAAAGAAGCAGCTATTACAACGTGGGTCTGGATTTGATTGATGCCAACTTCGATTTCTATGCAGGATCAGACTTTTTAGATCCCACCAACAAAAAAGCCGCCGGTTCAAATTCAGAAAGTCTGTACACACTGGTGGACAAAGCCGGATATACCATAGCCCGTGGCTACAAGGACTATCAGAAAAAAGCAAAAAAATCGGACAAACTGATTCTCTTACAACCTGCGACAGCAACAGACAATAGTGCTATCCCCTATGCTATCGATCGAAAAAAAGGCGATATGACTTTAACTGAAATCACCCGTGCCGGAATCAATTTCCTGTCTAAAGATCTATCAAAAGGGTTCTTCCTGATGGTTGAAGGAGGTAAAATAGACTGGGCTTGCCACAGCAACGACGCCGCTACCGTATTCCACGAAGTAATGGATATGGACAATGCCATAAAAGTTGCTTACGAATTCTATGAACAACATCCTGATGAAACCCTGATTGTAGTAACAGCCGACCACGAAACCGGAGGAATCGTTTTAGGAAAAGGTCCGTATACTTTGAACCTGCAAGCTTTAAAATCACAAAAAGTAAGTGAAAGCGGATATACTAAAATTGTAAACGAATTAAGAAAAAAATACAAGAATCAAGTACCTTGGGAAGTTATCAAGCAATCATTGAAGGATAATTTCGGATTTTGGGATAGTATTCAATTGAATGAAAAGCAAGAAGCATCCCTGAAGAAAGTATATGATGAATCATTTAGCGGTAAAGAGATAGATTTGACCAAAAGTGAATATCAACAAGACGAACCTTTGGCAGCTGAGGCCAAAAGAATTCTGGATGACATCGCTCTGGTAGGTTGGACCAGTGGTGGGCACTCTGGAGGTTATGTACCCGTATTCGCTATCGGAGCCGGCGCCCAACTATTCCAAGGTCGCATTGACAATACCGAAATTCCGGTAAAAATAGCAGAAGCTGCTGGTTATCCCAACAATTAATCAAAAGCAAGATAGTGCGACAAACGTTCCAAGTCTTTCTCAGTGAATTCCTCATACAAGGATAACTGGGAAAGACTTTTTAATTTTCCCTTTTTCCTCCTATATTCTATAATTACCTTTGCCTGATAAAAATTCATATAAGGATGAGAGCGAAGTTTGTCAAGCCCGGCCTTATTGGCATTTATCCGATGAATTGGTGCATTTCCGAGTTTAAACCATCTCAACATATCCTCATCTACATAGTTCACTTCCTTCAACTGAGCCATATCATAAAAACCTCCCAAACGTTTCCGGTAAGCCACAATCATGCGTGCAATGCCACTGCCTATTCCCGGAATCTTTTTCAACTCGGTAGTGTCCGCTTCATTCAAATCGACTAAAGTTCCTTCCGGATATTTATAAACCGCCAACGTATCTTTCTCCGCCTTTTTGATAAAGTGCAATGTATCCTGTTTCCGCCGAAAAGCCTCTGATATCTGGATATAAGGTTTTAACATATTAAATTTCTCGGACGACAAGCCATAAACACGAGAGAAATCATCCGCTGTCCTGAATTTACCGCCGGCTCTCCGGTATTGCAAAATAGTATGTGCAATAAAAGGAGGCAATCCACGTTGCAAAAATTCGATGGAATCGGCTGAATTTGGATCAAAAGCAGCCAATACCACCTCTCTTCTTTTAGGCTTATCATAGGAATATCGCAGAGATTCCTTCTCCTCCATCTCATGTACTCCGGCCAGAAAGTTTTTTATTTCTTCTATCCCCTCTTGATCCTGTTCCAAAGACTCTTCCTTTACTGGAAACAGAACCCATATACACATAAATATGAAAAGCAAAGTCAACAAAAAAAGTATAGCTCTGCGTTCGCTTTTCGAAAAATAGAAGAAGTCTTTCCACATTACAATTCTAAATTAGCCCTAATTCATTGATAAAAATCAAAATGATAGCCACAGGTGCCACGTATCTCAACAAGAAGATATACAGATTGAAAAGACCTGCTTTCAGTTTTCCCCCATTGGTCAATTCTTCATAAGAAACGGAACGTTTCAAATACCATCCTACAAAGATACATACCAGCAAGCCACCCAAAGGAAGCATTATTTTTGCAGTGACAAAATCAAGTAAGTCAAAGAATCCCTTATCAAACAGCGTATATTTCTGCATAACTCCCAATGACAAGGAAGAAATGACTCCAATTATAATGCACCCGAAAGTGACCAATCTAGCAGCACGGCCACGAGTTAAATTGAATTCCTCGTGCAGAAAAGCCGTCACCACTTCATGTAGAGAAATAGTAGAAGTCAATGCAGCCAAAGCCAACAAGACATAGAACATCACCGAGAAAATATAAGCTAATATCGGCACACCGCTAAAAGCTTGCTGAAAAACATTAGGCAATGTAATAAAAATTAATGATGGTCCCGCATCCGGCTGGATACCTACAGAAAAGGCCGCCGGAAAAATAATCAATCCGGCCAAGACAGCCACAAAAGTATCAATCACACCGACACTCAGAGCCGTATTTCCCAGTTTGGTTTCTTTCCCAAAATAAGAAGCATAGGTTGAAAGACATCCCATTCCCAAACTCAAGGAAAAGAACGCCTGCCCCATAGCCCCTAAGAAAACATCTCCGTTCACTTTACTGAAATCAGGCTTCAGCAGAAACTCCAAACCTTTTTCCGCATTGGGAAGCGACAATGAGCACCCCACCAAAACTACTATCAGTACAAACAAAACAGGCATCAGCACCTTCGAAGATTTCTCTATTCCATCTTTCACTCCCTTTACTATAACAAAATGGGTGGCCAATAAAAAGATGACCAGCCAGATAAGCGGACGAACAGGGTCCTTCGAAAAACTCTGGAAAGCAACCACAAAATCTTCCGGCTTCTTATCTGCAAAACCATTCATTCCCGCTTCCAATATATATTCCAAAGTCCATCCTGCCACTACCGAATAATATCCTAGAATAAGAAAACCGGCCAAAACCCCCAAATATCCCAACCACTTCCAATGAGTTCCGGGTGCCAAAACCTTATAAGCACGTCCCGTACTTGCTTTTGAATGACGACCTACTGTGAATTCGGCAATCATAATAGGCATTCCCAACATAAAAACACACGCCAAGTATACTAAGATAAATGCCGCACCTCCATGATTTCCCGTTTCATAGGGAAACCTCCATATATTACCAAGTCCTACAGCCGAACCTGCCGCCGCCAGAACAGCCCCAATCTTACTTCCGAAATTTACTCTTTCGCTTTTTTGCATAAAAAACTATCAAATTATTATAAATCAACACTGGTTAGCCTGCAAAAGTATAAAATTAATCGTACTTTTGCGACGAATCACAAAAAAATTAAAGTATGCTATATTATTTTAGAAAATATCCGGTATCCTTGATCATTGTAGCTATCATCTTTTATCTTTCCTTTTTCACTCCTCCTAAAACAGATGTGGAAGAAATCCCCTACATAGACAAAGTAGTGCATATATGCATGTATGGAGGACTCTGTTTCATTTTATGGATAGAATACCTGAGGAATCATAAGGCCATCAATTGGAATCATGTAATATGGGGAGGCATCATAGCTCCTGTAGCTATGAGCGGGTGTATCGAACTGATGCAAGCTTATTGCACAGATACCCGCAGCGGTGACTGGCTGGATTTTCTGGCAAACAGCATTGGAGTCGGACTAGCCGCCTTAATAGGATATTACTTACTTCGCCCCCTTATATGGCGTAAATCCTAAAAAGAAACGCCGACGATTCTTCGCGAACAGTCGGCGTGATGATAAAAGTCAAAGTTATATAATAAAGATAGAGAGTCAACTTAACGGAAATCTTTCAGATCATTCTGCAACCTCTGACGAGTGAAAAAGATACGGCTTTTCACTGTTCCCAACGGAAGTCCCAGTTTTTCGGCAATTTCCCTATATTTAAATCCTGATACATACATAGCAAACGGCACACGGTAATCTTTAGGCAACGCATTCACGATACGATGTATCTCTTTCAAATCATAAGCACCTTCTGTAGAATCGAATCCTGAGTCCTGTGGAAGATTCAAATGGAACAAGTTATCTGTCTGATCGACGAAAGTCTGATCACGCACTGTTTTACGATAATTATTTATAAATATATTACGCATGATGGTGTACATCCATCCTTTAAAATTCGTATCTGGAGTAAACTTCTCTTCGTTGTCCAAAGCTTTAAGTGAAGTTTCCTGCAACAAATCATTAGCCTCTTCTCTGTCAGCTGTCAATTTAAATGCAAAGCGAAATAATTCGGTTTGTATACTTAGTAAATGCTGTGTAAAGTCGACTGTCTTCATATTAATCTATTTTTAAATTGTTATTTTCTGTTTTTGCTTTCTGCTGCAATATTAACGACTTCTCGCAAAAGTCACGACAGAAAAACTAACAACAAAGGGGGTATAAACTATCAAATAACAGTTTTTACCCCCTAAATTAACAGTTAACAGGTGGTTTCGTTTTAACTTTTAATTAGCCGGTATCCCTCCACCGGTTCCAGCATTACCTCCTCCACTTTTCAAATCATCATTATTAATGCTTCGCGCAGCTTTTTTTACCTGAGCCTTCAACTCCCCAAAACGCCAACTGATATTAAATCCATAATAACGCATCGGAATTCTGGTAGCAGTAGAAGAGCAGAAAGTAGGAGTATTGATGTTATTCTTAAAAGTAATATATTTATTAAATAAATTGGACGAGTTAAGAGATATAGTCAGCCTCTTTTCCTTCAAGAAAGAACGACTGAGCCCTATCGCATAATAATAGAAAGAGGAACTTTTACCTTGCAAAGAGATATGCGGAGTACCACCCCCTCCGTTCAGACTCAGACGCAGATCCCAAGGCAGAGTCTGCTGGAAGCTTCCGAAGACATTTCCTTCCCAGCCATGATTCTTTAAATCAAGCCCTGAACTTCTATAATCCACATAAGCTCCCCGTCCATTGATATTAAAGCGGGTTTTAGGAGACATATTCCAGTTCAAGAACAAAGACAAATTAATATTCTTACTTTTTCCTATATTATCATAGGTAGAATTCATCACACCATCTTTTATAAAAGAGTATTGCTCTATACCATTATTGACAAAAGAATAATTAGCACTGACATTTACATTAAATTTCTGCGAGAAACTACCGAAAGTAACACTAAGCGAATGGGCCTTTTCACTTTCCAAATCAGGATTACCGTAACTGATCGCAGTAGGGTTGCTGGTATCAGTAAACGGATTCAAAAACCAAATACCCGGCCGGCTGATACGCATATTATAAGATGCCCTCAAACTTTGAGTAGGAGCCAATTGGTAAGAGAACATCAAGGATGGAACCAAATCATCAAACTGAGCATCAAACTTCTCATCCTTATTTTTATAATCCGCATCCATAAATGTATGCTCATAGCGAATTCCCGCCTTTCCACCGAGTTTTTTGTACTTCAGCTGATAGCCCAAATAAGCAGCCAGAATATCCTGCTTATGATCATATTGCGTACTCATATCCTGATCATACTTATATTCTCCGGTTTTATCGGCCAGATAATATTTACCATCACTTTTACTTCTACGAAAAATATACTTTATACCAGTTTCAATGCTGTGTATCGAATTTATCGGATTGGTATAGTCCAATTGAGCCGTATGCTCTTGTGTGCTGGCATCATTTTTAAAATATTGGTTTTGCAAAAGATAAGGAACATTCAACGTATCCTCATAATCCGTATTCGCTTCACTGTTATTGGGGGAATGGCTAAAACGATAAGAGAAAGTAAGAAGTTCCCCTTTCTTTTTAAACGAATGCTGATAATCCATGTTGCCTCCCACTTCGCCAAAGCCCGATTCATTATTCCCCAAAGAACCGTAACCGTAAACCGGATTACCGGCATGATTCGTCATCTGGGTATTTCCAATCCTCTTATTCGTAAAATTGCCAGTCATCAGATTCATAGAAAAACTAATCAGATTCAAAGTGTCAATCTCATAACTTCCTTCCAGACTGCCAAATTGAAAATTGCCATAGCTCTTGCTTCTTCGATGCGACTCCAAAAATTTATTTTCCTGAGACGTGAAATCCTCACGATATGAATCTTCAAATCCCTTTTGAGATCCCTGGTAGTTATAAGAATAATTACCGGTAACAGTGAACTTGCCCGACTGAACCGTACCATAACCGCCACCATACACACGCATATTGCTTGCACCACCATTCAATGTCACCGTATATCCTTCCATTCCAGCTCCTATAGTGATAATATTCAAGATGCCCGCCACCCCTTCCGCGTCATATTTAGCCCCAGGCTCGGTGATAACCTCTATAGATTTAATGGAATTGGCCGGCATACTCCGCAATACCTCGGTAGGATTATTGCTCATCATGTTATTCGGCTTGCCATTAACATGCACTTTAAACTTACTGCTACCGTTTACTTGAATTTTATCCTCTCCATCTACAGTCACCAGCGGAACTTTACGGAGCATTTCAAGAGTCGTATTGGTTTTAGAATCCGGATCATCCTCTATACTATACGTCACTTTGTCTATTTCCGCCTTTACCAAAGGTTTCTGCGCTACCACCTCCACTCCTTTCAACATTTCAGTCGCTTCTGCTATCAGAATCTTACCCAAATCAACATTCCTACGATTTGCCGATATCGAGAACTCCTTCTGTACAGGAGACTTTCCTACAGAAGTAAAATGAATGAGATAAGTCCCCGGCACGGCAAGCCGTTCGTCAAACCTGCCGTCCGCTCCTGTCACAGCCAGTTTCACCGGCTTTGCAGGATTGTTCTTCAATGAAATACGGATTGTAGAATACGGTTCCCCTTCATTAGACAAAGAATCTAATAAGACTCCCTTGACTGAGAACTGGCCTTGGACAGCCTTTTGCGCCTTCGCCGTAAATGACAAACTTGCCACAAGCAAGATAATGCCCCATAAAATGTTGTGTTTCATATATCAATAATGAGTTTGTGTTTGTTGCAAAGGTAGGTAAACGATAGCAAGTAGTTTATTTTCAGACGTTAAAGAAGCCTATATATTATCTACCAGCGAGTATAAGGATTCTTCATTAAAAAAGAATTATAATAACGAATATCTCCCGTTACCTCTTTTTCGATGAAATGGGGCTTTTTGAACAATTCGTCCTCACTATTCAATTCCACTTCCGCTACAGTCAAGCCTTCATTCTCACCATAAAACTCATCCACTTCAAAGATATGCTCTCCACTTTTCACCAAATACCGGATTTTATCAATCACCCCAGGCTCACACAGTTTCATCAACTCTTCGGCCTCTTGCAAACTGATCTCCTTCTCCCACTCATAACGACTTGTACCGGAGTCATTGGAAGCCCCTTTGATAGTAAGATACCCTTTATTATCCCGAATACGCACCCGGACAGTTCTTCCACGAGCACTACAGATATAACCTTGCACAATATGACTATGTGCATAAGCCTCTAGTTTATAACTGTCGTCCTTTACTAAAAATTTTCGTTCTATTTCTTGTCCCATAGCGTTTTAATATATAAAAAAGCCCCGCAGAGAATAACCTCAGCAGGACTTCACTATTTATTTTCCGTTTTTATCCATACATGGCATAGCCTACCATAATAACAAGGGCTAATACAATTAATCCGATGAACAGACCTTTTACAATCCTATTTGCTTTCTCTTCTTCCCGCTTACTATAAGCAGCTTTCTTATTCTTTCCCATAAGTATTTCATTTTTAAGATTAAACCATCTCTTTTGAATATCCCAAAAGTACAAAGTTTCTAGAAGAAAACAAATAAATTACGAAGAATTTACTAATTCTCCGAACCGGAAAACTCCATCAAGTATGCCTTGATAAAGCCATCAATCTTTCCATCCATCACTCCGTTCACATCCGAAGTTTGAAAATTAGTACGATGATCCTTCACACGACGGTCATCAAAGACATAACTGCGTATCTGTGATCCCCATTCAATCTTCTTCTTGCCTGCCTCCACCTTGGCCTGTTCTTCCATGCGGTGCTGCAATTCCTTATCATATAAAATTGAACGCAACTGTCTCATCGCATTTTCCTTATTCTTCGGCTGGTCACGGGTTTCAGTATTCTCAATCAAGATTTCCTCTTCCTCACCGGTATACGGATCTTTATATTGATAACGCAGACGTACTCCTGATTCCACCTTGTTCACATTCTGTCCGCCGGCCCCTCCCGAACGGAAAGTATCCCAAGACATACGGGCAGGTTCAATTGTCACTTCAATACTATCATCCACCAACGGCGTTACAAACACAGAAGCAAAAGAAGTCATCCGTTTCCCCTGAGCATTATAAGGAGACACGCGCACCAAGCGGTGGACTCCATTCTCACCTTTCAGATAACCATATGCAAAACTGCCCTCAATATTCATAGTCACCGTCTTGATTCCGGCCTCATCCCCATCCTGAAGGTTAGCCACGCTCACTTTATAGCCATTGGTCTCCGCCCAACGCATATACATACGCATCAGCATGGAAGCCCAATCCTGACTTTCAGTACCACCGGCACCGCAATTAATTTTCAATACACAATCCATTTGGTCGGCCTCCTGGCGAAGCATATTCTTCAGTTCCAATGCCTCCACCGCAGTGACAGCCTTTTGATACGCTGCATCCACTTCTTCTTCGGTAACCAAATCATCTTTACAAAAGTCAAAAGCCAATTCCAGTTCATCTGCCATCGTCTTTACCTCACGGTAACCGTCGATCCATTTTTGCAGATCTTTCACCTTCCTCATTTGTGCTTCTGCTTTCTTGGCATCATCCCAAAAACCGGGCGCCTGCGTACGCAGTTGTTCTTCTTCCACCTGAACCAGTTTATTTTCTATGTCCAGATATCTTTCAAGTGCCGCAGTACGTTCTTTTACGTCTTTCAGTTGCTCTATTGTTATCATCTTGAGAATTTTTGCATTTTAGGGTGCAAAGATAGTGGAAATCTATTCATTTTCCCATTATTCTTCGTACATCTTTTCTATTTCGGCAGCATAGTTCTTGTTCAGCACATTACGTTTTATTTTCAACGTATTGGTCAGTTCACCACGTTCCATACTGAAAGGATGGGGCAACAAGGTAAACCTCTTGATCTGTTCATAATGTGCAAACTGCTGCTGCAGTGTATCAATCCGCTCTTTAAACAAATCGATAATTTCCGGTTTCTGCAACAGTTCCTCCATACTTTCATAGCGAATACCTTTTTTTGCGGCATACTCTTTCACCAGTTTATATTCAGGAATTATCAAAGCAGAAACAAATTTACGTTCATCGGCAATAATAGAAATCTGATCGATATAACGGTCTACCACCAATTTGGCTTCAATGGCTTGAGGAGCGATATACTTCCCGTTTGAAGTTTTAAACAAGTCCTTGATACGCTCTGTAAGGAACAAATGCCCATCTTTTATATAACCCGCATCACCGGTATGGAACCATCCGTCTTCAGTAAACGCTGCTTTCGTAGCAGCTTCCTTTTTATAATAGCCATGAGTGATTCCCTCACCACGTAGCATTATTTCGTTATTCTCCCCTATTCTGACCTGCACATGAGGCATGATACGCCCCACCGAACCAACCACATGGTCATTATCATTCTCACAAGCAACCGTTGCAGTAGATTCCGTCAATCCATAACCGGCTACCATATTAATTCCCACCGACAAAACAAACTCCTGTACAGCCGGCGGAATAGCCGCACCGGCAGTAGGGAAGAAACGCCCGTTTTCAATGCCAATAGTCTTTTTCAACAAGCTATAGATCGTTTTCTCATAAAATTTATATTTCATGTGCAATACAGGCGGAGGAGTCAGCCCTTTGTACACATATTCCAAATTATGTTCACGTCCCACTTTAATAGCATCCAGCATCAACTTCTTTTTCAATCCGGTTGTCTCATTGATTTTTTCTTGCACGCCGGCATACACTTTCTCCCAGAAACGGGGAACACTGCACATAGCCGTAGGACGGATCTCCTTTATTGTCTTCTGGATATCAGCAGGACGCAAGTTGATAGACAAAGTACACCCCATCGAAAGACACCAGCAAGTCCATGCACGCTCAAACACATGAGTAAAAGGAAGGAAATTCATAATCACATCCTGATCACCCAATTGAGGGAAACGTTCATCGTGTGCCGGAATGGCCGCCTCATAGCAAGAATGATGCAACATCACCCCCTTGCTGTCTCCGGTTGTTCCACTGGTATAAAGAATATTGGCAAGATCACCATTACCCGACTCTGAAGTACGCTTGTCTACCTCAGCTTGATGCGGATGCGCCTCGCCCAATTTCAGAAAGTCATCAAAATAAATGGAAGTCTGGTCCCGCTCATCACGTTTTACATCCTTGTCGAAAATTATAATCTGTTTCAGTTGGCTTCCCAGTTGCATAACCCGGAACGCCACATCATATTGCAACTGTTCACCTACAAAGATATAACGTATTTCGGCATCACCTACCATATAATGTACCTGCGCCTCGGAACTGGTAGCATAAAATGGTACAGTAACAGCCCGTACCCCAAAAGCTCCAAAGTCCACATACAGACATTCCGGTTTATTTTGAGAAAAAACTGCTATATTTTCCTGTATGCCTATACCTAATTCTATCAATGCATTCGAAACTGTTTTTACAGTTGCGGCAAACTGGTTCCAAGAAACCGGAATCCATGTTTCTGTTTTATAATCGCGGTAACGCAACGCTACACGATCACCATATTTCCCTGCCTGACGTTGTATCAGGACAGATAAGAAAGAACTACTCATTCCAAAGATTTATTTTTAATTCATCGGCAAAGTTATCGTTTAATTTGGAATTATCCTCTATAAACAGGCATTAATTTTCCCAACCAGTCAAAGAGTTAGAAGAAATCAGCCGAAAGTTTTAGTTGCATATCTAACTTAATTACCTACTTTTTTCATCACCGTTTACCACGCAAAAATAGTATCTTTGCAACACATTAAATTATTAAAATCAAGATGATTGATATAGAATATTACACTTCCGAAGCAACCACATTGCTGAATTCGTTAATCGGTATCCCCTCATTGAGCCGGGAAGAAGAAGCTGCCGCCGACTTTCTGCAGAACTATATTGAAGAAACAGGTATCATGACCGGTCGTTCGGGCAACAACATTTGGTGTATCAGTCCGATGTTCGACCTCAACAAACCGACTATTTTACTAAATTCCCACATCGATACCGTAAAACCGGTAAACGGATGGCGGAAACATCCTTTCACTCCGAAAGCCGAAAACGGAAAGATTTACGGTTTGGGAAGTAATGACGCCGGCGCCAGTGTAGTATCCTTATTTCAGGTGTACCGCCATCTCTCTACAACCGAGCAGGCATACAATCTGATCTTTCTTGCCTCATGTGAAGAAGAAGTTTCCGGAAAAAACGGAATAGAAAGCGTATTGCCCCAACTACCTCCCATCACCTTGGGCATAGTGGGTGAACCGACAGAAATGCAGCCTGCCATTGCCGAAAAGGGATTGATGGTGCTGGATGTTACCGCATACGGAAAAGCCGGACATGCCGCACGCAATGAAGGAGTGAATGCTATTTACAAAGTACTGGAAGACATTCAGTGGTTCCGTGATTATAAATTCCCGAAGGAATCCTCCCTGCTAGGCCCCGTCAAAATGAGCGTGACACAAATAAATGCCGGCACGCAGCATAATGTCATCCCCGATACTTGTACTTTCGTTGTGGATATCCGCAGTAATGAATGTTACTCTAACGAAGAACTATTCAAAGAAATAAGCGCCCGTCTAAAAAGCGAGGCGAAAGCCCGTTCTTTCCGCTTGAACTCATCTCATATCAGTGCCGAGCATCCCTTTGTGAAACGCGCGGTAAAACTAGGACGTGTACCTTTCGGCTCTCCTACTTTGTCCGATCAGGCGTTGATGAAGTTCCCGTCTGTCAAAATCGGTCCGGGAAAGTCCTCCCGTTCACATACGGCTGATGAATATATCATGGTTTCGGAAATTGAGGAAGCAATAAGGCTTTATATCGAGATGCTGGACGGACTGGTGCTGTAAACGACTTACAAAGACGCTATTTCCCCTATAGACAGACCGGTAACCTGTGCAATTACATCAAATGCAATACCGGCCTGTTTCATTTTTTTTGCATTCTTGAAGCATTCTTCCTTACGACCTTGCTCAAGACCTTCTTCAACTGGGTGGACATCACACTGTACCAATCACGGAAATTCTTCAAACTTTCCCAATACTCGCCTAATTCCTTAGGATTGAACTTAGCTATCTCGGCAGCCTCGAAAAGTTCCTTGTTCATTGCCGTGCCGAAAAGCAACTTGAAGCCGAAATCGGCATAAGGGTTGATGTATTTATCCTGTATGCCTTCTGTTCCCATATCTATCCGAGGTTTAATAAGTTATGATACAGGACAAAAGTAATCAATATACTGCAATTCCCCGTCTTAAAAGAAAGATTTAACTATCTATCATTCATAGTATTTTCTAGATAAGGTTTAATAATTCCTCATTATTCCATCTTTCAGCATATTCACTGCTTAAGTCTGCCGTGATACATTCGTGCTTATTTTCCCCTTTTTGTAAACCGATAACTCTGATGTCAGGAACAGTTTTAGCATACTTTCTTATTGTGAGTTCCAATAAAATTCCTAAGCTTATCGATTTCATATCAGGCGGATAAAACGGTTCCGCACTTTGAGCGTCATTTAAACAGGAAAAAATAACATCTATTGCCTGTTCCCACGTAATAAAAAACCGGGTAGCTTCAGGATCTGTCAATATAAGCTCCTTCCTATTTTCTAATGCATACTTCCATTTTACCAAAACAGACCCTGTAGAATGCAATACATTTCCATAACGAACTATCCTATAAGCGCAATTCGATCCGTTTATTTGCTCAAAATCCCCAAAAAGATTCTCCATAAGCAATTTAGTAGCCCCATACGTTCCTGAAACTTGAACAGCTTTATCAGTGCTTGTTGCCAGAATAAATTTTATGTTCTGTTCCTCAACAGTTATTTTAAGAAGATTCAACGTACCAAGAATATTAGTCTGAACAGCTTTCAGAGGATGTTCTTTTGCCAAAATGACATCTTTAAACGCAGCCAAATGAAATATCCCATCACAACCATTCAATGCCTTTTTCAATAAAAGATAATCTTCAACGGGGCATGGAAAGATTTGAACGCTTTTAAATTTCTCCCTCAGAGCAATCAGTTTTCCTTCATTCCTGGCTATCGCATGAATAGTATGTCCTTGGGTAATCAACCGTTCTATCAATTTCTCAGCCAAATAACCGGTAGCCCCCGTTACTGCAATGGTTCCCATACTCAAGCTATTTTTTATCATTCATCAACACATCCCTCGCAACATAAGGCTGTGGAGAAAACTCAATAGTCAACACATTCGACTCTCCTAAAGCTGTTAATGTATGGACGCACCCCGGTAAAGTCCGTACCAAATCCCCCTTTTCCCAAATCTCTTCTATTACAGCCTCACTATCATCATATTTCTGAAAAGTGGCATGCATACGCCCCTGTAAAATAAGCATATATTCCACCTTTCTAAAATGATAATGATTGCCTCTAAGAACCTTTGGGACGAATTGCAAGAATCCTATATATTTAGCGGCTTCCACCGCTGGAATTGAAGCACTCAAAGTAGTATCCTCGCCAATTACAAAACCAGTCCCCGCCTCCAGCAAGCTATAATTTTTCACATCTCCTACGGATTCCACTCTTATCAAATCCCTGACAGTTATTTCATCAAACATTTTTTTTGATTGCTCACGCACGTCAATTTTACATAATCCGGCACGATATTTTAATAAAAACAACTTATGATGAGGAGCAAGGTTCTCCAATCTCAAACACTCATCCATATCCAGCAAGACAAAAGATTCACCTTCCAAAATACGGATATCCGCTGCATCGTCCATCAAATAAGTATGATGAATATATTCCCATCTATCATAGTCTGCTCTATACTCAGACCCCAAATAGGTTATAGAACTAAAATGCACCTTTTGGGATTTCTTGTGTTCAAATTCTTCCTTCAGTTCTCTGATAATGCCATCTAGAGGGGTTTCCTCCTCCTCAAGGTAGCCAGAAACAAGAGAATAATATCCGGAGTACTCTATATCCGGGTTCTCATCTCTTTTTTGCAACAATACTCTATTATCTGTTGTAGTAATAATCACAGTAGTCGAATCCATCATCTTTTTCATCTTCATTATTGTTTAAATTTTCATTCTGTTGTATTTTCACCACACCCACGTGATGAATAATATTTTCCTTATTCAGCATATCAGTATAAATAGCATGGTTTAACACCATAATAAGCAACCAAATAAGAGACAATATGGCAAAAAAAGGTTGGGTGTATGATTTCAGCCATAACTCCCAAGACTTTTTCTCTCTTTTCAAATTAGAAGGAATCTTTGTGAAAAGTTTCACATACTCATCCGGAAAAGCCTTTTCCGCTTCACATAACATATTCTTCCAGTGCTCATGATAACTCCATAATCTCTGCATTACGTAAATAGACCATATTGAAAATGACAATCCGCCAAATGCAATAATAAATGTCAGGTATTCAGAAGTTTGACATATAGAGTTAAACAAGACGGTTTCCAATCCGAATAAAGAAACATTTATTCCGAACATAATATTAAAACGGCTCCAGATACCAGCTCCTTCATACTGTAATTGACCAAGAAGGTGAGTATAATGTTCCATTAATTTAGTGTTCTGCAAGGCATCCCTATCATTTACCGCTTTTTTATTATCTACATCCGCATAAAAGTTTATACCGCATCGAACTAATTTCGTCATTATATCAAGAATATATTTTTATAATAAAAAAGGAGAGGATATTCTTCTGTAATCAGATTCATATCCCCTCCTCGCTTGAAGTCATCAAGAAGAAAGCATATCAAATTTAAGCTATACTTTCTATCTTAGCCCGAATGTTTACTGTACTTTTCTTGTTACAGTTACCTTGAATGTCTTGGTTACAACACCCCAGTTATGAGTATAAGTAATATTCAAGTTTACATCATGAGTATATACTGTACCTTCCGGAGTTCCCTTCCAAGTAAGAGTTGCAGTAGCTGCATCATAAGTAAAGTCTGTTTCATTCTCATCCAAAGAAATTTCCAATCCTGTAGCTTCAGCAACAGCATTACCGGCAGCATTTTTTCTATACAATGTTTCAGCTATGGTTTCTTCAGCAGCAATCTTAGTGACATCGTATTTTACCAATGTATTGCCAACAGCATCTTTCAATGTCAAGTTTGTCCATTTTTTATAAGAAGCTTCTGTTGCCTTAACATTCAATGCATTAATCAAATCAATAATCTTAATCTGATCGTTTGTAGCCAATGCCGGATTATTATACTTCAAATCAACAACATCAGTGAATGCCAAGATAGGTTGTTCCACCTTCCAGTCTTCAGTCGCAAACAATACACGCTTAGCAGAACCGGCAGTAGCATCATAGATATCAACTTTCAAAGTTCCAACCTTAGCCAAATCTACACGCGGAGTAAAGACAATCTGATTAGTGCTAGTCCATTCAATATTCTTGATACCGTTCTGTTCTTTCATCATCTCCTGAACATAAGCATTCTGCTTCTTATAATCCAATTCAAACTCAACTGTCGCATCTTCAGGAACAACATTGTACATCTTGTCGAAGTAGTTAGATTCCATGATGAATTTGCTATAAGCACCGCCAGTTTTTGTCCATGTACCGATAATAGTACGACTCTTATATTCATCCTTGATAGGACAATCAAAGTTATAGGTTACAGAGAAGTTATCTACAGAAACCTTAAACAGCTTGTTTACGAAGCTGTTGTAAACTGCATACGGTGTGTTCACTCCGTTAGTCATTTTCTCGGTAGCTCCCCAACCAGGATAATAAGAAGAAGCTCCAGCCAGCAATGACATATTCTTGAATTGTGCAAAGTTAGCACCCGGTGTCAAAATCAAGAACAAAGAGTCCTTATCGGCATTGTTTCCACCGTTCTTATAATACAAGACAGCCTCATTTTTAACCGTTTCAAGAGCTTTTGCCAAATCTGTAACCTTTGCAGGAATACTAGTCGACAAATTGTTATTTTGATAATATTGATTACAATCATCAGATATTGATTCATATTTCATTAACTTGCCACCAGCATCATATACAGGCTTGTTCAATGTAATGAATGTGCAATATTCCTGATTTTTATTAGAAATAACATCACGACCTTCAATAGCAGCCTCAAAGTTACGGACATCCAAAGTAATAATCCGGGCCTTTGAGCTATTGTATGCAAATGTAAAGTTTTCCTTAGCATCCAACGGTTTCAAAGCAACGGTTCCAAATACAGGATTAACAGCAGGACGAACAGCCTTGATGAAGACTACATTCTTCACCTCGTATTCTTTAACACCTTCTTCCTGTGGTTTAACTGTAGTAGTCACTTCTATCGCAGCGTATTCATCAATAGCAGACGCCTGGTTAGTCGATTTTACAGACAAAACATTATCTTTAAAATCAAAGATACCCTGACGAGTTTTAATAGGTTGTCCATTAAATGTATAATCCTCATTCTGATCCAACAATCTGAACACTCTGGTATATGAAATATTGGTTGACTTCAACCATACTTTTGCTGCTCCGGAAATGTAAGCGTCAATAGAATCATTTACATTATAAACACCTTGATAGTCAAAGCATCCATAAGATTTACCATCATAAGAAGCACCATCTGCATTGATTATTGCAGGGTATTCATCTTCTTTCATATTAGTAGAGGTAAAAGCATTTACAATGCTCTTTACAGATGCATGTGTTCTACTTACCGTGAAATAATCGGAAGCTGATGTATATTGACCATACATAGTTACATCCAATGAGGTTGCATAGGTATTATTTCCAATACCTTCATTCGGCAAAATAGCAAGGCTCAAAATACCGTTTTCTAATTTTGCAGAACCTTCCATATAGGTCAAAGCAGGAGCGACACTACGAACCTGATACGTATCAACAAAGGAGAATTTCGCATTATTCAATGAGAAATCACCCGGATATACCTTGAATGAAGCATAAGCAGGAACAGATGCAAACAAGACATCCTTATCCGGGTTAAGACTTCCTTCATTTTCCATCCAATAGATATCATAAGCTTTACAAATATCACTGGCATCATCAACAGCCTGTTTTCTGTAAACTACAGTCTGTAACCCTTTGAATGCAGAACCTTCCTGCAGTAAAGTATAGTTCTGACCGTCGATAGTCACGATTACAGTCTTGCTTTCAGCATCTACAGCAATGTTAGGAAATTCATTGTTCTGCTTCAAATCAGTAACTTTGTCACCGATCTTGATGTATTCCACACCATCCACTGTCACCCAAGACACGTTTGAACCGGCAGCTTCACCATCCTGACCTCTGGCCGGAACTTTGTTACCTTCGGTATCTTTCACATCCACCCAAGTAGCACCTTTGTCTGTGCTGACCTGCCAGTAATTGCCTTCCACACGGAATTCAGGAATAACAGTAGTACCGGCTGCTCCATCTGTTCCATTCGTACCATTCTTGATAGTAATTTTGGAACCGTCAGTGAAAACCAGTTCATATCCACCGGTAACCTCATTACATGACTGAACGAATTTACCTGCCTTAATTGCCGAGTCAAGACTTGCAATGGTTTCCTTGACTTCGCTCAATTCCTTGTCGATGCGGTCAATGTCATCATCATAGTCCTTACAAGACACAAATGTTCCTGTCGAGGTCACCATTAAGGCTCCGAACAGGATTGCACTTAAAAACTTTTTGTTCATAATAGAAAAACTTTAAATTTATAAATTTAAAAAACTAAAATTGGTTATACATACAATACGGCTGAAAGCAGAGTAGAAAGCACTTTTCGAAGCAAAGCCACAACTGCAAGGCAGCTCAGTCAGCGCACAACGTCGGGAACAGAGAAGTTCTTTGGCATATTCCACACGATACGTGTTCACAAGTTCCTTCAAATTACAACCGAAGTATTTGTTCACCACATTGCTCAGATAGGTCTGGTTTGTTTCAAGCAGTGCACTCAGTTTCTTCAGAGAAAGCGAGGTGTCAAGAAATACCTGACGTATCTCAAGCTGGTACAATATACCTTTATATATATTACAATCCACCTTGCGAATGTCTGTTTCCTTTCCGGCAAACTCCTCTTTCCATTGCCGCTCGGCAGCCTTGAAAAGCAAAGTCTTCTGTCGCTCGGAAGTAGCGGTCGTGCGTTTACGTCTCAGAAATAGATATTCCATCTGCTTTATGTTGTTTTCATTTAATTATACCGCTTCAAAGACCAGATATATTCCATATATAAAAAGGTCTTAAAAACGACATTTTTGTAGATCTCTTGATAAGAGATCTACAAAATGTATTAACACACATTATATCAACATATTACAGAGCTGTTGAAACGAAATAAAGAAGAATATAAATAAATGAGAGAACTATTTTTTTATATAAATTCCTATTTTTTTTGCCAAAAATGTATTAGTTCTCAAAACTTTGCTTATTTTTGCACAGAAAATATATATCTCTTATCAAGAGATATATAAATCGGTTCATGTAAAAGCGAAGCATAACAAACTGAAAAACAGAAGATTTCCTCTTATAAAGAGTTCATGTTAGCTTTAAAAGAAGAAAAGTTCATCCTTTTAACTTTTTTTATTTCATCAAAGAGAAAACCGCCAACCAGTTTTTTTAAAAAGTTCTACTATAAAAGTCCGGGAGCATTTGGGATTATTGTGGAAATAACAATAGATCGGACCCTGTTGCATAAACCTTTTCTATCTCCTGATTAAACCTTTTTATACGGATGTATTCTATCTCCATAGCCTTTGGAGTTATCTCCCAAGACTATGGAGTCAACTCCAAAGGCTTGCGGAGATAAAACAGGCAGGAAGAAAACCCTTAGCCATACGGCGGGAAAGGGTTAGAGATATGGATAAGATCTTTTAAGGATGAAGCTGACTACAAGGCTACGCATTCCTTACGTAGGGAGGAAAAATCCCCAGACAGCCTTCTTTTAAAAAAAGCGAAACAGCATATGGGCAGGAAGATATACATCTGACTACATGTATGGTATATAGCAACAAGTCGAAATGCTAAAGTGAGGGCATATATGCAATCCCCATCCTTACTTTTGCCTGCCATACAAACCATACATAAAATTACGAACGCTCGTACAGGGTATCACAAACAATCGCATGAAATAAAATCCCCACTAAATTTCTGCTGACCCAAAAGCCGGACAAGCCCTCATTTCAGCAGGCTGAAGGATTTATATCCGGATGAAGGAAATAAAGTGAAAATGGTTCATTATAACCAACTGATTAACAATAAATTATCTTAAAATGAAGGATTTGAAGGAAAAAAAACAGGTTATAGAGCCAAATCTTCTCTATAACCTGCATATACTCAAAGCACCTTGAAACATTCAGAGAGTGATATCTTTCATTATCTTTTCTAATGCTCCGGCATTATGGTTCACATAATTTCCGGCAGCTTTCCCTGCTTGTTGCAAATAAGCCTCATCCGACAGGAATTTGTCCATCAACCGTTTAAAATCATCATAACCGGTTACTTCAAAACCGCCTTTCTGCTCCAACAAATGTTGCGCCTCGCGGAATTTCTTGTTGTTAGGTCCGAATATCACAGGAATACCATATACAGCCGCTTCCAGCACATTATGAATTCCAACTCCAAAGCCACCCCCAATATACGAAATCTCACCATATCGGTAAATGGAGGACAGCAGTCCGTAACAGTCGATAATCAAACAATCGGCCTGTGTCACATTTTCTTCCGTAGCCTCGGTATAGCGGATGCACGGACGTTTCACCTTATCTAAAATCTCCTTCAAATGACTGTCGCTCACCACATGAGGAGCAATAACCAGCTTCATCTCAGGATGCTCATTGAAATACTTGATAAAAATATCCTCATCCGGTCCCCATGAGCTGCCTGCAACAAAAGTCAACGAATCACCTTTGAACTTCTCCACCAGCGGAAGCTGCTTGGCTTGATGGCAGATATCCAGCACGCGGTCAAAACGAGTATCGCCCACAACTGTCACATCGGTCACGCCAATTGTCGCCAGCAATTCTTTGGAAACTTCGTTCTGTACAAACAAATGAGCAAAAGTCCTCAGCACCTCACTATATCTCTTCCCATACCAACGGAAAAAAATCTGATTGGGACGGAAAATGGAAGATACGCTATAGGTGGGAATACCTCTCCTATGCAACTCATTCAAGTAATTCTGCCAAAATTCGTACTTGATAAAAAACACCATACAGGGATTAGCCAATTCTACAAACCGACGGACATTACGCGGAGTGTCGAAAGGCAGATAGCAGACAAGGTCTGCCCCCTGGTAGTTCTTTCTCACTTCATACCCTGAGGGAGAAAAGAAAGTCTGCAATATTTTATATTCGGGATGCTCCTTACGGATACGTTCTATCAAAGGGCGTCCCTGTTCGAACTCCCCCAATGAAGCTGCATGAAACCAAATATAACGGGCATTTTTGTCTATCTTGTTACGCAAGATATCAAATACTTCCCGGTGTCCTTTCACCATTTTGGCGGGCTTGGCGCTGAACAGGCCGGCAACCTTCACCCCGAATAGATAAATATAGATGACTAGGTTATAAATCATAACTACCGGCTATTACTTGAGCACTTCCACAGCCCGACGAATGCGTCGCAATGTTTCTTCTTTCCCTAAAACGGCTGAAATATCAAACATATGCGGGCCTTTACCTTCGCCTACCAAGGTTAAACGGAAAGCATTCATTATATTACCCAAGTGATAACCTTTATCTTCTATCCATTTCATGACCACAGCCTCCTGATTCTCCAGCGAGAAGTCGTCCAAGGCCTCCAATACGTCCGCCAACTCCAGCATACGTTCGGGAGAGTCCTCTTTCCAACGTTTTTTACGGGTCTTCTCATCATATTCCGTAGGAGCGACGAAGAAGAATTTGCAAGTTTCCCACAAATCCTTGATAAAACTTACACGATCTTTCATCAAGCCTACCACGGTCACCACTTTATCCATAGGAGCTTCAATGCCATGCTCTTTCAAGATCGGCATGAAAAGCCCGGCTACTTCCTCATTGCTTTTCTTCAATATATATTCATGGTTAAACCATTTTCCTTTTTCAAAGTCGAATTTTGCCCCGGCTTTGCTGCAACGGTGCAGGTCAAAAAGCTTCACCAGTTCATCCAAGGACATCAGTTCCTGGTCATTTCCCGGATTCCATCCCAACAGGGCAAGGAAATTGATAACAGCTTCGGGCAGGTAACCCGACTCACGATAACCGGAAGACACCTCACCGGTCTTGGGGTCGTGCCATTCCAACGGGAAAACAGGGAAGCCAAGACGGTCACCATCACGCTTGCTCAGTTTACCGTTACCATCCGGTTTCAACAACAAGGGAAGATGTGCGAACTCGGGCATGGTATCCGCCCAGCCGAAAGCCCGGTACAGCAGGACATGCAACGGAGCGGAAGGCAACCATTCCTCACCACGGATTACATGGGAAACTTCCATCAAATGGTCGTCCACAATGTTTGCCAAATGATAAGTAGGCAGTTCATCCGCCGATTTATATAAAACTTTATCATCCAAAATGGAAGAATTGATCACTACCTCGCCACGGATAATATCATGTACGTGTACATCTTCATTCGGTTCAATCTTGAAACGTACCACATATTGCTTCCCATCGGCAATCAGTGCATCCACTTCTTCTTTCGGCAGAGTCAAAGAGTTACGCATAGACATACGGGTAGAAGCATCGTACTGGAAATTAGAGATTTCCTGACGTTTGGCGTCCAACTCCGCCGGAGTATCGAAAGCAATATACGCCTTACCGCTGTCAAGCAACACCTGTACATATTTCTTATAAATATCACGACGTTCAGACTGACGGTAGGGGCCGTAGTTACCACCAAAGCTGACTCCTTCGTCAAAGTTTATCCCCAACCACTTAAACGACTCAATGATATATTCTTCCGCACCCGGAACAAAGCGATTTGAGTCGGTATCTTCTATACGGAAAATTAAATCTCCACCATGCTGGCGAGCAAACAGATAGTTATACAAGGCTGTGCGCACACCGCCGATATGCAACGCTCCCGTCGGGCTCGGAGCAAAACGAACTCTTACTTTTCTTTCTGACATTGTTGTTTTATATAAAATACGCCGCAAAATTAATCTAAATTTCCCGATTTTTTCGTATTTTACTTTTTACCCAATGAAGGAAAGTTCAACTATCAATTTGATATAAACAAGCCTTGGAAATACGGACTGTTACAGGCATCATTTGATTTTCCGATTTACAAAAACGACATACAAGTACAAAAGGAACAGGACAGCATCCTGGCAGACTATCAACCTTATTTCCAGATAGACAAGGAAGCCGAAAAAAATGTCCTTTCCAAATTAAGGGAGGATTACAACAAGACCTTACGCCATTCACTGCCGGGCACGGACTATGTGCGTTATATTGAACGCACATTAAAGGCACTGTATGAGGACGGAATCATTGCCGGAAATGACTTGAAGCGTATGGAGGAAGACAGTATCATTGCCATACGGCTGGTAGACAAGAATGTAGCGACAAGCCGTTTTATCGACCAATTGTACACCGTGAAGGAAGCCTATGAATATTTGCTGAATGCGGATACCACCCACTACAAAAAGAAGATATTACAACAATGTAATCTGAATGATTACATTACACCTAATCTAGTTTATGATGAAGAAAAGTCCGAGGCGGCGCAAAAAGACCTGCTCTCTAATATTTCATGGGCAAACGGCTTTGTGCTGAACGGACAAAAGATTATTGACCGTGGAGAAATTGTTGATGAGCAGACTTACAACATATTGGAATCCTTACGCAAGGAATGGGAAAAACGTAGCGACTCGGTACAAGAGAAAAGACTGACATTGGCCGGACAAATATTATATGTAGGAATCTTCCTGTTCTGCTTCATGGCCTATCTGGAGTTGTTCCGGGCAGATTATTATGAACGGAAAGGAACACTTACCCTGCTATTTGCGCTGATTGTGTTCTTCCCCGTCCTGTCTTCCATTATGGTGGAACAGAACTTGTCAAGTATTTACGTGGTTCCATTTGCCATGATTCCGATTATAGTCCGTGTTTTCCTTGACTCAAGAACGGCATTCATGGCACATGTCACTATCATTTTGCTTTGCTCCATCACTTTACGTTTTCCACATGAGTTTATCTTGTTACAGGTAGTGGCAGGAATGGTGGCGATCTATAGTTTGAGAGAATTGTCCCAACGGTCGCAATTGTTACGGACGGCTTTGGTTGTATTTATCAGTTACGCTTTATTATATTTTGCTTTCGAGCTGATTCATGAAGATGATTTGACCAAGCTGAATACGCGCATGTACATCTATTTTATGATCAACGGTATCTTACTGCTGTTCGCTTATCCGTTACTGTTCCTTTTGGAGAAAATATTCGGTTTTACTTCAGATGTGACTTTGGTGGAACTGTCAAATATCAACAATAGCTTACTTCGGGAAATGTCCGAAGTAGCTCCGGGCACTTTCCAACACTCATTGCAGATGGCAAACCTGGCTGCGGCGGCGGCAAACAAGATTGGAGGTAAAAGCCAGCTGGTGCGTACGGGAGCATTATATCATGACATCGGTAAAATGGTGAATCCGGCTTTTTTCACAGAAAACCAGTCGGGAGTCAACCCGCACAAGAGTTTAAGTTATGAACAAAGCGCCCAGGTTATCATCAGTCATATCACCGACGGACTGAAACTGGCGGAAAAGCATAATCTGCCCAAAGTGATCAAAGACTTTATCAGTACCCATCATGGACGGGGACTGACGAAGTATTTCTACATTTCATATAAAAACGAACATCCTGACGAAGAAGTGGATCAGGAAAAGTTCCGCTACCCCGGTCCGAACCCGTTCACCAAGGAACAGGCCGTCCTGATGATGGCCGACTCTGTAGAAGCGGCTTCACGCAGCCTGCCGGAGTACACGGAAGAAAGCATCAGCACACTGGTAGATAAGATTATTGACACACAGGTATCTGAGGGGTATTTCAAAGAATGCCCTATTACGTTCAAGGATATAGCAACAGTCAAAGCACTGTTTAAAGAAAAGCTGAAAACGATGTATCACACCCGAATCAGTTACCCGGAACTAAGGAAGTAAGCAATCCTGCACAAGCATCTTCCAGTATATCAAGCACGTTCTCGAACCCTTGCGCACCGCCATAGTAAGGGTCGGGAACATAGTCTGCCACTTTGGTGCGGCAATAATCCGTCATGCGATGGATTTTCTTTTCCGTTTCCAGATCGGGAGCACGCTCCATCAGGTCCTCTATATTACGGTCGTCCATGCCGATGATCATATCAAAATGATAGAAATCCTCCGTACAGACAGGACGGGAACGATGGGTCAGATTATAACCGCGGCGGGAAGCATGCATCCGCATACGGCTGTCGGGCAATTCCCCTCTATGATAACTCAGGATTCCGGCAGAATCCACCTCTATCTCGTGTTCCAGTCCTTTTTTCTTTATGAGAGTACGCATCACTTCTTCTGCCGAAGAAGACCTGCAAATGTTACCGAGGCAGACAAAAAGTATTCTTTTCATATATAATCTACAAATGAAGGTATTCTTTAAATGATTTCACATCACGGTTCATGATCAGCTCTTCAGGAAACCCGGTAAGCTGCAACAATTCATACAAATTATCGTAACGGGCTATATCAAACGAAATATGCGCGTCACTTCCCAAAATGACCGGAACTTCATATTTCTTGCATAAACGGAGAATGGTGAGGTTGTTCTCACGGGCATTGGGTTTGTTACGGGTGGGTTTTAAAGAACTGTTATTTATTTCCAATAAAGTATGGTGTTCTTTGGCTGCCAATACCATCGGTTCAAAATGTAACGCCGCCGTACCGTCTCCGGGGTGACTGATAATATGAATAAAAGGATTGCTGATAACCTGTACCATTCCATGGGTGTTTTCTTCTATCGTTCCATATTCATAACATAAAGAGTGGATACCCGCAATACGGATATCAAGCATCTTCATATAATCCTCGTCCAAATCGAGGTTTCCTTTACCATCCAGAATATTAATCTCAGCCCCCAACAACAGCTCCACCCCATACATCCGGCGGGGAACCACATGCAAGTTTCTAAAATAAATAGGATGGCAAGTACCGGGAACACCGGGCGAATGTTCCGTTATCCCTAAAACCTTCAATCCCTTATCGGCGGCAGCTTGCGCCATTTCTTGTAAAGTACTGAATGCATGCCCGCTGGCAATGGTATGGGTATGTACGTCTAATTCTATCTTCATCTTTATTTTCGTTTATCTTTTCTATTATCGTCCAGTGCATGGACCGGTTACTGTGGATCTACATCATAATAAACTAACAACGAACGGAAACGTTCATCTTCCAATATGGCACGTTGTACGGCAAGCAGATAATCACGCACTTTCTTTATAGAAGCATTCTGCTCCACTTTCACAATCATTTTTTTTATAAATAAGGTCTGGATACGGGCCACCGGCGGTTTGTCCGGGCCCAATACCCTGTCGCCCAATCCGGAACGGAGCTGTGCCGCCATGGTATCCGCCGCCAAATCCAGAATATCCTCTTTGCGGTGTTTCAGATATACATAAATCAAACGATAATAAGGAGGATATTTGAACATCTGCCGTTCTGCCAATTGGTCATAATATAACTGCTCATAGTTATTATGCATCACTTGATGAATAACGGGTAAATCGGGCGATTTGGTCTGAAGGATAACCAGTCCTTGCTTATTTTTACGCCCGGCACGTCCTGCTACTTGGGCCATCAGTTGGAAAGCACGCTCATAGCTCCGGAAATCCGGGAAGTTCAACATCGTATCCGCATTCAGAATCCCCACCACACTGACATGATCAAAGTCCAATCCTTTGGACACCATCTGCGTACCAATCAGGATGTCCGTCTTGCCCTGTTCAAAATCCGCGATAATTTTCTCGTATGCGGTACGGGTACGAGTGGTATCCAAATCCATCCGGGCGACTTTCGCCTCGGGAAATATCAGTTTTATATCATCTTCTATACGCTCTGTACCGAAACCGCGATGCATCAATTCCACTCCGCCGCACGCCGGGCAGGAACGGGGAACTTGATAGGTATATCCGCAGTAATGGCAAGTCAGCTGGTTCAGCCCCTTATGATACGTCAGACTCACATCACAGTTCTTGCATTTAGGAACCCAGCCGCAGGTATGACATTCTATCATCGGAGCGAAACCGCGACGGTTCTGAAACAGGATAACCTGCTCCTTACACTCCAATGCCTCTTTTATCTGCTTGACCAGCGCCGGTGAGAAAGGGCCCTGCATCCGCTTCTGATGCGCCAGTTCCTTGATGTCAACCAGTTCTATATGAGGAAGCCGGATATCTTTATATCTTTCTTTCAATTCTACCAAGCCATACTTTCCCGAGGTAGCATTAAAGTAAGTTTCCACACCAGGAGTAGCCGTCCCCAGCAGCACTTTCGCCTTGAACATAGAGGCCAGCATGATGGCTGAGCTACGGGCATGGTAACGTGGGGCAGGGTCTTGCTGTTTATACGTATTCTCGTGTTCCTCATCTATGATGACCAGCCCCAAGTTACGAAAAGGCAGAAAAATAGAGGAACGGACTCCGAGAATCACGTCATAGCTCTTCTCTCCCAACTGTTTCTGCCATATCTCCACCCGTTCAGCGTCCGGAAACTTGGAATGATAAATACCCAGCCGATGTCCGAACACCCTTTTCAAACGCTCAGTTATCTGAGTGGTCAGTGCAATTTCCGGAAGCAAATATAAGACCTGCTTTCCTGTTTTCAGCACCTCCTGAATGAGGTGGATATAAATTTCCGTCTTGCCACTGGATGTAACGCCATGCAGAAGACACACATTTTTCTCTCTGAAGCATTGAAGAATGTTGCCATAAGCCTGTTGCTGCGCAATATTCAGCGGATTAATATCACCGGTATCCGAAATTCCTTTATCCAAACGTCCTATCTCCTGATGATAGACCTCAAAGACTTTCTTTTCGACCAATCCGTTAAAAACGGCCGCAGACCCTCCAGACTTTTCAAGCAGCTCTTTCTTTGTTACTTCCTTTAAAGCATACCCTCTGGCTACCCAACCGGACAATTCCACATACTTCATTAATATCATCAATTGTTTAGGAGCACGTGACAATTCATTGAACAGCCGTTGTAAGTAAGCCTCATCCGCTTCTCCGTTCACCAACCTCACCCTTGCCTCAGTACGCGGTTTGTAATTACGTTTCAGTTCCTCCTTGACAAAGATGGCCTCTTTGTCCAACAAAGACTTGATGACAGTCAACACATTTTTCAGTCCGCTGTTTTTTTCCAACTGGGTTACACACTGTTCTGTATCCCGGCTCAACAAATCCAGAATTTTCTGCTCTTTCTCCGGTAAGGGTGCAGTGGCTTCAAAATCAGGATTATATTCCACCAACGTTTCGCTTTCCAGTTTCATACCCGAAGGGATAGCCGCCTTGTACACATCTCCTAATGTACAAAGATAATATTCCGCCAGCCATTGCCAGAACTCATATTGTTTCGGTAACAGTACCGGAGATGAATCCAGCACTTCAGCTATATCCTTCGTTTCATACCCCTCCGGGGCCGCATAATGTACATTTGTCACTATTGCCGTATAGAACTTTTTCTTTCCAAACGGAACAACCACCCGACAACCAATCTGTACCATCTCTTCCATCTCCTGAGGAAGGGAATAAGTGTATTGGTTGGCAATAGGTAATGGAACTATGACATCTACGAATTTTTTCATGGTGCAAAATTACAAAAAAGGAGGCATTCAGTGAAGAATGCCTCCTTTTTATCTTTTATTAAATAAGGTTGTCTAGAACAAGTATGCCAAAGAAACTTGCCAAGTGTTGTTCTTTATATTAACAGAATGGTGTCCATCACCCGATCCACCCTCTGTATAATATTCATAAGTACCAGTCTTGCTCAGAGCAAAATTATAATTAACCCCTAACTGTAAATGACGTATCAATTTAAGACCTGCTCCTACATTGAAACTGGTTGTAGATTTTTTCAATGACAATTCACGCGTCCATGTTTTATTGCCAATATTAAAATCAAACTGGGGACCTGCAGCAATATAAGCACCCAACATGCTACCAAGGCCAAAGGACCATTTCAAATTCACAGGAACTGCAAATGTCTTTAACTTCATTGTTTTCTCTCCATCAGCCCCTAAGTCTGTCTGAGAATATAAAGCGGCAACATCTGCCCCTATCCCGATAATAGGCAGGGTGAATTCAGCCATCGGACCCACAAAAAAACCAGTCTTATTATCCCCTTTAAAAGCATCCTTTGAAAAACTCAATTTTGAAATATTCAAACCACCTTTTACTCCAAAGTGCAACTGAGCCTGAGCAGGAGCAGCCATCATCAAACATACAGCTACCATTAATACACTAATAATCTTTTTCATGTTTGTCTATTTTTAGTTTACGCCACAAAGATAAACACTTTTTCCATGTATAATGTTCAATCTCCCAGGAAAGTTACATTACGCTTTCCAATCCCCCCTTCCAAGAAGAAATATCAAACAAAAAACGGACAGAATTTTTTATTCTGTCCGCCATGTTCTCTTTCTAATATTCTTCCTCATTAAAAAAGAAATCCTCTTTGCTCGGATAATCCGGCCAAATATCTTCTATACTTTCATAGATTTCGCCTTCATCTTCCATCTCTTGCAAGTTTTCGATTACTTCCAACGGAGCGCCCGAACGCATTGCATAGTCAATCAACTCATCCTTTGTAGCAGGCCAGGGAGCATCCTCTAACTTCGAGGCCAATTCTAATGTCCAGTACATAGTTTTCTTATTTTTTAAGTAAATACTTTTCTTTCGTTCTCTAATTAGCCGCAAAAGTATAATAAATTATTTCATTTGCAACTTTTATCCCAAAAAATTTCATCCGTTTTAGTTAAATGATTTAACTTTCGGGTCAAAATGAATAAATAATCAGATAAACGGTTGACAAATGCTGTTACACGGGCATCTATGTCACATTCTTCAGCCAATGCAAGAATACGTCGCTCGGCACGGCGACACACCGTCCGGCAAATGTGCCCAACGGCTGCTCCACGGTCACCCCCCGGCAGAATAAAAGCATTCAAAGGAGGAAGTTCATTGTCAATTACGTCAATTGCCTGCTCCAACATCCGGATGTCTTCATCCTCTATACGACTTTCCATACGCAACTTGGTCTGTGTCTGATCCGTTGCCAGATACGAACCGACAGAGAATAATTTATTTTGTATACGAAAAATGATTTGTTTATCCTCCTCATCCGTCAAATACGTTTGCAACAATCCCAAATAGGAGTTCAATTCATCCACTGTGCCATAGGCTTCAAGCCGTATATGCGTTTTCGGCACCCGGGTACCACCTACCAATGATGTGGTTCCCTTATCACCTGTTTTGGTGTATATCATGCTTTTCTTCATGGTTCCGGTTATAAAAAATTTACAATATAATGCTGTTTATATCTCGCTTTATCAAAAAAGACCAACCCTATGTCATACAAATCAAAAGTGATACCCGTCGACTCACTGGCTACAATTTGCTCCCACCATTTCCGTTTTTCCTTCGATTCATGAATTCCTCCGACAATAAAGCAACTACGAGGTCCGGCATAAGGAAGTACCAGTTCAAAAACTTCTTTATAAAAAGGAGTATGCCCTATATGCAGACAATCTAATGTATGCACCTCCGCCAGTTTCTCCTCCAGTTGCCGGGAAGTCTTTGCCCAATCCCTGCCTTTCAAGGTGACGGAGTCCATAGTATGACACGCAGCCCGCATATATCCTATGGATGCCCCATTACCAATCCCCACTTCAATCAACGACTTTGGTCTGAAATAATTAACCAACCGGAATAGCAAACGGTTCACTTTCCTTCGATAATGTGGCAAATAAGCAGGAAATCCCCTTTCCTTCAATACCCGATAAGCATAGTAGTGATATTTTTCATAAACAACAGAAGTAATCAGAAAAAAATCAGACGGAGAGTGTACTCCGTAACCACAACGGTGACGGAAGCGACTGCACCAATTCCATATACGATGAAGAAAAAACATATTTCTCAGCTTTATTAAGTAACACAAAGATAAAAGATTACCCGACAATATCGAAATAAAATACTATTTTTGTTGCCCATTAGTTATTAAACCATTTATAAACGATGAAACACACACTCTCTTTTATGGTATGGGCAATACTGGCTGTCTTATTGCCTTTACAAATGGCCCAGGCCGCAGCTCCTCCCACTGAATTACAGAAAAGACTTCAAAATCTTCCGGACATCAGTGACATTAGACCAATGCAAAGTGATGCCTATCCGGAGAAATATGTATTCTTCATTAATCAACTATTGGATCCGCATCACCCCGAAGCAGGGAATTTCAAGCAAAGGGTTATTCTCTCGCATGTAGGTTTTGACCGCCCTACCGTACTGGTTACCGAAGGTTATGCCGCCCATTATGCCACCCATCCGCGTTATCAAGAAGAGTTATCCAACTTATTCAACGCCAATCTGGTATTCGTGGAATACCGTTATTTTGGTGAGTCCATGCCGAAGCCCTGTAACTGGGATTATCTCACGGTTGAAAATTCACTGTATGATTTGCATCATGTAACCACGACCTTGAAACAACTATACGATGAGAAATGGATAGCTACCGGAATCAGCAAAGGCGGACAGACTACGATGTTCTACCGCACTTACTTTCCCGATGATGTGGATATCTCCGTACCTTACGTAGCCCCCCTCAACCAATCATTGGAGGACGGCCGTCACGAACCGTTCATTGCCAATAAAGTTTCGACTCCCGAAAACCGTAAACGAGTTGAAAACTTTCAACTGGAAGTACTTAAACGCAAGAGCCGGCTGCTGCCGATGTTCGAAAAATATTGCTCGGATAAAGGATATACCTTCCGCATTCCTATAGCCGAAGTATACGACTTCAATGTATTGGAATACTCATTTGCCCTATGGCAATGGGGAACTCCTGTAAATAAGATTCCGGAAACAAATGCCGATGACCACACGCTATTCAAGCATTTCATGGCTATTTGTGAACCGGATTATTTCTCCGAACAATCTCCCTACCCTTCCTTTAATGTGCAAGCGGCCAAAGAACTGGGGTATTACGGATATGACATCAAACCTTTCAAAAAGTATCTGACGATAAAGAGCAGCCGTAACTATCTTCATAAGGTAATGTTACCGCCCGAACTGTCAAATCTCAAATTTGACAAGACACTATATAATAAGGTGGTAAAATTCCTGAAAGAGAATGATCCCGAAATGATCTATATTTATGGCGGCGATGATCCTTGGACAGCTTCGGGTGTCACTTGGCTGAAGAACAAGAAAAACATAAAAGTTTATGTGTTACCCGGCGGCAGCCATACCACCCGTATCGGCAGCTTTGACACCGACACACAAGAAGAAATCAAGACACAAATCAATGCATGGCTGAATAAAGAATAGCAAAGAAACGAGATAAAAAGCTTTTCCGCCACAGGTTACGCAGATTGTCACCGGTTATTTCCATTGAGGACCCACTGTTTAAATTGGACCGATGTCAATCTGAGCAATCTGTGACGAAATCTTGATTTTATCATAAAGGCATATTGCCATGTTTCTTAGGCGGATTGCTTTGGTTTTTATTGTGACACATTTCCAAAGCTTGAATAAGTTTGTAACGAGTGTCACGGGGCATAATCACCTCATCAATCAGACCACGTTCTGCCGCACGATAAGGATTGGAGAATTTATCTTCGTATTCCTTGATGATCTCAGCTTTCTCTTCCGGAGCAGACTTGCGGTAAAGGATATTCACTGCCCCTTCTGCACCCATGACGGCTATTTCCGCCTGTGGGTAAGCCAGGTTCACATCGGCTCCCGTCGGCTTGCTGGACATGACAATGTAGGCACCTCCATAAGCTTTACGGGTAATTAAAGTAACCTTGGGCACTGTAGCTTCAGCGTATGCATAGACTATCTTCGCACCGTGGCGGATGATGCCGTTGTGTTCCTGTACCGTTCCGGGCAGGAAGCCGGGAACATCCTCGAAAGTGATCAGAGGAATATTAAAGCAGTCACAGAAACGGATAAAACGGGCAGCCTTGTCGCTGGCGTCAATGTCAAGGACGCCGGCCAGCCAGGCGGGCTGATTGGCAACAATACCTACGGAACGACCTCCCAGGCGACCAAACCCCACCACCACATTTTTAGCAAAGTGAGGCATCACCTCGAAGAAATACTGGTTATCCAGCACCGGTTCGATGATATCCTTTATATCATAAGGCATGTTCGGATCTTCGGGAATGACAGTCTGCAACGCCTCCACCTGACGATGGATGTCATCGTTGCAGGGAACCAGCGGCGCATCCTCCATATTGTTGGAAGGCAGGAAACTCAGCAATTCGCGGATACTCATCAGCGTTTCCTCCTCATTATCGCACATAAAATGGGTCACACCGCTTTTGCCGCTGTGAGTCTGGGCACCGCCCAGTTCCTCCTTGCCCACCTCCTCGTTAGTCACGGTCTTCACCACATCCGGACCCGTGATAAACATGTGGCTCTGCTCCTTCACCATAAAGATAAAGTCGGTCAGTGCCGGGGAATAGCAGGCGCCTCCGGCACAAGGCCCCAAAATGGCGGAAATCTGGGGAATAACACCTGATGCAATGGTATTCTGATAAAAGATGGAGGCATATCCGGCCAAGCTGTTCACCCCTTCCTGTATGCGTGCACCCCCCGAATCGTTCAAAGCGATAACGGGAGCTCCCGTCTTCAAAGCCAGTTGCTGAACCTTTACAATCTTGGCCGCATTGGTCTCGCTCAGCGAACCGCCGTGCGCGGTGAAATCGTATGCATAGACAAACACCGGACGGCCGTCTATCTTTCCGTAACCGGTGACCATACCATCTCCGGCAATCTGCTTCTTCTCCATGCCGAAGTTGGTACAACGGTGATTCACCAGCTTGTCCAGTTCATTGAACGTACCTTTGTCCAGCAACATTCCGATACGCTCGCGAGCGGTCATCTTCCCTTGGGCGTGTTGTTTCTCGATCTTGTCCACACCGCCGCCCAGCGACGCGCGTTTGTCCAGCTCTTCAAACCGGCTGTATATTTCTTCTCTTGTCATGATCAATCTTCTTTTATTATATCCAATACTATTAATACCTGGTTAGCATTGACGGAATCCCCCTCATTGACCAGGATATCCCTTACCGTACAGTCCGAGGTCACTTTGTAGTTGCTCTGCATCTTCATGGCCTCCAGCACTACCACAATATCCCCGGATGACAGACGGTCGCCTTTCCGGACGGGAATTTTCACAACCTTTCCGGGCATGGGAGCCACAATCTTGTCATCCTGTCTCTCCTCGCCGCCCTTTTTCATACGCAGATACTTGGTCTGGGTGTCCACTATGTCCACATGATAGGAACGGTAGAACATATTCACATCATAACTCTTTCCACCCTCCCCACGGATCAGTTCGGCATTGAAGGAATTGCCATCGTGCAGGATGGAACAGCTTCCGTTCTCGGCCATAACGATATCCACATCATACGGTTTTCCGTCAATCATAAACTGTACCTTGTTTCCTTCCTTGCTCACCAACGTCACATCGGCTACGCGGTCTCCAATATGTATTTCCATACTTTTGCTTAATTAAATGAAGAATCAGATTCTCAACACTCCTTTCTGCAAGCCGAACTCACGCCAACGGCTGATGGGACGGGCATCAGACAGCTGGGGACTCTTGTTCTCTTCCAGATTCATCAGATAGTCAATATAAGAGGCGATCATGGCCATGTTTTCAATCTCCTCATTGTTGCCGTTGCCACGGAGCAGCATACGGGAGTTCTTCTCTATAAATAAGGTATTATACTCACCCTTCACAAAGTCGGGGGTATGCATAATGCGTTTCAGATAACTGAGGTTGGTCTTCAAGCCCGTAATCTTGTACTCGTAAAGCACACGGCGCATACGCTCTATGGCATACTGGCGGGTTGTGGCCCACACGATCAACTTGCCTATCATCGGGTCGTAAAAGACAGGAATCTCGTACCCTTCGTACACGTAGCTGTCAATGCGTACGCCGATGCCGTTAGGCTCCGTCAGCTGTTTGATGATACCCGGCGAAGGCATGAAGTTGTTCTCCGTGTCTTCCGCACAGATACGACATTCGATGGCATGACCGCGCTGATACAGCTCTTCCTGTTTCAAATGCAGCACTTCATCATTGGCAATGCGGATCTGCTCTTTCACCAAGTCCACGCCCACCACTTCTTCGGTAATGGGATGCTCCACCTGGAGACGGGTGTTCATCTCCAGAAAATAGAAATTGCGGTTCTTGTCCACCAGAAACTCGATAGTTCCGGCTCCCGAATAGTTCACTGCCCTGGCGGCAGCCACCGCCTTTTCCCCCATCTCCTGACGGAGTTCCGGAGTAAGGAACGGAGACGGACTCTCCTCTACAATCTTTTGGTTGCGACGCTGAACAGAACACTCGCGGTCAAACAGATGGATTACATTGCCATGATTGTCACCCAGTATTTGAAATTCTATATGATGGGGTTCCTCCACAAATTTTTCCAGATAAACCGTATCATCCCCGAAAGAAGACATGGACTCGGAACGGGCGGTGTTATATGCCTCCACCACTTCATCTTCACTGTGTATCAGCCTCATCCCTTTACCGCCGCCTCCCATAGAAGCCTTCAACATGACAGGATAGCCTATTTCATTACAGATACGTACCGCCTCTTCGGCACTTTGCAACGGCTGTTCCGTACCGGGGACCACGGGAACACCTGCGGCAATCATACGCTTACGGGCGGCAATCTTGTCACCCATCGCTTCCATCGTCTCGGCGGCAGGGCCGATAAAGATGATCCCCTCCTCTTTGCACCGGCGGGCAAAATCAGCATTCTCGGACAAAAAACCATAACCGGGATGAATGGCATCGGCATGATGTTGCCTTGCAGCTTTAATGATATTATCTATATTCAGATAACTTTCTTTGGAAGCGGCAGGCCCTATCAGACAGGCTTCGTCTGCATACATCACATGACGCGCCGTACGGTCGGCTTCCGAGAAAACAGCCACAGTGCGGATACCCATCTCTTTGCAAGAGCGCATAACGCGCACGGCTATCTCGCCACGGTTGGCAATTAGAACCTTTTGTATCATAATCTTTCTCTTTTTACCCGAAATGTCACACAAAATTACAGATGCATTCATTATACATGAACACATCTTACATGGGTGGCATCTCTCATTAGTATTGATTATTTAACGAAAACTCCCTGTTTTTTAGAAGTGGGAGCCATAATTGGCTGCAAAGATACTTGTTTTTTGCACAAAAACTACAAATGTGTGTCTAAATAATGTTTCAATACATTGGCATGATTTCGCTCCTGTTCTTTCGAAGCGTAAAGTAATGTTACTTTCGAATAAGCTTTTATCTTATCAATGAACGCTTTAGCGGCATCCGATTCTTTCAATTCTTTTTGATACATATCTGCAAAAGCCCCCCATCTTTTTTCTATATCCGCATGAAACCATTTCCTTAAATCATTGGATGGAGTGACCTCTTTTGCCCAATAATCGTATTTCAAATATTCCCGCTTCATGCCACGGGGCCACAGGCGATCTACCAAAACACGATAGCCGTCTTGTTCAGAAGGTTCATCATAAACCCTCTTGATGTTTACTTGAGTCATAGTTGGTTATTTTAATTTAGGTACAAGCTTATAACTCCATATAACCCTAAAAAGTTCATTCCGGACAGTGGTTTCAGGATAACAGCAACTCGTAATCCACTACATCCAACCATCGTCCGAATTTCAGTCCTACCTTCTTAAAATGGGAAACTTTTTTAAATCCCAGCCTCAAATGCAAAGCATCACTGACAACATTTCCCTCTGTGACACAGGCTATCAGTGCACGATACCCGTCCCTACGACATTCTTCAATCAATCTTTCCATCAACTCCCTGCCTATGCCCTTCCCCTCGTATCCGGGAGCTAAATAGACCGTTGTTTCCAACGTATGCCTGTAAGCAGCCCTCTCCTTCCACAAATGGGCATAACAATAACCCACTACTTTCCCTTCTTCCTCATACACAAAATAGGGAAAACGGACGGCAATTCCGGCAATACGGTTACGCATATCCTCCTCTCTCAAAGGTTCCGTTTCAAATGTAGCCACACTGTGCCTGACATATTCATTGTATATCGTTGTGATGGCTTTGGCATCCTGAAGTTCCACTCGTCTAATCATAATGTCATATCTATTATTAAAACGTAAGCAAGATATAAAAAAATAATCAGTTATCTAGAGAATAATCACTATATTTACAGCCGATTCTAATTTCAGCTATAAAAATGACAGAAATAGTAGAAGTAAAAGACTTTATCCCAGCCTACACCGATGCAGTACAAAAACTGCTGGAGCAGCTCACAAACCGCCCGGTAAAACTGACCGGGACAACCCTCAGAAAGATCATATCCCAAGAAAACACCCATCTGTTTTTCTTACTGGCTGATCAGGAAATTGCGGGAATGCTGACTGTAGGCATCTATCACAGCCCCACAGGCGGCAAAGCGTGGATTGAAGATGTGGTAGTGGATGAAAAATACCGGGGACAAGGACTCAGCAAACAGCTGGTCACCCACGCTGTCCGGTTTGTGAAGGAACAAGGCATACCTCTTATTATGCTTACCTCAAACCCCACACGGATAGCAGCCAACAAGCTATATCAAAAATTAGGCTTCGAACAAAAGCAGACCAATGTGTACAGAATGAATTTAGAATAACCCATTCCTATTTCAATATGATAACAATCAGACATTCATTGCCCAAAGATTTGGATGCAATTATAGAAATATTCCACTATGCCCGTCAGTTCATGAAAGAGCATGGCAACCCCAACCAATGGATAAACGGTTATCCTTCCGCTGAATTGATTCTGCGAGAAATAACCAACGGAACCAACTATGTTTGCGAAAATGAAAACGGAGAAATAATAGGCACATTCTGTTTTATTCCCGGAGAGGACCCCACGTATGCCCGCATTGATGACGGCAACTGGCTGAACAACGAACCATATTACGTCATTCACCGCATGGCTACCAACGGCAAACAGAAGGGAGTAGCTGACGCCTGCCTCAAATGGTGTTTCGAACATTGCAACAATATCCGGGTAGATACCCACCACGACAACCTTGTGATGCAGAATATCCTGAAAAAGTACGGTTTCCGGCGTTGTGGCATCATTTATACCCACAATGGCACATCCCGCATCGCTTACCAGCGGACATTAACCGAAAAAGAGTTATCTTTGCCGACCGAATAAACAAGAAAAAGAAACATGAAGATTCTCTGGATAGACCTGAACAGTTCATATGCCCATTCCTCATTGGCACTGCCAGCCCTACATGCACAAATCATGACAGACCCTTCTATAGAATGGGAAATCGTATCTGCCACCATCAACGAAAATACAGGAATGATTGTCGATGAGATCTACCGCCACCGACCCGACATCCTTGCCGCAACCACCTGGCTTTTCAACCATGAGCAACTGATGCATGTCGCTTCCAGAGTAAAAGCATTGCTCCCCGAAGCCTGCCTGGTGCTGGGCGGTCCGGAATTTCTGGGAGACAATGAAGAGTTCCTCCGCAAAAATCCATTTGTGGATTGTGTTTTCAGAGGAGAAGGAGAAGAAGTCTTTCCACAATGGTTGACCTGCTGGAACCATCCGGAACAATGGCACACCGTGCCCGGACTCTGTTACCTCACTCCTAACAAAGAATATAAAGACAACGGTATAGCCCGCGTACTGAATTTCGCCGGACTCGTCCCGCCAGAACAAAGCCGTTTCTTTAACTGGAGCAAGCCCTTTGTCCAACTGGAAACAACACGCGGATGTTTCAACACCTGCGCCTTCTGTGTCAGCGGCGGTGAAAAACCGGTACGCACCCTTTCCATCGAAAGCATCCGCGAAAGGCTACAACTCATCCATGCACATGGCATCAAAAATGTACGCGTATTAGACCGTACTTTTAATTACAACCCTCGAAGAGCCAAAGAACTACTCCGGCTCTTTCTGGAATTCCATCCCGATATCCGCTTCCATCTGGAAATACATCCCGCCCTGTTGTCAGAAGAGCTGAAAGAAGAACTCAGCCTGCTGCCCAAAGGACTGCTTCATCTGGAAGCCGGCATCCAGAGCCTGCGCGAACCTGTACTTGAGAAAAGCCGCCGGATGGGCAAACTATCTGATGCACTGGATGGTCTGAGATTCCTATGCGCCTTGCCCAACATGGAAACCCACGCCGACCTTATTGCCGGACTGCCTCTTTATCACCTTCATGAGATATTTGAAGATGTCCGTACCCTTGCCGGATATGCTGCGGGAGAAATCCAACTGGAGTCACTCAAGCTGCTTCCCGGAACCGAAATGCGCCGGAGGGCGGAAGAATTAGGAATCAAATATTCCCCTCTGCCGCCATACGAAGTGCTACAAACCCACGAGATCAGTGTCAGTGAATTGCAGACAGCCCGCCAGCTTTCACGCTTGTTGGACGGATTCTACAACACACCGGCATGGCAGGCACTGACACGTGAACTCATTTTGAATGACGAACAATTCCTCCATCGTTTTCTTGCATATTTAACAAAAGCCAATCTGATAGACCAGCCCATGAGTCTGGAGAAACGAGGCTTGATACTGTATGAGTTCTGCAAACAAAACTACCCCGAATACCAGATACAGGCTGCTATTGCCTGGATAGAAGCAGGCATGTCACTGAAAAAACTCCCTGCCGAGAAAGTATGGACCAAACGACAAATCCCTCCTGCCACTTGGAATATCATTTATGGAGAATACAAAGAAAGCCTTCGTCTGTGTTTCCTTCCTGCCGATGAAAAGGGGGAACATGGCTACTGGTTCGGCTTTGAGTCGGAGATACAAAAAGCAAGTCCTGTATTCAAGGCAAGAACGTAAAACGTTACGACATCAGGAGAAGCTGTTGGTTTCAAAAAGTAATGCTCGATTTTGATTTAGTATCACTTTATAGAAGTGAAGCCAAGCGGCTGAAAGAGTCCAACAAGAGTAATCCGGATAAGAGCCAAAGGAAAAGGTGATTTCGTCTTATGTAAAACATAAAATTCTTCTGTCACACCATCTCTCTCATTACCAGCAATTTACCGTATAAAAACATCCATAATGTCCCTGAACCGGTATGTAGGCAATGGAGATGGAAACATTCGCCCATTATTTGTATAAGAGCCGCAGATATCAGATTGGATCTGACAGGACATGCCGTGCTTTCATTTAATTTAATAGGATGTCATTGCGTTAACTTCCGATATATACTGTTGCCTCACCTATGTGAAGCAGTGATTCCACTTTAGTGACAACGGATATTCACACAGATGAAAAGCCCTTTTCACCCAAGTGAAATATCGGGTACAAGCCATAGAAATCATAGGAAAACAAAAGAATTTATTTTCCTTATTATCAACTATTTGCATATTTCCTATATTCTCCATTTTTCCCTATTTTGCCCGTTTCCTATTATTCAGTACGCTTTTAGTACACTTTGAAATCTCATTTTCTTTTGTACCTTTGTAATATCAGGAAATAAAAGAAAATCAACTATTTAGTATAATTACCTGGCTACAGTACCTAAATCGGGATAAAACCTCTAAACAATGGGAAAAGTTAAGACGAAGTTTACGACAGTCAGAGGAGGAGCCAAGAAAAAATAGAGGGCTCAGAATATAAACTAAAAAGTACAGACCATTTTTATTATGGTCTGTACTTTTTATAACTTTGCAATACTAAATCAGAACATCAATTATGCAACAAAATATTATAAGCAATTTCTTTCGCCCTATAAATACGGACATACAGATACCAGATAGCGAGTATGCAAAAACCGATGTATGTATTGTCATGGCTGATGCTTTGGCCCGCAATACCAATCATAGCCTATATATCATAGACTATCACCGCAAGAATTTCCTTTACGTATCGTCCAACCCGCTTTTTCTCTGCGGTCATTCACCGGAAGAAGTGCAACAAAAAGGTTATGCCTTCTACTTTGAGGTTGTTCCGTCTGACGAGATAAACCGTCTTATGGAAATCAACGAAGCTGGATTCCGGTTCTACTATGACCAGCCTATAGAAAAAAGGCTTGACTTGTCTATCGAATATAACTTTCATATCCACACATCAGAAAAGCATCCGCACCTTATCCACCACAAACTAACACCCGTTTTGCTAAGTGGCAAGGGAGATATATGGCTGGCTCTATGTACAGTTTCACTTTCACCGGAGAAAAACATCGGAGATGTAGTCATATCAGACCATACATGTACTGACCACTATATCTATTCATTCGAGGGCAGACGATGGAGAAAACAGCCGGAACTAATTCTTTCCGACCGTGAAAAAGAGATTCTCCAGCTCTCCGTCAAAGGACTGTCGAACACTGAGATTGGAGAAACTCTCTTTATTGATGCCAATACCGTCAAGTTTCACAAGAAGAAAATCTTCGAGAAGCTACACGCAGAAAACATCACTGAGGCCGTGGGTATCGCAGCCAATCTGAGGTTGATTTAGGAACACAATGTAGAACTTTGGCAAAGTAGCTATAGGAGGATGTGAGAATATGTATTCCTCCATTTTCTTCCGTCCAAGTTCGATGACCTTTTCATCGTTACATCTGTTCATCTTTTCTTTATCAATAAAGGCAATATGCCAGAAGACCAGATAACCGATTACATACCTTTCGATGGTAACTTCTATCGGTTCGTCCGGACGCTTCATGGATTGAAGGCCGTTGCGGACGTCCTTGTCGATGATGCCCACAACTGCCCATGAGAGATTTATATAGGAAATTGATGCTGTCATAATTTACATACGGTTTATTGTATCCTGTCCTGCTCCCGTACCTTTATACTTGCTTTTGGCTGCATTAAACTTGTAGCGCACTGTAAGACTGAACGAGCGTGTATCACTCCAAGACAAATCCTTCATTTGTGCACTCTCCATATAAAGAAGTGCTTCCTGCTTACAACCTAACAACAAGTCATTTGCACGCGCTTCTATACTTAGGGCATCATTAAAAAGGGATTTGCGTAAGCCTATGTTCAAAGTATATTGTGGACGTTTAAGGGTGATATTCTGAACCTGACCACGACTTTGATAATTAAAATCAGCAGAGAGAAGGAATCCTGCAGGAAGAGTAAAAGTATTGTTTAAGGAACCTACAAAAAGTGGATTGTTATAGGTCCTTCTCTGACCGGCGGCATCCAACGAGAACCACTGCTTCATCACAATTGCGCTGGCATTAAGATTCCATATACCAATAGTAGGCGAAGCTGCCAGCATTACTGTCAGACTCGGTAAACGGTCGTGATTGATATAGTTTATTAAAGTAGTAGCCGACTGATTTTCCACCTGTGTTCCCCAATAAAGGATATAGTCCCGAAGCACTTTGTAGCTTACCATTGCCTGAAAGAACCGCCATACACCAACAGCGGTTATATCATGCGTAACACTTGGTTTTAGGAGTGGATTTCCCGTTTGCCATGTAAACCTATTGGCATAAGTGATATTATTTCTTAACTGACTGTAGTTGGGACGCTGTGTTTTTGCAGCATAGCTGACTTGGAATTGTACTTTCCCCAATTGCCCGTTCACAGAAATATTTGGAAAGATATTATCATATACACGGCTTTGTCCGGGTACAAATGTAGCATTTTCAAAATAATCAAAATCCACATGCTCATATCGCAAGCCAATGTTTGCCTGACCGAATGGTAAAGGATGGCTGTACTGTGCATAGCCGGCAAGATTCTGTTCACGGATGCGGGTATAGGTTGTAGGTACATATCCTTCCTGATTTACATAATCATCATGCCGGTTGGTATAGGTATATTCTCCTCCCACAGAGATACTTCCTCCCCATAAGGGATGAGTGTATGAAACTTTGGTGGCAGTAAGTTGATTTTCCACCCTGTTATCAGAAGTGACAGTACGGTCTTCATGGTCCTGACTATTCTCCATATTAATGGTATATTGCGTGTATGTATTGCTGTAATAGTCTGCATCCCAGGTAAGTTCTCCTTTGCCTATTTGTCCTGCATAGTAAATATTAAGCTGATGTTCCGGTTGTGATTTTGCATCGGCAGCAATGGTACTATATAAAATATCGTAAGGCAATCCATCTGCCTGAATCTCGCTATCGAAGGCGGTAAACATATCTGTATGCAGGGCATTGCTCAAATCATAACGTACACCTATGGAATGATACTCATTAAAATCATAATTGAATCCGATGCGTCCGTCTATACTGCGAGAATCGGTATTAGAGTGCTGATAATTCTTTTGCGTCCATATGGTATCGGTAAAGGCCGTTTGCTCCAGAATATCGTTTTGCAAGGAGGTAGTTTTATCAAAACGGACCATAGCGAAAACATCAAGACCGTTATGCCGATAGTTTACATCGGCTTGCTCTACAAAGTCTGAATTTTGAGATTGATCATAGGAACTTCGCAAACTCACTCCAAATCCATCTCCTTGTCGTTTGACAGTACGGATACGAACAACTGCCCCTACCGTTGCATCATAACGGGCACCGGGATTACGAACAACTTCTACGCTTTTAATTTCCTCCGATGTCAGTTGGTCCAGTTCAGCGATATCACGTAATTTTCTACCGTTGATATAGATAAGCGGTGAACCTTTACCCAACACCTCAAATCCATCAGCCTTTTTTTGTAAACCGGGTATATGCGCCAATACATCTTCAGCTGTTCCGGCTTTCGAGAGAACTGTACCCTGCACATTGGTTTCCAGAGCATCATTCTTTATGCGTGTCACAGGCAAATTGGCTTTTACTACCACTTCTCCAAGCATCCGTGCATCCGATACGAGCTGCACGATACCCATATTGGCAGGAGTAGTCGGTTTATACACTGTCTTATATCCGATAGAGGATATTTTCACTATCTGGTTTACCGATGTAGCTTCCAGCTTAAACAAACCATCTTCACCACTGATGGTTCCACTTACAAATGCCGAATCCGGCAGAGACAGCAGCACCACATTGGCATATGGCAACGGATGGTTACTTTCATCTACAAGTTTCCCCTTCACGGTTTGTGCCGACACTCTCATCGGCAGCAACATGCTCACGACAAGCATGATCAAATACATTTTCATCTTTTTCATTGATATATCCTATTGGCACACTTTGAATTTGCTTTTCTTTCCATTTATCCGGAGCGTCACTTGGGGATTTGAGAATTGCGTGACATGAGGAAATGTGAGTGTGACAGTGGCCACCCCCTTTTTTACTGTTACTTCTACGGATGTTGCCGGATATTCTTTTTCACTCCATGATGACGGAATGAGTTTTACATCAGAAACCGTGTATTTGTCTTTGGCTTGATTGTCCGTGAAAACGATGGTTACTTTGTTGTCGTAATTGTTGAAACCTTGACAACGTGGCTTTGCATTAACTGTCAAACCTATGACAGTCAAGAAAATTACTGTTACAATATAAAATACATTTTTCATTGTACGATGTTTTTTTGATTTCTGCAGCAAAGTTCCACACTTCCGAAGACTTCTCCACTACCCTGTAGAGTAGTTTTGATTACAGGAGCTAAAAAAGAGGAGATATAATACATATAAAGAAGGGAGTGAATAGGTTTACCCATAGTAAAGACTAAACCTGTAGTTGATTTTTGGAACGTAAAAAAAGGTATAAACCCAATGCTTGATTTACACCCTTGCAGGCGGAAGGACAGGTATGCCGTCGTTCCTTTTATCTCAAAAGACGAATATCAGATTTCCCATACCGACCCGATTCCCGTTTTATTCATTTACCGTTTCTATCGTATCGCTGCGCCTTTACCACCATATATATTGAACCGATGATTGGTATAAGCATTGTCGACACAACTGACACCGCTTTTTCGTTTACTGACCTTGCAACCATTACGAAATATGACACAATCATAAGCACAGCAATCACGCAAAGCGAGCGACGCATGAAGTTAGACAGTCCTTTGACATCCACATTCTTTTTTTGCTCAGCAGTCATTGTGTTATAGCCCGCTATGAGGTTGGGATATTTCCTTACGAGCATTCCCAATACAAACAGAACAGCTGCTATTATCAACACTGGTGTCTCCATTTATATGATACTTAAAACATAAAACTGAACACTTTCTTTTGCGAAGCTTTAAACCTTTCAATCTCCAAAGAAAGCGATTTCTTCAACTGCCCTGCCATAAACGACAAAAACAGAAAATATTACGGCTGAACACCTTCCTTGAAAAGGCATTCAGTTGGTTCCCGTTACACAAACAAAGAGGCACTAAGAACAGAAAAGCCGTGTTATGCCATCGAATTTACCAAAGATATGGTAAATAGTCTTTTGAAAAAGAAAGCTATCAGATGCAGCGGAAAACTTTATCCCGAAGAACATAGACGAAAATTTGAAATCAAGAATGACATTTTCAAAGTGGGAAAAAGTCCGGTTGATGATAATAAATTAGTGCTTACAGTAAACAGGCAACCAATAGGCGAATGGTTTAAGGAGCAGTGGGAGAAATTAAGGCAAGGTTTGCGACAGTCTGCGGAAGAGCTAAGAAAGAAGCAGAGGATTCAAGTTATAATTCCGTTCTATATATACAAAAATCAATTAAATAGCCGAATTTTGTATTCGGATAGAGACAACTCTTTCCAAGACATAAAAGAAAAGAAGAAACGTTATGTTTATTTTATAAGTGAAAACGTAGGAAATTTTCAGACTGATACAAGAGATATCATAGTGGTTCTGACGCATATAGCGTGGACGACTATTGCTACATATGCTTCAAAGGTTTCCTACGATCTTCACTTAAACGTGACATAGGTGGCTCACGTTTTTTAAGAATTCCTTGGATACATCCCCAATTACAGTAAGATAAAAATACAATTCTGATTGCTAATAAGTTCTACTTTTATTATTTTTGTGATGTATTATCTCATCTAATAAATCATTTGAATCTATGAAGCAACAGCTTATAACCACATTACTTGCATTATGTATTACATTTCCACTGAATATCTTTCCTCAAAGCAACCTTCCAAGTAAAAAAGAACGCATATATTCGTTATCTATGATTTGGAAAGAACTTGAATATAATTTTGCTTTTCCATCTTATTTTCAAAAGCACAGATTAGACAGCCTGTACTTAAATTATTTGCCTAAAATAGAAAATGTAAAAGATGAATATGAATATTACCGCATCCTTTCTTCTTTTATGGCAAATATGAACGAAGCCCATACACGTATCATCCCCCCTCAAAAGCTGCCTTATGATATGCCCCCTATCATAACATCAAACATCGGGGAACACATTTACGTAAAAAACATAGATAAAAAATTGCTGAAATCAATACCTATAAAAAGCGAAATAACCGCAGTAAATGGAATACCAGTAATGGATTTTCTAAAAGATTCGGTTTACCAATATATAGGTGCATCCACTGCGCATTGGAAATTCGACAAAGCTGTAACTGAAATGTTATACGGTAAAATTAATTCCAAAGTTCATCTTTCAATAAAAACGCCGAAAGGTAAAAGAAAGGATATTGAACTTACACGCAATTATTTACAGAACAAAAAGGAATTCATAATGGCTGACACAGCCTACACTGTTCCGATAACAATCAAATACCTGAAAAACAACATTGTATATATACACTTATCAACTTGTGCTGGAAATAAAGTTGGAGAAATCCAACAAATCTTTTATCGAAATCTACCAAAGCTATTGAAATGCAAAGGGCTTATTGTTGATGTCAGAGGAAACCGGGGAGGAACTGACCAAGCTTGGTATTTACTGGCGTATTGTTCAATGCCCGGAAAAGATTTTCGAAATAAAGGGAAATGGGTAACCAGAAAACATATAGCTTCGTATAAAGGGTATGGCTCAACAGACAAAACGTTTGAAGAATACTTTAAGGGACTAGCAATGGAAGAAATTTATTATCCACCTTACAAAAACGGAGTTCCTGACTCTTTAAAGCTAACCCAACCTATGGCTATTTTGTCTGGACAATATGTTGGCTCTGCAGCTGAAGACTTTGTGCAACTAATGAAAGAAAACAATCGTGCCGTTATTGTTGGAGAACCAACTATTGGCTGTATAGGGGAACCTATGTTCATCGATTTACCTTATGGATATAAAGCTATGATAAGCGCAAAGGCTTATATTACAAACGAAGGCTCACAACTCAATGACACTGGAATATTACCAGACATAGAAGTGAAATCGGATTTCATTGATTTTTTGAGAGGAAAAGACAATCAACTTAACATGGCTATTGATATAATCACAACCAAAGTAGTAAACCTTAAATAATACAAAAACACCCAGCTTTACATTATTGGATATAAAACTGAGTATCTATTTTGTAATCTACTGATTTTCAGCATTTATCACAGAGATACAGGTTTTCACACTTCTAAAACATAAAACTGAACACTTTCTTTTGCGAAGCTTTAAACCTTTCAATCTCCAAAGAAAGCGATTTCTTCAACTGCCCTGCCATAAACGACAAAAACCTTTGAATATCTTAGTAGGAAAAAGGTGATAACAAAACTGGATGTAGTTCATCAGTAATCGAGCCGTTCTTCCGTCGCCGTCCACCCACGGATGAATAGTTACTAAATTAAGGTGAGCATTAAAGCTCAATTCGTATTGTTCCCGAAATGTTCCCATTTTCTTTTGCTTCTTTTGCAGAATCGCACAAAGTTCATCCACCTTAACAGGAACTTTCAGATAGTTCATGTAAGAATGTCCGCCAACATCAGCCGTAACACCACATAAGCGAAATTCTCCTTTGGAAGAATCGAAAGACCCTTGCAAAGATATTACCTGCAAAGTGGATAGTCAGATGCTTCGGAAAGATGTGCTTTCGCCCAAAGAAGTACAAAAGCTGATGGCTTGTCATTATGACAACGAAAACCCTACAGTCAGACAAGCGTTTATCTTTTGCCTATATTGCGGTCTGCGCTTCTGCAATGTAAAAGATCTTACTTTTAAAAATGTGGATTATGCTAACCGATTATTGAAGTTCGAGCAAAGCAAGGCCAAGGGACATTCTGCCAGTAGTGGTGTGGTTATTCCTTTGAATGACGGCCTATTGTCTATCATTGGTGAAGTTCCGACAGATAAGAACTGTTTGATATTCGATTTGTCTACATACGAAAGTTGCTATAAATCAGTAAAGTGTTGGGTAAAGAGAGCTGGGATAGACAAACATATGAGCTGGCATCAGAGAAGACATATTATTTCTTCTTACTCATTGAAAATAAAGAATTTACAAAGACTTTCAGCTTAAATAGGTAACGATTTAGAAACCAGTGAGCTTCTCCATTCTGCAATGTTCTGCACTAATCAAAAGAACGCTTTTCTCATTCGCAAAAGTAATGTTTTTCTTTTTCGCTGCCAAAACAATTTCATTGAAAAACGGAGAAAATCAGACTTTTAAAAATAATTGCAAATATAATTTCTTATTCTTTCTATTGAAGTAGTATTGAATTTAAGCTTCCAATATCTACATATTTGCCAATAGTACCTCATCAAAACACAAACAATTTATTAAGCCATGTAATATAACCCAAAGTAAATGACGTATTTTCTAAATGGAATCTTTCGCCATTGCGAATGAATAATAACATTTAGAATTATGATTTACGGATACATTAGAGTTAGTAGCGATAAACAGACGGTAGAAAATCAGAGATTTGAAATTAACAACTTCTGTGAGAAAGAAAACATCAAAATTGATGGTTGGATAGAAGAAACTATCAGTGGTACAAAATCTTATAACAAAAGGCAGCTCGGAACACTTTTAAGACGAATACAAAAAGATGATTTGATAATATGTGCAGAACTATCTCGTCTTGGTCGCAATTTGTTTATGATAATGGAAATACTAAATATCTGCATGACAAAGGAATGCAGGGTATGGACCATTAAAGATAATTACAGGCTCGGTGAAGATATACAGAGTAAAGTCTTGGCTTTTGCTTTCGGGTTGTCAGCAGAGATAGAACGTAACCTTATATCTCAGCGAACAAAGGAAGCTTTAGCACGAAAAAAAGTGGAAGGTGTTATACTTGGACGTCCGAAAGGAAAGAAAAACGCTCCTGATAAGTACAAACTATCGGGTAAGGAAAACCTTATTCGTGAATTATTACAAGTGGGTGTATCTAAACGCAAAATAGCTAAAATATGTAAAGTTGATAGAAATACATTATCTCGTTTCATCAATGATAGGATTGAAGCATAAAATTGAGCGATTTTGTTCAGCAACAG
>QWCH01000896.1_pt1 | contig 50369 bp, 39 predicted proteins | sample 1972671 | NCBI WGS metagenome assembly QWCH01 (sample SAMN09866713, study PRJNA288562) | Human gut metagenome isolate term3_stool, whole genome shotgun sequencing... | isolation source: gut | host: Homo sapiens | place: USA: California
GAAAAAGTGTCATCCGGTATTAATAGCCGTTTCCAGCTGCTATCCCGGTGTGAAAGGCAGGTTTCTTACGCGTTACTCACCCATCCGCCACTGTCCTGTGCTATCTTCACCCTAAGGATCTGTCAGCACATTCTCGTTCGACTTGCATGTGTTACGCACGCCGCCAGCGTTTATCCTGAGCCAGGATCAAACTCTCAAAAAAATTTTTTTGAGAGCCAATATCTTGACTCTAAATTTGTTGTTTTGAATTATTTCAACTCAAAGTTATTCACGTATTCAATTATGAAGGTTCGCGCTCTCCCTTTTTAGGGAGTGCTTTGTTATTGTATCACGCTGTTAAGTGCCTGTCAAGAGATTGTAAAATTTATTTTTACTTTTTCTTGTTTCTGTGGCGCTCTTCAAACGCGACTTGGATATGATACCACCGTGGATTTATTGTGTCAACACTTTTGCCAACTTTTTTTGAACTCTTTGAGGATCCAATGGAAATGAGATTATTGCAAGCTTATAAGGTGGTTTGCGTTTCGGATAGGATCATAATCCATCTTCTTTTGAAAAATTATTTTAACTTTTCATGATATAAATTGAACTTTCTCATTAATACAAAAAGCCGACCCGTAGGCCGACTTTTGAAGTTTGCTGTAAATGTAGGTATAGCAGGCAATGATAGCACTATGGTTGCTACCGCAGGCTATTAATGTTTCAGCGCTGCATAAAGGGTCCCAGTAGTTTCCGCACCATTTGTTTGGTGCCTTTTTTATCAGGCACGTAGTAGCTGAGGCCGCCAATGGTCTGTCCGTGACCGGGGATCGTGTGCATCTCCATCTCCGGCAGACCGGTAAAGAGAACGCCGGGTGCTTTCGAAAGCAGAGGCAACGCGGGAATGTTGGTCTTGGCGTGGTCTTGGATTGCTTTGAGAACAAAGGGCATCCGCCAGATGTTTAATGGTGAAGCCACTTGGTGAGCAGTCTCCTTCAAGAACGCCTGTTGTGCTTTAACGCGATCAATATCGCCGTTCTTATATCCCTGACGATGGCGAAGAAAGCTGAGGGTTTCATCGCCATTTAGCACGTGGTTGCCGGTATGAAAGATCTCTCCGGGGACAGGCTGTGCTTCCTGCGGAACGTTGTAGCGGACGCCGCCCACAGCATCCACCACTGATTTAACCGTGTCGTAGTCCACTTCCATATAATAGTCGAGATCGATGCCCAGAAAATCACGTATCGTCTGCATAGTGAGGGTGATGCCGCCATAGGCGTGGGCATGATTGATTTTGTCGCGCTTGCCGCGCACGAAGACGCGCGAATCACGAGGAATGGAAAGACCGATTAAGCGACCATCGCTAAAATCATAGCGAACCAAGAGCAGCGTGTCGGTGCGCTGTGGCTCACCGGTACCGGTGTCATCCACGCCGGCAAGGAGAAATAATAAATCCTTATCAATGGGATCCAGGACGTTGCCATCCGCTGCTGCGGGAACGGGCAGATCCTGCTTTTTTTGATCCCAGAAATAGAGGTTGCCGATGAGGGCAATGATGCCGACAAGGCAAAGCACAAGCGCAAGGCGAATCAAGCGTCCGAGACAGCTGCGCTTTTTGTGCGGCCGTTTTGTTGCATACGAGGCATCAGAATAAGCGTGGCGACGGTTTTCGTCTTCCCACGTATCATCCTGTTCTGCATGACGTGCAGCAGCCTGTCGTGCTGCCTCCTGGGCCGCACGCCAATCCTTATTTCCTTGCCGTGTATTCAAAGGTAAGGTGTCATCGATATCGTCTTGAAAATCTTCTCCGGGCTGTCTCATTCTTCCTCCCAAACGGATGCTTCTTTTAAGATGCGGCGCATGCGGTGCATAATGCCGGATTTTCCCAGCGGTGGTTGTAACGTTTCGCCCAACTGGCGCAGATTTGCCATGGGATGGGCTAAGCGGGCTTCCGCCAGTTCGCGCAAGGAATCCGGTAAGTTGTTCAATCCGCGTTTCTCATCTAGGAGATGAATGGCGCGGATTTGCTCCAGTGACGCACGGTATTGTTTATCGAGATTTGCGGCTTCAGCATTGGATTTGCGATTGATATCGTTATGAATTTCTTTTTCGATTTTGACATTTTCAAGCGCCAGCATCGCCGCCGAAGCGCCGATGGCTACCATGAAATCCGATATCGCTTCCGAATCCTTTAAATAATAGACATAGAGATCCCCACGGCGCGTCTGTTTTGCCGGAATGGACAGATTTTGAAACACGTGTTCCAGAATTTCGCCGTCCAGCGCATTTTTGGTGACAATTTCCAAATGATAGGACTTCTCGGGATCCACCACCGAGCCGGCTGCTAAAAACGCGCCGCGACAGTAGGCACGGGCGTTGGCCGGCACGTTTAGTCGGCCGAAGATGGCATCGCGACTCTGCGTCGTTTGTCCGAAAGGATCCACGCCACTTTGTTGAAAGAGCGCTTCCGCCTGCGTCTCCGGTAAGTCCATATAGTAGACCGGCTTAATCTGCAGTTGATCATTCTTTTGCGCACGTACTTCGCATTCCAGTGAAAATAAAAAGCGCACCAGACTCACCACGCATCCGATAACTTCCGGATGCTCCGAGAAGAAGCGCAAGCGAACTTCCTGTTGCCGAATGACCATGGCCGCATTCAAGCGTGCCATGGCCGACAGTTCTAACAGAGCTTCAATTTTCGAGTGGAGAGCCAGGCGGGCGCATTCTGTTTTTGTATCGTAGGAAAAGCTCATTGATCAATCCTTAACGTAGAGGGTGGGCGACGTTTCTTTGCGGGCGGTGTTCCTGTGAACGCTTGGCGAACCATGTTGCGTTCGGAATCGTGTCGCAATAATTTAACGGCTTTTCGCCAGGGCATGAAGGCAGAGTCGCAAAAGCCTTCTTCCCTTTGCGGCTTCATCGAGCCCCCTTCTGCCGTCATCGTATAGTAATGAACCGTTTTATGTACCTCGATGCCATTGGGCTTGGAATAATTGTAACGGACAAAACCGATATAAGAGCCTACGCGGCAAGCCAATCCACTTTCTTCATGCACTTCTCGGAGAGCCGTTTGTTCCAAGGTTTCGCCGGATTCAATGCGTCCCTTGGGAAGCACCCAGTCGCCGCGAAATTTGCGCAACACGAGGACATCCTTTCCATCAATGACAACGCCGCCGGCACTGATTTCTTTCATTACGCCCTCCTTTCTTTACATCGATTCGAATTCTTTCCTCAGGGTATCCCAAACCTGTGAAGAAATCCTGAGGATTATTTCCAATAATGGCGATCGCGATGCGAAACGCTCACTCCACTGTAGTGTTCCGCCAGTTGATCCCCCAAAAGTTCTGCCATCACAACGGAGCGATGCCGCCCTCCGGTGCATCCCAAGGCGAGGGTCAGCGTGCGTTTTCCCTCGCGAATATAGTACGGCACCAAAAATTCGAGCAAGTCGCTGATCTTCTTTAAAAATTGCTCTGTCTCCGGAAACTGCAACACATATTCCTTAAGTGGTGCATCCAGTCCGGTCAAATGTTTGAGTTCGGGCACATAGTACGGGTTATTAATGAAACGCACGTCAAAGACGAGGTCTGCATCCAGTACGATGCCGTGCTTAAAGCCGAAGGAAATGATGGAAAGAAACAGTTTCGGTTTTTCGCCTTGCGATAAAAACAGGCGGTCGATCATTTCTTTTAATTCGCCCAGTGTCTTATTCGTCGTATCCAGCACTAAATCAGAGGTCAGACGCAGATGCTCTAAAAATTGCTTCTCGCGCTGTATCCCATCAAAAATATTGCCCGCTTTGTCCATCGGATGCGGCCGCCGCAATTCTTTATAGCGACGCACCAAGGCTTCATCGGAGGCCGTCAAAAAGAGTGTCGTGACTTCCAGTTCTTTCTCTTTTTTTAGCGCTTCGACCGTTGACTGCAAATCCTCGAAAAACTCACGTCCGCGAATATCCACGCCCAACGCCACGCGTGTCAAATTTTTAGAGGCGCTCTTCGTTAGCTCCAAAAAATTGCCGATCAGCCGCGGAGGAATATTGTCCATGCAGTAATAGCCCATATCCTCAAACAGCCGAAGCGCTGAACTTTTTCCGGCGCCGCTCATTCCCGTGACGATGACGATTCTCATGAAAACACCTACTCTTTTCCGATAATGCGTACTTCTGTTTCCAGCTCTATATCAAATTTTTCTTTCACGGTTTCTTGCACATGCGAAATAACCGCCAAGACATCCTTTGCTGTGGCATTCCCGTTATTGATCACAAAGCCACAATGTTTCTCTGAGACCTGTGCATCGTTGACTGTATAACCGCGAAGGCCTGCTTCCTGGATCAGCTGACCGGCAAAATGTCCGGTCGGCCTCTTAAATGTCGAACCCGCCGAATACTTCTCCAACGGCTGCTTGCTGCTGCGACGCTGAGCATAATCCTGCGCCTTCTCACGAATTTTTTCCGGGTCTCCGGGGGTTAACGCAAACTCCAGCTCTGTCACCACCATGCCTTCCTGCATCATGCGTGACGTCCGATAGCCCATCGCCATTTCTTCCGGTGACAGCGTAACGATGGATCCCTCTCGATTAATGGCGCGAACCGAATGCACCACATCTTTCATCTCTTTATTATATGCGCCAGCGTTCATAATCACCCCGCCGCCGACAGAGCCCGGAATGCCCGCCAGTTCCTCCATGCCACTCAAGCCGGCACGGAAACTCGTTTGCGCCACCTTGGATAACAGTGCCCCCGCCTGAGCGCATACGATATTGCCGTCCACGGTCACATCCGAAAATGCTTGTCCCATTTTCACGACAACGCCATCAATACCCCCATCTCGCACCAATGTATTGGACCCGTTGCCCAGGATGGTAAACGGAATCCCATTTCCCCGTAAATAGCGAATGGTGCGCAATGCTTCTTTTTCCAACGTAACTTCTATCAGTAATTCGCACGGGCCACCCAAATGGAACGTCGTCAGGGTCGATAGCGGAACATTTTCCCGCACCAGCCCATACGCCCCCGACAGTAGCTCCTCACGCTGTTTTTCATTGATCATGCTTAAGCCTCCAACCTTTCAGACGCTACAATGCTACCCTATTTTACCATGAATACATCACCCTGCCGGGTCAAAGTCTTCCATCTCCTGAAGGATGGCGGTTGCGTGCGCGGATGTGAAAAAAAGCGGGTGGAGAAGAAGAGGGCGGGCGGCAAGTGGCGTGGACGGGCGGCAGGTGACGTGGGCAGGCGGCAAGTGGCGTGGACGGGCGGCAATGCCCAAAATCGTAAAAAGCACCCGTAATTCCCGCCGTCCATTTGCGGCGACATTAAAAGAAGCAACGCACGCGAGTGCGTGCGTTGCTTCTTACTTGCATTACTTTCCGAACACAAGCGTCCTCGGAAGATTTGTCCCTAAGGGCTTGTATCGGATGATTTTTTCGCTTAGTACTCAATCGCCGCGAGACGCTTGTAGTTCTCGTAGCGATCCTTGGCGGCCTGTTCGGCTGCTGCGTAGAGTTCGCCGGCTTCTTCCGGGAAGTTGCGCTTCAGGGAAGAGTAACGGACCTCGCCCATAAGGAATTCTTGGAAGTCTGCTGTCGGTTCCTTGGAGTCGAGCTGGAACGGATTCTTGCCTTCCTGGGCCAGCAGCGGATTGTATCTCCACAGATGCCAATAACCGGCTTCGACTGCTTGTTTCTCACGAGCCTGGCTCTTGCCCATGCCGATACGGATACCATGGTTAATGCACGGTGCGTAAGCAATGATCAGGGACGGGCCATGATAGGCTTCGGCTTCACGGAACGCCTTAATCGTTTGATTCTGGTTAGCGCCCATTGCTACTTGAGCAACGTAGACATAGCCGTAGGTGGATTGCATGAGGCCCAAATCCTTGGACTTCACGCGTTTACCGGAAGCGGCAAACTGTGCCACCGCGGCAAGCGGCGTCGCTTTGGAAGACTGACCGCCGGTGTTGGAGTAAACTTCCGTGTTCATGACGAGGATATTGATGTCTTTGCCGGAGGCTAAGACATGATCCAATCCGCCGTAACCGATATCGAAAGCCCATCCATCGCCGCCGAAAATCCACTGCGATTTCTTGGTCATGTAATCTTTAAGTTTTAGAATCTCTTCCAAGAGTGTCTGTCCATCTGCGCTGTCAACCTTGGCATCAGCTGTCAGAATATCAGCCGTGGCGGCTTTGGAAGCCTTATAGTCGTCCTTGCTGTCCATCCAAGTCTGGAACAGCTCGTTATACGACGTATCCAGCCCCAAGGCCAGGAATTGATTCATCTTGGTCTCAATCAGGTCGCGGTTGGACTCGGTAGCTAAAAGCATGCCATAGCCATATTCGGCAGCATCTTCAAAGAGGGAGTTACCCCATGTCGGGCCACAGCCGTTAGCGTCCGTGGTGTACGGCGTGGACGGTGCAGAAGCGCCCCAAATGGAGGAGCAGCCGGTGGCGTTAGCAATGAGCATCCGGTCGCCGAAGAGTTGGGTCAAGAGACGTGCATACGGCGTTTCACCGCAGCCTGCGCAGGCGCCGGAGAATTCCAGCAACGGTTGCTTGAACTGCGAGCCCTTAATTGTTGTGTCGGGCATGACATCTTCTTTGTAGCCGACTTTTTCATGGGCGTATTCCCAATATCCCTTCTGGGCTTCGTATTGTTCTTCGAACGGCTTCATAATCAGAGCCTTATTCTTTGCCGGGCAAACATCTGCGCAGTTACCGCAGCCGGTGCAGTCCAGCTGAGAAACCTGAATGCGGAAGTTGAGACCTTCCATGCCTTTGCCGACGGCTTTCTTGGAAACAAAGCCTTCCGGTGCATTCTTCTGATCTTCTTCATTCAAAAGGAACGGACGAATGACCGCATGCGGGCAGACATACGAGCACTGGTTACACTGAATGCAGTTGTCCACTTGCCATTCCGGCACGAACAGAGCAATGCCGCGCTTTTCGAATTGCGAGGTGCCGTTATCCCAGTGTCCGTCTTCATGACCTGTGAAGGCCGATACCGGCAGGTCATCGCCTTCATTACGCAGCATCGGACGCACCACGTTCTTGAAGAAGTCCGGGGCACCCGAAAGATCAACTGTATCATCTTTGGCATCTGCCCAAGCGGCAGGAATGTTCACCTTGACAAGAGCGTTGATACCACTGTCCACCGCCTTGTTATTCATGTTGACGACATCGTCGCCCTTATGACCGTAGGCTTTCACAATGGAATCCTTCAGATGCGCTACTGCCTCTTCCAGCGGCAAAACGCCGGAGAGTTTAAAGAACGCAGACTGAATGATCATATTGGTACGGTTGCCCAGGCCAATCTCCTGTGCAATCTTGGACGCGTTCAAAATATAGAACTGAATGTCGTTTTCGGCCAGATAGCGTTTCATCTGTCCCGGCAGATGTTCCTCAAGTTCGCTTTCTTCCCACGTGCAGTTCAGCAGGAAAGTGCCGCCTTTACGCAGGCCGCGCAGCAAATCGTATTGATGCACATAGGCTTGCTTCGAGCAGGAGACAAAGTCTGCTTCATCCAACAGATACGTGGAACGAATCTTACTCTTGCCGAAACGCAAATGCGAAACGGTCAAACCGCCGGATTTCTTCGAATCGTAGAAGAAATAGCCCTGTGCATTCTGATCGGTGTTATCACCGATGATCTTAATGGCTTGTTTGTTTGCGCCGACCGTGCCGTCGGAACCGAATCCCCAGAACTTGCAACGGGTCGTGCCTTCCTCGCGGATATGCAAGACTTCCGACTGATCCAAGGAAAGATTCGTCACATCATCTTCAATGGAGATAGTGAAGTGGTTCTTCGGCTCATCTTTTTCGAGGTTGCGGAATACGGCCAACAGATGGGTCGGAATGGTATCCTTAGAGCCCATGCCGTAACGGCCGCCCACGACGATCGGGTGAATGTCCGAATCATAAAGTGCCGCACGAACGTCCATGTAGAGCGGCTCGCCAAGGGATCCTTTTTCCTTCGTACGATCCAAAACCGCAATCTTCTTCACATTCTTCGGCAAAGCTTCCAGGAAGTGTTTGCGGCTGAACGGACGATACAGACGTACCTTAATCATACCGAGCTTGTTGCCCTTTTCCGCCTCAGCATCAATGACTTCTTCCATTGCTTCACAAGCGGAGCCCATGAGAACGACGACGTTTTCTGCGTCCGGATCACCATAGTAATCAAAGAGATGATACGGACGACCGGTCTTCTCAGAAACCTTCGCCATGTACTTTTCAACGATGGGAATAATGTCTTCATAGTAATGGTTGGAGGCTTCCAGGTTCTGGAAGAAAATATCCGGCGACTGGGAGGTGCCCATCGTCTTCGGACGATTCGGATTCATCGAACGATCGCGAAACGCCTGAATGGCTTCATGATCCACCATTTCTTCCAGATCTTTAAAGTCCCAAACCGCAACTTTATTGATTTCATGCGACGTACGGAAGCCATCAAAGAAATGGACAAACGGCAGCGATCCTTCAATTGCGGACAGATGCGCAACAGCGCCCAGATCCATTACTTCCTGTACGGAGCTGGAACAAAGGAAGGCAAAGCCGGTCATGCGCGCCGAGTTGATATCCGAGTGATCGCCGTAGATCGACAATGCGTGGCTGGCGACGGCACGTGCGGCAACATGAAATACGCCTGGCAAATTCTCACCGGCAATTTTGTACATGTCCGGAATCATCAGCAGCAAGCCTTGGGATGCTGTATATGTACTGGTTAAAGCACCCGCTGCCAAAGAGCCGTGTACTGCACCGGCAGCGCCGGCTTCCGACTGCATCTCCACCACATGCACCGGTTTTTGGAAGATGTTCTTCATCCCGTTGGCTGCCCAAGTGTCTACATGCTCCGGCATCGGAGAAGACGGCGTGATCGGATAGATCGTAGCCACCTCCGTAAATGCGTACGAGACATATGCTGCAGCTTCATTACCATCCATAGTTTTGAATTTTTGCACCATAAATACTCCTGACTTTCTAACGGCGCGCCGGCCGTCCCCGCGGGCTCCACAACCCGCTCACTCCACCAAATTTGTGCCTATACCGAGTATAAAAGAAACCTGTTTGGGCGTCAAATGAACGCCTAACTGTGAGGAGGTTTACTGCACCCCTTCTTCTTGTGCCATGCGATTGGATTCTTCGATCAAGCGATTGTTGAGCTCCAATGCCGCATTATAGCCCATTTGTTTTAAACGATTGTTGCGCACGGCTGCCTCGATGATCATGGCCAAGTTGCGCCCAGGTTTCACCGGAACCATAATCGCCGGCAAACGAACCCCCAGGATTTCCGTATAATCATCAAAAATCCCTAAGCGATCGTATTCTTTATCATCTTGCCAATCCTCTAGCATCACCACCATCTCGATCTGTGTGTCTTCCTTGACCGAGCCGATGCCGTACAGACGACGAATATCTAAAATGCCCAATCCGCGAATCTCCATATAGTGACGAATATTCTCCGGCGCCTGCCCGATCAACGTATTTTCCACGCGCGTCAGCTCCACCACATCATCCGCCACCAAGCGATGCCCACGAATCAGCAAATCCAAGCCGGTTTCCGACTTTCCCACTGCACTCTTCCCCCGAATCAGCACGCCAGTACCAAAGACTTCCATTAATCCGGCATGCATCGTCGTCGTCGGAGCCAATAACAGCTCCAATTCCCGATTCATCATGGCAACGAGTTTAGTCGTCTGCAACGGTGTGCGCAGAATGGTCTTATTATAGTAGTCCGCTAAATCTAAAATGTCGTCGGTAATAGCCTGATCATAGGAATAGATCAGCGCCGGAATCGGATAGGAGAATATGCCGCGAAAGCGCTCATAGCGCAGCTCTGGCGCCAATTGCATGTAATAGATATACTCCACGCGCCCGATAATCTGCAGGCGCGCCCAAGGAAAGTTCTCCATAAATCCGGCCAGTTGCAGGCCGGGACGATTCACATCGGCCCTCTTAATGGTAATGGAATCATAATCCCTGGAACGTGCGACGATCTCAAGGCCCATTTTTTCCACCAATTCCGCCAATTTAACGGTTCTGTTTTCGCTCTCCATGGCTACTCCTTTTTTGATAACGATCGCTCAGAGGTAACGTTCGCAGGTTCTTTCGAGACTGCCTTTTGCGCTGCATCCGACACATTCTCTGCCGCGTGCTGTGCAAAATAGTGTGCGACCGCTTCCGCACTGGCCTTTGTCATGCCGTCCACCGCCTGCAGCTCTGCCACATCTGCTTTTTTAATTGCCGCCACAGAGCCAAACGCGCGCAATAAAGCCGTGCGTCGCTTCCGGCCAATGCCCGGAATAGCATCCAATGCCGACGTCATCATCTCCGTTGATCGCAAGCGGCGATGATATTCAATCGCAAAGCGGTGAACCTCTTCCTGTACGGCATACAGATATTCATAGAGTGGGGAACGTGGATCCATCTCCCATTCCTCTTCCCGATAAAAAAGGGCACGCGTGATATGATGATCGTCTTTAACCATGCCCACCACGGGAATATCCAGGTGGCGTTCGCGCAAAACCTCTTCTGCCACATGCACATGTCCTTTGCCGCCGTCCATGAGGACTACAGAAGGCAATACGCCAAATCCTGTTAACGTTTTACCCTCTTCTGCGTCATGCAATCCGTGATCGAAGCGACGCTCCAGCATTTCTCTTTGCGAGGCATAATCGTCCGGCCCTTCGACGGTGCGGATTTTGAATTTTCGATATTCTTTCGGCTGCTTGCGCTCACGCTGAAACACGACCATCGCTCCAACATTCTGCACACCCGAGACATTGGAAATATCGTAGGCTTCCACGCGATCCAGATCCCGCTGCACCACCGCTTCCAATGCGTGAATGCCCGCATCCTTGTTGCGCTCCTTGCGTGCTTCCCGTGCCATAGCTTTTGTGAGCTGTTCCTCCGCATTCGCCTGCGCTGTGCGCAGCAATTCTTTTTTATCGCCACGTCTGGGCACATGCAGATGCACCCGATGACCCTTGCGATCGCCTAAAAACGCAGCAATAGCATCGCCATCTTCCGGTTCCGTTTCCATATAAATTTCAGCGGGGATGTATGTCGCTTCCAAGTAGAATTGCTTCAGAAACGAAGAAAGAATCACCTCCGCGCTTTCCTGAAACTCTTCCTGAAGGCGGAACGTACGGCGATCCACGACCTTTCCGCCACGCACGAAGAATACCTGCAAAATCACCTGCGTCGTTCCCCTTGCCATGGCAATGACATCGCAATCTTCGCCGCGGGCCAAGGTCACTTTCTGCTTTTCCTGCAACGCATCCAAATTGTTTAAGGCGTCACGAAAGCGCGCCGCTCGCTCGTATTCGAGATTTTCAGCAGCGGCGTGCATTTCCCCCGTCCATTGCTCGCGTACGGCGCGATCATTGCCCTTCAAAATATCGCGCACACGATCCATTTGCTCGGTGTACTCTTTTTCATCCGCCAAGCCGACACAGGGCGCCGGGCACTGGCCCAGATCATAATTGAGGCATGGGCGACGCAGTCGTGCGCCGTGATCAAAGTCCAAGCGACACGAACGAATGCCAAATAGGCGCTGTAAGAGGCGGATCGTATCGTTTACGGCATAGGCATTCGGAAATGGGCCGAAGTATTCGCCTCCGTCTGACTTGGTCTGGCGTACTTTTAGCAGACGCGGATACCTTTCTTGCGGAATGCAGATGTATGGGTATTGCTTATCATCTCTTAGAATGATGTTGTAATGTGGGCGATGCGCTTTAATAAAATTGGATTCCAATACCAGAGCTTCGACTTCATTATCGACGACAATGTATTCGAAGTGATCCACATGCTCCACCATCGCCAGCACTTTTGGGCTTTTTCCGTGTGAGGAAGGCGTGAAATAGGAGCGAACGCGGCGACGCAGATTGATGGCTTTGCCCACGTAGATGATGACATTGTTTTTATCCCGCATCAGGTACACGCCGGGGGATTCCGGAACCTGCTTTAACGCTTCCGAAAAGTCTTTCATTGTCCCCCCTTTCTGTAAAAAAAAGCGGCGCGGACCGAAGTCACGCGCCGCCGGCATTCTCTTTATCGCTCCAACGCTTTGCACCGAGCGGCAAGATAGTTCAAGTCCTCCTCTTCCAGATGCGGAGACAAGACCTCGAAGCAATGCGCATTGTAGGCATTCAGCCATTCCAGTTCGGCATCGCTTAACATCTCTACCTGCACCGGACGGGTGTCAATGGGCACCCAGGTCAGCGGCTCTAATTTATACCATGTTCCGAAATCATTCGTTTCATCCTCCACGCACAGCGTGATGGATTCAATGCGAATACCGTGTTTCCCGGCAATGTACAGGCCCGGTTCCATAGAGGTTACCATGCCCGGAGCAAGTTCCACGGCGCCGGATCCCACCGGGCGATTGACAAAGCCCTGCGGTCCTTCATGCACGCCCAACACATGGCCAACGCCATGCCCCGTGCCATGGAAGAACGTCTTGCGCGCTTCATACAGCGGTTTCATGGCTAAGGAGGAAACATACATTCCCGGTGTTCCCTTCGGGAACACTGCCGTGATGCCAGCGATATGCGATTTCAACACTAAGGTATAGTCCACGCGTTCTTCTTCCGTCGTCGGACCCATGGCTACCGTACGGGTGATATCCGTCGTGCCTTCCAGGTAGTGGCCACCGCTATCTACCAGCAGCAATCCTTTTGGTTCAATCACGGCCGGCGTATCATTTTGCATCGGGTCATAGTGCACAATAGCAGCATTGGAACCGTAACCGATAATCGCCCCGAAGCTATCCATAATGAAATGTTCCTGTTCGGCGCGCAGCTCATGCAGCTTCTGCACCGCCAGGCGTTCCGTCACCGCGGCGGAATGAGCGCCGGTTTCCACCCAGTTAAAGAATTTAGTCAGCGCCACGCCATCCTTAATATAGGCTTGGTGCGTGTTTTCAATTTCCGTCTCGTTCTTGATCGCCTTCATCAGCGTCGACAGATTCGGACCCTGTTGAATCTTCACGTTGTCACGCAATTGGCGATGCAGCGCAATATTCGTATGGGTGGGATCCAGATAGACCACCTTTTGTCCCGCGATCTCCGCCAATTCATCGCCAATGCGGTCATAGTCGTACAGTTCAACGCCAGCCGCTTTCAGCTTTTCTTCTACTTCCGGCGTTAATTTTTCCGGGCGAATGAAAAGCTTGGCATTTGACTCCGAAATCAGGGCATAGCTCAACACCACCGGTGTATCTGTGACATCGTAACCGCGCAAGTTAAAGAGATAACCGATATCGTCTAAGCTGCTGATGAAGGTATAATCGCATTCGCGTTCGCGCATCATAAAGCGCAAAACCCGCAGCTTATCCTCAATGCTTGCCCCGGCATATTTCGTATCAAAGAAGAAAGCTTTTTCTGCCGGTAATGCCGGACGATCTTTCCAAATTTCCGATACATAGTCCACATCAATGACCAACACGCGATTGCCCATGCATTTGGACAGCTTGCGATAATTCGTCACCGACATGCACATGCCGTCAAAGCCGATTTTTCCAAAAGCAGAAACATTGGCCAGTAAAAACTCTTCCATCGTTTCATCAAAGCCCATGCGATAGAGTGTAATGCCACTGCCCTTCAACTGTGCTTCCGCTTGTAAAAAGTAACGACTGTCAGTCCACAAGCCTGCTTTGTTCTTTGTGACGACCAGCGTGCCCGCCGATCCTGTGAAGCCCGACATATACACACGCGCCTTATAGTGATCCGGCACATATTCCGACTGATGCGGATCCGACGTTGGAATAATATAGGCTTCCAAATCTCTCTTTGCCATGCGCTGACGCAGGGCTTCCAAGCGTTCCTGAATGTTCATACTTCTCCTTTCTGCCGATTTCGACATTGACACCATCGTGTCATCCTTACAATCCCTTACAGGATCGTGACTCAAACATTAAAGCGGAAATGCACGATATCGCCATCTTGCATCACGTACTCTTTGCCTTCCAAACGCAGCTTTCCGGCTTCCCGAATGGCTGCCATGGAGCCCGCTTCGATAAAATCATCGTACGAAAAAATTTCCGCACGGATGAATCCACGTTGAATATCCGTATGAATCTTACCCGCTGCTTCCCACGCTGTTGTCCCTTTAGCGATGGTCCAAGCACGCGATTCGTCTTCACCGGTGGTTAAGAACGACATCAATCCCAGTAAATCATAGGAGGCCACAATCAGTCGATCCAGTCCCGACTGTTCAAGCCCCAGCATCTCCAAAAACTCCGCGCGTTCTTCCGCTTCCAGCTGCGCAATCTCCGCTTCCGCCTTAGCTGAAATCACAACCACGCGCGCCTGTTCTGTTTTTGCAAAGGTGCGAACCTTGCTTACATTCTCGTTCGAAGCCCCATCGTCCGCACAATCCTCTTCTGCCACATTAGCCACATAGATGACCGGCTTTACCGACAACAGCTGATACGAACTCAGCAATTTTTTCTCTTCGTCATTCAGATCCAGCACGCGCGCAGAGCGACCCTCTTCCAGCACTTCCTTAATGCGCTGCAATAACGCCACTTCCGGACGCACTTCCTTATCCGCCTTGGCTTGCTTTTCCTTTTTAGCCAAGATGCGTTCAATCTGTTCCAAGTCCGATAAAATCAATTCAAGATTTATGGTTTCAATATCCCGCATGGGATCCACACTGCCGTCCACATGCGTCACATTTTCATCCTCAAAGCAGCGCAACACTTCCACAATAGCTTCGCAGGTGCGAATATCGCCCAAGAACTTATTGCCCAATCCCTCGCCCTTGCTTGCACCACGCACCAGCCCAGCAATGTCATAAAACTCAATCACGGCCGGAATCACTTTTTTCGAAGAAAAGCGCTCCGCCAGCACATGAAGCCTCTCATCCGGCACTTCCACCAAGCCGACATTTGGCTCGATGGTATTAAAAGGATAGTTTTCCGCCGGTACGCCGGCATGCGTAATCGCATTAAACAGTGTTGATTTCCCTACATTCGGTAATCCGACAATTCCCAGTTTCACGTTTGGATAAACCTCTCTATCTTTCCTTCCTCCTGCGATGCCGCCCGGCACGACACAGCGCTTTGTGCCGTCTAACCATCTTAACGATTCTCCCGCCGGCAGAAGAGGCGATACAATCTAATCGGTTTCAGTATAGCACAGCCCTTGTGATAGAACAGCATCTGCGAGGAAAGTGCGTATCCCGTCAGCAATAATCGCAAACCTTAATATTGCAGTGAATGTGATCCGTGCAGGGTCTCGAAGTATGTCGCCTGTTATGGGTCAATATCGCAAAGTCCGGAAAGCGTGCCTAGGCCGCATGAGTGATCGGACGGCTTAGGCGACCGGACGGCGTAAATGACCGTGCCTTTTGTAAAAAAATGGCAAAGGCACGGTCAGAAAGTCAGCCCGAACGACGTAAGTGACCGTGCCTTTTGTAAAAAAACGACAAAGGCACGGTCAGAAAGTCAGACCGGACGGCGTAAATGACCGTGCCTTTTGTAAAAAAACGACAAAGGCACGGTCAGAAAGTCAGCCCGAACGGCGTAAATGACCGTGCCTTTTGTAAAAAAACGACAAAGGCACGGTCGGAAAGTCAGCCCGAACGACGTAAGTGACCGTGCCTTTTGTAAAAAAACGACAAAGGCACGGTCGAAAAGTCAGCCCGAACGGCTGGAGTGACCGTGCCTTTTGCAAAAAAACGACAAAGGCACGGTCAGAAAGTCAGCCAGCACAGCTGGAGTGACCGTGCCTTTTGTAAAAAAACGACAAAGGCACGGTCAGAAAGTCAGTCCGAACGGCGTAAATGACCGTGCCTTTTGTAAAAAAACGACAAAGGCACGGTCGGTAAGTCAGCCCGAACGACGTAAGTGACCGTGCCTTTTGTAAAAAAACGACAAAGGCACGGTCGAAAAGTCAGCCCGGACGGCGTAAGTGACCGTGCCTTTTTCAAAAAAATGGCAAAGGCACGGTCGAAAAGTCAGTCCGAACGGCTGGAGTGACCGTGCCTTTTGTAAAAAAACGACAAAGGCACGGTCGAAAAGTCAGCCCGGACGGCGTAAGTGACCGTGCCTTTTGTAAAAAAATGGCAAAGGCACGGTCGAAACGTGTGCCCGAACGGCTGGAGTGACCGTGCCTTTTGTAAAAAAACGACAAAGGCACGGTCAGAAAATCAGTCCGGACGGCGTAAGTGACCGTGCCTTTTGCAAAAAAGCGACAAAGGCACGGTCGGAAAGCGTGACCGGACTGCTGAAGCGACCGTACCTTTTGTAAAAAAACGACAAAGGCACGGTCTAAACGTCGGCTCGAACGGCTTAAGCGACCGTGCCTTTTGTAAAAAAATGGCAAAGGCACGGTCGAAACGTGTGCCCGAACGACGTAAGTGACCGTGCCTTTTGTAAAAAAACGACAAAGGCACGGTCAGAAAGTCAGTCCGAACGGCGTAAGTGACCGTGCCTTTTGTAAAAAAATGGCAAAGGCACGGTCGGTAAGTCCGCCCGGACGGCGTAAGTGACCGTGCCTTTTGTGAAAAAACGACAAAGGCACGGTCGAAACGTGTGCCCGAACGGCGTAAGTGACCGTGCCTTTTGTAAAAAAACGACAAAGGCACGGTCGGTAAGCGTTCCTAGGCGACGCTTTCAAAGGGGCTGATCCAAACCACATGCCCGCGACAAATAACAAAAATTAAAACGCCGGAATTTCAACGTTTACGTGTGTTGAAAGTCCGGCGTTTTTACGTTTTGGGTTGGTGCCTTCCTTTTGATTCCTTTTCCGCAACTTATAAAAACAGTGGTAAGAAAATCAGGGAGACAGTGGTCATCAGCTTGATTAGGATGTTGATGGACGGACCTGAAGTATCCTTGAACGGATCGCCGACGGTATCGCCGGTGACGGCCGCTTTGTGCGCATCGGAGCCTTTTCCGCCATAGACGCCGGTTTCAATATATTTCTTAGCATTGTCCCAAGCACCGCCTGCGTTAGCCATCATGATGGCCAAGAGAACGCCGGTGATTAACCCGCCGACCAAAAGGCCACCCAACGCTTCAATGCCCAGAATGAGGCCGACCAAAAGCGGTGCCGCAACGGCTAAGAGGCCCGGAAGAATCATTTTGCGCAGAGAAGCCTGCGTCGAGATATCAATGCAGCGCCCATAATCCGGATCCGACGTACCTTCCATGATGCCCGGGTTCTTGCGGAACTGACCACGCACCTCTTCTACCATGGCATTGGCTGCATCGCCAACGGCATTCATAGTAAGAGCGGAGAACAGGAACGGCAGCATACCACCAATGAATGCGCCGGCAATAACCTGCGGCTGGGTGATATCCAAGCTCTTGAGTTGTGCCTGCTGCGTGTAAGAAGCAAACAAGGAGAGCGCGGTTAATGCGGCGGAACCGATGGCAAAGCCCTTGCCGATGGCAGCCGTGGTGTTACCGACCGAGTCCAGTTTATCCGTGATCGCACGTACATCTTCCGGCAACGCAGTCATTTCGGCAATGCCGCCTGCATTATCGGCAACCGGACCATACGCATCCACGGCGATGGTCATGGCGCAAGTAGCCAGCATGCCCAATGCCGCCAGAGCGATGGCATAAAGCCCTGCGTTCGGACCCATGCTGTTCATTGCCATGAAAGAGACGATGATGCCTACAGCAATGAAGAGAATGGGGATAGCGGTCGAATTCATACCGACGGAAAGGCCGGAAATGATGTTCGTTGCGGAACCTGTAGTGGATTCCTTTGCAATCTTTTTCACAAATGGGAACTCTTCCGAGGTGTAAATTTCAGTGATCTTCGAAATACCTAAGCCGACCACGATACCGGCAAAGACCGGAATGAAGGGGCGAACTTCGCCGAAGATGATAAAGCTGAACAAAAGGCTGGTCACAAGCAAAATGCCAGCGGAAATAAAGGTGCCCATGTTCAGGGATCGCTGCGGATTTTCGGAGCCGCGCACAGACTGAATGCCAACGATGGCAGCCAATAAGCCGCTGAAAACCAGAGCGAAGGCAAACTGCACGCCCCTGCCTTGGAACGCCAATGTGCCCAATGTCAATGCAGACAAAATGGCGCCGACGTAGGATTCAAACAAGTCTGCGCCCATACCGGCAACATCGCCGACGTTATCGCCGACGTTATCAGCAATAACGGCCGGGTTGCGCGGATCGTCTTCCGGAATACCGACTTCCACTTTGCCGACCAAATCGGCGCCGACGTCTGCGGCCTTAGTGTAGATACCGCCGCCAACACGGGCAAACAGCGCCACGAAAGAAGCGCCCAAGCTGAATCCCATGACAATGCCGGGATCCTTAAAAATCAGATAGAAAAAGCTGACACCGATGGCGCCCAAGCCGACAACCACAAGGCCCATGACCGAACCGCTGAAGAAAGCAACCTGCAGCGCTTCGTTGATGCCTTTCGTGGCCGCCGCATTCGTCGTACGAACGTTCGCAAGCGTTGCGGCATTCATACCGATGAAGCCGGCAAGCATAGAGAAAATCGCGCCTACGAGGAAGCAAACGGCAGTCGACCAAGAATGCAAGCCAAAGCCGATGGCCAGAAAGACTACAATCATCAGGACACCAATGACGATGTATTCGCGTCGTAAGAACGCAAACGCACCGTGACGGTTCAGTTCTGCGATGCGGATCATTTCCCGCGTACCGGCGGGCAATTTTTGAATGATCTGCAATTTCATCAACGCGAGCGCAATAGCTGCCACGCCGACGATGATCGCGATAATGGATAAAAAGTTCATGACTACCTCCCAAAAATAATGTCGACATGATACCGACCTTTTTCTCTATTATAGCAAACCCCTTTCACAATACTATTTTTTTAACGTTTTCCGCCTGTTATCTACCGGCCTTAAACGCTACCGTTGCATTGTTTATCTTCCTAACGGTTATGTTGAATCGAAAACGTCAATGGTTTCTTTCGTGAAGTTGGGTATACAAAACAAGACTGAAAAGCTCCTGCACTCTCTCGCGGAGCCGTCAGGCCGGTCCTCTTCCACATTTCTTGTGTGCGAATGATCACTTTGCCGTATCAAAAAAAGGAGATTATTATGATTAAAGAATTCAAAGAATTTATCGCACGGGGCAATGTTCTCGAGATGGCCGTCGGCATTATCATTGGTGCTGCATTTAAAGCCATCGTGGATTCGTTGGTAGCGGATATCATTACGCCGATCCTCAACGTCTTCCTAAACGGTGTCAATTTCAAAGAATGGGTGTTGAAAGTTGGTCCCATCACGTTTGGTGTTGGGAACTTCATCAACAATGTCTTATCTTTCCTCGTGATCGCTTTTGTTCTATTTTTGATCATTAAGGCCTTCAACAAAGCCCGTAAACCGAAGCCTGTCGCAGCCACCACAAAGATTTGCCCGCATTGCAAATCTGAAATTGCACTGGAAGCAACACGCTGCCCGTACTGCACATCGGAATTGGATCAATAAGCACCCAAAAAGTAATAACAATTCTATTCGATGACGAAGGCGACCCTGGACGGGTCGCCTTCGTTTTTCTTAACTGCCGGTTGCAACGCCGGCGCCTTTCTTTGCCAGGCGATCCGCTTCTTCGTTATAGGTTTCGCCAGTATGCGCCGCAATCTTCACAAAGTGAAGCGTAAGCATCTCTCGGACGGAGGCCGCTTTTTTGGCGTATTCCTGTGTCAGCGTCACATTGGTCTTCCATTCTCCAAGTGCCCAATGGCGAATTCCAGCATAATCGTGATAGATCGTAAGGGACTTCGCATGACGCTCCACGGCCAATTCCATGGCCTTCTCCGCGCCGCGGATTTCACCGGCAATGTTGCGGTGGCGAGAGGCATCGTCCTTGCCATGGCCGTAAAAGGTTTCCTTGCCATGGCTGGTAAAAAACACGACTCCATAGCCGAAAACCTTTGTCTTGGCATTAAAGGAGCCGTCCACGTAGGCGTGGCATTCGCCGGCGGGAATGTGTTCCGGCGAAAAGGGCGAAGCCTCCGGGGGATTTGCCGGAACGCCACGCTTCCCTTTTCTCGGCGATGCCTTCGTCGGCGCGACGGAAGCCGAGTCTTTGGCGTCCATGTATGCCTCGGCATCTTTTTTCGCATCGAATTTTTTATATAAGGCGCCCGAGTAGCCGTGCACCTGGGCGCGACACGCATCCCAGGTCTGATAAATGCCCGGCTTACGCCCTGCTTTCACTGCATAATATGCCATCATTGCATCCGTTCTGTTGTTTTATTTCGCTTTATTCTTCTCGTCCGGCAAATCCTTGCGTGTCCAATACGTCACCGATCCCGGCGCCACGGTAAAGAGGCCGAATCCTTCATCATCGATGGTGATATCCTCATTTTTACCACTGCGATCGCAATAGACTTGCCCCGCTTCTTGCTCACCGACGAACATACGCTCCTCGTCCATATCGCCCGTGGAAATCAGGACAGCTAAGGGATACGGATGTTCTTCATTACCACGACGGACCCAGCCGATCTTCGTGGGCGTCACCCAGTAATCGTCCTGGTCGCCGTAGGCGCACGTCTTTCGTACGTTCATCATGTGGAAGAGCTCGTCCTTAATGCCGGGATATTGTGCCGAAGGAATGCCGTAATAATCCCCGGCAAATACACAGGGGTAGCCGTCGCGACGCAGTAAAATCAACGCATACGCAATTTCCTTAAACCACGGCTCAACCCAGCTTTCCAACGCCTGTCCCGGCTGCGAATCATGATTGTCTACAAACGTAACCGCCTGCACCGGATTGGTCGAAACCAAGGTATCATCAAAAATCTGCCGCAGATCAAAGTTGGGATTCGTTGCCGCCTCTACCATATTAAAATGCAGTGGCACATCAAAGAGATGCACATTGTAATCCGTCTCGTTCAGATAGTGCTGCATGGCCGCATCGCTATCCTTCCAATATTCTCCCACGAAGAAGAAATCGGGATTGTAGTCCAGAATAAACGCCGACATCGTATCGATGAAATTCATATCAATGTGCTTCAAGGCATCGTAGCGAAAGCCGTCATAGCCGATGGAGTCAATCATAAAATACGCGACGTCCATCAATTCTTTCTGTACGTCCGGATGGCTGACATCGATGTCCGCGTTCATCAGATAGTCAAAGTTGCCTTTTTCGCTATCTGTATCGGACGACCAATATTTGCCATCGCCAAGAATGCGAAAAATTGCCGTCGTATCCGATTTCTGATCATAATCCACGCCCGTGAAATGGTAATAATGCCATTGAAATTTCGAATACTTCCCTTCGCGGCCGGGGAACGTAAACTTGGTCCACGCCTCAATATCATGCGCTTCTCCCACGTCCTTCGTGCGGTCATTTTGATCCACCATCACTGCCTTAAAGGTTTCCGTCTCATCCGCACCACCTTTATGGTTGAATACCATGTCCGCATAAACCGAAATATGGTGCTCGTGCAGTGCTTTAAGGCAGGCCTCCAGCTCTTCCCGAGTTCCGTACTTCGTGCGCACGGTCCCCTTCTGGTTGAATTCACCTAAATCCCAGTAATCATAGCTGCCGTAACCCACATCCTGATCACTCGTTCCTTTGTGCGCGGGCGGCATCCACACTGCGGTTACGCCCATCTTCTCCATCGTTTCGGCCATCTCTGCTAACTTGCGATAAAACGATCCGTCTGCCGGATATTCCCAGTCAAAAGACTGAACCATAACCCCATTCATCTGCATTGTTGCTCCTTTTGCTTTTTCACGGTAAGAACCAAATAGGGTTCCGCTCTGCTCCCTCCACCATGGAGCACACGGAGCCCGCCTCTATCTTATCATGAGGAGGCACGCCTTCCTATTTTTTACTTGGCGCCGCGGACGCTTCACAGCCTTATTCTTCTTTCATTGAGGCGGCAAGAGAGCGACGCTTCTGCACCTGATAGGCAAGCAGGCAAGCCACTGCCAATAGACCGATCCACAACAAAAACAGCAGCCCTATCTCTTTTACAATGGAATGGTTCAAATACGTTTCCATTAGCGCTTCCATCTTTTCCATTGATACAAAGGCACCTGCGGGGGTGTTTGCCTTACCCGCCGAATGCACTAAGTAGGCTTTCCATTGTTGTGAAAGCAGTATGGTAGGGAGTAAAGATACAAAAAATGCCAGAGTGGCGATGAAAAAATATTCCAAAAAGATAGCAAACAAAGTTTCTGTCTTCGTCTTCCCTAAGGTTTGCCATATCGCCGTTTCGCGTCTTCTTTGCCATATCTGCATCAACAATACCAATGGCAGGCCGATTAGCGTACAGAACATTCCCAAAAGCACCATAACATGAAAAATGATTCGCATTGAATCGATGGAACCGGCCAGCGTCTGGTATGTCTCATATTCGGAAATACACCGATACACTTTATCTTCATGCATGGCATTGAGGCGATTGAGGACGGGTTGAATCTCAGCAATTACCTCAAGCTGGTCATCAAATGCTCTCGTTTCAATCACAGGCAGTGTCATTGTCTCATGATCAAAAGCAGGTCGGGTATTCTCCAATTCTCTTCCATCTACGCCCATGTGAGATTGCTTCTGCCATGCATTTTGCTGATAGAATCCTCTTAACTTGTCTCTTAAACGCGTCCACCGACTCATGGGCAGGTAGCAATACTTTGAAATATCTGCGGCGTATTCGTTTTCGCCAACATAAAAGGGAAAACCGGTATTTCCGTTATGTAATCCGATAACCGTATAGTATTCCGTATATAAAAGTTTTCCAAAAGCATTGATGGAGATAGGAATACGATCTCCTACTTGAAGCGGACGATAGCCTTTTGCATCGATAATAAATGCATTCCACGGTGCAACAATAACAGCATCTTGCTCCTGATCCTCTTTCGGTTGAATGGCTCGTCCTTCGACTATGTCCAGACGATCCAAGATTTGATCGTTGACTTCCGCCGTTTTTACACCCAGTAATCTAGGAACAACACCCTTCTCAATTTCCATAACACTCGGAAAAAAAGCAAAACGTTCCGGATTTCTTTGAAAAGCAAAGGTGGTGGCTTCGCCCTTTAAACCTAAACGGATGCAATCCAAGTATCGCTGTGTCACATCTTGGGTCTGACGAACAATTGCCCACTCTCCTTCGTCAATGACTGGCGGATGGGTTGATCGGTTTATCACCCGTCCTTTTTCATTCCATTGCGACCTCTCCCCGGAACCGCAAAGAACGACGCCACGCATCGTGGCGTCATTCTCGATTTTTTCAAACGTACACAAATAGCCATCATGGAGCATCGGCTCGGAAAATACATTGCGTACCCGACGATCGTTTTGAAGCGTTTTAAGCAGATCACGCATAGCGTCTGTTTCCATAGCAATTTGATTCTCTGCGTCAAACCATTGAGGCATTTCCAGAAATGGCGTCGTAATCACAAAGCGTGGATTCAGATTCTCTTGTATGCTCGCGTGAAATTCCTCCCCGGCATTACGCATGACATAGGAGATCTGCAAAACAAAGGCAAAAACAGACAACAGAATGAAAAGAAATACCGTTGATCGATACTCGCGTTTCATGTGGAGATAGATTTGCTTCATCGAAATGCCTTCCTTCTGCTTTTTATACAATATCCACTGATGAAACGATTTTACAAGATCTAAACCATGTTTGAAACAGTCTCTCCATCCACTGAAGCCATTTTAGAGCAGTACGTTAATCAGCCGTACCGGACCACCATAGGAATAATTTATAATGCAACGAACACGACTACCCTCGGGGTAATAATGTTCTTGCACGATGGTATAGCCTTTTTCCTTCAAGTGCATTATATCGCCTTTCTGCGATTGTAATGTTTATTGATTGTTCTACATATTTTTTTATTATTCTCTTTTCTTAAAGTTTACCCTAATCTCCCCAACCGTTTCATCGTGCGACGCATAGCCCATGTTGTCAAAACATAAAGGAAGAAAACTATTCCTAAGAGCAATCCCGCTATCATCCAAGCAGAAAGATGCACAGTATAGGTTTCACGAATGATGGCTGTTATGCGCTCTTGTTGGATAGTGGTAAGGTCACTAAGAATTAAAGCGCCTTGTTGTTGTCGAAGAGCCTTTTCACATAAGGAGGCCCCAATTTTTTTAGAGAAAAAGAGTCCCATAATGAAACCAGGAAACCCGCTCAGCAAAACAAGCCAAACCTTTTCCAAAAGGAATAGGCGCCGCATCTGCGAAAAGGTACTGCCTAAGGCCAAACGTAATGGCATCTCTTTTGTTCGAGTCTTGAAAAACAGAAAATAAATCAATACGAACAGCACGATCACAAGTAACGTTGCAATAGCAAACAAGCTGAATATGGTAGCCTGTACGAGTTTTGTTGTTTCGACCAAGTGCTTGGCTTGATCAATGGTGCTTGTTGTTGTATATTCGCGAACTGTATTTCCCTGCGCATCATATTTTTCCAGATGATAGCCCAGTTGTCGCAAAGAAGCCATTTCTCTTTCCAATGTCTCCAAGGAATCGCAAATGAGAGTGGGAAATAAAATTTTAGCGCCATCCTCTGTCCCATCGTCACGCTCCAGATACTCTCTTTGTATGCCGGTGGATCGATAAATGAGATCATTCCTTTCTTTATGCAGACGATCCATCCATGATTTTATTAATGCATTTGAGACATAGATCCGCTGCTCTTTTTTAGCATCTTCTAGCGTAATAGCGCCCTTTTTCTCTAGCGTTTCATAGGTTCCTATCACTGTTAGCGTTAATGACACTCCTTTTAAGCGCTCCCCCTTATCCAACTGAAAGTTTTCCAACGGATGCGGGAAATAGAGTTCCAGTCCATCTCCTACCTGAATGGGCCGCATGCTTTTTCCATCCCATATTAAAAGTGCTTTTGGAGCAACCGCATTTTGATGCACCGTTTGCCACTCTTTATCGTTAAAGCCACGACCATGAAGCAGACGAATGGTTTCTTGCTCTTTTTTGGTTTGTCCGTAAAGCAAAACCTTCTTATCCATACCAAAGCCAAGTGAACCATTTCCATTTTTTGTCTGATTTTCTTCTTCATTTCCTTTAGGCGTAATTGCCAAAGGTTTTGTTCCATTTTTCCATTGCGGGGTCAATGTATAGTGAAACGAGACATTCTTTACCCCTTCGCGTGAGGTTGCTGCGTTAAAATAGTGCGTTAATTCCTCAATGTCAGCGTAAATTTCATTCGTGTATCGAATGCTTTTTAATGTCGTAATTTCACTGTCCAATCGTACGGAGTAATCAACACCTTGATATATTGTTTCTTTCATTTTCAAGCTCATGGAAGAAAATAATACTAACACAACAATAAGCACTATGAAGCCTGTCATTAATACGCCCAGGAGAATGGATTCCCATGGTTTGCGATGGAGGCGTATAAAGCTTTCTCTGATCGTTTTCATTGTGCCTCTCCCCTGTTGATGGTGGCTTAAAACAGAAATAACATAATCAACCTAATCCTACATAGCTATCCGACTTATTTTCATAATAAAATGAGAAAACGTTATAGTCAACGGAAGCAGGTGCGCTGCCAGAAGGAATAGAACACTCTCCCCCGTAATCGTTACCCGGTGCTTGGCAAAAAATTTCGTCTCCGTTCTTGACGGAAAAAAAAGAGTAGAGTAAGATAGCACAGATATACGCCGTGACAAGCGGCGTCGAAAAAGAACATGGGTATTGCGAAAGGAGTGACCATGCGCAAGCTGAAGCTGGTGAATGGAACGGTGTTTTATCATGGCCGTTTCCAAAATCTGGATTTGACGATTGACAAAGGGCGTATTGTTCGTTTGGATCCGTCTTCCCTCTCCGGTTCTTCTGTTTCTCCCATTTCTCCCGTTTCTAATGAAAATAATGAAATAGTGATGGATTGTTCCCATCTTCACATTTTTCCCGGTTTCGTCGACTTGCATGTGCATTTTCGCGAACCGGGTTTTTCGTATAAAGAAACGATTGAAACGGGAAGCCGGGCGGCAGCACACGGCGGCTATACGGTGTGCTGTACGATGCCGAACTTGAAGCCGGTGCCGGATACGTTGGAAAATCTGGAAGTGCAACGTGCGATCATTCGTGATAAGGCGGTGGTGCATGTATTGCCCTATGGAGCCATTACCTGCGGCGAAAAGGGCGCAAAACTGGCCAACTTTGAGGAGCTGGCACCGTATGTTGTGGCATTTACGGACGACGGCGTAGGTGTGGCGGACGAAGGACGGATGCGCGAAGCCATGGTGAAAGCAAAAGCACTGGGCAAAGCCATTGTCGCACATGCGGAGGAGATTGCCTTGGTCAACGGTGGCGTCATCCACGACGGCACCTATGCAGTGCGGCATCACCATAAGGGAAACCCGTCTGCAAGCGAGTGGAAACAAGTGGAACGAGATATCGCACTGGCGGAGGAAACCGGAGCCCGGTATCACATTTGCCATATTTCTACGAAGGAATCCGTCGCATTGCTCCGGGAAGCACAGCAAAAGGGGCTGCCGGTGACGGGCGAAACGGGACCGCATTATCTCACCATGACGGATGAGGATTTGCGGGAAGACGGGCGCTTTCGCATGAACCCGCCGATTCGTTCGGGGGCGGATCGCGAAGCGCTGCGTGAAGCGTTGATTGACGGGACACTTCTTGCGGTGGCCACAGACCATGCACCTCATTCGGCGGAGGAAAAAGCAAGAGGTTTGGACAAGAGCTTGAACGGCATCGTGGGATTGGAAACGGCATTTCCGGTGCTCTATACACAGCTGGTGTTGACCGGCATCCTTTCACTGGAACAACTGGTGGAAGCCATGAGCACACGGCCGATGGCGTCCTTCCGACTGCCGGAAGTAAAGGAAGCCAAGGCATCCCTTGGCATCCCGTATGGCATTGATGTGAATGAGCCGGCAGATCTCGGGATTTGGGATCTGAATGCGGCATACACCATTGATCCGGAAACCTTCCTCTCCATGGGCCATGCGACGCCCTTTGCGGGATGGACGGTACGCGGTGTGTGCCTCAATACCCTGGTCGGTGGCGAAAGTGCCTATGAGGATCCGGCCTGGAAGGAGCGTTACTGTGACTGAAATGCGCATCGTGAGCAACCGAAAAGTTGCCGACCATACGTATGAAATGATTCTTGCCGGTGACACGACGTCGCTAAAGACGCCGGGACAATTCATTGCCATTAAAGTGCCCGACTACTATTTGCGACGTCCCATGTCCGTCAGCGACTGGGATGACACATCGCTGCGCATTTTCTATAAAACCGTCGGCCATGGTACCACAGCGATGACAAAAATACAGGACGGTGCGTTGGATGTGTTATTGGGACGCGGCAACGGCTTCTGTCTGCAGGATGCGGGAAATCGCACGCCGATGCTTATCGGTGGGGGCGTGGGTGTACCGCCGCTCTTCGCGCTGGCCAAAGCCTTCGTAAAAGAGGGAAAACGCCCGGTCGTTTTGCTGGGATTCAATACGGCCAATGAGATCTTTTTGGCGGGAGAATTTGAAGCGCTGGGTTGTGATGTGCGCATTGCTACCATGGACGGCAGCACGGGAACCAAGGGCACGGTCTTGGAATGTTTGCAAGATGTGCTCGCCGAGCGACCGGCAAAAGGCTTCTATGTTTATACGTGCGGACCACGACCGATGTTTCAGGCACTTTATCGCGCCATGGAACAGGAACACATGGATGGTGCGTTCAGTTTAGAGGAGCGCATGGGTTGTGCCGTGGGCATTTGCATGGGTTGTACGGTGGAAACCGTGGACGGGCCGAAGCGTGTCTGTAAGGAAGGGCCGGTATTTCGAAAGGAGGCGCTGCCATGGGGATGAAATCGCGTCTTGAAGAGCAGGTGACGCCACGCCTGGCGGTTTCGCTTGGCAGCCTCAAACTGACAAATCCTCTCATTCCCGCCAGCGGGTGCTACGGCTTCGGTTATGAACGCGCTGAAGACATTGCCCCGGACTTTTTCGGCTCCATCGCACTAAAGGGAACCACGCGCGAGCCGCGCTTTGGTAATCCCCTGCCGCGCATTGCAGAAAGCGCAAGCGGAATGCTGAATGCCGTCGGATTGCAAAATCCCGGACTGGATAAGGTCATCGCCGAGGAGTTGCCGAAACTCGCAACCGTATCCAAAAAAGGCATGATCGCCAATGTGGCCGGTTTTCATATCGATGAATATGTGGAAGTGGCGCAGAAAATGGCGGAGCAAAAGCAGATTGCTCTGATTGAGCTCAACATCAGCTGTCCGAACGTGCATTGCGGCGGGATGGAATTCGGCGTAGATCCGGAGCAGGCGGCCGCTGTGACCGAAGCGGTGAAAAAGGCCATCACCAAGCCCCTCTTCGTCAAGCTGACGCCAAATGTCACAGACATCACCAGCTTGGCAAAAGCTGTCGTTTCGGCGGGAGCGGATGGTCTCACGCTCATCAATACAGTAAAAGCCATGCGCATCGATCTGAAAAAGCGCGCCCCACTTCTGGCCAATGGCACCGGAGGTCTGTCCGGGCCAGCTATCTTCCCCATCGCCATTCGGATGATCTATGACGTGTACGAAGCGGTGGACGTGCCCATTCTGGGCTGCGGCGGCGTAAGCTCCGCGGAGGATGTTGTAGAGATGATGATGGCAGGCGCCAGCGCAGTCGAAATCGGCGCGGCAGGACTGGCCGATCCTTTTATGTGGGCATCGCTTCTGACCGATATCGAAACGGTGCTGGATCGACTGGGCGTGGAACAGTTGGAAGACATTGTGGGGGCTGCGCATGCAAAACCAGTCGCACAGGTGAAACAAAACGCTCACGGAAAGGAGACGGAATGAAACCGGTCATTATTGCCTTGGATTTTCCGAATCGCCAGGAAACCATGGATTTCTTGCAGCCGTTTCGGGACGAAAAGCCCTTCGTCAAAATAGGGATGGAACTCTTTTATGGCGAAGGCCCGGATTTAGTACGGGAAATTAAGGATATGGGCTATCCCATTTTTCTGGATTTAAAATTGCACGATATTCCGCACACGGTGGAGCGGGCGATGCGCCGCTTACATACGCTAAACGTGGATATGACAAATCTTCACGCGGCAGGCGGCAGTGCCATGATGCGCGCTGCGCGGGAAGGCTATCCTGACGGGGTGCTGCTTGCCGTGACACAGCTGACCTCCACCTCGCCGGAAATGCTCAAAGATGAGTTAGGCATTGCAAAGCCTATGAATGACATCATCGTGCAGTATGCGGCGCTGGCGAAAGAATCCGGCTTAAACGGTGTTGTTTGCTCACCGCTAGAATCGCCAATGGTCCATGAGCGCTTGGGCAAGGCGTTTCTGACCGTAACCCCGGGCATTCGCTTTGCCGACAATGCCAAGGATGATCAGAAACGCGTTACGACGCCGGCGCAGGCAAAAGAACTTGGCAGTAGCTACATTGTGGTGGGACGTTCCATCACAAAGGCAGAAGATCCCGTCGCCAGTTATCGCTGCGCCTTGGCGGATTTTGGCGATGCCGAAGCCGAAAACCGATAGGAGGTTCCTATGGAAAACACAACAAAAACTGCCATCGCTAAGGATTTGCTGGAGATTCAAGCCGTATTTCTGCGGCCGGAAGAGCCCTTCACCTGGGCCAGCGGTATCCACAGCCCCATCTACACCGACAATCGCTTAATTTTGTCGGCGCCGACGGTGCGACGGCAAGTGGAACAAGCCATCGCCGATACCATTCGCGAACACTACCCGGCAGCAGAAATGCTCATGGGTACGGCGACAGCAGGCATCGCTCATGCCGCACTGGCGGCATCGCTACTGGATTTACCCATGGGCTATGTGCGCGGCGGTAATAAAGATCACGGCCGCCAGAATCGTATCGAAGGACGCCTCGAGTCGGGGCAAAAAGTCGTGGTGGTTGAGGATCTCATTTCGACCGGCGGCAGCGTGCTGGAAGTGGTTGACGTCTTGCGCGAAGCTGGCGCCGAGGTGCTTGGGATTGTTTCCATCTTTACCTATGGCATGCAAAAAAGTATCGATCGCCTACAGCAGGCTAAGGTCCCCTTGCACAGCCTGACCGATTTTGACACCATCTTAGACGTTGCGGCAGCACAAGGCATGTTAACCGCTGCCCAAATTCCGCAGTTGAAGAAGTTCCGCGATAATCCTTCGGATGAATCCTGGATGCAATCGTCGGAACAGCAAAATATAACCCAAGAATAAGGAGGAAGCCGATGCCGATGAAGGATTTAATTGACATCAAAGATCTGTCCACCCAAGAGATTGACGAGCTCATTGAGGTGGCCGAACAAATTATCGCCGATCCTGCCCGTTTCCAGGAAGTATGCGCCCACCGCGTGCTGGGTTCCCTTTTCTATGAACCTTCCACACGCACCCGTCTGAGCTTCGAATCCGCCATGCTTGCCCTGGGTGGCGATGTCATCGGCTTCTCCGAAGCCAGCTCCAGTTCCGTGGCCAAGGGCGAAAGCGTTGCCGATACCGCCCGCACCGTTGAATGCTTTGCGGACATCATCGCCATGCGCCATCCCAAGGAAGGTGCTCCGTTTGTGGCCTCGCGTTCCGTGGATATTCCGGTCATCAACGCCGGCGACGGCGGTCATAACCACCCGACCCAAACCTTAACGGATCTTCTGACCATCCATCGCGAAATGGGCCGTCTGGACAACATGGTCATCGGTTGCTGTGGCGACCTCAAATTCGGCCGCACCGTCCACTCCCTGATCACGGCTATGAGTCGTTACAAAAACATCAGCTTTGTCCTGATTTCGCCGGAAGAGCTGGTGATCCCCGAACACGTGCGCACGGAAATTTTGGAAAAGCAAAACATTCCATTCAAGGAGGTGCGCAGTCTCAGCGAAGCCATGCCGGAACTGGATATTCTCTATATGACCCGTGTCCAGCGCGAGCGCTTCTTCAATGAGGCCGATTACATCCGCTTGAAAGATACGTACATCTTGACGCCGGAACGTCTCAAAATCGCAAAGTCCAGCATGCGCGTCTTGCATCCGCTGCCGCGTGTCAATGAGATTTCTGTCAAGGTCGATAGCGACCCGCGTGCCGCCTACTTCCGTCAAGTGAAGAACGGCCGCTTTATCCGAATGGCACTGATTATGAAATTATTGGGGGTAACAGCATGATTTTAGGCGATTTACAAGAAGGCATTGTCATTGACCATATTCCTGTCGGCAAAGGGATGGTGCTCTATCACTATCTGGGTCTGGATAAACTGAACTCTCAGATTGCTCTGATCGAAAACGCCGTCAGTTCCAAACGCGGCCAGAAAGATATCCTGAAAGTGGCGGAACACATCGATCTCGACTTCGCCCTGCTAGGCTATTTCGATCCCCATATCACCGTCAATATCGTGCATAATGGCGAGATTGTCGAAAAGAAACATCCGCAGCTGCCGGAAACCATCACGAATATTCTGCATTGCCACAATCCGCGCTGCATCACCTCCATTGAACAGGAGCTGGATCATGTCTTCCGTCTGACTGATCCGGAAACGAAGACCTATCGATGCATCTATTGCGAAACCATCGGTAAAGAAGACGACGTGGAAATGTAGTTATATGTAAAGACGCAGCGTTTTGAATGCAATTGTCTAAATGAAAAATGTGGGAATTTCAGCGCCTGCTGAAATTCCCACGTTTTGTTTTTTTTACGTTTTGTCATTCCCACCTTTAAGGCTCATAAAATGCCCTTTTATGTCTCTTTTTATTCCGCCAACAGCTTTTGGATGGCGTCTTCCATCTTTTCCGGCGAGGTTTGCGGCGCAAAACGGGCTACCACATCGCCATGGCGATTCACCAAAAATTTCGTAAAATTCCACTTAATGGCATCGCCGAGAACGCCGCCTTGCTGCTGTTTCAAGAACGCGTAGAGCGGCGCTTCGTTTTCGCCATTGACATCAATCTTAGAAAATTGCGGAAAGGCTGTTTGATAGGTGAGCTGGCAAAAGTTTGTGATTTCGGCATCTGAGCCCGGGGCCTGATGACCGAATTGATTGCAGGGAAAATCCAAAATTTCAAGTCCCTGGTCATGGTACTTGGCATAGAGAGCTTGCAGGCCCTCGTATTGCGGGGTGAAGCCGCAACCGGTTGCCGTATTAACAATCAAAAGCACCTTCCCTTCATAGGTGTGAAAATCCACGAAGTCGCCTTCAGCATTTTTCATCGTAAAATCGTAAATCGACATGTTGTACTCCTTCGTTTTTGATTTTTATAAAGTGAAACGATACGCCTTATCGCTCTTTGGAGGCTAAGCGCCACTTTATCCTCTCGAAAAGTGAATCACGCCTTCTGCCGTCCAGATCTTTGGCCCATTATAATGATAGGCCAGCTTCTGCCCATCGATATGGCGGTTCAACCACTCGGCCTGCTCTTCAGAGTCAACCTGATACCAATCGCGCTCTTCCTCTTCCATCTCTTCCTGATAGATCACCGATGTCTGAATTAAAAACAGCGATCCGTCTATGGCGCGCCCTAATTTGCGATAGCCGTCTTCCCACTGAAACAGCGGCAATTCCGTACCATCCTCCAGCTTTTGATGCGAGCCGTATTCGCGCACAATTTCCAAATGGCGAACGCCCTCTTCATTACCGGCTTCCAATTGTTCAAACAGAACGCTCGGCATTCCATGAAATGTTAAATAATCTTCCATATCGTCCTACCTTCTTTTTTACTCATGCAAGGTAGATACCCATGTCTTGCGGAACCTCCCAATTTTTTAGCGATGCACGCCTGCCGTCTATTGCTGCACCGGCCGTTTCAAAACCGGATCCAGCACAAAAGACTGATCCGATCGCTCCGCAATACGCGGATCATGCGTGACCACAATGACGCACATCCCGAGCGTATGCGCCAACAATTCAAAATACGCCACAATCCCCTCAGAAGTCTTTTGATCCAAATTGCCCGTCGGTTCATCGCAAAGTAATATCGATGGATTCTTGGCAATGGCGCGCACAATGGCAACGCGCTGCTGCTCCCCGCCGGAAAGCTTCGTCACCACACGGGAAGACTTTGCCTGGTCCAACCCGAATAGCAGCAGTAAGCGCGTCAGAGGATCCGCCGTATCTTCCTTTTGTTCCTGCGGTGTCAACGGACTTTTCTCCAAACGATCCGCCACCTCTTTCGCCGCCGAAAGATCCGCCTTTCCCAACCGAAGCGCCACCTCGACATTTTCATGTGCCGTCATATATGAAATTAAATTATACGATTGAAACACAAAGCCCAACTGCAAGCGACGAAATGCCAACGGATCCGTCACTTCTTTATCTCGAAAGAAAAGTTTTCCTTCCTGTAAAGGCTCCAGCGTCCCCATCAGAGAAAGCAGCGTTGATTTTCCACTCCCCGATTCCCCCATAATCGTATAAAACTTTCCTTTTTCCAAAGAAAGATTTACATCATCCAAAACCACTCGTTCGACATCGCCATCTTTATAGCGATGGGTAACATGCTTCACTTCAAAAAGCATTGGAGTTCCTCCTTTTTTCGTCTCAAACCCCGGCACAGTCTCTCCCGGCTTCCTTCATATTAAGCCTTTCTTCTTTTCTTTTGTGATGCGATGCAGGGCGTAAGCGGTAAGGGCCCATAATAAGAATAGTAGCAATACAAACACGAAAACACCGACCTGCCACGAAAAATCGATATGATAGTTCTCCTGTACCGATGCACGCCACTGCATCTGTTGTTCATGGGTTCGTTCCGCCAGAAGTATGGCCACATTTTCTTGCGAAAGCACACGCTGCGCCAAGATTCTGGCCATCGTACGGCTTACCAAGGTTCCCGTCGCCCAAGCGATGGGGCAGCTGAGGCACAAAATCCATGCCTTTTCTAAAAAGAAAAGACGTCGCATAGGGGCTAAGGCGCTTCCCAGTGCAAAGCGCAATTGCATTTCCGGCGCACGACTTTGCAGAAAATAGAAAAACAGCACCATAAACACGACAAGCAGGAGAACGGACAACGCTACCATAAAAAGAAATACAAATTGCTGTGAAGTTCGAATGGCTTTCTCCAGTTTGAGCGCCTGATCAAACGTCGACGTTGCTTTATATTCCGCTACCAGTTCACCCTTCTCATCATATTTGTCCAAGCGATACGCCAATTGTTGCACTTCGGATCGCATGCTTTTTAATGTCTTACTATCGGCACACTGCAAGGTTGGTTTTAAAATTTTTGCACCATAAATGACGCCATCGTCGTTGCGAAGCAAAGCGGCATCCTTTGGGGATGAAGCAATGCGTTTATTCCTTTCGCGATATAAGTGATCCATTTGATCGCGTACAAAGGCATTGGGCAAAAAAATGGTCTTGTTCGAATCGGTGGGAAGATCTCCTTCTTTTTTAAGAGGCAAAAAGGTTCCCACGACTTTGATGGCGAGGCGATGAGGCGTTGCTTTTGTTGCCTCCGCTTCTCGGAAATAAGCAGCCACCGGATCCGGAAAGGTAACAACAATCGTTTCACCCGCCTTCACAGGATGGCTTCCCTTTTCACTCGGTACTTTAAAATCCGTCGGTACAAGGGCCACTGCCGAGCCATTGCTAAAATCGGTATTCGTCAGTTTTTTTCCCTGTGAAAGTTCGATCTCTTTTTGATCCGACGAAGCAAAGCCCACTAAAGAAACCTTATCGTCTGCAGTATCCGTCTTTACGGATGACTCTAGAGTAGCCCGCAAAGCATAGTGCATACTTGTGCCGGAAATGCCGGGAATGGATTCGAACTTTTTCCAAGCCTGCTCAATATCTTGAATATCCTGATATATTTTTTTAGAATAGTCATAACCGATCGGTTTTGTCACATTTCCTTCCAAACTTATGGAGCGCTCTATTCCGGCATACAAACTCTCCCCGGAACGAAAGAAAAGTTGCACAAATGCTATCGTTATAAAAAGCAAGGTGCACAAGGCGAACATCAAGGCGCTGAAAATCGCAGATTCTCCCCACTTACGATGAAAACGCAATAGGCTTTCTTTCCACAGTGTCATCGTGGCATCCCTTCTCTTTCCCTCCGCCTTTGCTCCTCTGCCGGCACAAAATGAAACTATCGCTAGTATCCGGTTCTTTATTATTCATTATTCTTTCCCATAATTTCCATATCGCGCAGTCTATCGGTAAGTTTCTTTTTACGCAACACGATATAGGCTAGGCCAAAGCCGGCAATGACAAGACCGATGCAGACCAGCAGCAAAAGAAAATTGCCGTCGGATAAAGACAACGTCCGATACGTAGCAACGCCCTTTTCAATGGCTGTGCTATTGGATAAGACCTCGGTTTCGGTCGTTATCGTACGGACAGAGTTTGTCAAATAGCGGCGCCATGCCACGGAGACAAACGCATTGGCTATGTCTGCCGCAAGAAACGAAAGGCTGATGAGAAGTATATATTCGCCCAAGGAATGAAAGAGACTTCGTTCACGCGTTTCTCCCAGAACCTGCAGGATTGCCATCTCCTTACTTCTTCTTGTCAATTGGAAAAGAATCAAAAGAGGAATGGTTAGGATGGCAACCGCCACGGATAACCATTTCATAAATTGAAACACCCCTTGCATGGAATCAATAATGCCGGCTAACGACTGATAGGCTTTAAAGGAAGAGTGGCATGCATATAACGGCACTTCATGGCGCTTGTTTAATGCATCCATCTTCGCCTGTACATTTTTCATCATTGGTCCCAAGTCCTTGAAATCATGCAACGTAACAATAGGAAAAGTAAGAATCTCATGATCACTCTGCGGATCTAAATTCTCCAGCGTCTCGCCTTGAATGCCGATGTGGGACAACTTCTTCCATGATTTTTTTTGCATCGTTTCTTGTAGCGATGTCCGAATACTTTCCCATCGACTCCGTGGAATATAATAATAATCACTGATAAAACCGAATACAGAAAATTGATTGATTTCAATCGGCCAGCTTCGCGTGCCGTTGTGGAAGCCGACGACTGTAAACAATTCTGACTGAACAGTTTTACCAAAATCATTGATCGTAATCGGAATTTTATCCCCAATGCGCAACGGCCGATAGCCATTCTTATCGATATAAAACGTATTGAATGGAGCTACCACATGATAAGCACCTGTCGCCTCATCCTTTTCATTCAACATTCTTCCCTCAATAATTTTGGTTTGGCCGCATAACAAATCGCTGGTTTTTTCTTGCGTGACACCCACCAAAGCGGGATGTATCCCCTTCATGGCATTGCCATAGAGCAGACTTGGCGTTTCGGCAAAGAGAGAGGGATTCATTTCATATTCCAGTTTTGCCGAACGATACTGAAGAGACAAGCGAATACAGTCTAAATAATGTAGCACCAGATTATCCGTTTTACGGGCTTCTTTCCAATCGCCCGGGCCAACCACGGATTTCGGCGTGTCAAAATGTTTGGTATAGAATCCTTTGTCATCCGCTTCAGAGGCATCATGGGAATCAAGCACTCCAAACATGGTCTCATCGCTATCCACTCCATCAAAGGTCGTCAGATATCCGTTTCGAAGAACCGGCTCAACAATCACCTCTTTGACTCTTGGATCTTTCCGCCATTCGCTCAGCCAGCGATGCATTTGTTGCACTTCTTCGGTAAGCTGTTCTTCCGTTTGATAGCGTGATCCGCCCATAAAGGGAGTCGTAATGATAAAGCGTGCCTCCAGCACATTCTGCATTTCTTTATGAAAGAAATCACCGGCTCGATGCATTGAAAAAGACAGAATAAGAAAGAACGTAATCGCAAAAAACACCGCAAAAAGGAGCACTCCCTGCTTTGCATTGCGTTTCAGATGAAGCCAAGTACGTTTCATGGAATGCTCCTTCCTGCTTTATAGGTATCTTAGTATCTTATTTAAATTCATTTTCAACGATATCAAACAAACACAGAAATGCTATTTACAAAATAGCCGTCACGGTAGCAGATAATACAATAGACTTTGCCTTCGCTTGGTTCATAAGATTGACTATAAAGGCTATATTTACCCGTGCATCTAGCGTGGAGATCAATATCGATCACCTTGCCCGAATTACTCAAATGGTAATACCCTGATATTATTACTTCCCCCCTTAGGCGAATGATATATAACTTTATCTACGCGTCGTACCGGACTTCTTCTCATAAAAGAATTCACTTTAATTGAAGGCCTTGATGCCACGGCTTGAACCGTCCCTTGATTCATCATTAGACACAGTATTAAGGCTACAGCCATAAAGAAAACGTTTTTCCTTTTCTTGCCTAGCCATCTTCATCCCAATAGTATTGCGACGTCTAAGTGTTGTCAAATTGCTCTTCTTTAGGCATTGTTTCGTGGCCTGCGCATTATTCACGCTGATTTCAACTGCACTCCATGCATTGATAGTAAGGGGTTCATAAGAACGCGTTTAGCCCTTTGATGCCTCCCGGTGTAAAGGGGCATTAAAAGCTTTCCATCGCTTTCTTAAAGATTTTGCATACTCATATGTCTATTATATTTAATATTGATCCATACCAAAATTTATTATAAATCCGTACAAAAAAAGAAGCCTTTCGGCTTCTTTCATAAGTCCGCACACCCGGCTTTGTGACACGCAATGCACCCGGCACCTTAGCCTTCGGCTCAGCCATGGCACCCTCGCAACACATGAAGTACAACACTTAATGCTGCTTCCTTCCGGACCTGACATGGTTCATGAGCCTCCATTGTGCAAGACCATGACGTCAACACCGCCGACGAAGACCAGCGATTCACCTTGTATCCCGAGGCCGGGAATTCTACCCTGCTAAAGCGGATTGCAGGTTCAGGGCACCGCTAACTCCCCATATAGTGCAACGGAGAGCGAGGGATTCGAACCCTCGATACGGGAATCCGTATACATGATTTCCAATCATGCTCCTTCGGCCACTCGGACAGCTCTCCACAGAACAATCAAAAGTGCACTACCCTAGAATTATAACAAATTTCCCTCATCTGTCAAATGCGAGACGGAAAGGTGACGCCGCTCATGACGCCGTACGAGTCCTTGGCCGCCGTCCGTCCTACTTCCTCCCCCACTGAAGGCGCAGATTACGGGTCATTTTGCCATTTTGCGGTTTTGACCCGTAATTATGGCCGTGGATTTACGGCGGCTTTCCGCGCTTTTGCGTTTTGGTCCTCTGTCAAGAAAAAGCAGTAGTTAAACTCGTAAATTTCTAAGCAACCTTTCTTTTGCTAGATCAGAGGATTCCTCAACGAGAGATGAGCACAATGAGAGCATCTTGCAGCAGATGGGCATAGAATATCATCGACAGCGATTTACCGCTACCCTGCGTATGCCAGAACACACCGTCTTTTCCATCCGTAACTGTGGCTCTCTGTGTGGAAGCAATGGCTTTCTTGACCGCAAAATACTGATGATATCCGGCAAGTATCTTGAACTGCTTTGCACCTTCATTTGAGAAGCAGATGAAATTCTTCAGGATGTCGAGTAACCGTTCTTTTTACCAGGTGTCTTGGAGCCGACACCTAAAGGAGGAACCACCATGTCAGGATTCTATTCTGAAGCGGATTATGAAAATTCAATAATTGAGCTTTTTCAAAGTAAATCATAATTTAGAGCAGCAAGTACAAGCGCTTTTTGAAGAATTGTTTATTGATGATGCCAAGGATGAGTGGCCAACAGTGACAATTTGCGATCTCGGTACTGTGGTTGGCGGCGGTACACCATCAAAAGCCCGGCCTGAGTATTACACCGATAAGGGTATTGCGTGGATAACACCCAAAGATCTCTCCGTCAACAAGTCAAAGTTCATTTTGCATGGCGAAAACGATATTTCTGAGTTGGGGCTTCGCAACAGTAGCGCAAGCGTTATGCCTGAAGGAGCTGGATGTGTCCGAAGTCCAGCTCTAAGCCACTAAATTATGATTTATCTGTTCATTGAGTTCAATTTTGTCATCAAATGAAGAGAGGAGGGTTAAGCCCCATAGGTACATTTTTTGACCTATGGGGCTTAATGCCGGAACGGAATAAACAGCGAGGCAGCAAGTCACTTCCGCCATAGCTGCCCTGCTGCTTTAAATTTTGAGCATTACCAATTTTCACTTGTTGCAAGCTCCGTTCGCGAAAGGAAACAGATATGAATCGATCAGCTGTTTAACTGCTGATAGCAATCCCCCCTGAGCCGAGAAGTCGGCTCAGGGGGGGTAACTCAACATCGGATATGCAGCAATAAAATCTCTGGTGCTCACAGCTTCATCATCCGGTAGCCAATGCCGATATGGGTCTGGATATATTGCGGCGAGTCGGGGTCTTTCTCAATTTTCTTTCGCAGCGTCGCCATAAAGACCCGCAGGGATGCCACGTCGTTTTTCCATGCGCTGCCCCATATTTCTTTGGTGATATAGGTGTGGGTCAGAACCTTACCGACATTCTTCGCCAGCAGACACAAAAGCTTGTATTCAATGGGCGTCAGGTGCAGTTCTTCGCCGTAGAGATACGCGCAGCCTGCGGCATAGTCGATTTTCAGGGCGCCGTTTTCAAAGGTGGTCTCCTGGGCGGGAATCACGCCCTGCATGGCGATAAGGCGACGCTGGGTCACGCGGATGCGGGCTAACAGCTCCTCAACGGAGAATGGCTTCGTGAGATAGTCATCCGCACCGGCGTCCAGCGCATCGATTTTGTCGGTATCCTCGCTGCGGGCGCTGATAACAATGATCGGCATACTCGACCAGCTTCGAATTTTCCGGATAATCTCCACGCCGTCCATATCCGGCAAGCCCAGATCCAACAGGACAATGTCCGGGTTATGCGAAACCGCCTCCAAAATAGCCGACTCGCCGCTGGCAGCAGTGAGATAGCGATAGCTCTGTGTTTCCAGGGTGGTTGTAATGAGGTTTCGCACTGCAGTGTCATCCTCCACCACCAAAATAAGCTGTTTATTCATGCAACGTGACCTCCTCAACCGGCAGAGTGAATTGAAACCGTGTTCCGACGGGAGTATTGTCCATAACGGATATGCTACCGCCGTGGGCGGAAATGATGGACTTGCACAGCGCCAAGCCAAGTCCCATACTCCTGCGGCTATCGACAACCTTCGTATTCGCCGTGTAAAACATATCGAAGATCCGTGGCTTCGCCTCATCGGGGATGCCAGGGCCGTTATCGGCGATTTCGGTGATGACTTGTTTGTTCTTGATATACGTCCTGATCTTGATTTCCGAGCCGGGCGGTGTGTATTTGACGGCGTTATCCATGATGTTGATGACGACCTGCACGATCAGCCGCGCGTCCATTTTCGCAAGCGCCAGTTCGTCGGAATACGCGACTGTGATCCGATGCTCCACTTTTTTGCGATTGATATGGCGCAGAGCTTCCGCAATCACATCGTCCATCAGCTCGGGCTTGAGACGCAGGGACATGGTTCCATCCTCGATGCGTGTGACCGCCAGCAGATTCTCCACCAGATTGATTAGCCACATGGAATCATCGTAAATATCCGTATATAGCTGTTTTTTCTTGTCCGGTGTGATGTCCTCGCCGCTTGTCAGCAGCACCCCGGCGTTGCCGGAGATGGAGGTAAGCGGTGTGCGCAGATCGTGAGAGATCGACCGGAGCAGGTTTGCCCGAAGCTGCTCGTTTTTGGCGAGGATTGCCGCCTGTTCCTTTTCATGGGCAGTCTGCTCATTTTCAAGTGCCAGGGCACATTCACCCAGGATGGAGAGCAGCACACTGTTTTCAAAAGGCTCCAGCGCCCCCCTGTCCATAGCAACGCCCACAACGCCGTAGATGCGATTCTCTATTCTCACCGAGAGATACAGGCATCTGGAACTGGAGAGCGTATCCGTCGTTGCTCCGGCTCGTTTATTGTTTTGAAAGGCCCATTCGGCGACGGCTTTTTCATTGCTCGTCGTATAGGCTGATGCGTCGTCGAAGTCGGAGCAGGAAAAGAATGCGGGCTCGGAAAGCGTCTGCCCGGTTTTCGTATAAAACAGGACGCTGCGCTCCAGCAGTCTTACCAGCTGCTTTGCGGTAACGGAAATGATTTCTTCTTTTCCTTCCGCCTTTTGGAGCTCCTGATTGGTATCGAACATCACCTTTGTGCGATAGGCTGCCTGCGCGGACTGCCGCGCCTGTTTCTTAATGCGCATGGTGAGATTTCCGGTGATCAGGGCGGCGAGAAACATGATGAGGAAGGTCACCGGGTATCCCTGGTCATAGGCATGGAGGGAAAATCGCGGAACGGTGAAGAAAAAGTTAAATACCAGCACGCTGAGCAACGCCGAGATCAGGCTGTACGCACGTCCCGAGGTCGTCATCGCTGTTAGAAGCACGCCGAGAATATACACTGTGATGATATTTGCTTCGCTGAAGCCAAAATGGTAGAACAAAAAACCGATCCCCGTGGCAGCAGCGAGAATACCCAGACTGTATATAAAATCGCGCAGAGAAAAGCGGCTGGGTTCCCTCACTTTTTTTGGCTCACGGTAGCCTTTGACCGGCTTGTCTGGAATGATGTGAATATCCAGTTGAGGTGCATAGACAATCAACCTTTCCGTCAAGGTCTGTGTGGAAATGAGACGGTTGCGAAGAGCGTTATAGCGGCCCACAACGATCTTGGATACGCCTGAAATACGGGCGTATTCGGCGATTTGCAGCGCCACATCGTCTCCGTAGGTGGTTTCCACCGATGCGCCCAGCTGCTGCGCAAGATGGATATTTTCCCTCAGTCGGGCAAGGTTTTGAGCAGATATGCTTTTGAAGTCCGGCGTTTCCACAAAAAGTGCGGTGAACTGCGCATGAAATGCCTGAGCCAAACGCGCCGCCGTGCGGATAATCTTGGGATTGGTCGGCGAAGAGGAAAGGCAAACGAGGATGTGCTCATCGGTGTGGTACTCTCCGCCATTTTGAATCCGGATGCTCTCTGAGAGACGGTTGACCCGGTCAGCACAACGGCGAAGCGCAATTTCTCGCAGCGCAGTGAGATTTTCCGAACTGAAAAAATTGGTCAGCGCCCGCTGAGCATGGGCTTTCCGATAGATTTTTCCTTCATTCAAGCGTTCAATCAGCTCAGGCGGCTCAATATCCACCAGCTCCACCTGCGCCGCCTCATCAAACACACTGTCCGGAATACGTTCCCGTACCGTCACACCGGTGATAGCAGCCACCATATCATTGAGGCTTTCAATGTGTTGTACATTGACCGTTGTGTAAACGTCGATGCCCGCCCGAAGCAGCTCCTTCACATCCTGGTACCGCTTTTTGTTGTGGCTGCCCTCGGCGTTTGTATGCGCCAATTCATCGACAAGAATCAGCTGCGGTTTTCGCTGCAGCGCCACCTCCACATCGAACTCCTTCAATTCCATGCCGTTATATAAGATCGTGCGAGGCGGGAGCTGCTCCAGCCCCTGCAGCAGCTCCGTGGTTTGGGGGCGGGCGTGAGGCTCCACATACCCTGCCACCACATCGACGCCCCGACGCTTTGCCGCATGGGCAGCTTTGAGCATGGCGTAGGTTTTACCCACTCCTGCCGCATAGCCGAAAAAGATTTTGAGTCTGCCGATGGTTTTCGGGCTGTTTTCTTCCTGTATAGCACGGAGCAGCTCGTCGGGATTTGCTCTGAGAACTTCCATGCAAACACCTCCATTCCGTTACAGCATATCATGCCACGCTTTAAATGTGTATAAAGCACGTTCTGCCGATATTAAGTCCACATCAAGATTATAGTATACAAAGCAAAGCCGGGACAGCAGACTACACTGTCCCGGCTCTATTTATTCTAGGATTCCGTCCAGCATCAGGTTGACCTTCAATACGTTGACGGTTCCTTCACCGAAAACGCCAAGGAAGCGCCCCGTCGTACACTGGGAAATGATGTTCCGAACTTCCTCCTCGCTTTTGCCGGAGGCATTGGCAACTCTGGCAACCTGATATTCCGCCGCCGCCGGTGAAATGTGCGGGTCAAGGCCGCTGCCGGAGCAGGTGACCAAGTCCTCCGGAATAGGAGTATCGCCCATATCCGGGTTGGAAGCTTTGATCTTCTTCACTCGCTCGGCAACCAGCGCGGCATATTCCTTGCTCTCCGGGCTCAGGTTGGAGGGGGCTGAATAGAGCAAGGTTTTCCCGTTTTCATCCTGATAGGTGGAAACATCCAGATTCATGATACGGCCCCAGAGGTGCGCGTCGTCGGTATACTGCTGTGCCAGCAGACTGCTGCCGTATTTGACGCCGTCCACCTCGATGATGCTTCCATTGGCCTTTTCCGGGAAGAATGCCTGTGCAAATCCGGTAACTGCCCCCGTATAAACCACACCGCACAAAAGTGTAAAGACGAGAAAGAGCATGGTTGCCCGGGGTAATACGTTTTTAACTGTTCTCATGATTTTGCCTCCTTTACCCGATTTCAACCGCCGTCAGCAGCACATCAATCAGCTTAACAAATACAAAGGGTGCGGCCAGTCCGCCAAGCCCATAGAGGAGCAGATTGCGGCTGAGCAGCTTCCCGGCAGGCACCTCACGGTACTTGACGCCTTTCAGCGCCAGCGGGATCAGGGCGATAATGATGAGGGCGTTGTAGATGATCGCCGAGAGCACCGCGCTTCGCGGCGAGTGCAGACCCATGATGTTCAGCGCCGCAAGACCGGGATAAAGCCCCATGAACAGCGCTGGGATGATGGCAAAATACTTTGCCACATCGTTTGCGATGGAGAAGGTGGTCAGGCTGCCGCGGGTCATCAAAAGCTGCTTGCCGATGCGCACGATGTCGATAAGCTTGGTGGGTGAGGAGTCCAGATCCACCATATTACCAGCTTCCTTTGCGGCTTGCGTGCCGGTGTTCATGGCCACCGCTACATCCGCCTGTGCCAGCGCAGGGGCGTCGTTGGTGCCGTCGCCGGTCATAGCGACCAGATGGCCTTTGGACTGAAAATCACGGATCATGGTGAGCTTTCCCTCGGGCGTTGCCTCCGCCAGAAAATCATCCACTCCGGCTTCCGCCGCAATCGCCGCGGCGGTCAGGGGGTTATCGCCTGTGATCATGATGGTCTTGATGCCCATTTTCCGAAGGTCGGCAAACTTCTCCCGCACACCGTCCTTAATGATATCCTTCAGATGGATGACGCCCAGGATCTTGTGGTCTTTCGATACGACCAGCGGCGTGCCGCCCCGCTTTGCGATCTCCTTGACCGCACGGTCGCAGTCGTCGGAATACACACCGCCCGCGGCTTCCACGTAGCTTCTTACGGAGTCTGCCGCGCCTTTGCGGATCTCATGTCCGCCAAAGTCCACGCCGCTCATGCGGGTGGCTGCGGTGAAGGGAATAAACGTCATGCCCTTATTCAGCAGGCTCCGGCCCCGGAGTCCGAACTTTTCCTTCGCCAGGATCACCACGCTGCGTCCTTCCGGGGTCTCGTCTGCCAGAGAGGAGAGCTGTGCGGCGTCGGCCAACTCGCCGGGGTCTGTGCCGTCCACAGGAAGGAAGTCGCTGGCCTGCCGGTTGCCAAGGGTAATGGTGCCGGTCTTATCCAGCATCAGAATGTCCACGTCGCCCGCCGCTTCAATGGCACGGCCCGACATAGCCAACACATTGGCCTGATTGAGCCGGGACATGCCGGCGATGCCGATGGCGGAAAGCAGCGCACCGATGGTGGTAGGCGCCAGGCATACCAGCAGCGCTACCAGTGTGGTCACGGACGTGGGATTTTCCATACCCGCCTGCTTTGCGGAAAAGACTGAATAGGTGTACAGCGACAGCGTGACCAAAATGAAGATGATGGAGAGCGCCACCAGAAAGATTTGAAGCGCAATTTCATTCGGCGTCTTTTTGCGGGACGCGCCCTCAACCATTGCGATCATTTTATCGAGGAAACTCTCGCCGGCCACGCAGGTGACCTGTACAACGATCCAGTCGGACAGCACCGTGGTGCCGCCGGTGACGGCGCTGCGGTCGCCGCCCGCCTCGCGGATGACCGGGGCGGATTCGCCGGTGATGGCACTCTCGTCCACGGACGCCGCGCCTTCCACCACCTCACCGTCGGCGGGGATCTGTTCCCCGGCTTTCACGATGACCAAGTCTCCCTTTTTGAGCGTGGCGGAAGGGACGGCGGTTACGGTGTCCTTTTGATTCACAGACGGGATCTGATGTGCCTCCACGTCTTTTTTGGCCGCGCGCAGGGAGTCCGCCTGCGCCTTGCCCCGTCCCTCCGCAATCGCTTCCGCAAAGTTTGCGAACAGGCAGGTAAACCAAAGAATAATGGCGATGGCCAGTGTATAGCCGGTGGGAGCATCCTTGATTCCGAACAGCGACACGATCCAAAGGATCGTCGTTAAAATAGCGGAGAGATAGACCAGAAGCATCACCGGGTTTTGCGCCTGGGTTTTCGGCGCGAGCTTCCAAAAGGAATCCTTCACAGCGCGGCCGAGCATCTTCTTGTCGGCAAACGCGCTTTTTGTTTTTGTTGCCATATTGATTGCCTCCTTATGCGGCATTGCCGAAGAATTCTGCCAGCGGCCCCAGCGCCAGCGCCGGGAAAAAGCTCAGCGCGCCGATGAGCAGCACAACGAAGATCAGCAGGAATACAAACATTCCGTTTGTGGTGGAGAGGGTTCCGGACGTCACGGCGATTTTCTTTTTCTGCGCCAGACTGCCGGCGATCGCCAGCGTTCCCACAATAGGCAGGAAACGGGCAAAGATCATGACCAGTCCGATGGATACGTTCAAAAACACCGTGTTGGCGTTGAAGCCCGCGAAGGCCGAGCCGTTGTTTCCTCCGCCGGAGGTATAGGCGTAGAGCATCTCGGAAAAGCCGTGTGCGCCGCTGTTATTCAGGCTCTCCGCCACCTGCGGTACGATTGCCGCGATACCGCTGCCCACCAGAATGGCGATGGGCGTTGCAAGGCACACCAGCACTGACCACTTCATCTCGTAGGGCTCTATCTTCTTGCCGAGAAATTCCGGCGTCCGGCCCACCATCAGGCCCGCAATGAACACGGTCAGGATGGCAAAGGCCAGCATACCGTACAGCCCGCAGCCTACGCCGCCGAAAATCACCTCGCCAAGCTGCATTTGCAGCATTTGTACCATGCCGCCCAGCGGCGTGTAGCTGTCGTGCATGGAGTTGACGGAGCCGTTGGAGGCCGCCGTGGTGAAGGCTGCCCAGGTGGAGGAGGCCGCGATACCGAAGCGGGTCTCCTTGCCCTCCATATTGCCGCCGGACTGGTCGAGCATCGAGACGTTTACCGCAGGGTTCGCGCTGAGTGCGGTCGAGGCGGTCTGCTCATTCACGGCAATGATGCCAAGGGCAGCGACAAGCATCAGGAACATCGCCATGAAGATCGCAATGCCCTGCTTTTTGTTTTTGACAGCCTTGCCGAAGGTAAAGCACAACGCCGCCGGAATCAGCAGCAGCGAGATCATCTCCAGCAGATTGGTAAAGGCGTTGGGGTTTTCCAGCGGATGAGCCGAGTTGACGCCATAGAACCCGCCGCCGTTTGTGCCCGTCTGCTTGATGGCGATCTGGCTGGCCGCCGGGCCGAGGGGAACGATCTCCTCTGTGACGATCTTCGCATCAGAAACCGGCGCGTCGTCCACTGTTACGGTTCCGGCTTCGGCGTCTATGACCGCGTTTTCCAGGATCTCGCCGTCCGCGCTGACGGCCACAGGCTCCAGAAGCTGCACCGTGTCAGCCCCTCTCAGGCTCTGCACCACGCCTCCGCCGATAAGGAAAAGAGAAATGACCAGATTCAGCGGAATGAGGATATGGATCACAACGCGAGTCATATCCACCCAGAAGCTGCCAAGTCCCTGTTCTTTTACCTTGGTGAACCCGCGAATCAGGGCAAACAGCACCGCAATGCCGGTAGCTGCCGATACGAAGTTTTGTACCGTCAGACCCAGCGCTTGTGTGAGATAGGAAAGCGTGGATTCGCCGGAATATGCCTGCCAGTTGGTGTTGGTCACAAAGCTGGCGGTGGTATTGAAGGCCAGATGCCAACTGGTTGGCGGGATGTGCTGCGGGTTGTCCGGAAGGACGCCCTGTAAAAGCTGGAGCAGGAACAAAAACACAAAACCGATACCGGAAAAAATGAGCACGGAAACTAGATACTGTTTCCAGCTCATGTCCTCGTCCTCCTTGATGCGAAGGACTTTATAGACCGCCCTTTCGCAAGGCGTCAGGATTTCGGAGAGGAACGTCCTTTCTCCGTACATGACCTTTTTGATGTAGGCGCCCAGCGGAATGGCCAAAACGATGAGAATTGCCAGATACAGTATATATGGAAGAACTGTTGCCATTATTGTTCACACTCCTTTGCTTTTATTCTTACTGTACATTTGCCAATCGTACAATCTGCAATCTTATATAGATCAATCAGCGGCGCGGACACCAGTATCACGGCACACGCCATACAAAGTCGCACTAAAATCCAGTTTCCCATTTACTGCCGATCTCCTTTCATCAAAATACAAATGTAATAGATCAGCATGGCACTCGCTGCAAGACCGATCAACGGTATTAATATCCTCATGTAATTTCCTCCTTGTCGACGTATGCGCTCAGTGTAGCAGACTGGTTAATAAGTTAGTGTAAGCGTCACAGCGCAAATGATTAAGATTGCACAAAGAACAATTACAGCCATCCAAATAGGAGGCTCATAGGTATCATAATGATGCAGGTGACTAAAGCCACTGCGACCAGTACCAGGATCGGTGCAAGAATCCCCGTAAAAAACAGAAAAAAATACGGGTGATGGCAGAAATAGCACTCCAGCTTTTCTTCAAATGCTATTTCTTTTTGTTGTGCAACAGCGATTGGTTTCAGCATAACTGCACCCCCTTTTCGTGCTTCTATCGTAAATCGTTCTGCATAAAAAGGGTAAAAGTAAATAAGATAGCAAAATTAAGATGCCGTAATTATCTCCCCGTAATTGAGCCGTTCCTCTTGGTCGCTCAGGTTCGATTAGACCATAGATATCGTTGAATAAGTGCTTTTGCGCTGCGCAGATTTAATGTACATTGTGAGGTCTCAAACGTTACGAGCAGTCGCTCCACAAGATAAATTTGAGCCGATTCGTAACGTGCTATTCTTCGAATCGCATTATTGGCGTATTCCGGAACATCCATCATGCCGAAATGCTCCCAATAAATTTCAACCTGTTTCTCCGGATGGTAGAAAGTAAAATCCGGATAGATGCGAAGGCCATCTGGCAGAATTAAGGGACGCTCATATTGGTAATCCACACCTTTAGCACTGAAAAGATCGGCAAGAATCTTTTCAGACTTTGAGCGCACCCTCTCATTTTTATTTGTATACAGAGCCTCTTGTACATTTCGTATTGATTTCGACTGAAAGGATTGGCTTTTCCAAGATTCAAGCTTCTGTTGATTCGTTGGCAACAGAGGCTGGACAAGCTTCTTTCGTAGCGGATGTAAAGTATCATAGAGCAGATCCAGTTCATCGAAGTTGAAGCCTTCCAATAATTTCTTAAGTTGCTTAATTCTTTTCGAAATCAATACACTAGCATTCTGGTTATAAGATTGTTGCGCTAGCTGGCGCACCACTTTGCTTTCATTTCTTCCTAAATAACGCTTTTGCGACTTCTGCTCCTATTCCTTATTATCCTTCTGTTTACAGTAAAATTGATACGTATCGTGTGACTTCGAAATTTCCAAATGACCCTCAATCGATTTTGTATCAATAGCAGATTCCCATTTTTCCAGCTTTATACGCACCGTGAGCAATTAGAACTCCTCTTTTTTCACCGCGGCAGCGAAATTACGGCGACTTTTAGTACTTTTGCGTTTTACCACCGTAATTCGCAGCAACACGGTGGAATTGCTATCGGGCTCAAGCGATATGTCGGAAGAAGCGTAAACGCAAGGCGTTGTCTTGTCCTTTCTTCCTTGTTAGTCTAGAATAATTCACGAAGGTCAAATAAAGGAGGTAGAAATGGATAAGAAATTACTGGATAAATTTTCGAAGCGCTTTGCCGAAGACAAGCAATCGCAAGGAGTAAAAAACGCCATCGCTTCGGTGGGCTTTGAGAAAGCTTCCTTCAACAATAATGTATTAAGAAAGCACAATTTCGTGTTTTCGGATGAGACCAAACGTGGCGATATCACGAACCAAAAGAGCAGCGGTCGTTGCTGGATGTTCGCGTCTTTGAACGTAGCGCGCGTTTCGGTGATGGAAAAACTGAACATTAAGACGTTCGAGTTCTCACAGAACTATACGTTCTTCTGGGACAAGCTTGAAAAAGCTAACTACTTTTTGGAGAACATTCTCCACACGTTGGATGAGGACATTGATTCCCGCCTGATGAAGCATTTGTTGGAAGCGCCGCTGCAGGATGGCGGCCAGTGGGATATGTTCAAGGAAATTTTGAAAAAATACGGTGCGGTGCCCAAGAGCGTCATGCCGGAAACCTTCCATTCCTCGAATTCCCGCATGCTCGATACCATCATGACCACGCGTCTGCGTGAAGATGCTTGCCGCATCCGTCAGCAATACAAAGAAGGCAAAAAAGAGAAAGCGCTTCGTGCCGAAAAGGATGACATGCTCTATGAAATTTATAACATCCTGACTAAGGCCTTGGGCGAAGTACCAACGAAATTCGACTTCTCCTATCGCGATGAAGATGAGAAATTCCATCGCATCGAAGGCATTACGCCCCAGGAATTCTTCAAAAAGTACGTTGGGTGGAACATGGACGACAAGATTTCCCTCATCAATGCTCCTACGGCAGACAAGCCCTACGGCAAAGCCTACACCGTCCAGTATCTGGGCACGATCTACGAGGCTGATCCGGTCCGTTACGTCAACGTCCCCATGGAAGACCTCAAAAAGGCAGCCATTCGCTCCATTCAAGACGGTCATCCCGTCTGGTTCGGTTGCGATGTCGGCCAGCGACTGGGTCGCAAGGAAGGCATCATGGATCTGGAAACCTACGACTTTGAAGACACCCTGGGCTTCACCCCGGGCATGACCAAAGCCGAACGCCTGGATTACAGCGAATCTGTCCTTACCCATGCCATGGTTCTTGTCGGTGTCGATCTGGACAAAAAAGGCAACCCGCTGAAATGGAAAGTGGAAAACAGCTGGGGCGATGAAAATGGCGATAAGGGCATCTACTCCATGAGCGATGCCTGGATGAACGAGTTCACCTACCAGATCATGGTGGATCGCAAATACGTGGATAAGAAGTGGCTCAAGGCCTACGATGGCGAAGTCACCGAACTCAAGCCCTGGGATCCGATCGGATCGTTGGCGAAAAACAACTGAAATATAATATTTACTTCATAAAAAGGGGCTGCCTCAAAATGCCGATTTTCGGCAAGATTTTGGGGCAGCCCTTTTCCTTTTTTAATAATGCCCGGCGCAGTGGGATGGCTTAACAAAGTGGCTTCGACCCCATATAACGACGGTACCCCATGTGATTTTACAGATCTGAACTGTCCCCCAAATGGTAGAGTGTAGAATTGCCATTTCTACCTCATCCGTAATAAGCCTCATAAGGGGTTTGGTATCCGTTTGTCGCATGCCTT
>QWCH01000904.1_pt1 | contig 50185 bp, 39 predicted proteins | sample 1972671 | NCBI WGS metagenome assembly QWCH01 (sample SAMN09866713, study PRJNA288562) | Human gut metagenome isolate term3_stool, whole genome shotgun sequencing... | isolation source: gut | host: Homo sapiens | place: USA: California
CGCAATCACGAAACAATGGCCGCGTAGCTCAACTGAATAGAGTAGCTGACTACGGATCAGCCGGTTACAGGTTTGAATCCTGTCGCGGTCACCATTCGAGATTACAGTTTAAACAGAAATAAAGATTGGCCGCGTAGCTCAACTGAATAGAGTAGCTGACTACGGATCAGCCGGTTACAGGTTTGAATCCTGTCGCGGTCACTATCCGAATTAAAGTTTAAACGGAAATATAAAGATTGGCCGCGTAGCTCAACTGAATAGAGTAGCTGACTACGGATCAGCCGGTTACAGGTTTGAATCCTGTCGCGGTCACATAAAAATAAAAAGCGTTGAGATACTATCATCTCGACGCTTTTCTTTTTATACCTACCTTCTTATCATTTCAGTTTTTCCTTTTGCAGTGCATTTTTTAATATAAGTTTATCCAGAGATTGATTTTTCTGATTTACTGTTGCTAATGCACACCGTCTGACTACGTTGGCTATCGAACCTCCCGAAAGTTCTGTTCTGGCAGCCATGGTAATCAGGTCTTCGTCTACATCCTCCGGCCAACCTTTCAGCATCTTTCGCCATATTTCAGCGCGTAGTTCTTCAGTCGGCATTGGAAAGTAAATCACTGATTGGAAACGGCGGGAGAATGCTTCGTCAATGTTCGAACGTAAGTTTGTTGCCAGAATGACCATGCCGGGAAAGTCTTCTATACGCTGTAAGAGATAAGCCACTTCCTGATTGGCATGACGGTCATTGGAGGTGTTGGTGGAAGTACGTTTGCCAAACAGGGCGTCTGCTTCATCAAAGAAGAGAATCCAGTTCCTGTTTTCAGCGAGATCGAATACTTTTGCCAGATTCTTTTCCGTTTCCCCGATATATTTGGAAACGATCATGGATAGGTCTATCCGGTATACATCCATATTATTCTTCTTACCCAGCAATGTCACCGCGAGTGTTTTCCCTGTACCCGGAGGACCGTAAAACAGCGAACGATATCCGGCTTTCAGGATACGCGACAACCCCCAGTCTTCCATGATGATCTTGCCGGAAGAAATCCATGTATTGATCTCTTCCAGTTCAGTCGTCACCTGGTAGTCCAGTACCAGGTCTTCCCAGTCCAGTTCCGTGGTGATACGTTTGGCAGGGAAGCCGGTGGTATAATCGGGCTTATATTCTACATCGAGTTGTACGCGGCTCAGGAATTCCTCAGATACACGGAGTTGGCTGCTGAGCAGTGGCTCTCCTTCGCCTGCACCTTCCAGCCGCAGGATATTTTTTCCGTAGAACCAGTGGCTTTTTGAGAACATATGGATAACCTCCTTACGTTTCTCCACGTCCTCCCCGGCAAGGATGAATGAAGCGGTTTCACCCGTAGGAAGGAATCCTCCGTGCGACAAACCTTTCCAACCGCCGAACTCGGTGTACTGGCGGTCAAAGTTCTTGTTCTGCACAAAGAAGATGTCCAGTATTTGCGGACAGATATGGGGCATCAAGGCAAGCATGATAACGATTCGTTCTTCAAAATTGGTGTCCATTTGTCCTGTCACCGCCTCCATCCAGCCGTTTCGGGGCGGATACACATCCTTTAGCTGCTTGTACTCAGATTCCTGATGGAAGTAAAGCTGGATGGCGACAGTTAATACTTGGTTGAACCATTCAATATACTCACGCATAATTCTTCATTAAAGACTGTTCGCTTTTGCGCCCATCACGTCGGCTTCGTGTTCCAGTGCGACATTGTCATTCACCGGCATTCCGCCTACTTCGGTGGTAGGTTCCACACGGCCAGCCATCTGCTGGGCCACGTGCCATGCCTCATGGGGCAGGTGTTGTTCCTGTCCCGGAGCTACATGGATGTCCGTACCTTGTGTATAGGCGAGCGCCTGTACTGTAGCCGGCTTGTCCGAATTATAATGTACCTTTACATCATCCATCGCGAGGCCGGAAAGTTCTTCCACGCCGACTTTCAAGTGGTCGGGCATGCCGGTTTCATTCTTTTTCTGAACGGGAGCTTCAAACCGGTCTTGCAGGGCAGCTTCGTCTTCATCCTCTTCCCGCTGGAGAGCTTGATTGAATTTGCCTTGCAGGGTATCTTCTTCGTCTTCTTCCACCTGTTGCAAGACCGGGTTCATCGGACGGTTATCCACGAATTGCAATGTGCCGCCACCATCCAGTTTCTGCTGGATGGTGCGTGCCGTCTTCTCTTGATATACTTTTTCAGTTGCCATTTTATATATTTTATGGTCCGTCAATTTATTGGAATTTTTGTTTCTCGTGCCACATAACCTGTACATATTTCTTTAGCCACGGGAAGCGTATCTGCCTGAAACTCCATGGAACGGATTCAAGCAGAATGTCATGCGTCTTTTCTACCATCGTTAGCAGCCACCGTTCCTCCTGCTGTTCCAACGTACCGCTGCGAGCGATGAAGCTCTGGCGGAAGCCCCTTACCGATGTGCCGTCCATACTTGGCCAGTTAGCCTTTATGCCTGCCACCATAGAGTCGACGGTCTGCTTTTCTTCACTGGTAAGAGGTAGCTGTTTCGGGATCGGTATATGTAGGGGCAATCCGACAAGTAGTCGGTTGAAGGCCAGTTCTGTTTCCTGGTATTCCCGTTCCTCCCCATAGACGATATATTGCAGTAGGAACACGGCACGGATTTTCAAAGCCGTATTCTTGAGCGATTTCCGTTCATCATCCAGATAGCTGAGTATGGCGAACAGTCGGCTAAGCCAGGGGGCGAGCAGGCAAAGGCCGGCATTTTCCACCAGAAGGAACTCCGGAGTTTCTGTCGCTTCGTCCGTTCCGACTCTCCCATCCTTTGACAGCTGCAACGTCTCACAGAGTTGCAGCAATAATTTCTCCTTCACGACTTCCTTCTTTTCCGGCAGTGACTGCACCCATGAACGGACCGTTTCTTCGGGACTTCCATATATCCATTCATCCGTACGGCTCTTTATGATATAGGTAGCCAATGCCTGCCGCAATTCGCTCTTCTGAAATGTATTCCTTTTTGACAAGTGTTCCAGAATCTGCCGGAAAAGCTCTGCGCCGGAAAGAGAAAGGCTTGCCGCCAGACGCAGCCAGTCTTCGATATCCAGCCATGCTATCCATTTGTCCGGCGGCAACATATTTTGCGATACCGTTTTTTGTATATATTTCAGCAATTCTTCCGGTTGGAAACGCATGTAATTGCGCAGCCATCTTTTTCGGGTATCTTCCGGCAGGTCGTTGTCCGCGATCTTCTCCAAAGGTAACGAGATCTTGGATTTACCGAATAGACGGGAAAAGAAAAACGCTTCCATTTCATCTGGTGTCTGCCTTTTCCAGTCCGTTTCTTTAACCCATGACAGCAACGCCCGGATAAATCCGGTGACAGATATCCTGTCGGAAGGATCATCAAGAAACCAGGAAGTCAATCGTTGGAACACACCGGCTTGTTCGAATCCGGCTGTAGCGGACAAACAGACTGTCCATCTCTTTGCCATTATCCGGTCCGAAACGAGAACAATCCGCTCTATTTCAGGCTGGTTGGCATCCTTCTCCAGCCAAGTCAGCAACTTTTCCGGTTGTTGGTCTATCAAGAAGTTGACAGATTGCTGGAATGTCGCATCATTGTTGCTTGCATTCGACAATATTTTGTTTATATCGTCTGAAGCCATGTTGTTTTCACTACTACTCATATTTGAAATAATTTTATTGGTAAATGATATCCATAATATATTATTGTGATAGTTTGTTTTGCCGGTTTGTATAAAATAAAAGAAGGCAAGGAACTTTCCTGCAATCTCGTTAGCCGTCAGTGTTCTGCCTGATGTATCGCGGTCCTGCAAGTAAAGCAGCAGAGCTTTCGAGAGTGCAAGCGGCAGGGAAAGACTGCTTCCGATAATCCGTGATAATTCCTCCTCCTGATGTTGCAGCTGCTCCATCAACTGCGATAATACGGAGGTCTGGTAGAAATCCGTCTTCACCATGCCATGTAGCATAAGCGGGGCAGGTACATATCCGGCGATTGCCGTTATGTATTGACTCTCATGCGGCAAATCGCGGAGCAGGTGTATCCACTTCGCCGGTTGTTCCGTTATGGTGTGTCGTAACAAACCGGATTTATTCTCATAGGGTATGGAAGTGTCATCCAGCCATTCAATAAAGCCATCCGCTGTATTCCAACGACTTTTAAACAGCATTTGAACGGCATTATAATCGTTTTCCGCTTGTCGCAGCCATTCCTTGTAATCGGTTTTCATAAGCCGGATTTGCCGGGATTCATTATCCACCAGCAGATGCAGGATTTCTTCTGTGGCAGGAGAGTCCATATGTCCCATCTCTCGCCAAAGAGCAAGAATGACCTCCGATATTTCTTCTCTGCCAACAAGGTCTGCGAATAAAGAACGGATATATTCCACTACCGGTTTCTTATGTGTCTCTTGTAACCGTATCGTTTCGACCAACCATACAAGTAGGCGAGCTTTCAAAGGTTTTGAACCTCCTTTCCAATAAGAAGACAAAGCACGTTCGTGTGCCATCAATCCATCGAAGAGGGACAATAACAGGGCGGTATTTTCGAGTCCTACCAGCCGGACGGTGGACTGTCGAAGTACTTCTTCCCATATCGGTTGGTTTATCAGGCGGCAGAGGGAGTTCGATAATCCACATGCATGGAGCTGTCGTACCGCTTCAGCGTAATCCTTTGACGATTGTTCCAGAAAACAGACAAGTAGTTTGCGTTTTATATCATCTGTCACGACAGACACTGATAATATTTCTTGTAGTCTCTGAATACTCCATCTTCCGCTCTGTTCGAGACCTAGTCCTTCTTTTATTTCCTTCAAAGGCTGGGAGGCGGATAATCGGGTAACGATTGCTTCATCTTCCTTGCCTGTCAATTCCTGATAAAACAGATTCAACAATTGGTCGAATCTGTTTGGTAGCCGGTAGTATCCTTTCCGAATCCACATCAGTACCGATTGTCGGAGCAGAAGCTCCAACTGAGTTTCGGTTATGCCTTTTAACCAATCACTTTCTTCTGAATATTGTTGCCGCAGGTAATTCCTCATCACTTCTACCGTTTGCAGGGTGTTAAAAGAAAGAGCGGCAAGCATACAGTTCATTGTATCAACCTCGATCAGAGCAGCTACAATAGTTATTCCTGTCATATTTGGGGTTATTCCCAATCGGAGCCATTGGATGAGTATCTCCGGTTGTTCTTTGACGATTGTGCGGATGAACATTCGTTTGTCCGCATCGCTACATTTAGCATCTTGTAGTATATCCATAATGTCTGTCGGATCTTTCAAACCGGACGATGCTTTATCTTCAACGGACAAAGTGTTTTCCTTTGTTACGGCTGGTTGGTGTAGTAGGGACAACTGCAAGAAGATGCGGTACAGTTCCTGACTGAAATACCCATCATGCGTAGGCGAACCATCCGCACGGTAGGGTTGGAGATAGTAGATAGTATTCAGTACATCAATATAATAAGTCGGACCAAACACTTCCAGAAGAAAGCTAACGGTCAACTCCGCCTTTGAAAGGTAGAAAGAGTAGTTACGTTTCCGTATAAATATCAGCAGCCGATGATGCAGGTGGTTAGTAAACTCCGCCTTGCCACCGAACATAGCAATGCCGTTATAGGGATAATAGCGTATCAGCCACTCATACAGATAGTGCCAATAGGGAGGCAGGTCCACCTCGGCGTGCTCCTCTGCTTCCGTTACCATGATTTGTTTGACGGATACGCTGTCGAGCAGTTCCGCCATTTCCCCCAGGGAGGCATCATCTGTCGCTTCATGGATGAAACGTACGGGAATACCAGGTCTTGTCTCCAGCAACCGGGTTAGGAAGCGATGTTTTCCATGCAGACCGGCGGAGGGTTCGGATAGTGACGCGGCATAGATGCGGAGAAGCACCTCCGCATTGTCCGCCTGCCAAAGCAGTCGGTGAAAGACGTGTTCCTTCTCTAAGCAGAGACTAGCTATCCGGATGATATACTGCTCCGGTGCGGAGTGGGACAGTAGCCAGCCTAATTCTTCCGACAAGCTGAAATCTTCATCCGCCCATTCTGCTTTCGGGTAGCCGTATTCCAGATAGAAGAGCAGATTGTCCAGCCGGGATCCTCCGTTTTCCTCCGTTTCGCTCTTCCTTTGGAGCCCCCCTGTCGGTAACGCCTTCAGCAATACCTCTTTCAGTCGCCTAGGAAATTCCCGGTAGAAATATTCCTCGGGGATGCTTCCCAGATCCAACTCCAGTTGTTCTATTTCGTATAATACCTTTTCCTTGTTGTAGGTTGAAAGGCATTCCTCCACTACCTGTTCGAAGCAGTGGCGGCAAAAAACATCCCAACCCACATATAGTTCGTGTGCGAATTTTTCATCCGGAGTGGTAAACTCAAACGATATGTTGTCAATTCGTATCATCTAACAATTGTTTATATTCAGCTTTTTCCAATATTTCGTCTATATGGCTTTGGAGGATTTCCGCATCATCCTTGTATTGTCTCGCCAATGCTTTCTTCCATAATAAATAGCAGTCTTCAAACTCCTGCATAGAGGCAGTATCCAGCCAATAAACCGTGCCTGTCAGATGAGCCGGTAACAGGATGCGTAATAGTTCACGGCATGATTCACGGAACCGGGGAGCGTGAAAACGTGCTGTCCACCCCGGTAATACCAGTTGTAATGTGAACGGACGTTTGATGTCTGACAATACAGGTTCTATAATGTAGAGCGTTTCCGAGGCACGGTTCAACTCCAGCAGGTAACGGCGCAGGATATTGGCGAGCAGATTCAGTTGTTCCATGTCATCTGTACGTCCCAGGTTCATCCAACTCTCTTCTTCCCGGTCGTGGAATACAAGCATGTATTCATTCTCGGCAGCCTGAACAATGCGGTAATTGTCCAGGCAGATGCCACCACGGAATAAACCGCTACTGATGAAGTTATGGTTGAACACAGGCAACTCCTTTCGCAGCATGCTATATTGTTCCAGTTTTTCTTTTTTATCTTCCGGTAAAAGCACAGGATAGACTACCTGTACATTTTCTGTATAGGACATTTTCTCATAGATAAGTCTGGACGTCAGTTTGTCACGGAACCGTTTGTCTTTTTCGTCGGTTTTCATCAGAATGAGATTGTGTCCGGGTAAAACGTTGCCTACCGGCCGGTTTTCATTCCGGTTGATGCCCATCATACGGCAAAACCATTCCTTTACCACGATGATATTCTCTTTTCCGTCCGAATCGGTTATATTTCTTGCTCCGGCACGGTTCTTTGTGAGACGTGCTATGTTTTGTAAGAAATCCATACGCCGGTGCAGGGTTTCTTCTTTAGTTTCACCGTATCCACCGTATTCTTTCATCCAGTCCGGATAGCTTTCCACTCCATACAGCCGGTCAAGAAAATCCAGGTAGCGGCTTTTCCGTTCATAGATAACCTTTGCCGGAAGTTCTGTTCCGTTTATTATCGACAATAACCGGGGAAGTTTCTTTAATTCTTCCAGTCCGTCTTCAATCACCTTGTCGTACAATTCCAGATAGGTTTCAAAAGAGGATGAACCGTCCTGATTACACGAAAACCGATAGCAGGCGGGAAAGTCTTTTGCCAGGGGATAATGGGAGAATATATCCCGGTATGTACCTTGGGGGATTCCCCAGTCATATCTCTTTTGCACGTTTTTCATCTCTCGGTTACGTCCTTTCGTATGGTAGAAGCTTTCCAGTAATGCCCGGAATTTCTCCACATCCACCCGCATAACGGACCGGCCACAATGGATACATGCCGTGAGTTCTTCTTCTTTCTTCGGAATTTTGAGGCTGAACCCCTGTGTGAAATAGCTCAACGGCTCGCCTTTCTTCATCAGGTAGCAGGTGCTGAAGGACCGAACGCCATCCACCGCACGCAGTTGTCTGTAAAGTTCGTATTCCGTATTTTGCAGTTCCGGTATTTCGACATGTATGGCATCCGCCGAACCTTCCAGCCAGTTCTCGGGAGATATACCGGCCGCTGTCTGATCATCCGGTGTCAAGATACGTACTGCACCGGACAGGTAACGCAGGATGGTCCAATATACTTCAGCCAACATGAGTGTAGCGTCTTTGCCCGGTTCTATCTCAAAATCAGCATGAAATTCCAATTCTTCCGGTTGCGAGATTTCAACCCGGTCAAGATGTTCACACAAGTTCCGATGGCTTTGATAGATCGTTTCTATCTGCTGCCTGATTGTTTCAGGATTACCCTCGAACGGAGAAAGGACGGCTCTGATGGTATAGCCTCCCGTGGCCCGATCAGCATCCAGCCAGATGTTTTCCAGATCAGGGATATGGGAAAAGAACAGTTTCCGGTAATCTTCAGTAGTAACAGGAGCGGTGGTATAAACCTCTACAGGACGGTAAAGTCCAAACCATTCCGGATTAAACTCTCCGTTCTCCCCAGTCAGATAATCCTGATGGGGGAAACTGAGTTTGTAGTCGGTTTCAGCTAATGCATAGGAGGCTATGTCCATCAACGTCACGCCAGGGTCATGGACATTATAATCGGTCCACACCATTCCTGACATCCGTTGTACGTCATCCAGCATTTGCTGCCATAATCCGGAGTAGAGACTTTCGCCTTCTTCCAGCTGCTCGATATAGGGTCCTTTTTCATCCATAATTCCCGTGTTCCTGATGATTCGTTCGTCTTATCCTTTGTACATCTCCACAATCCGACAGTGCAGTTCTCCGGATGGGAGCCGCTTGTTGGTACGTATTTGCAGGTGGAGTTTCTTTTCCTGTTGCAACCAGCGCAAACGGATATTGCCGGACCATCCCCACCAGTGCTTCTCCGGCGATTCGATGCGCTGGTCCATATAATTCAGCCAGATGGCAGTAGCGCGTGTCAGCCTGCACAATCCGGTTCCTTGTTCCCGGAAAGAAGCATGGATGCTATACACACGGCAACCGAAGCCTTCGTGCGAAATGTCCACCGGCAGGTCGTACCACTGTTTGTTGGCTGGAAAAACCAAATAATCATCTCCTGAAGGTACCGGCGTTTCCCCACCTTCTATATGCAGACTACCGTACAGGGTAACGTTTTTGTCCTGCCTCAGGCAAAGTATCGTTTCATCTTTTCCGTTTTTAAAAAGCAAGTCTTTCTCCGGCGTGACACTCAACTTCCATGCTGCAGGTTCCCCTATAGCCGTATGAAGGTCGATGTCGAGCTTCCCGTCCTGCGGAGGATAAAAAGCCCAGCCATTCCCGGTGCGGATTACCTGCCCGTCGTCCACTATATTCGATACGGAGTCTATCAACTCGGCAAATTGCTCCTCGGTGGGAACATCGCCTTTCTCGAAATAGCTTTTCAGCGTCTTTCTGTTTTTCTGTTCCATATTCATTATCCTATTATGAAGTTTCCTCCGATTTCCGCTTCCTCGATACCGTCGTGAGGAGAAAGCGTTTCAATCTTTTTTATATCCGGTAGCAGAATGCTCCAGGGCATGTTCCCTTTAATGAGGATGTCTTCTGTGTTATAGTCCACATGGGGCAGGCTCTTTCCGTTTACTTCCAAAAGCGACAGCCGCATCACATCCTCGTGGTTCGCTAACCTGGCATGCATCTCCTTGTAAGAATAGCTTTGCCGGAACGTGGGGAGATCGCTTTTCCTTTGCCATGGTGCAAGGTAGTTCCATACGATTTGGGTCAGTTGGCGAAGTGTCCTGGCTTCATCCTTCACTTTGTCCCTTAAAACGACTTTGCAACGGATCTCCACTCGCTGGTAGGAGGGATTGACTACTTTCAGCCGTACAAAGGGGGATACGTACCTCCGGATCAAACGTTGTATCTCTGCCAGTTTCCAGGGAGAAGAAAGGAAATAGCGGCTGTCTTCCATCCGGCTGAATACCATCAGGTTTACCGCCGCCGGATTTTGTCCCGGTGGGTAGCTGACACATTGGGCCTTGTCTATCTCCGGGAAATGTTCCAGCACGAGTTGTTCGTAGTCTTTCATTGTGACAGCACGGTGGCGGTTATGGAAGCGTGCGCTTTGATGTGCGGCGAACTGTGTTTCTGTTTCTTCCGGTGTACCACCAAAACCGGATAGAGGTTGGACGACGGAGGCTATCCGTTGATCCTCCTCTGCCATTTCCCGGATCGTTCCGGCTGGGAGTGGTGTGCCGTTGCCGTTTTGTGCTTTTACCCGGATGCAGTTCGTCCGGATGCTGCGTATGGCAAGACAGGCGGAAATGTCGCCCGTCACGGAGGCACGGAGCCAGATTCTGCCTTGCTTGTCCATCCGGTCATCGGTTACTTTTTCCGGCAGTTCGATTTCAATGAAACCGCTTTGTGTCAGCCCTGCGGTTTCTTCCGCTACCACCATTTCCACAGGGAGGGTTCCCCATCCCGTACCGTTCCACTGTTCCCATGCCAGTTGGGCCGACTGATCGGGTTGCGGAATATCATACGGTATCCTTTCTTCGGGCAGTACCATATCTACATACATTCTGATGGTCCGTTCTTCCTTTGCGTTCAGAAAGGCAAAGTACAACAAATGGTCTGCGGGAGATGCGGGCAAGAACGGCTGCGTCATGTTTCCGTCCAAAGGGAATGCCTCCTGGTCCGACAATGCCGTAATGTGCTCCAACCGTGTGGAAGATGTTCCGGTATCGGTCAGTGTGATTACTTCCGAAGCGATGTAAGATAACTCCACGTCCGCAAGCATCGGGACGGTAGGTTCTTTAGGCAGAGGCTTGCGTTTTTTCTCTTTGCAGCGGCTGTTTTCTATCATGATGGAGGTGAACCTATTGCGGTAAGCATCTGTACCAAAGCCTATAGAGGGCGCTTGCAGGGTAACCCGGAAGAAGCCGTCACGCTCACGGCTATATTCATAAGCGGCTTGTGCATCCGTTGAAAAGTCAAACAGGATATTCGCCTGGGCAAGTGAATGTTTTTCCTCGCTATCGGAGACGAACAGAGGCTGTTTGTTTCCTGTATAGGAATGCCACGAGCCACCTTTTTGGTATTCGGTTACCACAATAAATGAACTTGCATCTACGCCATATTCCTGATATAATTCGTTAAATTCCGCCTCCGTTCCGGCCATCTTCTTCCAGTGACCTTTCAAGCGGACTTCCTGCAAAGGTTTCAACTCTAGTTCTTCATGACCGAATAAGAACCATGCACCACAATCTCCCTGTATGCCGAATGGTGAAAATTGTTGTTCGGTATCCACTTCGCCTAATTCGTTGCAAAAGGTGAAGTTGCGGATGCCGATAACTTTCGTCTGTATCTCCACGGCTTCAAAATTCAGTTTTTTCGCCCACAGGTAAGGACTGTTTGTATTATTCGTCAGGATACGGAGAGCGGGATATTCTGTGGTTGCACCGTGTATTTCTTCGATGCAGGAAGCGGATGCTATGTCCTTGCTACCTATCGTGAAGGTGAAGCAAAGGCAGTGGCCGTCGATACGGCAGGTGGCGGACTGTTGTGTCCAGCCCTCTGCTGTGGATAGTTGCAGGAAGAAGCTGTTTTCGACAAGTATATTCGGTACAGGACTGTCGGCCGTCAGGCGGAAACGAATGTTGACCTCTCGTTCTCCTTCACTCAGCACCAACATGGGGGAGGTTATCTGCCAGCCAATACGTAGTTCTTCGCCATGAGCGAACAGCGATCGGGCAGTCGTTATATTCTGGAGCGGAATGGATTGCTTGTATAATCCGAAAGCCTCTTTTACGGAAGCATATACGGCATTTACCTCCGTGCATTGCATGGGGCAGATGTAGGCTTCTTTCTCCGTGCGGTAAATCAGGTCTTCTCCGGCAGCGTTCTGGCCGGCGGGGAACGACATGCCTTGGGGGAGAGTGAAGGCTTCAGCTTCGGCTGTCGGAGTGATGACAACGTAGGTGCGGTCTTGCTCGATAGCTTTCGGCACGGCGTGCAGGATGTCGCGGCGATAGATGCCGGGCAGGTCGGCAAGCCGGCTGTTGAAGGCATCGGCAACGTTACCGTAGTTTTTGAGATAGGCTATCAACAGGGACAGGGCCGGTTCCGTGTCACCGCTTTCTTCCGCCTGTTTCAGGTAGCGGTCGGTATTCGACTGAAGGTCGGTCACGGTACGGAGCATCCGGTAGTAGCTACGTTTGTCCGCTTCGCTTCCGTTGGGTAACGATTGCTCCAGGAGTTCTTTTAACTGTCGGGCTATCTCGACGGCGGAGTTGCTGTTGCTATCGGTTTGCCATGTGTTGTTCAGGTAGTTTTCCAACCGTACCACCCATCCTTCGATGTCTTTTTGCAGCTTTGCGGCATAGTAGATCTGCTTTGCGGTGCCTTGTGCATCAGCAAAGGTGTCGCCATAGCCTGACAGTTTCTTGCGTCGGATGTCGGCCATCACGGTTAGCACGTTGTTTGCCAGCAGGGGCAGGAGGGGACTTACCCGGCTCGCCCGTATCAGCCGGTGCAGGAGCGTACGCCAGTCGGCGGTCAGTGCCGGGAAGTCGTCTAGCCTCGCCAGATCGGCTTCGTAGTCGGTGCGGAGCGTGCCGCTGTGTTCGTTGTCCGTTGTCATATATATCGATCCTCTTTGAAAGACAACCGCCCCGCTATCGGGGCAGCTGTCTTTAGCATGTAGATTCACTCTGTTCCCGGTTGCTTTTTGTTAAACATCTTTTTCCAGAATGGCATATAACTCTGCATTTTTTATGGTTACACATTTGTTCCTTCGTTAATGTAGAACGGATAGACCATGTTGTTGCGGTTGTTGGTACGGATAACGGTATAAGTCAGCTGTATCAGCAACAATCCCTCGTCAGCCTGTTCCTCAAACGACACATCTTCCAGCGAGATGCGTGGCTCGAAGAGGATGATGGCCCGGGTGATGTCGTTGCGCATCTTCGTAATGGTTTCCGTAGTTATCGGCTCAAAGGCATACCGGCGAAGCGGACAGCCGTAGTCGTAACGGTTCACACGCTCGCCCGGCGATGTGCTGAACAGTATGCGCAGGCTTTCCTCGATGTCCTGTTCGTAGGCAGACATCTTTATACCACTGTCCGTCAGTTCGGGCGGAAAGCTCCATCCGCGCCCCAGGAACGCATCGGCATTCAACAGATTTTTCTGTTCGTCCATATTCTTTTATCCTCCTATCATTACCGTGGGGCATCCTATCACTATTGTACCTCCGTGTGCCGTGGAGTCACCCATACGTGCGGCAGGTTTACCACCTATCATAACCGTGGACGAGCCTTTCACAATCGTGTCCGGCGGACCGACGCAGACACACATATCGCCTACTGTTGCGGCGGGCATTTTCCCTATCAATACATTGGGCACACACGGACCTGTTACGGGGCCACCCACATGTGGTATCGGCGAGGGAAACGCCGGGGTCTGCATGGGGCAGGTGTGCATATCAGTTATTCTTGCTGCCGGTGGCATATTATTCTCCTTTCTTTTTTAGTTTATCATTACCATGGCTCCTTTCACGGTGGTCTGACCGCTGGCGGAGAGTTCCGCCGTAGCATTGCCTTTTACCGAGGCACCGATTTTTGCCTGCACTTTCACGTTCAATCCTTCCAGGCTGACGTCCTGCTTGGCAGTTCCGCTGAGCTTCATCGTGGCATCCATATTGATGTTGCCTTTAGCTTTCATCGTGATATCTTTGGAAGACGAGAGCGTAATGCCGCCCTTGTCCATCGTGATTTCGTTCTTATTTTCGTCGGTCAGCTTGATATGCTTCCCGTCATCACTCATCTGCACCGTGTTCTTGCTGGGGGTAGAGATCGTTATCACTTTCTTTTCCTCGTCAAACTCGATCCGCATCTTCTCGCGGGTGACAATGGCTTTGGTGTTGTTCTTCGCCTCGTATTCGTAGGGAGGCTTGTGCTTTTGGCCGTAGATCGAGCCGAGGATGACAGGATGGCCGGGGTCCTGATTCATGAAACCCACCAGTACCTCGTCGCCCGGTTCAGGCAGAAAGAAGGTGCCCATGCCTGCGGTGGCGTACATCGTGGAGAGGCGTGCCCAAAGCAGCTTGCTCTTGCCATCCATCCACGGCAGTTCTATCTGGATACGGTATTCTTTCAGAGGGTCGCCGTCCAACTTCCGGACTACCGCAGCATGCAGTCCCTGCAATCCGGGAAGAAAACCTGCTGCGGAGGGAGATACTACGTCCGGCTCGTCAGTAATGTTCACAGGCGATATGCCTGCACCTGCTTCGGTTGTCCATTCGTTGTCCTCGATGGTATGCGTCACCGAACCGACGAACAAATTACCGTTAAACCGATTGCCAAAGCCTTTCAACTCAATGAGGCAACCCGGTTTCGCCTTCGCAGAGCCGTAAAAGCTGACAGAACCCTGGTAGCGGGCCAGTCCGGCTTTCAATGCCATGCCGTCTGCCCATTGCTTGAGTGCCTTTTCGTCCGTCGGCGCGTCGGTCTGAAGCAGCAGGCTATCACCCGAAGCGATGTTCTTAGGCTGTAAATCTCCCTGCTTGTTGAGTGAGGGCGTGGAAGCGGACACTTTGACTGCCTTCTGCGTTTTGGGGCACCACGATACTGCCTCGTACTGTGTGAACTGATCGTCTGAGGAGAGTTCGAGATCGAAGGCGGTGATATCTGTGCCGTAAGTAACTGTTAGAACGGGAGATGCGTTTACTTCCGGTTTCTTCACTTTAATCTTACTGCCTTCGGTGTAAACGAACAGTCCGTTGGCGTCGGCACGGGAGAGGGCAAAGTCCCAGTCAGAGCAGTAATACTGCACCAGTGTAGGGTGCTGGTAACTCGTAGCATCTACATCTACACTGCCATAGGCGGCGAGCACTTCCTTGATGATGTCATTGTCGTTCTTCTTCTCGAAGATGCGGTTTTTGCGTCCCTGCGTTGCGGAATAGGTGTTGTTGCGGCACTCCACCACCATACAGGAGCGGAAGTCTTTGTCTGCGAGGATACGCAGTCCGATGATTATGCCTTCAAACAACGTTTCCTCCTTATTTACGCCACCTGCATCCAGTCGTATGGTGTTACCTGGTTTGAACAATGAGTCGTCACTTTCATCGAAAGTCTGCTTGTCCATGTTGCCTGCGTTAAACTTGAGTGTCGCTTTACCGATTCGGTTCAGTTCCAGCCGCACAGTAGCAGACACTAACGAATAGGTGTCTTTCAGTTTCGTTCCGTTGCAATAAACGGAACAAGATAGTACACGGTCTTTATTTACAGAGGGTGATTCTGCCATATTCTTATGCTTTTTTTAACATCGGCAACAGAATTTCCGTACCTGCCGGTATATTTCTGTAGCCGTTCAAATTATTAAATCTTGCAACTTGCCCCACCAGGAGCGGGTCGCCGTAAACTTCGTAACAAAGGGCAGACAATGTCTGTCCTTCTTTCAGTGTGACCAGCCGTGACACATCGGGCGAATGTTTGGAGAAATGCTTCTTCTCCTCCTTTTGGCTGCAATAGCCCGTCAGCGTCACTTTCAGTTCGGCACGGAGCGGGATGCTGTCCGGATCAAACAGGGAATATTCCGTTTCCAGCGTTTTGAGTTGGCCGAAAAAGGTGATGTCACCGTATTGTACCTTAACGAACGAAGGGCGGTGTCCTTCGGTGTTGTAATCGTAAAGCCGTTGTTCGAGTTCGTTTACCGCATCATGCACGGGTTTCTTCTCGTCATCGTCCTCCATGGCGTTGGTCATGTCGAATAGACAATCGAAACTGAAGGTTTCGGGCTGGTAGCGCACATAAACGTTCGATCCGTTCAGGCTCCCCAACTGCTTGTCCTCTGCATAGCGGATCCCTTTGGAGAGCTTTACCTTGGCCGGGTTGACAGGCAGTTCCAGCGCGGATTTACATTCACTGTTGAAATCGCCGTCCGTATAGGCTGTAATGATCATCTTCCCCATGTTACACCTTTTTTATTATTTCCGTCTCCTGTTGTTACCGCTCATTTCTTTTCCGTCGCTGTCCGACAGGCCAGCCAATTCTTTCTTCTTTGGATATCCTATCCAATATGCGGTCTTCTACCTTCCGGAGAATTTCTTCCGGAAGTTCAGCTTCCGGAACAACGCGTTTCTCTACCACGGTACGGATACGCATTTCCTTGATGATAACAGCCATAATATCAAATATTAAATTTTTATACGATCCATCCGGTTACAGCTTATTATGACCGATTCTGTGGCCAGACCACTTTTTTCGGCATTTAAAGCATCCAGGTTCCACTGTGTGGGATAGGCATGCGAGCATTTCCATCCCACCAGGGGATTTCCGTCTTTCCCCAGCAACTTTACAATCATATCGTATGGAATCATTCTCTTGCCCTTGTCAGCCTGTAAGCATTCATCTACCCATTCAGTGAAAGTATCATCACTCTCTAGTGGAACAGGGCGTTTGAGTGTTATGGTTCCATATTTGACTCCACCAGGCATTTTAATCCACATTCCTGAATCACTGGGTTTTTCTTCGGTACTCAGCTGCATATTCAGACCGGACACTTCCGTAAATGAGGCCTGGAAGCGATCAAACTTACTCTGAAATTCCACCAGAAAGTAGAAGTTCACAGGAAGTGTCCAGTCTGCTGCAGCGTTGTCTGCCATACTACTTGACAGTTACTCCTTCGTGTGCCAGAATCAGGGTTTCTATTGCCGCCGTGTTGCCGTCGGCCTTGAAACCTTCCACCGTAATTTTCTTGGGCCATGCATTGGTCAGTTCCCAGGTCTTCACAGGTTTGCCCGATTCGTCCAGCAAGCTGATCGTTACCGTTGCACGTTTGATCGTATTCAACTTGATGCTGTTAATCCAGTCCCACATCGCCTTGTCATCTTTGAAGATGCCTTTCTTCAAGGTTACGTCGCTAGCCTTTCTCATTCCCGGCATTTTCTGTTTAGTGAAAACCGGACTGTCGCCTGCACGATATTCTATCATATCATATTCTGTTTCAAGACCTGATACTTCGCTACATGAAATATCTCCTACATCAGTAACTGATACCTTGAAGTAAAAACTCGGTAACGGCCACGCCTGTGTAGTCCCGCTTTGTGCTGCTCCATCTTCTGCCATAATATTCTATTTTTTTTATTGTTAATTATTTAAATCCCGATTAATCTCAGCTTTTTTGCATCTGTTGCTGGAAGGTGATTTCGATGAACTCTGCCGGATGCGAGATAGCAACCAGCACTGTGATGCGCATGATACCTTCCAATATATCTTCCGCTGTCATGGTGTCACCAAGTCCGACATGTACTTCATAAGCATCTTCGGGACTGGCACCGGCCAGTCCTCCGCGTTTCCACACGCTGCGCAGGAAATTCTCAATCATGCACTTCATGTTGATCCATGTATTGGCATCATTGGGTTCGAACACGTAAGCACGGGCAGCATTTTTAACTGATTCTTCCAGAAAAGTCATTGTACGGCGTACATTAATATAACGCCAGTCCAAAGAATTTCCATTCAATGTACGTGCACCCCATACTTTGATACCTTCGCCAACAAAAGACCGGATAGCATTGACTGCTTTCCCGTCCATCGGCACATTCATCTCTTCCTGGGTCTTATTATCGATCACTTCCGAAGGCTTATTCACATAGTTGACCGAAACGTTGGCCGGTGCTTTCCATACACCACGTGTATTGTCCACCATTGTATAAATGCCTGCCATAGCAGCAGAAGGAGGTAACAGGTTCAAATAGTCTTTCACCTTCTTCGCCAGTAGCTGGTATTCCGGCCAGTTCTGCATCAGGGCATTGTGGAGGTCATTCTCCATTTGAGACAGTTCATTCTTTGTGAGAGGAACTTCTTGCGGAGTTTTCCCATCTTTATCCAATACCGTTTTTGTCCCTTTTTTGATAGCAGATAAAGCGTCTTTTATAAATTTATAAACATCTGAATCTACATTATAAAAAGGTGCTAAACTGAATGTATCCGGATTAAAATTCTCAATATCCCATGTCAATGTTTTTCCTGTAATATCATTGTCTGAGAGTACAGATGTTTCCAACCACGGATAATAGGCTGCCGCATACGAAATATTATTGGTACCAATTGCCTCACGAAATGTTTCTATCGGTTTATCTATAATCTTATTCCCTTTTTTCAAAGGAATATCCAGAAGAACAAAATACTTTTTACTGTCACACAGATTCAACAGGTCAGTATAGATGTTCATACAAGTATCTACATTCACCGCTTCAGGAACAACCAGCATAGTTATGTCCTGTACTTTCTTGATATTGGAAAATATGGTTTCTTTGCTTTTATCCGTATAAACGTCTGATAAATTCTTTTCGTAATTGCCAATAGATATTACATAACAAGTACCGCCACCATTAGCAAAAAACATTACCATATTGTAATATAAGGTGCATAATTTACTTTTCAGTGTTGCTTTCAGACCGCCATTTATTGTCGCATCATAAACTGATAAGGTTTTATCGGCCTCCTCTGTTTTTATGACCGACAGTGTAAACTGCGGAGTCGGGGCACCACCGAAATACTTTCTATATTCCGTTATCGATGAAATTCTCATCGGTTTGAAATCCAAAGAGTCCGTTTCGTTCAATGCCTTTTCTGTAAGGCCTATGAACACAGGAATAGCTGTTTCGGCTTCAACTATAGAATTAGGGAAAGCGTTCTTCTCTTTGATATAAACGCCAGGGGTTTTGTATTCTCCCATGATCTTCGATATTTTAGTTCAACAATCGGTTATTAACTCTTTTGTGCCTGCTGCTGGAAAGTAATCTCAATAAATTCCGCCGGATGTGTAACGGCGACCAATACTGTGATTCGCATGATGCCTTCCAGAATATCTTCAGCCGTCATAGTGTCACCAAGTCCGACATGTACTTCATAAGCATCTTCAGGTGTAGCTCCAGCTAATCCACCACGTTTCCATATACCACGCAGGAAATTTTCTATCATAGATTTCATATTGATCCAGGTACCGGCATCATTCGGTTCGAACACATAAGCACGTGCAGCATTCTTCACGGATTCTTCGAGGAAAAGCAATGTGCGGCGTACATTTATATAACGCCAATCCAAAGAGTTGCCGTCCAGCGTACGTGCTCCCCATACTTTGATACCTTCACCCTGAAAGGCACGGATCACATTAATGGCCTTGCCGTTCATCGGGGCATTTAAATCTTCCTGTTCCTTGTCGTCTATGTTTTCAGCCGTACTTTCCACGTAGCTTACAGATACATTTGCCGGAGCTTTCCATACACCACGTGTATTGTCTACCCTGGTATAGATACCAGCCATAGCAGCGGAAGGAGGGAGGAGGTTCAGATACTTTTTCAATCCCTTCATAGCATATTGGTAAAGAACAGAACCATTGAACAGTGCCTGGTGGAAACTGTTTTTGTCTACCACATATAATGTAATAACTTTCTTTTCTGGATTAGGATCTGCCGCAGGGATAGTTTCAACAGTTACTGTTATACCTTTCCCTAAATCTTTTTCCAAAAGCTCCTTTGTTACATCTACATACGCATATTCTTTTCCTTTGATTGTCAACTCTTTACCCGCTTCTACTTCTACGGAAGATGGGTGCATGAACTTTTCTATTATTGCCTGGAGATTTCGATCTACATCGGAGAATTTGTCTCTATAGGTATAGAATGTCTCCGACCATGTAAACATTTCACCGTCAATATCCCTGTCGCCCAACACTGAAGTATTCAGCCATGGATAGTAAGCTGCCCCATAAGACATATACTCACTGCCGATACTTCCCTGGAAGGTTTCCATCCGGGTATTCAATTGATCGTTATTGGGATATTTAGGAGCTATATCCAGAATTGTAAAACGGTTAGCCATTTCCCCGCAATGTTTCAGCATATTCTGTTGTATGTTGGTACAAACACCTGTATTCTCTACTGCTTCCGGAACAATAATCATTGTAATTTCCTGTTCTTTCTCTAAATTTGTCAAGGCAGTGGTTACTTTTGTATCATCCAATGTATCTTTGCCATACGTTCCGACAGATACAATATAACATGTTCCACCGCCATTGGCAAAGAACAATGACATATTATAGTACAAGGTATATTTGTTTTCGCCATTAATGTAGAAGGCATAGTTGACGGCATAATCTTTCTCAAAGGGTTCGGTTGCAGGTTTGGGGATGATTGGAAATTTATTTTTCTCTTCTGATTTCACATCATACTGAAACACTTTTGATTCCGGATTCAGTACTGCATTTTCCGGGACGACCTTGCCATCTTCGTCTTTTTTTGCCTCCGGATTATACTTTTTTATATCTACTGTAAAACTCAGCTCCGGTGCCCCACCAAAATACTTTATAAACTCCGTCATCGACGAAATTTTCCATGGCTTATTCTTCAAGTCATCGTTTCCATTCATCGCTTTTTCGGTAATACCGATAAATGCGGGGATGGCGGTCGGTGCTTCCACCACCGAGTTAGGGAAGGCGTTCTTCTCTACGATATAAACGCCGGGTGTTTTCATGCTTCCCATGATTATTCGTTTTTAAGATTAATAATTATTGTTCTCTAATAACACAGACCTCTCTTACGGTATAAGGAGATTCTGATTGGTGTTTACCTATTTGCGGCGGTGAAATGAACCGACTTTCCAACCGTGTACCAATGAAAAGTTGTATTGTAATGTCGTAATGCTCTTTCAGTCTTATCCGCTCTGCAGAAACAATTCTCCATACATTTTTTCCAAAAGTTGTTTTCTCATACTTTTCCGGTGGACAGAAAGCCATTATGTTTTCGCGACTTTTCAGGTTGAGCTCTTTTCCACGCATGTCATTCTCATCCCTGAATACACAGAGATATTCCCAATAATAAGCGGGTGAACTAAACCGGATGGTGAATTCCGGGTACTGGAGCATTCGCAATTTCTCCGGTGCAGTTTCCACCGGTTTCAGCGTTATACGGCAGAACTCATCTTTCAGTTTTTGCCCGTTCGTTTCCTTTTTCCAGACATAGTTGGCATTCACTTCCACAACTCTGTTTTCTATATTGAACTTGTACAAGCTCCCCAAATCATATCCCTTATTCTCTATCTGTTGCAGAAAACAGGGATCCTTCACAATCATTGACAACTCCAGTACATCTTCATCCATAAATCCCGGCAAATCATCGAGCATTATCCATTGCCACTCGTTCGCGGAGACTGCTCTAAACATTACTCCCCGCCGTTTCATCAACTCTTTGGTCTCAGGCGTCGGCTGCAAACTCACAAATCTGTTTACAGACGGATTGTAGTAATCGTGTTCGATACGTATCGTGGCTATAGCAATATATCGGCTCATCTATTTTCCTCTGTTCTATTTTGTTAAACGCACATTCGGTTCACGGGCAATACTGCTGCTGCCACTGGCTTCTTGCGCATCGATGGTCAGGCGACGCAGCTTACACATTACCGACGGGTAATATTGTCCGCCCAGTGTAGTCCAGAAGTTATTGATGTCCTGTGCGGACAGTGTTACGATTTCTACCGTATATTTCTGCCCGTCCAGTTCAAAAAAGGGATGCGACTGAATGAAAAGTAACGTTTCAGATAAGACGGATAATGACTCGGCATAGCGTTTTTCATCATATACAGCGGCTAGCATCAAATCCAGATTCAGCAACAGCGACGGATAATTTCGCATATACTCCGAACCGCTACGACTGAGACCAGCCGAGATCCCTCCGGCGGCTTCCCGCTCTATATTGACTAACGAGACAATCAGCTTGCAAGGTCTTTCTTCCGGACCGTTGCCTATAAAACCCGCTTCTGCCACACCTTCAGGCTGGGGAAACCTTTGCCGTAAATACTCATCCAAACGAGCAGCAAAATGTGTCAAAATCTTTTTTATCATGGCTTCTTTAGATTTATTGAAGCGGAAAGGTATAAAAAAGGCTGAAAGAAACGAAGAGAAATCCGCAGACGACAGAAAATCGGTGATGAAATGCATGAAAAAGGGCATGAACAGAAACCAGTAGTAAAACCGGAATTCATTCATGCCCGTACAGAGTTGGAATTTAAGACTATCGGTCAAAGGCCATTTTTTTACGTATTCAGTTTCTGCAGCAACATTTTGCCGGGTCTGAACTTTACACTTCGGCGTGGTAATATCGGAACCGTTTCTCCGGTGCGCGGATTCCGGCCTTCCCGTTCGGTTTGTTTCCAAAGGTTGAAGCACCCGAATCCCTGGAGTATGATGCCGTTACCTTCGTTCAACTCTTCAGCTATTACTGTTTGCAACGCTTCCAGATGCTCGCGACACTCCTTCTGCGGAACAGAAAGACGGGCGGCTATTTTATTTATCAGATCTGCTTTATTCATATATCCAATTCTCCCTGGTTTAAAGAAAGCCCGGTAAAACAAGTCCACCAGGCTTTCATAAGTTTATAAAAACGGACAGTTCATTCACGGTACGACAACTTCGGCCGGTTTGGTCGTTACAACCTCCACTACGTATTTATCAGTAGCGTCGAGCTTGTTTGTCACAGTGATCTTACCGCCTGTCTGAACATTGCCGATAGCCGTTTTGACTTTACCTGTGATGATTGTCTGCTTCCAGCCGTTGGCTTGTGTCGAACCGTTTCCGGCTTTGGTTTCAAACCAACTGCCATCTGTTGCAATATCGACTCCTTCCGGCGAAGAGACGGTCAGGGTGAAAGAGTTATCTTCCACATCTGCCAGACTTACTAACGGAATACTGCCTCCTGTACCTCCGGTCATGTTGACCGTGTTATCGCTGCGGGTTCCCATTTTGAAATCGTCCTGCGACAAATCTTTCAAAGCCGGGTCTTTCAATACGACTTTCACTACAGTCTCGCCCTTGGAGGCAGTCGAAGCGAAAGTAACGGTTGTAGTAGCAGGGAGCGGTGTTTTGACAGCCGGAAGAGTCAGGGTATAATCGCCTTCGGCAGTAGTAACAGGACCGTCTGCCTGTAGCCAGGTATCTCCTGACTTTACGGTTGCTGTACTGCCCGTTGTCTCTGCCTTGCTGTCCGGATCGATACGTGTTTCGGCTACGGCATGCAGTTTGATCGTCTGGGCTGCTACATTATATATAGTAGCGGTCAGTGTCGACGGGTCGAACTTATTATAGTTACCTTCGACGGTTGTCAGGCTTATGACAGGGCCCGGTGTGGCGATTACCTTGATCTCTTTGTTCATGCCACTGGCCGGATTGGTCAGGCGGATAATGATATCTTCCTGTTTGCCGTTTCCCAGCACTGTCTCATCCACCTTATAAACATATTTGGTTTCCTGTGAGGCGGCTTTTGTTACAGGGCCGCTGTTCTCTTCGTCTTTGACCAGCCATTTAACGGCAGTCGCCGAGTGGTAAACCAGTTCGTCTTCCAATTCCGTATTCGAACCCATTGTGAACGCAAACTTGCTACCGTTTGCTGCCAGGACGGAGACACGTCCGTCGCCCATGACATAAGCATCCTGGCTTTCGGCTGCCAGAAGCGTTACCGGTGTTTTCTTATCGAACTCATTATCCGGTTTATACGGATCGAGGTCGCCCGGCTCATCCCATTCGGCAACCTTGAGGTTGAAGTCCAGATGGTATTTGTCCGCTTTCGTTATAGCGATCGTGTAGCGGTGGTTGTATGCTACTTCGATATAAGTACCCACGCCGTTAACCATCTGCTGGAAAGGAATCTTATAGGAAACATCCGTACTTTCAGTCTTGTTGACAGCATATTTACCTTTCAGCATCAGATAGCCGTTATCCTCTTTCGGGCTGGGGTAGGTATAGAAAGCACCCTGTGTGAGACTGGTGGTTCCTGCCGCTTCGTCGTCAGCCTGCTGGTTTTCGGCATCAATTTCCCTTTCCGGGTAAGTGATCAGCTTATCGGCATCCGTTACCAACGTCTTGATGGGGAAGAACTGGGCTGCGCTTTGGCCTCGTCCCATCGAAATCTTCTCGACCGTGAATTTTGATTTTTCCGCATCGTTGATAACATCGAAACGTGCCACCATACGCGACAGTTTCAATCCGATCTGGGTACGGGCGGAAGTCCCGAAATCAGTCAGGTCGAGCGGTGTCGTGTAAGCGCCCGACATCGGCAGGGGAGATTCCAGCACGTCGTCGACAGTCGGAGGATCGGTTGTTACATCGATCAGCTTCGTGTGCAATGTTTTAAACTCATCCTCGGTAGGGATTCCTGCCGTCACGACATTGTCCGGCATGCCGGGTTTACTCTGTTCGAGCGATTTGAAATTATCGAACAGGGTCACGGCATCGCCATCTGTTTTATATAACTTACTACGGTTTGCCACGCAATAGAGTTTTATGAATAATCCTTTATTGAGTTTCAAAAGTCCGGAGGTCGTACCTGCGTTCACGTCACCTGTCAGATTGAAGCTGTATGCCTTTCCGTTGGGTAAGGTCACAATGTCAGCCTCATCGCGGAAATAATGAAGTTCCTGGAACGTATAGGTACCATTCTCTTCTTTCGATCCGAAGACATATACATCCAACGAATAGATATAATTCTCTACAGCTGTCGCAATCTGTTCGCCGGCTTTTGTACCGGGAGCTTTCAGGACCAGGTTATTTTTCAGTGTCAGAAGCACTTCCCTGCGTGTAGGATCATCCGTCCCTCCCTGATCGGGAGGGGTCGGATTTACTACCTCATTTTCCTCGGAACAACCGGCAAGGATGAACAGGCCGGTAGTGAGGATAGAAAATAGATATTTTATATTCATGTCCTGTCAATTATTATTGTTTTTTCAATGTGATCGTTCTGCTTCCGCCATTCGGAATTGCACTGGTGATCGTGATCGTTATATCTGCTGTTTCATCGCTATTTCCACAACCATTTTGTGTAAATTCGATTGCAGCAGTTCCGCCTTCAGCAATTTCGGTAGGCGATTCCGTATGATTCAGCCAGGTCGATGTATTTCCTGTGTAGGCAATCGTACTGCCCTTGTATCCTGTAACAGCGATTGCAATAGGTACATATTTATGAGTATTGTCAGATGCGCTCGTATAAATCACATTTATCTGATCCTTATTACTTCCGTCCAGCGTAGCGGCATCATTATCTGCACCCAGTGTAAACGCCGGTATCGGGTCTAACCAGGTAATCGTCAGCGTCGCATTACGGCTTTCAGCGCCTGCTGTTGTATTTTGGGCGATGACTTCCGTTGTTGCGGCTGTGAGTGCAGTGGCATTGTTTACTTCAATTTCATAAAGACCTTCACCTTTATTGGAAATCGTTAATCCGGAGGTTGTCTTTTCGAGGAAAGTCATTGCTTCCGGACAAGTTACTTTGATCGATATCTTACTGCCGTTTGCTTTGTACATGCTGGCTGTCGAAGCATAATCGGCGATAACCGGTGCTTCATTGAAATCACTTTTCGCCCCACCGGTGGCTTCTGCAAACTTCGGTTTGCTTGCTGCCTTGTGCATAGTAACCGTCAAGACTTCGCTTGTATTCAGCTTATTAGTGAATGTGATGTCGAAGTCTGTAAAGTCAGTGACTCCGCTGGTTGCTTTGACAGTATAAGTCATAACGCCATCGGTAACCGTTTCACCATCTATTGTCAGCCATTTACCGCTGGGGATATTGGCTGTTGCGCCTTCCGGAGCAGCGATCTTCAGGTTGTATGTGTTGGCTGCCAGCAGGTCGATATCTGTTTCTACCTTATAGGTCGAAGCATCCGAATGACTGATTGTTGCATATGTGGAATTATTTTCCAGTGTGGCGGATAATCCTGCTGCTACCGCTGTTACCGTCAGGGTTGTTTCGGCAGACGCTTCCTCGCTGTTCTGGAATTTGATTGCGTATTCATTGCCGTCAGTCAATGCCTTTGCCACCTTGATCGTAAAGGTCGAGTAATAACCTTCTTTTACAGCTTCGCCTTCCTGTACAAACTCTCCGTTTTCCGGCAATACCAGCTTGGTGCCTTCGATACACATCGCTTTTACTTTAATATAGCTGCCTACAACATTATACATATTGGCTGTAAACAGGTCATAATCGACCGTATTTCCGGTACTGCCGTCTCCGCCTGTTGTCAGGGTCGGTTTAGCTTTCGGTCCGTAGAAAGTAAGTGTTGTCCAAAGAGCCGGATCGTAAGAGGCTGCTTCGTTGATGAAGACCACATTGACAGGCAGTTCGCCTGTCGCTTTATCTACAGTCATTTCGAAAGTAGTGTACCATACACCGTTCTCTTCTTTATATTCAGGCTTAGCAATTTCCAGCCAGTCGGGAGAGGCTGTTTTTGTCTCGGCGGCCGATTTTTCTACACGCACTTTACCGGTAGCGGCAATCGTTGTTTTAAATACGCTGCATTCTTCTACGGTAAATGCTGTTTTTGAATCATTGATTGCTACCGGGATATTACCGGTTGTTGCCTCAAATCCGGTAGCTGCTTCAAACACCGGAGCATCATTATCCGGTTTCACTACAATACCGCCGCCCGATGTCCAGTCCACAACTTCAAAAGTACCGAATATATTACTCTGGGTCACATCCGTGATACGGAGTTTATAGCGGTTGTTGGCAGCTATCGCGATATATTCACCCTTATCGGCTCCTTCGGGGGTGCGGACGATAGGCACATGGTAAGTGACGTCTACCTGTTTGGAAGTTGCCGGACTTTTATACGTACCGTCAATGATCAGGTAGGTCTGATCCGTACTCAGGTTAGGGTAGGTGTAGAGCGCACTCTCGGTCAGACCTTCGTTGGCCCCGGCCAACTTGTCGAACTCGACGGCGGCATAGGGGGTGAGGGTTGTTTTCAGATCGGCTTCTTCTACCTTTTCAGGTGCCGTTCCCCAAAAAGCACCGACTTTACGGCCCTGTGCCAGCGTCAGTTTCTGAATCGTGAGGTTCGACTTGGAGGCCGTGTTGTCGATATCGAAACGGGCTACGATACGTTTCAGGTCGATATCGACTTTAGAGACACTGCCGCTGATCTTGGTCTGTCCCTCACCGGTCATCAGAAGCGGTGTAGCGATGATACCGCCGGTAGTGGCATCCGTACCCAGCACTTTGGTGAATGAGGCGCGGAAAGCAGTTTCGGTAGTTGCTGCTGCCGCATTGTTAATTTCAAAAACACCATCTCCGTTATCGGCCGTAGTGGCAGCAACCAGGGCACCGTTCCATGCGGTTTTTGCCGTACCGTCTTTCTGGTAAAATTCCCCGTCGGTCGTGGCATAGCCTTGTGCGTCGGTAGCTCCGTTGTTTGCGATGCAAAGGAGTTTGATGTAAGGCAATCCTTTTAACTCGTTCGGATAGATAGAGGCTTTCCATCCCGTTCCGGCGTCCTGCTTTTTGAAGTTGGTCTTCGGGTTACCGGAGGCGTCTTTGTCTTCTGAATCGAAAGCGGTGCCTTCGTCCCAGGTTTCCATGTAGTAATAGCTGCCGGCTTGTCCGGTAGCAGAAGCGAAGAGATAGACCTGGAGTTTGTCTATCTTGTTTTCACCTTCAGAAGCAGTCGCCTTGGTATACTCCTGGCTCTCTCCGGTTCCGCTGAAGACGATCTGCAACTCGGAGCGTCCGGCAATACCACTGGTGTCGCCTCCGTTTGTTTCATCGTCTGAACAGCTTGCTCCCAGTCCCGCGAAGGCAAGGAGCAGCATTAAACTTTTTACGTTCATGTTCGTTTGTTTTTTTGTTAAACAATATATGATTAATAAAATTTCGGGTTTTGTACAATCACTCTGTACAGGGTTATACTATTCGATCTCCGGACGGTCGCCGCCACCTCCACCGCTTTCGCCGACATGGACCTCTACCGACGCCGAACGGGGTTCTTTCAGCAGCGTGCGGCCGCTATATTGGGTGGTGACGGTCAGTTCGTATTTACCGTCTTTCAGGTCGGAGGGGAGCAGCAAGATCAGTTCCGACGGATTGTTGGTGGTTATCTGGTCGGCATCGAGTTTAATCACGGCTTTATCTTCGCCGGTCAGGGTAACGCCTATCGCTTCATTGGTACCGACAACTTTGAGGTTGGCACCGCGCACGAAGAAGTTGCGTCCCGGTGTCATGGTACCGTCTTTCAGACCCGTCTTCCGGTCTTCCGTTCCGATGATGTACATCACGTCGGCCTTTTCGCCCAGGATAGCGATCGACGTTTTGGCACTTTCCTCACGAACCACCTTGTTCTGGGTAAAGGCCACGTAGATGCTGTTCTTTTCGGGATTCCACCGGCCATCCTCTGCCAGGCCAAGCAGACGAGGCACGGCGTAGAACAATCCTGTGTTGAGTTGCCAGCCGTTCATCAGCAAACGGGCACAGATGCGTTCGAAGAGAGTAACTACGTGTACGATCGTTTCAGGTCGCAGGCCGGTGTCTTCGGCACGCATTTCTTCGTAGATCTTGTTGATGTCGGCTTTACCGGTGGTTTCAAGGATAAAGATCTTGTCTTTGGGATCAGGGGTCACCGTATTGGGGGCCATCCATACTTTCAGTGTATTTGCCATATCGTTTAATATTGTGGTCCGGCACAGATAAAGTGCCGGACCGGTTTATACCAGTGTTTTATTTGTTTCAATTTCATATATAAATGCACACGAAATGCGGCACAACCCTTTGTCGGGGGCTGTGTAACGATCGGTGCATCTGTTATAGGTTACAGATGCGATTGCTAAAAAAACAATCCCATCATGTCAAAGAACACTTTTGTCAGAAATATAGCTGAAGCCTATTTCAGTTTACTTTCAATTAGTTGCCTGGTGCTTATATTATTATTTGATACAACGTACTTGACGCCTATCTGTTTTAGGATCGTATCCAACAGCGCCACTACTACTTCCAACAAACATATAGTATGCTAAACTCTCATTGTATTCATTTGATGACCAATGAGTGTGAGCTGTATTGAATACTTTGTTATTTTTTAACTCCTGATATCTACTTCCTGTATTCGTAGTAGGAAATGTACTATTTACCCCTACGATTTTAAACCATTCCGTATGAGTCGGTACACGCCATCCAGAGGGACATTTAGATGATAAGTTACTATTCCATTGACAACTTTCATCTGCATTTACTGGAGCAATATAGTATCCTGAATATTTCCAGACATACTGACCTTTATAATCGCGTGATACATTTATGGAATAAGTTGCTGTTTTACTTTCATCCGACTTGTTTTTCACTCGGATGGTCGTAGAACCGGTATATTTAGCTGTAAATGTGAGTCTATTACCATTTTGAGAGATACTGGCAATATTGCTATTATCAATCGTATAAACGAATCCGCCGGCAGGAGGTGTAACCGTAACATCTACCGATGTTGAATTTTCATTCTTTATATTAGCCAGTGTTCCACTGGTAGAACTCAACTTGGGTGCTGTAAATCCGGTGGGGATTACTTTTATTTCTTTATTTTCTCCGTTCGGTATCTTATTCGTTAGCAGGATAGTGGCCGGTTTCATGACACTACTTGTATTCGTACTTATTTGAGTAATCAAAATACTGCCATCTCCTTTTATTTCAGGGGTTGTAATATTGAACCATGGGTCGCCGCCTCCCCAGTCTTTTACTGAAGCCTTAACTCCTATAGCTGATGAATGTACACTAATCGCAGTGTTTCCACTGGTTGCAGCCTGTAGGGATATTTCATTATTTGCCGTAATCTCACTACTCAGTAAATTGATTGTAATCGCCGTTGTCAGATCGCTTATTCTGTTGTTTTGAAAAACAACACTACCTTCGCTATCACCAATGTCTGTATTTAATGATTCTTCTTTTATAGTAAGTTCGTAGGCGTTTTTTAATAGGGTTGTTTCAGTATTTTTTATCTCCAACCAGTCCGGTTTGCTTTTGATAATTATTCCGTCCGGGCAGGTTATGCTTACATTAATTTTACTATCGACTACTTTATACATAGTTGCTTTTTGTTGCTTCACATCCAATGTATTGCAATTACCGGGAGCCTGCTGAATATCGTTTAATAGCGGTGAAGTGACTGCTTCAACAAACAAAACAGTTTCCGCCCCATTCATCGTATTGGTAAATCTTACAACGACGCGAGGAAAACGGGGTTTGTCATAATTCTCTTTTATAGTAAATTGGTAAGTGCAAACGGGTATGGTGGCTTTTGTTGTGTTTGTAATTGAAGGCTCAGAAATTTCCAGCCAATCGTATTGTTGCGACTCCGGACCGCCAGCATATGTTTTTTGTATATTCAATGCTGAATTGGTCTTGATGTTGATATCGATACTACTCCCAGTCTTGACCGACATATTGATGGTACGGGTATCCGGATCGTATACGGTTTCATCGGTGAATGTGGGAGGGATGGCCACGTCAAGTTCTCCGCTACCGTCTTCCGGTTTGTATTCGTCGATGTTTCCGTCATCCGCCCAATCAGCGACTGTTAATGTGAAATCCAGATGATAATCGTCTGCTTCGGTGATGCCGATCGTGTACCGGTGGTTATTATTTATTTCGAGAAAAGAGGAACTGCCATCAGCCGCCTGCTGTGTAAAAGGTATCTGGTAAGAAACCTCTTTGCTTTCTGTTTTATTTATTCTGTACAATCCTTTCAATGTGAGGAAACCGTGATCGTTTTTAGGCGAGGGATAAGAATAGAAAGCACCAGTCTGCATACCCTTATTCGCTTTTTCTCCGCTGAAAGTACGTGAGGGACAGGTGATGAGTTCACCTGTGGCAGCTTCGGGAACCGTGCCGTAAATGCGTATAGGGAAGAAGGTCGCGCCGCGGCGGCCGTTGCCCATCGAGATCGATTGGATGGTGAAACGGGAAGTTTCCGCATTATTAACGATATCGAAACGTGCGGCGAGACGGGTGAGTTTGAATCCGGTCTGTACCCGGGCAGAAGAGCCGAGATCGGTCAGGTCGAGCGGTGTTGTCTGTGCGCCGCTCATAGCCAGCGGAGTGCACAGCGTATCGCCGGGTACCGTAGCCGACAGCAGTGCGGTATGATAGGTTTTGAAAATGCTTTCCGAAGGTTGTCCGGGTGCCACTATTTTCGCGGGATTATTGCCATCTGCTTCCGATAAGACCAGCGGTGTGAAGGCAGCATCGGTCAACGGTGTACCGTCGCCGCTGGCCGGGTCGACCAGCATCGTGTTGTTGGCGATGCAGTACAGTTTTACGAACAACCCCTTTTTCACTTTGAGCAGTCCTGTTGTCGTTTCGCCGTTATCGCCGTCTACCGCCAGTTGCAGTTCTTCAGCTCCCGCAGGCAGTGTAGCTTCTGCTTCTGCACGATAGGCGAAACGTTGGAGGAGGGTGTAGTTGTCACCGGCTTCGCTCTCGGAGGCAAACACATAGACATCGAGTGTTTCGATCGCATTCTCATCCGCCGTGGCAATGGTTTCCGCCTTGGTGGCGACCGGCTTCAGGGCCAACTTGTTTTTTAATGTGAGCAACACTTCACGGCGTCCGGCATCATCGGTTCCGCCCGGCTCCGGCTGATTGCCGCCGGCATGTTGCGTCTCTTCCGAACAGCCTGCTAAAAAGGCTGCCAGCATGAGGGTGGTGTATTTTGTCAATAGTTTCATATTCACCTTGTTTTTAAGTATGTTTTATTGTTTCTGTTTTAATATTCAATTATCCGATCGTTCCGCCTTCATCCCAGTCTGAAGCCGTAGCCTGTGTCACAATAATTTTGTCATCGTATACACTTACCAGAAGATCAAATTCCTGCTCCATATTGGTATCCATGTTGACGGATTGTTTATTGAAAAAGAGGTTCAGATCCAAATCCTTAACGATCTGTTCTCCATCCTTCCAAAGGCTCCATAACTGGTGGGTGGAAGCGGTATAACGGAAGGTGACGAACTCTCCGATCACTTCTCCGTCGTAACTCAAAGCCGCCCTTGTCTCATGGTAGGTGATACCGCCTGTGATACGGGGAATGATATATTGCCCGTCCCCCGAAGGGATCGTAGCCTCATTGCCTCCGGTAAATCCGTAAACAGCCGGAATCCCTTTGAGCCGCATCCTGAAAATGCCGTCTGCGGGTGGTTCGCCTGTCATCCACCGCACCGTCACAGAGAGGACGGCATGGGCGTGGGACAGGTAAACGCGTCGACGCCGGGTCGCCCCGTTTTTCAGGGTGAATGCGGTTGTCCCGTAATACAGGCGGCTTGTATTGCCCCGGTATCCGGGAGGGATGCCCGTCTGTTGGGCACTGAGTGTCATTTCGTTCATATTCATATCGTTTTCATTTTGAATTTGTATCGTTTCGTTGGCATTGCTTTCGTCCGAGAGGTTCCCCCAGAGAACCAATGTATAATCGCCGTCGGGCAGGTTGCCGTTCCAGCCTGCTACGCTGTCGCCTTTGAGGGTGATAGTGGCCAGCAGGTTCCCTTTTGCGTCGAAAAGGTATTGCCGGAGGTTGTCGACATAAGTCGGCAACGTATTTTCGGTGCTGCTACCCGCATACCAGTATTCCATCCTGACATTGTAAGGGCAGACGGAAGGTTCGTCGCCAAATGAACAGCCTGAGAGCATGGCTGCCAGTATGCTGCATATCATCCAAAACCTTCCTGTCTGTATCCTTCCCACTACTTCGTATTATTAATATTAATCCAGTATGAATTTCTATTTCTTTTATTCGTCTTCTATTCTGTTAATCCTTCGGCAAATTGCAGGTTTCTGCGTGCCTTGCGGGGTTCAACCCCTACGGCTTTCCGGAACCAGACTGTCGCCCCTTCCGGATTTCCTTCCATCAGCATAAGCACGCCCAGATTATTCCAGGCACGCGGGTCGGCCTCTACTTTGCGGAGATATCCCCATGCCGATTTCAAATCGCCTGTCAGCATTACGGCGGAGGCCGCGTTGACGTTCGTTATCACATCGTCCGGGAAATGGAATGCCGCCACTTCGTAGACTTCGCGGTATTGTTCCGTTCCGGGACGGTAATAGCGGGCGACACTATACATTTCTTCCAGGCTCAGCAAGTCGGGATGGATATAGATCATCTCCGATGCTTCTTCGGCATTAAGGGCACGAATGCGGTATTCCACCACGAACTCGATACGCCTGAGCAGGGGAAAAAGCCTTTTCAGCATGTCTTTATAAGGAATGCCTCCCTGCAAATTCATCAACTGTTTTTCGCGGCCACTGAAAATGCCAAACCGGCGTATGATGTCGAGGGCTGCCGTATAATAAGAGGGTTTCGTGCTTAGCAGCAAATCTTCCAGGCCGTTCCAGTCTTCCGCCACGGATGAGACGTCGAACAGGCGGGCGGGGATGCCGTACGCTTTTTGCACATACCAGGCAAACAGCCTGGAACGGTTGGCTGCCAGCTTTTCATTATCTCCGTAGTTTCCGTCGGGCGAAGCATATCCTTTCACTTCTATACGTTCCAGTTCGGAGTAACCTTCGGCCAGGACCGGAAGCAAGCTGGCGTCGATCTTGCCGATCTCTTCCCGGTTGTTTTTAAAGTCGGGATATACTTCATCTTTGCCGAGCGGATAATCTATATAGAGGGTTGTGCTTTTGCTGCGGTGTTTGTTCTCCTGCTTCGGGTCGGGCGTGAGGAACGAGACCATCGACGCATAAGTATTGACATCTGCCGTGTTCAGGGAAATCTGTTCCCGCACTTGACGCGGGACATGGTTGTCTCTTTGAACGGGTTTGTCCTTATGCGATTCTGCATCGGGTGCAGGAATGGGGTTGTTTTTTGCGAGTTGTACAGTGGAAACCGACAGGTTGCGTTTCAACGTATCTACTCCCAGCAGTTGCAGGTCGCAACAGTCTTTTATTTCCTGGCGGAGCAGCAGGGAGGCCTGTTGCATCCAGGAGGTATAAGGAATGGATATCCGGTAACGGACATTTTTGGAACCGGTCCGGTTGTTGTCGAGTAATATAAGATAAGGAATTTCACGGTTCTCCGCAGAGGTTGCCAATGCACGTTCGCGGCGTTCAAAACGGAAACGTTTACCACCGGTGATCACAACGGAAGGTAATGTAATCTTTTGGGAAGAACCTTTCTTTCCTGCCAGTTCGGGGGTAAAGATAACGGCTGCCAATGAGTTAACATGTACGCTGTTCAAATCCATCTCCAGCCAGAGATGCAAGCTGTCGTTCTTCACGGTGATCGATTGGGGAACGATACGTATGCCTTCGGCTGCTATTTTTCCGGTAAGTCCGGAAAGACAGGCAACGACGAAAGTAAACATTATTATATGTAGCAGATAATTTTTCATAAGGATAATCTTTAGCGCAGGAAGTAAATGATGGAGAATCCGAGACGGCTAGGACCTATGTAGCTGCGGGTGTAACTCCCTTCCCGTTCACCGCAATCGGCACAACGGAATTTGTCGTATCTCATATAAGCATATCCGGCACCGATCATCGCTTCCAGTCCCCAACGTTCGCCCAATGCCCAATGGTAGCCATATGTAACGCCACCACCATAGAGATCTCCCCGCAATATATGGTCTTTTAATCCGGATATAAAAGGTATTTGCCCGATGTTGAAATGTCCCCAATGTCCGTGTACACCGACAAAATGTCCTTCGAACTTACGACAAAACCAATAACGGACTTCGGGTTGAAAGAGATACATATTCAATTTCATGTCATTGCTAAATTTCCAGGCATTGTATGCTCCCCATAAATCGAGTGTGATCTGACGAGTGATTCCGAACTCAACGCCGACGTTCGGAGTTGTGGTTGCCCAGAATAATGTGTTTGTTTTCAGTGCGGTTTGCTGAGCGTGTATACCAGTAGGTAAACAATAAATAACAAACATTAGTATGTGTAGTTTTCTTAGCATATACCCTATTTATATTTTGATGGAAATGCGTTCCGTCTATTCGTAATAGTTGGAACAGTCTTTCGTGCCAAATTCGAAAGGCTTTGATATTAATGACAATCCAATAGGATACGGAAGGGGAGGAATCTCCTGCTGTGAAACAATTCATGAAACAAATGGTCTTATTTCAAGATGGAATGGCTGATTATTAAGATGATTTGTGTGAAAAGTACGAGATACATCTGGGGCTTGTATTTAAAAGTTCAGAGATATGAATAAAATAACCGATTACAGAAAGGATGCAGATGAAAATCAAAGCAAGTTTGATGATCGGTATTGTGAAACAATCTGTAAACAGCTGATATGTAGTAATTAAGATATCTATTTTAGTTGTAAAAAGAAGCAATTAGCTTCCTGGGAGAGTACAGATGAACACTCTGCATTTCCTTAATAATTGTATAATATTCAGGTTAATATTGAATATTATAGGTTCTTATGTTCAAAATAATATAGAAAACATTTGCTATTAAAGAAAACGTTACTACTTTTGTGACGTGTTAACATCACAAAGGAATATCCATTCCAACTATTACGAATAGACGGAATGGTAATTTACCTATAACATCCTCTTTTCGAAATAAGATTCAGCATGTCCGTTTCCTACAATCACTTTTCTATTTGCTCTATCCAATTTTGAATTATCAAGTGATGCTATATAGATGCGTGTCGTGTTGACGGAAGTATGCCCCATGCAATCGGAAATGACTTCCTCAGTTACTCCTTTGAGTTTAGCGATGCTTGCCCAACTATGGCGTGCCACATAGGTAGACAGGTGAGTGCCTATTTGATTTCCTAATATGTTAAGCCTTTTATTTTGTAGACGGAGGGCACTGTCGTATTCCTTCCAGGAGGCATCGGCATTTTTTAGCACCGGGAAAAGATAAGGTTGTCCGGGTTGGTGATATTTGCGTATGATTTTCAACATGACGGAAAGAAGTTCCACTTTAAGTACTTGGCCGGTTTTTCTTCGCACATAGATTAACTTATTGCCATGGATATTAGCCAAAGTAAGGTGAGCCAAATCTACAAAAGCCATCCCCCTGACAAAAAAAGAGAAAAGGAAGAGGTCGCGTGCCAGGCTGAGTCCCGGAGCATTCTCCAGGTTCAGGGCCTCCAGCTTGTGGAGATACTTTTCCGTTATAGCCCGTTTCTCTGTCTTATCGATCTTTGTATTGATGTTCCTGAAAGGAGAAGGGCGCTGCTCAATGACCTGTTCCCTGACGGCGAAGTTCCATACGGCTTTCAGATTCCTGCAATGGAAAGCAATCGTGTTTTTAGAGAGTTTCCTGTCTGTGAGGTATTTTTCAAAGCTGATGATAAGATCTTCGTCCACGTCCTTAATGGGAATATCTTCTCCCTGGAGGAAGTTGCGGAATGTTTTGTGAGTGTTCTGATAGTTACGAATAGTAGTCCCTGACCGCTGGCCTCTTTTCTTCTCAATGACCAGTTGAATGTATTCCAGCCATAGGGTGTAACACTTGCGGTTCCGGAAATCGTGGATAATCCTTTCGGCAGAGCACTCTTTTGTGTCTTTCAGATGCTGAACGATTTCCTCCATCTCTGCCAGGTTTCGTTCGAGTGCTTCTTTGATAAGCATCAGTGCCTTGATACGTTCGTTCCCTGCATCCGGAGGGATAAGAATGGTTTGCGTTGTTTCTATCCATTCTTGTTCTGTTAGTTTAAGATCCAGCACGACCCTTTTCACAACGCGGTTATAAATGATTTGCAGGAACAAGGGCATTCTTTTGCCGGGAATGACAGAAGTTTTTCTTTTTACTTTTACTGATACATTTGTCATATAATTCTATTGTTGGTGGAATAATATAACAAATGTAGCTGTTAGATAGCCTGATGAGATATAAAAACAATTGCCGTCTGCTATTGCAAACGACAATTGAATAAGAAAGGATAAGTATGTAGTAAGGGATAGTTCTGCCATAAAAGTAGTTTATGGATATGGATTTATAACCATAATGCGGGTAGATGACAGATTTTGTTTGTAAACGGTACGTTATGGCGGTTAAGTTGCATTCAACAGAGGACAGTTTCCTCCGGATTTTGTTTCTTGGGATGCTGTTTCAGATACTCGTTAGGAGTAAGGCCGGTCTTTCGTTTGAAGTTACGATAAAAGGCATCGGTAGAGGCGAAGCCTGCTTCTTCGGCTAAATCGGATAATTTCTTTCCGGAATGGATCCGCCCAAGTAAATAATCAATACGGAAATCATTGATCCATTGGTTGTAGTTGTTTCCATAGCAGGTATTAATACATGATGACAGATATGTATGATTGGTTTTCAGCATTTCCGCCAGTGATTTAAGTCTTATGTCTTTATTAAGGTATAGTTTTTGGAGACGGACTTTCTCGTAGGCGGCATGGTAGAGTTTTTCTTCGGGGGTAAGAGATTTCTCTTTCTCCGGCGTAGCTGACGACTCGAGTTGTTCTGCTTCTTTTTCCTGTTTCATGATAACATCCAACCGTTTCTTCCGCTGATAACAAATGTAACCGACAGCACATATAAGGAAAAAGAATAAGATTGCACAAGTTGTTGAAACGACAACCATACGATGCGAGTTGGCCAATGAGGTTTCCTGTAGCTTGTTTTGATGCTCTAAATCGCTAATTTGCAGTCGACTTATAAAGTTTTTACTTTCACGTTCTTTGTCGGCTTTATTGATTATTTGCAGGAGGGAGTCCCGAAACATCAATAAATCAACAGCTTTTTCATATTGCTTGGTAGCCCGACAAAAAGAACTGTAGCGAGCAAGGGCATCCACTTGTTTTTCCATGCGACTGGGATCCTTAGCTGCCTTTTTCATCAAAGGCTCTACTAATAAAAAAGATTTACCTGCTTTTTGATAGTCACCACTTTGTTGATATAATGTAGCTAAAGAAGAACAAGTAGGTAAAAAATAAAAGGGGAGGGATGCTTTAATGTTATTCTTTTGAAGACGTTTAGCTTGATTCTGAAATTCTCCCATTGCTTTATCTAAAAAAACAAGGGCTGAATCTATATTGTGTTCCGTAATATATGTATCCGCAATATTGCAATTAAGAATCATTCCACTCCCGGTTTTTTGCGTTTCATCGATTTTCGTTAAATAGAGACGAGCACTATCCGATTTTTGGAGTTCTAAATAACACATTGATATTAAGGGATAAACAGAAGGTATAGATAAGGCCATAGAATCTATACCTATTTTATTTATATAGCTCACTATCTCTGCATACTGTTTAGAGTCTGTGAAAAGCTTTATTAATAGACTTAAGCATTGGTTGCTCAAATCTGTTAAATGGTTGTCTGTTGCTAACTGATAAGCTTCTTTATACAGAGAAATTCCTTTTTCCTGATCTCCTAATATTATTAAATGATTAGCTATAGCGGAAAGATCGTTTATTACCAGTTCTGGTCTGCCTGCCGCACGATGTTCTGAAAGTAGTTCAAACCAAATTGGTAAATATTGCTTGTGTAACCCTCTTCTTCCTAATAAAGTTGCTTTTATCTTCTTTATCTCCCATTTTTCTTCCTGTGAAAACGAATAAGTATTTTCTAATTTTTCACAGAGCTGAACACCCTTTATATCTGCATCAGGTTCTCTCCGTTCATTTAATTTTTTGTACAAATCAAGTAATCGTAATAATATTTTCTTTTTCTCTTTTTTTGAAGCGAGAGAAAGACCTTCTAATAAAATACATTCTTGTTTTAGCATTCCATCTGTTTCTTTTTCATCCCGAGAGGAAACCTTTAACAAGATTGCAACTTGTTGCCGAGGTGGTAGTTTTTGTACATCATGCCATAAAGAATCAAACGATGAAGATAAAATAGACGTTACTGCCAACTCTTTATCCAGCATATCAGTTTTATTCTGAATTTGATTTGTACAGCCAATGCACATAAAAATAAAAAGAAACAAATGGAATGCTTTCATATTTCTGATTAAGTCAATACAATAGCATCGGAAGCGCAGGCATCAGCGCAATCACCACACCAATTACAGTTAATCTGACTGGTTATTACTATTCTTTTATCTACAATTTTAAGTAGTCTGACTTTACAAGCATCCACACACTCGCCACAGACATTACATTTTTTGTAGTCAATAGTCCATAACATTTTTGGACCATCACCTTCACTAATTGTTTTCCCTTCGTTGTTTTTCATTGTTTTGTTATTTTAAAATTGTTTGCCAAAACTACACATTCTATTTAAAATAACAAACCAATATTAGCTGTTATTTTTTTTGAATCGGTATAAATCGTATTATCAGGCGTCTTTTCAAAATCAAAAGCCAACTGAATGAACCAACGAAAAGATGTTGATCGTGTATATGTAATAGAAGAATGTAACCCCCAACGTGACATTGTTTCATAATCGAACACCTGTTGTAATCTACTGTGACTCTGCCATAACGTAATTTCCGGAGCACTTTCATTGGGTGATAATTGTTTTTCATCCATAATCGATCCTCCACCTTTTCCATACTGACCTCCCAGAGATAAGTCGAGGGAAGCATCCGGCAATAAAAAGTTTTGGACAAATGTAGTATGGACTGTAAACCGATGAACCGGTTGTGTGTACTCCGCCGGATAAAACAGCAAAGCCGTTTTTGCCTGACGATACGTAATTCCTGAAAGGATAGAGAAACGGGAATGCCAGGTATCACGCAACTGATAATATCCGTAGGTCAGAGCATACCGACTTGTGTGTCGGGTAGAACGAAGTAACCTACCGTCCGATTGCCAGGTATTGTATTCCACCTGATGTTGTAATGGGTCAAAGTTATCAGCATGATTAAATGTAGCCAACCATTCCCATTCATGCCTGTGGTCAGGGCATACTTTTTGCAGTTTACCTTTGTACTCCACCTGCCAGCTATCCGTTTCGCCTTCTTTTTTATTTTTTATACGGTCACTCTCTACAGTCTGCCATGCAGCACTTCCGCTAATGTCTTGATATAATTGGAAAGAACCACGGTTGAAATGAAGCTGTAAGGCTCCGCCAACCTCCTGTCCTGAATAATACCAGTTTACATTTTCACCCCACGATAAGGTTTTAAAGAATCCAAGGGGATAAGCGACCAGGACAGGATAAGTGGTATGACTTCCCATATTCTGGTAATTAACGGTTTCCTTTCGGCGAACATAAAGCAGAGAGGCACCCAGGTGCAGGTTTCCGTACAAGTATCCTACTCCCGGAGTAAGTCGCCATTCCATCCACTGATTTTTATTTCGTGGATCAGTGTCTTTTGCAGTCAGTTGTACCCGATAATCTGCTTTTGCTCCCAACAACCAGCGCGGATGGACCGGCAGGGAAAAGCCACCGGCTAACTGATACTCTTCCGAACGCTGTTTTCCACTAATGGAATCACACAAGTTCACGGCTTGCCAGTAATCGCCTGTCATCCCATTCCAGTTCTGTTGCCGATTCTGAAACTGTGTATAGCCTATCTTTCCATAAATCGAAACTTTGTCCACCGTTTGAAATGATTCGCTATACACAGAGTATATATCCGCTGAAGCCGGAATACTGACGTTGTCAAAATTCCCTTTATGATGGCTATAACTCGCTTCCGCTACTGAGAAAGAGCGGAAACGGTTGAACGACAATCCCACAGGATTAGTTCCGGTCAACCAGTAGTTTTGTCTGTACACTTCTTCTGTAGAAGGTATAGATAACGTATCGGTTTGAGCGGAAACCGTCATTGATAACGAAAGGAATAATCCGAACAGTATTTCCCGGCTTCTCATGCCTTTATTTTGTTTTTAGAGTAGCTAAAGTTACTTCCATATCTTCGGCTGAGTTATTCGTGTCCTGATAAACAGCACGTCCGTCTGTCGTTCCTGTTTTCTTCCGGATAATCGACCGGCCTGAATACCGGTCGCCTGGAATATAGCATTTCCCATTGTCGAGCCCATTAGGTACTCGTTTAGGAGAATTGACATCCTTCACGCATTCTATACAGTCTATTACCCATTCCTGAGGAACCATCAGATAACGTTTTTCCTGATTCGACGCTTTGGGCCGTGGTTCACGGTTATCCGGGTCCTGCACATATTCTTCCGGAGAATCCTGCAAACTGAATACCATAAACGTAGGACCAAAAACAGGGAGGGAATACATCACCAATGACGGATTCAGATTGGCAAGCAACGTCATCGGTTTTACACCGGCTGCAATTGTTTGCCGGTCAAGAGAAACATCCCAGAATCCCCAATCGACTCCGGACAGGTCTACGGAATTGGCATGCTGATATTCGCCACTCGTGTGATCCACCGCATTCGTGGCGATGGTTATTTCTTCTCCCGGTGCCAAAGGATATTCCTTGCCACTTCCCGGAAATTGCCAGGTCAGATCATTTACCGGAATCCGTTTCATATCCGTATAGTTCATCCAAGGGGATTCTAGATTATTACCCGGATCTACAATACCGAGACACAAACCATCCAGATAGATTGTCTGGTCCGAATTATTATATAAGGTTACATACTGGTCATCCTTATATTCTTCATTATTCAATCCCTTGCAACCACCAAAGTAAATCTCTTTAATAACGAGGGCACTGGTTTTAGCCAACGACAGAGGAAGTTCTATAACCCCTTGCGCTTCATCCTGGTCAGAGAGTAACGATAATGATTCTATTCTTCCGCTAAAAACAAGCCCGGAAGCAGCCTGATAATGTACCGAAGCAGCGTAGTAACCAGGTTCAACACTAAATAAAGCTTGTCCTGTCGATGAACAATGCAAAGAATACACCGTTCCCTGATCTTTGTTGGTCAGTGTTACTTCCATCTCTTCATAAGGCAACGTGGAATAACCTTCGGGAGGTAACAGCTGAATATGAACACTGGAAGAACGATTCCCATCTTCCGAACAGGAAGCAAGGAAGAATACTAAAACAAGTAATAAGTAAAAACCTTTTTTCATTTGATATTTGTTTTCGATATTAAAACTCTTTTAAAACCGGATCGTCATCTCGGCTCCATAATATAAACCGGGATTTTGAATCGTATACTGTTGTGTACTGCGGGTATATTTCTTTGGATTCGATTGTGTGAAATTATTGGCACAAAAAGCCACCGATACATAGCGGCCTATATTTTTCGTCACCCGGAGATTCAGCAGGAAATAAGGGCCGAACGAATCCTCCTGATACCGGGTCTCTGTCCCTGCATCCAGCACCAGGTCTGCGAAACGTTTATCGTTTGCCATTTCCGGAGTGAACGGATGCTGTACGCCTTCGCTATCCATATAATATACCGGGTTAAGATGTTTATGGTGCTCGGTGTCGGTCATCGGATCTCCATCTATCCGGTTTCCGTTATCATCAACCAGATAAACGGGATTATTGTAATTACTCTCCATGCCACGGCGTTGTTTATCCATCCATACGGCTTGTAATGTCAACGTGGTGATCAGACCGATGCGGGGTAATTGGGTAATGAACTGGAAGCGGGTATTGAATTGTTTCCATATCCGCAGGTTGGAAGCAAAGTGGTCCGATTCGTAAATGCCAACGTACGGATATGATTTGCCACTAAAATCTGCCTGTGGATATATAGCCGAAAGGGCGGTATTCTTTTCATGCAGATTCAGATAGCTGCCACTGATAAGCAGCGATGTATGCAAAGAGTTCCAATGTCCTACGTCGAGCGTATATTCGATACCTTGTTTCAATTGCTCGATACCATTCTCAGGAGAGGTGTAAGTGGCAAAAGTCGCATGAGTAGTGTAGGAGAGAGGTTTCCCGTTGTTCACTATGCCATCGGAGGTCAGTTCGGGATGTTCTCCCCTGCCGATCAACTGATCGTAACGGCGGTATGTAAACGGTTCAACTTGCTCTGTCGTGCTGAACCCGTTGCGAAGATGCTCCCTGAACCATACGACATCGGCTGTCATTTGTCCGAGTCGTAAATTAAGTCCTAATTCAAATTTCCGGTTTACCGGCAGGCGCAGATCAGGATTAAAAGTCCGGCCGGTCACGAAAGTATGCATTACGGTCAGCCGTTCGCCGTTCTCTATGTCATTATAAGTGAAGCAGTTTTGATCGGTATAGGATTTGTCCGGATATAAATACGCCAATACGGGCATCTTATGCATCAATCCCCAACCGGCACGTATACTGAGATGTTTCAGCATAGCATCGTCTTTCCGTTCCACCAGGATTTGCCTCACATTGATACGCGGGTCTGCTGCCGGAGCATAGTGTAACGCCTTTGTTTGCAGTTTGGTAAGACGTACACCCAGCTGTAGCTCAGTCCGCATCTTTCCTGAATGGAAAGTGACTTTATCTTCAGTGAAGGCTGTATATTGATGTACGAAAGGAATGCTGCTAAAAGAGCGGGTACGCATCCGGAGCATTTCCAATGTCGGACGGAGCGGATCAAACCGAATGCCTTCTCCACGGTTACCTTCCGTTCCTATTTCCACACCTGCCATGAAATGATTATATACATTATTATATAGCGTATTCCTGAGATTTGCCGTAAGTGAAGCATCCGCAGATAAAGGTTTCCCTTCTACCGAAAGGTCACTGAAATAGTTGGGTGCCAAAAAGACGCCCGCCTGTTCACCCGGCAAGCGGGTATAAGTAGTAACTTGCTGCGTCCCCGAATAGTATGTGCTCGATTTGTTCTTTTGACAACTGTAAGTCAGCCCGGCATGATACTCGAGATTCGAAATCCAGGATTTGTTCAAATCCCATCGGCCGTTTGCCGAAAAGGAGAAACCTCGGTTGAAGGCTTTCTGATATTCTCCGTCAATCGTATTACGGCCTCCGCCTCCTTTATCCTGCATCCAGTATCCCCGCAAATTGGTACGGAGTGTTGCTGTTTCAAAATCTTTCGCATGAGCAATTTGAACACCTACCCGTTGAAATGTCTGTTCCGGTAACCGGGGATCTTGTGATGAAAGTGCATAATCTGCTCCCAGATGGAGAATGCCTCCATGAGTTCCAATTTCTATTCCTTTACTTATGGAAGCCAGTTTTTCAGTAGCCGTGAAGCGGAGTCCCACTGCATAGGGTTGCACCCCAGCCTTTGAGTTTACCAGTACTATGCCGCTGGTAGCATCCCCATAGCGGGCAGAAGGTACACCGCGTATTACCTCTACAGACTCGATGGAAGCCGGAGAAATCGAACGTACATCAAATCCGGAAAGGACCGAACTGTTAAAGAGACTGCCTTGCCCTTCAAGCCCGAGCTGCTGCATATTCATATTATTGTTCATTCGCATTCCATCCACCAGTATGGCTGTTCCCAATGCATTTGTCGTATTCTCGTATGTAGCACTGCGGATCGTAAAAACTGTCGGAGAATTCAAATCGGGATTGCGGGTAAGTACGCCAGGCAATAATTGGGACAGATCAGACAGGTCGGTAGCTTGTATATGGCGGATCGCATCCTGACCAATCAATGAACTGGTACCGGGGGCATCAGGCTGGGTTGCTGTGACAACCACCTCCCGAAGCCGGACGTTACGGAGAGTGTCGGATGGTGCCAATTGTTCTTGCCCGTTAATTATCAACGAACAAAAGATGAAAAATAGTACCCCTAAAGCTTTCGTACAACAAATCTTACTCATCTTCTCACCTTATAGATAACCTAGCATTAAAGCCTTACGGCAGCACAAAATAAGTTATTTTATTTTGTACAATTATTGTCTGAGGATAAAAAAATCAAAGAAAGCTGCATTTCTCAACTTTAGTCAGTACATTTGTGACCAACAAGTTTATTATGTCATTACTACTATTTAAGATATTAGTTATTTGTACCTCCTTACTCGCCTGGGCTGTTTTAATCATTGCCGGGATTTGTTTGCTACAATATAGCAGATATAACAAAAAGGTCATACTTTTAACTTCCATAGCATGGGTTCTTTGTTTAGTTTCTTTTTATAATAGCTGGTATGAAGGACTCTTTCTTTTCAAAAAGATCGCTCTTATTCCCAGCGTGAACAGTTGGGCTTTCACATTACTTACTCCTTTGTTTTACCTGTATTTTCGTTTCAGGATAACTAACCAGTTACCGGATGCACGGCAATGGAGACGGCATCTGCTTCTCCCTGGAGTCTTGATCGGCGTTTATATCGGGATGACTTTGTTCAATCCGGTTCCCGATAAGCTAATTTATAGCTGGTCTGAATTCGGACTCAATAATTCTGCCTGGTGGCCCTATTTCCGTATTGGTTGCTATTTATCTTTAGCTGTACAATTATTAGTTTATCTTCCACGTATTTTGAATGGAGTAAATGATGATAATACTCCACAAATGCAACTTATTAGAAAGGACTTATTCTATCTTTTATGTTTCTATCTTATTTCTATAATAAGTATGTTTACTTCCTGTTATGTATGTAATATTCTATATAATATATCAACTATTTTTATAGGTGGATATCTATTGAATCAATCTGTATTTTACCGGACTGTAAAACGTAAAATAGGTTTTTATCTATTACCCCATTTTTTCACCAAAACCAGACAGAAGAACGAGATCCCCATTCCACTTACTCCGGAAAAAGAAGAAGAGGAGGTGATCCGTTTATTAAAATCACCCAAATACTTGCATAATCCTAATTTGACACTTAAAATATTAGCAAGTGGACTGGGTATGAATGCGACTTCGTTAAGTTTATATTTCAGTCAGCAGTTGGGAATGCGTTTCCCTGAATATGTAACCGCTCTTCGTTTGGATGAAGCGGAGATATTACTTTTGAATTCAGATATAAAGGTGATCGATGTTTCTGAATTAGTCGGTTTTCAAACGTCATCATCATTCTATCTGGCTTTCAATACCCGACATCATATGCCTCCTTTGCAGTGGAGAAAGAAAATGAAGGCGAAGTCCTGACAAAGGTATTCTCAAATTATATATTTCTTTCTTAAATCGTAAACTTATACCATTTGATATATAATCATAGTCTCTTGTTAATCAATTAAATATATGTAAAATTAAATAAGAAATCCATTGGAACTATCCGACACCCTTTCCTAGTACCTTTGTATACATAACCGGGGCCCATAAGCCTCTTTAATATGATACAAAATGAATACACTCAACTTTGAAGAACGGACATTACAGGAGGCTACAGCCAATGTTGTAGGAGGTGTGGATAGAAACGTAGTGGATAGTATATTTATCAGAATACAGGATCACTTCCGAAAAATATTGTTTAGTGATATCCTCTATATAGAAGCATCAGGCAGTTATTGCACTTTCTATTTACAGGCAGGTGCTAAAGCGACAGTTGCATACACACTGACGGATACAATGCAACATTTGTCGAAAGATTTGTTTATCCGGGTACATCGTTCTTATATTGTCAACAAGAATCATGTCGTTGGTTATATCGGTAATATATTTTATATTGGCGATCAAACGGTCCCTATCGGCAGACAATATAAAAAAGATGCGTTATCTCATTTCAATATGTTGGGAACAATTAGTTGAATAACAGATCTAAAAAACAATTGAATAAAACGAAGATTGTAACCTAAATTGTTAATATAAGAACGATAATTATGGTAGAACAAAAACAAGATACTACAGATGCTTATGCGATAAAACTTGATGCGCCTGCTTTTTTGGAAAACAACAAGGATGAAGTCGAACTTGAAACTATAGAATTCACATATGATAAGTTAGAACGTAAACAATAAAAAATTATTACAATGGAAAATTCAAATGCACAGATTTTTAAAGTGAAAAATGCCGGGATCGTTTTAACAACTCCCTTTTTACCAATGTTTTTTTATCGGTTAGGATATTTAGCGGATTCCCGTAGAGAGTTTATTGATAAAGAAAAGCAGATTCGGGGAATTTTTTTGTTACAGTATCTGGCTACATATTCATTAGAGGTAAAAGATTCTGAATTAATGTTATTTAAGATAATGTTAAATTATCCGCTATCCGATCCCTTGCCTTGCAATATTGAACTGACAAGTAAAGAAACTTCTTTAATTGATGAACTGTTGAACAGCCTAAAGATAAATTGGAGTAAAATGAAAAATGTTTCTAATAGAGGCTTTCAGGAAACATTCCTGAGACGGGAGGGAGTATTGGAGGATATGTCAGATTATTGGAACCTGAAAATGGAAGAAAAACCTTACGATGTTTTGTTGGATTCAGTTCCCTGGTCATATTCAATGGTGAAATATCCTTTTCAGGAAAAACTTATACGGGTTAATTGGAGAAATTGATATTCTTTCTAATATAGAAAAAAGACATTATTATATGTAAACAAAAATGCTATGTCTCACTTAAGACATAGCATTTTTGTTTTAGCAGATTAAATCTGCTTCGTCTGTTACACTATTCATTTTAAATTCAGCACACTCTTATCGCCTGTAATTTCTACTTTTGCAGGAGTAGATTTACGAGTGCAGTAGTCAAACTCTGCCGATTTATCGCCGCTGAACGATTTCCATTTCAGTTTCAGCTTAACAGTCTTACCTTCTGTGTCCGGCAGTTCATCCAGTTTGAAAGCGACCAATCCGTCACCTTCTGTTCCGTAGACATCTCCGTAAGCATTGTGACGAAACTCTACTTCATAAGGATTAGCCGGATCTTTACTTACCAGTAAGTTTACGAAATGAGCCTTGCTACGATCTCCCCACAATGTTCTGAAACGGAGTGTCAGGTAGCCATCTTCTGCAATTGTTACCCAGTCCTTAATCATTTCTACCGGGTCTGTTCCATATACAGAATCGTTATCCACTCCCAGATCCGGAGCGATTTGTTTTGTCAGAATACTGTCTATCCAATTAACATGGACAGCTTTAGTATAGCCTTCACTAGGTTCGTTTACTACACTGAAATTGACCAGTGCTCTAACTTCTTTATCTCCGTAAGGCGAAGAAGTCAGGTTTGCCGGTAATAATGTTGTTGAGTCATCCAATTGCAGGAAGAATGAGTTATCACTAACCGGTTTTACTGTCACAAGGGCGTTTGGCGTTAGATACCCATAATAATAGTTATCATCATCATCCAAACAAGATTGAAAGGTTAAAGAAGTAAATAAAACTCCCGTGGCCATTAAAAATAATTTCAACGTCTTCATAGCTTAATATCACTAAATTATTAAATGTTTATACCAATGAAGATGGATAAGAGCCTGAAAATGCTGCAAGAGAAGTTGATAAAATATATTAATAGAAATTTATACACCTATTGTATCTCCTGATCAAAGAGAAAAGGTATGCCTTGTAGTCCTGCGAAAGATTGTGCCACTTTTTCATGTGCCTGAACGTGATTGTTAATGTGCGTAAAAAAAGGAAAGAGAGTATATGAAAAATACGGTAAAAATAAAAAGCAGAGAGTTTGAACGACAGTTTGAATCTCAACGGGAAGCGAAAAAAGCAAAATTCTCTTTCTTTTATAAGAAAGAGAGACTGTATCAAAATGATTGATAATCTAGCGTTATCGGCGGCTAAAGTAGCAACTTTTAACGACCGGGGCAAGGTTTTCAGGTAGTATTTTGCTACAATTTGATAATATTGAAATAACGCCATCCTTTTGGGCGTAGAAGTTTTTTGATTTACTGCAGAGTGTAATGTGTTGAAAAACAGCTATTACACGGATAGCGTCAGTCCCAACTCTCTTTCTTATAAAAGAAAGAGAGTTGGACAAAATGTTAAAACGGTGCTTTTGATGTAGTAAATTAATGATAAAAGGATGGCAAGTATAGGACAAAAATTAGAAACGAAAGGAGTTATAATGACACTCTTATCACTGGTATTAATAAGCACAGGTTGCGAAGACAAAATCGACTCTCCGACACGGTAAATCCGTCGGAAGGAAAGACGGTGGAAGTAACGCTCAATCTCGGTATTGCCGACGAAGAAGACGGGGCAGGAGTAACTGCGTCACCGACCAGCAAGACAAGCAGTAACAGCGGTTCGGCTTTGGAGGCCGTTCCTGTTTATGGTATGCAGACCAAATCAGGAACAGATATTCCTGACAAACTCTACAATCTGGAAATCTGGCAATATGATGGAAGTGGAAAGCAGATTGGCGGTAAAGCACTAGGTAACGTCACTGTCGGTTCAACTTTTACAGCTAGCCTGAAGCAGGCAACCGGATGCAAACTTTTGCTTGTCGCCCGGGGGGCTTCCGCCGATTTCGAATCACTATCCGGTAAAACATTATCTGAAGTGCAGAACATGACAGTGAAAGCGAAGGAAAGCAATATCAATGCCATTGCGCCCAATGCTATCGGTAACAGTCTGGCCAATATGACTTATTACCTCTATTTGGAAAACGTCAATATCACCTCCGCCGGTAAAATCGAAAGTCCGGCAGGCCAAGACGTCCGCCTGTTACTCAAACGGCTGGCCACAAAAGTAGAATTAAACTGGACTTTTGCCTCGGACATGACTCAAAAAGGCTATACCCTGAAAGAAGTCAAACTCTGTCAGGTTCCTGCCCATTACCGCTTGATCCCTCGAACAGAAGAGACCAAATGGGGCAACGTCTATCCGAGCTCCGTTGCCGAGTTTGTCGATGTTTACCGCTTGACAGGAACAGAACTGGATAATGCCAACAGCGCGAAGACCGTTTGGATTCCCGCCAATGCCCGCGGCATATCTTCCTATTCCAATTCCCCTTATTACCGTAATAAGACGAACGCCAACCCAGCAGCCACTTATGCCGAGTTTGTGGTAGACAACAGCGAAAAGAAAGAACGCCTCTACTACCGTGTCTATTTAGGCGGCAACGAAACCGACGATTTCAACCTACTGGAAAATACCAACTATCATTGGACAGTCAATATCAATAAGGCCGACTATGTCAACGACCCACGCATCCAGTTGCTCGACCAGACACCGGTAAAAAGCACCAACGAACAACCGACTTCCAACTGCTTCATGATGCTTCCGGGTACGAACATCTGCTTTAACCCCTATAAACATGAAGCGGGAGTGAATGGGTGGAATACCGAACTGACAACCGATGGTTCGATCAAGGATGGAAAAGAAATTAAAAAGGTGAAAATACTCTGGCAAAACAAAGATGCCGGAACCAGTGGTGAACTGGTAATGGGTTATCCGATAAGTGAGAGTGACCACAGTAATCTGGTGAAACTCACGAATGGAGATATTGCGAAAGATGCACGTATCCATCTGAAAGTACCCGTTACCAACGGAGGAAACGCTTTGATAGCCGCATATGGTACGGATGACAAAATCGCTCTCTGGAGCTGGCATATATGGGTTTCAGATTACGTGCCGGCATTACTTGGGAGTTTTACTGCTGGTGATGCTACTAGCCGGACCAAGGCTATCGAAGCAGCTCAGAATACCACCCGGGGCGGAATAGTACATACTTATCAAGGTGCCAGCTGGACACAAGAGTCGGGTGCTTTCTATAAAAAAGTCATCATGGACCGTAACCTGGGTGCTTTCGAGAACTCAGATGCCCAGTTCGACCCGGCTATCCACAAACTGACATTCGACATCGTTCCGACGAAGAAACTTCGCGATGCCTTGAAAAACGTAAAAGTGATCAACATG
>QWCH01001093.1_pt1 | contig 50173 bp, 33 predicted proteins | sample 1972671 | NCBI WGS metagenome assembly QWCH01 (sample SAMN09866713, study PRJNA288562) | Human gut metagenome isolate term3_stool, whole genome shotgun sequencing... | isolation source: gut | host: Homo sapiens | place: USA: California
AATTAACATGAGACCAAGAAAGAAATTAGGATTTAAAACACCATACGAGTGCTTTTACGAACAAATTAAGTAAATTTGCACTTGCTTGTTGAATTCACGCTGCCGTCTTCTCTGCTTTATATGTTAAGATACGTTCTTGCAGCTCATTTATATAGGGACGCATTTTATCCATCGTTTCTTGATTTGAGCTACTCATTTCCAAATATACCTCATCTTGTTCCTCGAAAGCCTTGACCACAAGCCCCAAATAGCGTACCAAGCTATCTCTTTCATTATCTTCGACTCTATGTAAATGCCCCCATATACATTTGAGGCCATTTGATATTTCTTGAATTTTGGACAAGGCATCAGTGAGGGGGAAACATACCATGCCAAAAACAAAAATAGCGTCAGCACATAAACTGTTTATATCATATATCCTCATAACTTTCCTCTTTTATCCTAATTGGTTTATTACATCAAACAAAGTTGAATCCTCTATTTTACGATACCGTGAAAAGGCTTTTGAGCCTTCCACGTGTCCACTCATCTTTCCAATGATATTTGGGTCGCTCACCTTAACGTAAGCGTTGCCAACGAAAGTGCGCCTTGCTAAATGGCTACTTGCTATTTCATTGATAGGCTTTATCTCGTTTTCGCCTGACTTCGGGTTTCTTACTACCACATTGCGAGTTATCCCGACCTTTGTAAATACTTTCTTAATGGCTTCGTTGTACATCTGCGGAGTAATGAATGGAAACAAACGACCGTCAGGGGCACAACCTTTATATTTCTTTATCAGCTCAAGGGCTTTCGGGTGTAAGGGGACACGTGCTTGCAAGGTTTGTTCGCCCTCGTCCTTTGTTTTGTGCGGAGCGTAAACCAGCACCCCATTTATTATATTATCCTCCGTTAGTAGCATAAGGTCGCCCACACGGCAACCGACAAAGCATTGAAACACAAAAATATCTCTTTGCACCTCCAAACTTTTAGCGTTTGAGAAATCGAAATCCGCAATAGCGTTTCTTTCTTCTATGGTGATATAATAGGGAGTGCCAAACTTTTCAGTTCCTATCTTTATTCCGTCAAATGGTCTGTTCTTCGTTTTGTCGGTTTCATAAAGCCACACAAAGAAAGCCTTTAACTTCTTGGCGAGTTTAATGAGTGTGTTCTCTCCCCTGACTTCTAATTTGCATTGCCCTTTCTTCACTCCATTAGGATAATTTTTGAGCAACTTTGCGAAGATGTTGGGGTATTCTTCGGACAAATTCTTTTCGTTCCTCAGATAGTCCAAAAAGTCCTCTATGTCGGTGCGTGTCACTTTATCCACATCGAAAGAAAATGTTTTGTCCTCCGTGGTTCTCCTGAATCCCTCATACCTTGCCACGTCTCGGATAAGTACACGGATTGCTTTGGTGTGGGACATTGAAAAATCTTTCTTCGCCAAATACTCCTCCGCCAATTCGTAAAATGTCTTTTTAGCCTCGCCATCAGGAGCGTACTTTTCAGGGTGGTTAAATCTGTCCGCTATTCCTTTGAGCCACGTGGGGCAAATTTGTTCTTTCGGTGTCTCGGAAACATTGCGCATAATGAAAGCGCAAAGGTCATTCATCTTCTTTAATTGGTCTTCGTGATACTGAACATCATTTCCAACCTTGCGCCTATTAACCACAATCTCCCCATTGCGAAAGTTATCAGGGGTTACAAATATACCCGACCTTGAACGGACAAAGTAATCATTGCCATTTTTCAGAGTAATCAGCACCTCCGCTAAATTCGTGTCGGTTTGTACTTTGGTGGATAAACGTTTGTAAAGTGCTACCATAACTAAATATTTTTAATTGAACATCACAAAGATAAGGCTTTACTTTCAGCTGACCAAAATTTGCAGTAGCAATTTTTATTTTTGCTACTGTTTTTGCTACTGTTTGGTGTAATAAGATGCAAAAGTATAAAAGTGAATAAAATTAGAAGTTTCTTAATACCTACTGAAGTTCAGGTAGTTACGCTTTTATTGAATCTCATCGATTTTTAAGGAATTATACACCTTTCGCTCCTGTCAGGCGCACTTTTATTCCTGTGAAAGTACTCCACTTCTGATTAACAAGAGCAAAACCAAGGATGGGCCATCAACCTTGGAATGACGGTCGAGTACAGGCCGAACGACCTGTTGTCAGCATTCTACAACCACAATATCTATCTGCCGGGATTCCTTAACCAGTCAGAGACGTTGCCCGAAACCAACATGTTTGGAAAGGTGACGACGCTCAATGCTATCAACTTCGGATTGATGAACCACTTTGATGTTCTCACCAGGCACGAGCCATCTCAAAGCATTGACAGCACCGTCGGGCAGCGTTATTCGTCGTCGTCAGGGTCAGCCCACACCACCTGTACACCCGACGCAAAGTCCTGTTTGCTCTTTCGTGTGGCGGGGTCGCGACGACTCGCAGGAAGGAACTTGCATTTGATGCCCGTAATATTTTTTTTGATGTCGAAATCCTCCTTCTTCTCCACGGGCTCACTCTCGACAGTTAAGTGAAAGCGTCCCAAACCATCCAACACCACCGTGTTGCCCAAGCTAAGGCTGTAGCTGATCTCATCTACCAAGGCCATGATGATGCCTGTCACCTCGCCGCGCGTGAAGGTCGTGTTCTCCTGAATGGACTCTGCCAGATCGTTGGTCGATGTGACGCCGTTGCTAACCACCCGTGCGTGCCATTTTCCACCACGGTTTTTCTCTTTGAACTTGCTCTGTTGCAAGCGAATGCTGAGTGCCATATTTTGAAAATATTAATGTTCGACTTTCTTTTTCTATTGCAAATATACATATTTATATGATATTTTCAAACCATAATATAATTTATTTTATATTATTATTTAATCTATATCAAACAAAATCAACTCGAAATGCAAAATGTTCGGTCGTCAATATATAAAAATACAAAATAGTTTGACTCTGTTTTTCATCGACCGAGGAAGTCAAAATGTGGCGAACGGCACACGAGGGGGTTACTCACCATTTGGTTTCGGCTGGGGAAAACAGCTGCGTAGGGTAGGCACCTTCCAGCCTTAGCAATGCGATTTTCCTGTCGATGCCGCCAGCATAGCCCGTCAGACTTCCGTTGCTGCCCACGACCCGATGACAGGGAATTATCAGCGATATGGGATTGTGTCCCACTGCGCCCCCGATGGTCTGTGCCGACATGTGGCTCAGCCCGTGAGAGTGGGCATATTGCCTGCCGATGGCACGATAAGTGAGTGTGGTGCCATAAGGAATCTGCAAAAGAATGTTCCAGACCTCGCGACGGAAAGTCGTGCCGCAAGGGTTCAGTTTTGGTGTGAAGTCGGGCTTTCGGCCTTGAAAATAGATTTCCAACCATCGTTTCGCCTCATCGAAAATCGGCAGTCGCCGTTCCTGTAACTGTGTTCCCAATGTCGATGCAAAGTATTTCTGCCCAGCAAACCACAGTCCAGTCAGCGCTTCGCCGTCGCTGGCCATCGTAATGCTGCCCAAAGGAGAGTCAGTCTGTTGCGTGTATTGTATCTTTTCCATCATTCTTTCTTCCTATTATGGGAGGGTTCTATAAATTAGTCCTATCGGATATTGCCCTTGTTTTCAGATGACTGATGTCAGTAGATCAGGGTGCACGGCGGAATTTACAGCAGAACGCACTTGCATTTTGAAGCGGAGGGAAAATAATGGGTGATAAGGCGCAATCCGTATCCGATGCGCTATCATTTCGGTGGTGATTTTTGAGACCCGCTCTCTTCTGTCTTCATCCTATGGTCGCTGGTCAAGAATACCGTAATCGCTGCAACAAATATATAGATTCTTCCATGAATGAGAGGTTATTACATATTAAAAAAATCAAAAACATCGGCTGTTTCGTTATTCTTTTGCTATCTTTGACGACTAAAATTGTAACTTAGAAAGAACGAAAAACAATGATGATGCGAAAGATAGCACTGTTGACATCTGTCGTTTTCATGGCTGCTGGCATGTGTTTTGCAGCTGTGGGAAAAGGAAAGGTGATGGTTAAGAAGTCCGACGGTACGTATGTTGTCAATACAACTACCCTTGCCCCGTCAGTTCGTGGGTTTAGGGGCGCCACTCCGCTGGAGGTGTCCATCAAAAACAATAAGGTCGTGGGTGTGAAGGCCTTGCCCAATAGCGAGACACCCAAGTATTTCTCGTTGGTCAATACCAAGCTTATGCCCAAGTTCGTTGGCTTACGGTTGAACAAGGTGGCATCGGTCGATGGTGTTTCGGGGGCCACATTCTCCTCAAAGGCTGTCAAGGCTAATGTTGAGGCTGCCGTGAAATACTATAAGACCCACCGATAGGGCTGGAGAACGAAAAGGCAAATTGGAGTTGGCAGTGAGCGAATAGTAATCTCCCCTTGAGTATTCAGGGTGCGGCTTCTGCACTTCTGACGTGAAATCTGTCAGCCAAACAAAAAAACTCGCACCCCAAGGGATTGCGAGTTCTTTAGTTTAAGCCTTTCGGTATTGAAAGACCGTTATTTCTTCACTTTGATAAGGTATTCCGCAATCTGAACAGCGTTCAGCGCAGCGCCCTTGCGAATCTGGTCGCCGGTGAGCCAGAGCGTGTTGCTGTTGTCGTCTGCCAAATCCTTGCGTACACGTCCGACGTAGATGTCGTCGTGTCCTGCGCTTTCAAGAGGCATCGGATAGACGTAATTTTGCGGGTCGTCAACGAGCGTTATGCCAGGCGCAGTCGTCAATGCCTTGCGGATGGCCTCGACAGAGATGGGCTCCTCGGTCTCGAACCACACCGACTCCGAATGACTGCGGAGCGACGACACGCGGACGCATGTAGCACTGGTGCGTACATCTGAGTGCATGATCTTCTGAGTCTCATGAAACATCTTCATTTCCTCCTTCGTATAGTCGGTCTCGGTCATCTTGTCGATTTGCGGAATGACATTGTAAGCCAGCTGATGGGGGAATTTCTCAATGGTCCTCACTTCGCCGTATTCCACCAATTCCTTGTATTGCTGTTGGAGTTCCATCATCGCTGCCGCACCCGCACCAGAGGCGCTCTGATAGCTGCTCACATGTATTTTCTTGATGTGACTGAGCTTTTCAATCGGATTCAACACCACTACCATCATAATAGTCGTACAGTTGGGATTGGCAATGATGCCCCGCGGATGGTTCAAAGCATCCTCAGGATTGATTTCTGGAACAACCAACGGCACGTCCTTGTCCATGCGGAACTGGCTGGAATTGTCGATCATCACACAGCCATGCTTGGTAATCGTCTCTGCAAACTCGGCCGATGTGCCACCGCCAGCACTGGTAAAAGCGATATCTACGTCCTTGAAGTCGTCGTTGTGCTGGAGAAGTCGCACTTCGTATTCTTTTCCCTTGAATGTATATTTTCTGCCAGCCGAGCGGCTTGAACCAAAGAGTACAAGCTCGTCGAGTGGAAATTTTCTCTCTTCCAATATGCGGAGGAACTCTTGTCCCACAGCTCCGCTTGCTCCAACTATTGCTACTTTCATTATCCTAATTCTTTTTTATTAAACCTTTTCTGGTGCAAATTTACAAAATTCTGTCAACTATCAATCCTCAACCCACATCTTTTTGCTATCTTTGCAAATAATTATCATTAATAGAGATGTTCAGCATAGCGCAGTATTTCCCCATCACCGATCCAACGCTCATCTTCTTTGTCGTACTTTTGGTGATACTTCTGTCGCCCATCATTATGGGACGGCTGCGCATTCCGCATATCATCGGCATGGTATTGGCAGGCGTCTTGGTGGGAGAGTATGGCCTCGACATCCTGAAGCGTGATGCCTCATTTGAGCTTTTCGGAAGTGTGGGACTCTATTACATCATGTTCCTCGCCGGATTGGAGATGGATATGGAGGGATTGAAGAAGAATAAGGGGCGGGTTTCGATATTTGGGCTGCTCACATTCATCATTCCGTTCTTTCTGACCTATCTGATGGGGATTTATTTGCTGGGGTATTCTGAAATGTCCTCATTGCTATTGGGGTGCATTATGTCGTCGAACACTCTTGTTGCCTATCCCATTGTCGGCCGTTACGGACTGACGCAGCACCAAAGCTCAACGCTCAGCGTCGGAGCCACAATGATCTCGCTTCTTTTGGCACTCATCGGGATGGCCACTATTGTCAATTCGTACAACGGTGGCAGCGGAGGGGCGTTCTGGATATGGTTTATCCTGAAGTTTGCACTCTATATTTCCGGCTTGATATGGGGCATTCCAAGGATGGCTCGTTGGTTCTTGCGCCGTTATTCCGACAATGTCATGCAGTTTATCTTCGTGTTAGCCGTGATGTTTCTTTCGGCAGCGTTGTCCAATGCAATCGGTTTGGAAGGCATTTTCGGAGCATTCTTTTCCGGATTGATACTCAACCGCTTCATTCCGCGGTTCTCTCCGTTGATGAATCATATCGAATTTACGGGTAATGCGTTGTTTATTCCTTATTTTTTGATAGGCGTGGGTATGCTTATCAACGTGAGATTGCTCTTCACAGGACCACATATCATCTGGGTAGTGCTCTGCTTTGTCGTGTTCGGAACTGTCGGAAAAGGGTTGGCAGCTTATCTTTCGGGATTGCTTTTCCGATTGCCGAAGGTGGTTTGCAACATGCTTTTTGGACTCACCAGTGCCCATGCAGCCGGTGCTATCGCAATGGTGATGGTCGGTCGCAAATTGGAGATTGCCCCAGGGCAGTTCCTTTTCAATGACGAAGTGCTCAATGGCATCGTCATGATGATTCTCTTTACTTGCGTTTTTTCAACGATGATGACCGAAAAGGCAGCTCAGCGCATCCGGTTGATGAAGAAAGAAGAGCCGGAAATGGTGCGAACGGACAACGACGAGCGGATTCTCATCCCTGTAAAGTATCCCGATTATGCCGACAACTTGCTGTCGCTGGCCATGATGATGCGCAATCCAAAGCATCGACGCGGACTTGTGGCGTTGAATGTGGTGTACGATGATGTGAATGCGGCCAAGAATCAAGAGGAGGGACGCCAGCTTCTGGATCATCTCCGACGAGAAGCCAGCGCCGTTAACGTTCCTCTTGAGACGCAAGTGCGCATCGCTGCCAACATAGCCAATGGCATTAAGCATGCGTTCAAAGAGTTTCAGGCTTCCGAAATCGTAATGGGCCTGCACGCCCGACAAGAAATCACCAAGGGATTCTGGGGACAATTCACGCAGAGTCTCTACAACGGCCTGAGTCGGCAGATCGTTATTTCGCGCATCATGCAGCCACTGAACACGATACGTCGCATACAGGTGGCAGTTCCCTCACGTGCCGAGTTCGAACCGGGCTTCTACCGTTGGCTGGAGCGCCTCTCCCGCATTGCGGCCAATACGGAATGCCGAATCGTTTTCCATGGTAGGCAAGACACATTGCAGCTCATCAGTGGCTACGTTCGTAACCGACACCCAAGTGTCAGGGGAGAATATGTTCAGATGGAGCACTGGAAAGAGTTGCCGAGACTGGCAGCCGAGGTGAAGGAAGACCATCTCTTCGTCATCGTCACTGCCCGTAAGGGCACCATCTCTTACAAAACGGCGATGGAGCGTTTGCCAGAGGAAATCAATCGCTTCTTTAAGGGAAAGACAATCATGATCATTTTCCCCGACCAGTACGGCGACCGCATGGACGGAATGACCTTTGCCCAGTCGCAACATACGGAAGAGCGGAGTGCTTACGATGTTTTCCGAGAGTGGATCATAAGTAAAATAAGAAAAATATGATAGATATTACAGGTATCACCAAAAGTTTTGGATCGCTACAAGTGCTCAAAGGCATCGACTTGCACATCGAAAAGGGTGAGATAGTGAGCATTGTTGGCCCTTCAGGAGCAGGAAAGACGACGTTGCTTCAAATCATTGGCACGCTCGATCAGCCCGATGCGGGCTCCGTCAGTGTCGATGGGATTGAGACCAACCGCCTGTCGAGCAACAAGCTCAGCGATTTCCGTAACCGGCACCTTGGTTTTGTGTTTCAGTTTCATCAGCTCCTGCCAGAGTTCACAGCCATTGAGAACATCATGATTCCAGCATATATAGCAGGAGTCAAGCCCAAGGATGCCCGTCTGCGTGCCGAAGAGCTTCTGGAATTTATGGGATTGAGCGACAGGGCCACCCACAAACCCAACGAACTGTCTGGAGGGGAGAAGCAACGAGTGGCCGTAGCCCGTGCGTTGGTCAACAATCCAGCTGTCGTCCTTGCCGATGAGCCGTCGGGAAGTCTCGATACGAAGAACAAGGAGGAACTTCACCGTCTGTTCTTTGAGCTTCGCGATAAGTTCGGGCAGACTTTTGTCATCGTCACCCATGATGAGACGCTCGCCACTCTGACAGATAGGACCATACATCTCAAGGACGGACTGATTGTCAATGGCGACCAGCACCAAGGCGAAATATAACCCGAAACAATTCCAAGCACTAATAGAAGCATGAAGATGTCAAAATTAAACATAGGTGACTACAACACCCTAACTGTAGTAAAGGTGGCATTGCGCGAGGGCAACGGCGATCCTTTCGGACTCTATCTGGATGGAGGGCGAGAGGGAGAAATACTGATGCCAGAAAAGTATGTGCCCGAAGGAACGGCCATAGGCGACGAGCTGCGTGTCTTCGTATATCTTGATCAAGAGGAACGCCCCATAGCCACGACCGAGAAGCCACTGGCGGTGGTGGGAGACTTCGCTTATCTCGAATGTGCGTGGGTCAATGAATACGGGGCATTTCTGAAATGGGGCGTGACGAAAGACCTTTTCTGTCCGTTCCGTGAGCAGAAGATGCGCATGCAGATAGGAAACTCCTACATTGTGCACATCCATCTCGATGAGGAAAGTTACCGACTTGTTGCCTCCGCTAAGGTGGAGCATTACTTCGACGAGTCGTTCCCGCCCTACAAGCCAGGGCAAGAGGTTGATTTGCTCATCTGGCAGAAAACAGACCTTGGCTTCAAGGTCATCATCGACAACCAATATCCCGGACTTATCTATGAGGGCCAAGTTTTTCAGTATGTACACACGGGCGACCGCATGAAGGGTTACATCTCGTCGGTCCGCCCCGATGGGAAGATAGACTGCACCCTGCAGCCGACAGGGCAGCGACATGCCACCGATTTCGCAGAGACGCTCCTCCAGTATCTCAAGGACAACGGCGGCCAGTGCAACCTTGGCGACAAGAGCGATGCCGAAGACATCAAGCGGCGCTTCCAAGTGTCGAAGAAAGTCTATAAGAAAGCCGTCGGCGACCTCTACAAGCGTCATCTCATCATTGTGGAACCACTTTCCATCAAGTTGGTATAATCCTCTCAATACTTAGTTAATGGAGAATCAATTTTCCAGAACCGAGCTTCTCATGGGGGCCTCCGCCCTGGCGACACTCCGCAACAGTCATGTGATAGTGTTTGGAGTGGGGGGAGTTGGTGGCTATGTGGTGGAAGTGCTTGCCCGCAGCGGTGTGGGGAACATTGACGTTGTGGATGATGATTTCGTAACACTCTCAAACATCAACCGACAAATCATAGCCACCCATTCATCACTCGGAAAGCCGAAGGTAGATGTCGTCGAGGCTCGCATCAAGGATATAAACCCCGAATGCAAGGTTGGCAAGTTCCAAACTTTCTATCTGCCCGAAACAGCCAGTCAGTTCGACTTCTCAAACTATGACTATGTGGTGGATTGTATTGACACCGTGGTGGCCAAACTTGACATTATAACACGTTGCCATCAGCTCGGCGTGCCCGTCATCAGTTCGATGGGGGCGGCATTCAAGCTCGATGCCACGCAACTTTGCATCACTGACTTGTTCAAGACCATCAACGATCCACTGGCAAAGGTTCTCCGCAAGAAGCTTCGTAAAACCAACGTGCGTGGTATCAAAGTTGTTTATAGTCCCGAAGAGCCGCTGACCAGTATTGAGCCTCGGCAAGTGGATGGGGCGACGCCCGCCGAAGCGGAGGAGAAGACGGGAATAGCGCATAAAAAGCGTTCAACTCCCGCCTCTAATGCCTGGGTTCCGGCTGCAGCAGGGTTAATCGCCGGTGGTGAGGTTGTGAAGGATATTTGTGTCAAGGCTGGAACAATGCGCAATGGTTCCCTGACATAATCGTATAAAGAAAAATTAATATTACCAAGCGGTGTCTTGCCTTTCGCACGACAAAAGCTAAGCTATCACATTATAAAAGGTCAGCTTTCGGATGACGAAAGCTGACCTTTTGTGTGTGAAAACTTATCATGTTGAAAATCAACTTGTTACGTAAGATGAAAAAGCCGTGATGTGTAACTCCCAATTGGGCATCAGATCACACTTTCACCCTTGGATGATGAGAGGCCTTGAGGCCTATCAAAGGAATGGAAAAGTGTATGTCGAACCATGCGGTTGCCATTCTGTCATGCAATCATCCGCCTGTGTTGGGTTAGTCTTCCATCAACTTGCGGTAGCGGCCTTTCTTGATTTCTTCGTTGCCTGTTCGCATGGCCTTGTTGATTTCGTATTCGGAGTAGGTGCCTTCGAAGAAGAACACCTCGCCGTTGCCCTCGAAAGCGAGGATGTGGGTACAAATTCGGTCGAGGAACCAGCGGTCGTGACTGATGACTACTGCACATCCGGCAAACGATTCCAGACCTTCTTCGAGTGCACGGAGCGTGTTCACGTCGATATCGTTGGTCGGCTCGTCGAGCAACAGCACGTTTCCCTCCTGCTTCAGTGCGAGTGCGAGTTGCAAACGGTTTCGCTCACCACCCGAAAGTACACCGCAGAGTTTGCTCTGGTCGGTTCCGGCGAAGTTGAAACGTGACAGGTAGGCGCGTGAGTTGATGTCGCGTCCGCCCATTCTGATGGTTTCATTGCCTTGTGCCACCACATCATAGACAGTCTTGTTGGGGTCGATGTCCTTGTGTTGCTGGTCAACGTAGGCGAGTTTGACAGTCTCTCCGACTTCGAATGTTCCAGCGTCTGGTTTTTCTAGCTCCATGATGAGGCGAAACAGGGTGGTCTTGCCAGCACCGTTCGGACCTATTACGCCGACGATGCCGTTTGGCGGGAGCATGAAGTTGAGGTCGTCGAACAGCAGTTTCTCGCCAAATGCCTTCTTGACGTGCCGTGCCTCGATGACTTTGTTTCCCAGACGCGGTCCGTTAGGTATGAATATCTCAAGCTTCTCCTCTCGTTCCTTCTGTTCTTGGTTGAGCATCTGCTCGTATGAGTTCAGACGGGCCTTTCCCTTTGCTTGGCGGGCCTTGGGTGCCAGCCTTACCCACTCAAGCTCTCGCTCCAGTGTCTTGCGTCGTTTCGATTCGGTTTTTTCCTCCTGTGCCATGCGCTTTGTCTTTTGATCGAGCCATGAGGAGTAGTTGCCCTTCCATGGAATGCCTTCGCCACGGTCGAGTTCAAGAATCCATTCGCTCACGTCGTCAAGGAAATAGCGGTCGTGAGTCACGGCAATGACCGTGCCTTCGTACTGCTGCAGGTGCTGTTCGAGCCAGTCTATGCTTTCGGCATCCAGATGGTTGGTCGGCTCGTCGAGGAGTAACACGTCGGGCTTCTGCAGCAGCAGTCGGCAGAGGGCCACGCGACGGCGCTCACCTCCTGACAGGTTGGTCACGGGTAAGTCGCCGGCCGGGCAGCGGAGGGCTGCCATGGCTCTGTCGAGCTTCGAGTCCATGTTCCATGCGTCGGTCGAATCAATGATATCCTGTACCTCAGCCTGCCTTTGCATGAGCTTGTCCATCTTGTCTGGATCGCTATAATATTCCTCTTGCCCGAACTTCACGTTGATTTCGTCGTATTCACGCAAAGCATCGTACACGTGTTGTACGCCTTCCATGACATTCTCCTTCACGGTTTTCTCTTCGTTGAGGGGCGGGTCCTGAGGCAAGTAGCCTACGGAGTAACCCGGACTGAAAACCACTTCGCCCTGAGTGGGCTGCTCTATGCCAGCGATGATTTTCATCAAAGTTGATTTTCCTGCTCCGTTGAGACCGATGATACCTATTTTCGCTCCATAGAAGAACGACAGGTATATGTTTTTTAGAATCTGTTTTTGGTTTTGTGGGATGATTTTCGACACGCCCACCATTGAGAAGATAATCTTCTTGTCATCTACTGTTGCCATATAATTGATTATAGTTGTTCACTTTTAAGGGGTTGTTCATCTGAGTGGATTGCCTTTGGTAATCGCTTTTCCCTATGTGCTTTCCCTATGTCGTCACACACTTGCAGCGATTTTCATCACCAAAGATAGTAAATAAGTCTGCACTGTGCAAGTAAAAGAACGGAAATCAGCACGAAACAGGGATGAAAAGACCTAAAGAGGGATACAAAAAGCAGACGCAGTATGCGACCCTTCGGTGTCCGTTGATGCGAACTGAGTCTGCAATACTGCGTCTGTTGTGAGAGTAATCCAGTTGGGGGATTACTTGATGATTACCTTCTTACCCTTGTGGATGTAAATGCCGCCCTTTATAGGCTTCATAACCTTCACGCCACCCAAGGTGTAGTAAGGTTCGTTGTCTGTTTCCTCGGAGTTCACTTCTTCGATGCCTGTTGCGTCTTTATAGACCTTTACGTAGCCACCCTCGCAGTCGAAATCATAGTTTTTGGCTTCTGCGCCATCCACATAGACGTGGTAGAGGCCTTCTGTTGTGAATGAAGTGACAACGTTTCCGTCCTTGTCCTTAATGGTGAAGGTTGGCTCCTTCGTGAAGGTGCAGGTGGTCTCACCGTTCTTCAGTCCGCTGATTTTGTAAGTTGGCGTATAGGCGTCGCCGAGATTGATGTGCTTGTCGTCAACCTTGAGTGTTGCCTTAGCCTTCGTGATGACAAGTGTGCCGTTGAAGAGCTGGAGCATGTCCGACTCGATGGTTCCGCGGGCAATCTTGATTTCGTAATCGCCAACCTCCGATGTCGGAGTTGCCACACATGATAATGCTGGTTCGCCCACGAAATCGTCACCTTCGAACCGGTAGCCGAACTCTGGATTCTCGTCGCCGTACATGCGTGTGGCCGTGCTTGCGTAGATGTCTGTTCCGAATGGGAGGATGTTGTCGTAGTCAACGAAGAATTCCTTCCACTGCTCCGTTGCCTTGTAGATGTCTTCTGTGTGCAGAGGCACATAGAGTTTGGTTATGGCTTTGTTGATGTCGGCAAATACCTTCTCGCCCAAGTTGCAAGGAGTCTTTCCATAAACACGAATGCTGTTGAAGGCATAGCTGCCCTCGAATGCGTTGTTGTCAATCTTCTCTACAGTGGCGGGAATGATAATGTCGGTCAGTCGCTGGCAGCCTGAGAACCCGTAAGGATGAATCTTCTTCACTGTCGCATCCACCGTGAACTTCTGTGTTGCTAATGGCAATACTTCGATGAGCTCTGTAGCGTCCTTGGTATAAAGAACATTGTTTTTCAGTTGGTATTGCTTGTCAGCTCCTTCAGGGATGACAATCTCTTGGATGCTGTTGAGTTTTCCGAAAGCACCGTCGCCAATCTTGGTAATAGAAGTAGGGAGTATAATCTTTCTCAGGCTCTGGCAGCCAAAGAATGCACGTTCTGGTATCTCATTGTTGGCAGTGGTGAGGTTTCCGTCAACGAGGAACGGATCACCGCCCGACACAATGTTTGCGTCTTTCAGGTCAATGGTTTCAAGAGCGCCGTTCGTTGTCTTGCCATATTCGTCGCAACCGGCAATGCTACGCAAGAACTTGATGTCGGTAGAGTTGATGCTTCCCCTCACGGTCAGTGACTGAAGGATTTCAAGGTCTGCTGCTGAAATCTTGTCTTTGAGAGTTCCAGGCACTTCGACATCTATTGATAGCGCCTTGTCTCTTGCTGGACGGTTGGGTGCGAGACCAATAATCATGCTCTGTGCTTCTGAGAATTGGTAGTTGCTTGGGTTCAAGAGATTCACATCATAGTAACCGTTGTCTTCTCCGTTCCATCCCCAGTTCACATAAACTTTACCTTCTTCATTGTAACCACAGAGAACAAAGGCGTGCCCACCGTTATTAGGGTTCTTGTCGCTTGCTCCATAGAAGATAGCGCGACGCTCGCTGATTTCCTTGAAAATAAGGTCCATCCATTCAGCATCCTTGGCAATATAATCCCTGCGGTAAAGGAGTTGCATGGTAGAAGGATACTTGAAGTTGGCCTTCAGCCCAGCATAAGCTGCGTTGATGGGAGTTCCTGAGACGTCAGCGGCATAGCTCATATTGGCAGCAAAACCGCAGTCGCGCATCAATGTTGCAACGGCCGTCGCCTCTTCATCGCTGAACGCACCTTTCTTATATTCGTCGCGCATGTCGTTCCATCTGTAATTGCTCTTGGTGAAATCCACGGTAAAATCCTTTTTGGAACCGTCTGGCTGTTTCACAGTTAAAGTTTTGGTACCTGTTCCTGTGTCAGGATATTTGTTGTAGCGCAGAATTTGTGCCATGGCAGTGGCCACACAACCCGTGACGGCTGTTGTTCCGCCATGATAATTCTGTCCAGTGGTACTGTTACTCTTTGCTGCTGTTGGACAAAGGCGATTATATGGATCTTGCTGTCCCCACTTAACATTGACAAATGATTCGATTTTTTGTGGGTATTTGGCAGGATTCGGTTTGATGACTTTAAGAACTTTGCCCTTTGCAACAATGTTCTTTACAGCCTTCTCGACTGCCTGTAAGTACCATTTGAAGTTGTCATTCGTATTCTCATCGTTGAAAGCTGATTCTGAATAACCGATGACTTCAGGAGCTAGGTCATCATTACTAATGATTACATATCCACCAGTGGGGGCACCAACAACCGTGAACGCTTCGTTTTCCTTCAGTATTTCAAGTTTGTTACTTGAAAAAGAAGGAGCCTTGCGCTGGCTGCTGCTGGTCTTCAAGGTGCGCTGAGCTGCCTTCATGATGGCTGCCTTGTCTCTTGGAGCTGCTAAACTTGGAGCTGCTAAAGCTACGAAGAGTGCCAAGCAAGCTATATTTCGTATTTTGTTATACATAATATTGAATTGTTTGATTTTTGTTATAGTGAGGCAAAGCAAGCCGTTTGGCCCGCTCTGCCAATACTATATTACTTGTTGATCATTACTTTCTTGCCATTGATGATATAGATACCACGCCTCAATGAATTGAGATCCTTTGCGTTCTTCAATACCTGAACACCGTCCAAGGTATAAACATTGTATGATGAGGCTTCTTTACTTTCAATTCCGCTGATGTCAGTTACCACATTGACTTCTACAGGCTCAGACTCCATGCCACCTGCATAAACGGCTGTAATGCTGTAGGTGTGCGTTCCATCGTTGTTTGGCTGGTCTTCAAACTTGTAGTCTGTGCTTGTGCCAATCAAGATACCATCGCGGTAAATGTTATATGCAACAGGTGTATTGCCCTTCATGAAGGTAATATCATCAATCATGAACATCGTCGTGCTTGAACTTGGGCTGTTCTGACGGATAGCAAAGAAACGCGCTCCCTCTGGAAGGTCAACAGAGATATTCACCCACTGACCTGTGTTGGTGGTGTGTGTGTCTCCAATTTTGATAAACTTCCTAATGTCATGTGGATTGATACCCTTTGAATAACGCACCTCGAAGGTTTCTGCGTATGTACCAGTGTTCTTTACCCAGAAGTCGATAGTCTGGGCCTTTCCTGGTAATGCGGGACTGATCATCCAGTTATCAGCAGCCATTGGAACTGCCTTAGAAAGGTTAGCAACTTGCAGGAATGACATGGCACACTTATCTCCGGAATGTGTGGTCACATGTTTCTTGTACTTGTTGTCAGGGTAATCTTTCGGTTGAGCCACGATGAATGCAAACTGTTCGCGGTTGTGTGGGAACTTGAAGTTTTCACCGTCTAGTGATACGTTGTAGCCTTTATCGACATCGACGAGTGTCCACTCACCCATAGTTGTTGACCAAGGATCGTAGCTTTCGAAGTCTTCTGTTACGGTCGGAGTCTCGATTGCTGGCTCGCTCCAGCTTAAACCAACGACTGGTGTGTTGTCACCTGTCGATGTCACGTTCTCTGGTTTCGGCATGTTGTTGTCAGCATATTCGATGATTGCGTTGTCGATATTGTTCTTCTTCTCAACATCGCCCGCTGCTACAACCTCAGCTTTCACGTCGAGCTGGTCAGCTGCATCATTCAGAGAGGTCTGGTATGAAACTGGAAGCAGTTCGTAGTCGGTTGTCTTGAGTGTCTTTGTGAGAGCGACCTGACTTACTTCTGTTCCGTTGACAGATATCTTCACCATGGTTTTGGCATCGAGATCGTTCTGTCCCAAGTTTGTAATCTTAACCTTGAAATCAACCTTGTGTCCCTTGTTCACGGTCTTTGGTGTCACCAGTTCTACAGCTGCATCGTTTGGAAGGGGATCAACGAAGTTGAAATTGTCAACATAGATAGGTGCCTCTGCCTGCTTTTCTGTAGCTTCTCCGAGGATAATAAAGCTGATATAGTTAGTCTTTGTCAGTTCCTTTGGAAGTTTAACGACTGCCTTTTGCCATTCGCCAGCGTTGGTTATGGTGTTGAAATCCTTGATATCAATGCGTTGTGCTGTACCGTTCATAGGCTGAGCAACAAGAACCATCTTGCGTTTTGCGTTCGGAGTGCACTTATAGTCGAATATGAGTTGAGGATTTACTGCACCGCGGAGGCTTACCTTACCCAACATAATCATGGCACTGCCTGTTTCCTTAGGATCGTAGTAGAGGCAGCCGTTGTCCTTATCGGATGACTCTCCTTTCAGCATTATCCATTCATCGCCAGCTTCACTTGCGACTCCAGCCATGAACATTCCATCGTCTGAGCCGTTGGCAAAGCTCCGGTGGTGAGGCATTTGATAGGGTTTACCCACCAACATGGACTTAATCTTCATCGGCCCGCCTCCAGAGGCATTCCTTGGTGTGACTGCCCAGTAAGCGATGCGTTGCGGGCCTTCGTAAGTTTTGAAATCTTCAATAGTATATTCAGTCACACCCTTTGCAGTTTGTCCTATCTCTTCAATCTCTGTGGATGATTTAACGTAGTGGATTTGATACCACAGCCCTGCTGGGTTAATCAATCCGCCTTCAGCTGCTCCCGGAGCCTTCCATGTGAGTTTTACAGAGTTTAGTTGGTCAATGGCTGACAAACTTGGGATAGCGCCAGGTTTGTCTTGTCCCACTTTGATGGTAATGGTGGCTTTCTGTCCCACGCCATTTTCGTTGTAGGCATAGATGTCGTAGGTGTTGTCGCCGTGTTCGGCATTGGTATCATGAACAGTACAAACTTGTCCTGGAGTTACCGGAGAGACAGTGCCCACCATGCGGTCGCCACTCATCACGACAATCTTATCGAGCGATGTGATTGTCTCGCCCTTGCGGTTCTTTGTCGGTGCTGTGAATTTGATAAATGCCTCATCCAGTCCGCTTGGTTCGGTCTCGCCACTCAGGTTGGTCACTGAGGCAGGAGCGGTAGGTAATGGTCCTAATTCAACTTTGAAGTTATCGATGGCCACGAAATACGACCCCGATTCTGATACGGCATGGAAACCGAAGTTATAGTTGCCGTCAGAACCGATGGTGATTTCTTTCTCGTAGTTTGTCACGATACTTGCCTTACCAGGGTATTCTGTCACTGGCATCAACTGCTCTGTGAGGAGTGTTTCGTTGTCGTTGGCATCCTTTCCCCATTTTACTTCAAGTTTTTCCTTGTAGGCGGCTGGGGTGATGACGTCGTACTTAACGAAGTATGTATAGCCGGCCTTCAAGTGGATAGGGGGCGAAATCAGCCAGCTGTCGCTCTTACCCTTGAAGCTGCTGCTACATTTCATATACTTTTCTTCCTTGTCCCATTCCCAGTCGTTATAACTGCCTTTAACTCTGTTTACCTTAATGTAAGGTGTAGTGCTGGCTTCGTTGTCGAACGTTTCGCTGTAGTTAGGCTCATAGGCCTTGCCGTAATAGAATTCTTCAGTTTGGTCGTATTCACCTTCAACATCACCGTTGATGGTCTGTACGACATAGTAGTAGTTGCCGAATACAGCGTCGGCAGGCAAGTCCTCCTCAAATGTAAGGCCTGATTGCTTTTCGCTTACGAGTTTCAATTTGCCATTTTCAACCCGATACACGCTGTATGTTACATTTCCTATATATCCATCGTGCAATGTTTCTGTTGAGGCTGTCCATGTGATTTTGACATGCGAGTTATTGCTTCCACTTCTTGTCATGATGATATCGCCCGGAGCAGCCATTTCATCGTGACCTACCCACTGGTTGTCTATGAATTTTGCACCTTCGCCAACGGCGTTTGAGGTGATAATCTTGAAATTGCACATGCCTGCCTCAGGAACGGTCACGTCTGGCTCGATGGTCTCACCTGGCTTAACAGTACCCTCGGCAACTTTCTTGCCATTGACATAGATGGTATAGCTCAGTGCGGTACCAGTTGGCAGCGCATCACCGGCGTATGTTGTGGTAGGAGCGGTGAATTTAACTTTTCCTAATAAAGAACCGTTGGCAAAACTATATGAGACGTCGGTCACCTTGTTGGGTGCGCCATCTGCAGCCTCAGCACCTGGAATGGCCATGCCCACGACTGCATCGGGGAGAGCGCCGATTTCGGTAGCGGCACCAGTCGTGAGGTTAACCGTGTAGAGCTTCGATACCATATTGCCGTCGGTCGCAGCCCAATAGAACTCGCCCGAAACAGGATCAATCTCACCACTCTGCTCATAGTATTTATTGGCAGATGTCATGACCTTCACACCCGTAGCACCCACGAGTGTCTCATTACCTGTAGATGGATCAATCTTGTAGAGATTTCCGTCGGTTGCCACACCATAGGCAAAGTTATCATTGCCGTAGCCTAATGCAACAATTCTATGCTGGCTTTTCTTGATGACTGTGCGACTTTGGGTAGCATAATCGACAAAGCCCCATTCAAGTGCGCTTAAGTCGCTGGTGAAGAACTGGCCGAAAACCTTCGACGATTTGGGGTCTTTTGCAGTTTCTGTAGCAAGTAACGACCTGTCGTAAATCTGTGCAGGCTCTTCGGTTGCAGGCTTCCATGTGTCAGTGTTGAATTCGTATAGATCAATCATTTTCATGCCGCCCAGCTCCCAAACGTTCATTCCGTAGTACTTGTTGTCTATGAGTGCGCAGCCACCATTGAATTTTACATCATAGCCCAATGTTTTGAGAACATTGTAACTGATGCTTGCCGATGGTGTGAATGATATTATTTCTCCATAGTCGCCTGAAATATGGCTACCCAGAATTTCGACCTTACGTGCTGTAAGTATCGGTGATTTCAGAGGAGAGGATACATTGTAAGAAGGCATGAGAGCTGTGAACGGAGTCGTCATGTCTGCTTTCTTCGGTATCATTTCGTCGAAAAGTGCGAAATTGATGGCACGATCTCCCTGGTGTTGTGAAATTCGTTTTTGGATTTCATACTTGCGGGCCATTTGTTTCTTGAGCTTTGTCTGCGCTAACGCAGGTATCGCAATACAAGTGGCAATCAAACAAGCACAAAAATAGGTAAATCTTTTCATGTCATTGTGATTTTGTTAACGATTGTATTTATATTTGTTATTATCTTTTCTTCCTGTACTGTTTTATGATTTATGTTGTAGAACAGAATAAACACTTGACAGTTAGCTATTTCAACCGTTGGCGCCAGCCTCAGCTTCGAGTCTTGTTGAACATTGTCTGACGTTAGTTGGCGGTAGCGATAGCAAGAGGCTCAATTAACTTCTGTTGAACGGTTTGTCATAATTATAATTAAGGTAGAATTAAATTCTCTTCGTTTAGGTCGGTGCTAAATTATACATTTTTTTTATATTTCCCAAATATTCATGAACTTTTTTCCAAAAGAGTTATTGTTAAAAGTCCTTCCAATATATGTAAATTCTGGTATTAATAGTCTTTCTTTCAGATGTTTATGTCGTATAATAGACACTTTGTAGGATAAGTGCAATAGCTTGCTTCCAAATCATAACTTGATGTTTTCGACGACAATCGAATTGAAAACGGTTCAGGTTCAAATGACCAATTTATGTTAAAGACATCATAATATCGAGAAAATGGGGGAGCAAGGCTCAATTATTTTTATCTGGTTTGTAACATGTTGGAAATGAGTGCGATAGGAATCGTTGTGCGAAACCTGACCTTTCGCGCAACGAAAGCTGACCTTTTGTCTCTTGAAAGCTGACCTTTTGAAATCTCATCAGTCATCCGTGTCTGTGCTGATTTTTTCTGATGGTAGGTGCGAAGGTTTGTTTACTCTGTAGAAATATCTATTCGTTGGCTTGGAAAAGGGGGCTGGAGTTATAGCAAGGGTGGTGGAAAAAAAGGAGTTAGAGGCCCTCCAAAGAGGCCTTTAACTCCAATAGATCGTCAGAATCTGTTCTGATTTTATTTGAATGCTTGCCTGCTCGTTTGTCATTTTTCAAAAATGTAGCGTGCTGCGATGGAAGAGTGCGTAATGAAAGCCCTACACGTGAATGATTACCGAATTATAGATGCTCGCTAAACACCCATTCCACAATCTGCCTTCGTTGTCCAATCGGCAGATTATGCTCCTTAGAGCTGCATGCGATTTTGCCAGACAGAGCTTCAGAATTTCAGTCAACATCAATAACTAAATCTTGATCTTCACCGAAAGGGTGGTCTTCCCGTTGATTCGCACCACATAGATGCCTGGTGTAAGACCCTCTAACTGCATCGAAGAACCATCTGCTTGTTTGAGCAACAAGCCCGAAACAGAGTATAGCTGGATACTCTCGGCGCCACTTGTCATGATGGTGTGCGTCTTGGTATCGTAAAGGTATTGTAAGGTTGATGAGCCGATTGATGCCGTGCCGATTCCTGCTGTGCTGATAATACTCTTCAAGCCAGCCAGTGCATCGAGCTTTCCGTTCCCGAATGCATTGTTGGGAACCATGCCTGTGAAACTGTCCGACTGCGATGTGCTGGCAAGCAACTCCCTTACCTCGGCTGCGGTCAAATCGTTCTTGGCCTGAAGCCACAAGGCCATTGTGCCAGTGACAACAGGTGTTGCCATAGAAGTTCCGTAGGCTATGCCCCAGAAATAGTTACGGCCGTTGCTGGTCTTCGAATGGGTCTTCAGGTTGTTGGGAAGGTTGTAGGGAGCGGCAAACGAATTGAACGATGAGATGACCGCTGCGCCCGGTGCCACGACTTCAGGTTTTGTGCGTCCTTCGAACGTAGGTCCTTGTCCTGACATTGGATAAAGGTCGTTGCGCGTCCATTTCGTATCTTGCTTCTTGCCCGTTATATCCGTATAATATCTTCGGCTTACGTATGCTCCAACAGCAATAGGCTCTTTTCCTGTGGCTGTGGAGGCTATCGACGACTCGTTGGTTCCGGCAGTGAATCCTGCCTTGTCACCATCTGTAAATATTCCATAGTCGCTGTTGGCCATCATGTTGCCGTTGTTGGCGGTCATCTCCACCTCCCATATCTCGCCGGCAGCGCATCGGTAGAGTAAATTGAGCGAAAGCGCATGCCGCCCTGTACGTCTGTTGACCATCGATGAGGCCGTCAGCTGTGATCCAGCAGCATCGTCAGTGCCGAAATTCCTGAAGCTCTTGGTCCATTCCGTCGCCGTAGAGAAGGTCTGAGTGAAGAGCTCGTCGCCATTGTTCGTATTGCGGAGGGTCAGTTTTAGTGTGTACGTACCGTCTTTCTCTCCCAATATGAACATATTGTCTCGGCCGTAGGCAGGCACTTTCCATATACTTTTCAGTGTTGAACTTGTTTTCAGCGTGGCGGCGCGGTGCCCCTCATTGCCGGTAGCGATGGCAACTAAAATTCCTTTCTTGTCTGCCAACAATCCATCGATCATTGAAGAGAGCATGCTTGAGCCGTCCTTATACCCCAGTTCCACACCAAAACTAATGTTGATGGCTAACGGCTTGTTTTGAGCCTGTGCGTAATTTATCAGGAAGTCCACTCCGTCAACAATGCTTTGCTCGGTTTTATTGGTTGATACCAGCACAATGTCGGCCTCAGGAGCAACACCTTTGAAATTGCCCTCTGCGCTTCCCACAGCAATTCCCGCCACATGGGTGCCGTGTGTATCGAACGATTTGTCATGCATGGCTGCCGCTACAGCTGCCGGCGAGTCATAGACTCTACCATAACCATAGCTGTTGTTTGGCGATGAACTGTCTGTCTGGTCCCATGCGCATTGAATCCTACTGTTGCCCGCTGCATCCTTGAAGTTGGGATGGGTATAGTCAAAACCTGTGTCGATGATGCCTACGATGACACCCTTGCCTTTGTATGAGCTTGAAAGTCCATTTGTTCCGGCATGAATCTCGTCTATATGCGACAATACACGTACGGAATCAAGCATCTCCCGGGCGGTCTCGCCTATATCAATGCTCACCACTGAAGGGTCGTTTGCAAGGGAATCGACCATCTGCAAAGGAACAATGGCCGTATAACGATTGCCGACCTTCACATTCAGGTGGACCCCATAGCGCGATGCGAGCATCGCTGCATCAGCATCCTCCTTTAGGGTTAGAAAAGCATTTGCATTTTGTTTTTTATGGGATAATTGAGCTGCGACGGTTCTGGCCGTCAATTTGGGTGAATGAAATCTGATGCTTTGTGCCGCGAGTGGCAAGGATAGCAGCGCCGTGAGCACAAGTAAACAAATTTGTTTTCTCATAATAACTAAATATTGAAAAGCATAACCGCCCTGCAAACTTTGACTTACAGGGCGGGGGATATTGGATAGATTCTTATTATTTTACAAGTATCTTGGCAACGGTTGTAGCCGATTTTACGATGTACAAACCTTCTGCAGGTAATACAACGTGAGTGCCCTGACCGATAAGGCTGCCGCCTATGGTAAAGATTGATACTTTCTGTGGAGCCGTAATCTCACGGCCATTGATGACGAAGTTGCCCTCAGTTGGAGCATTAACTGTCTCTTCGATTCCGTCCGATGCAGCTTTTACAAGCCATGCGAGGACAGGGAAACCGCTGTTGATGCCTTTTTCGTCCTTAACAAATGGAGTGGGATCCTGTCCGGCATTGAGTGCGTCGAGCACTTCCTGTGTCTTCATTTCATCGGCTGTCTTTGCCGTTGCGCTGGGGTCAGATAGACCGCTGGTTGCCTCTACATAGTAGTTGTTCTCCACTTTGCCATTGCTTGACGATTTGTCGCCCACGACAGCGTGAGGCTCAAATATGCCTGCGAGAACAGGAGCCGTCACTTTGCCCGTATTGTAGCAGTTGATAACCGATGATTGGTCGAAAAGACTGCTGGCGATACCACCGGCACCGTAACTTGGACTTGATGTTACTGGACCAGCATTGATACAGTTCTTGACAACTGTGTTTCCAACTGGCTGTGCAATGATACCACCAACATCGGCTGTACCTTGAATCTCACCAGTGTTGAAACAACACTGAATAATGCCATCGTCTGCAACTGCGACGATACCACCACAGTTCATCGTGCCATTCAAACGGCCTTGGAAGAGAATGTTCTCCACCAAGCCACCAGTCATGTGTCCTACGAGCGATCCTGTCTCAAGGGTGCCTGCAACCTGTACCGAATTGGAGAGAATTACATTATGGATGTGGGCTGGGGCATTGATAGCCGCAAACAAGCCTGTACCACCGAGCTCGCCTTCTTCCTCCAACTGAATCATGAGATTTCTGATGGGCTTATTGTTTCCATCAAATGTGCCCTTGAAATAGAAAGAATTGTCTTCTTGTTGCATAGTGGTGGTATTGAAAGCATTGTCGAACTTTCCAATCGGACGGAAAATCCGACCTGCGTCAGCGCCCATATTCAGCTCATTTGCAACCTTGAAAAATTTTCCTTCGTAGGTTTCTGTTGCATTCACCGATGTGCTGAGATAGGCTAAATTGGCTGGTGTTTCTATCAGATAGGGATTGGCTTCCGTGCCATCACCATTTGTCCAGATTGCCGCTGTTCCGTCCCAAGCCTGCGCTGATGCTGTCAACGTCGCAACGAAGGCGAATAATGCAGTAAAAATTTTCTTCATAAATAAATGTAAATTAAGAATGGATAATAAATAATTAAATAATTTCCTTACACTGTAGGCAGTGGTTCCACCTACTTGTAATTTGGTTTCGGTTCAGCAAAGATATTTATTTTTATTAATATCCGCAAGCTTTAGTATCAAAAAGTTCATATTTTGTCGGATTTTGTTCCTCTTGTGAATATTAAACGTATATATATTTAACGAAATGGCAGATAGATGTGCAATCCGTTGTTGAGTGTAGAGATTGGGATGAATATCCCGATTGCGTTTTCTCCTTCGATAATCAAAAATAGGAACTCAGAAGTAGTGGGATAGAAGAGCGGAATTAAGAATTGAGAAGTTTACGTGCGAACTCGATGATGGTGTCTTTTCCTTGTTGGAAATCAGCGTCTGTTAGGTTGATTTTGTAGTCTGGATCTATGCCAAACTCTGTTAGTACCTTGTCTTTGTCGTACATCGGGCAGGCAGAGAAGCGCACACTCCATCCATTTGGCAACTCACTGGAAAACGGAAGCCCTGATCCGCCTCCCGTTCGGTCGCCGACAGTCTGTACGTTCGGGCAACAACGCATGTATTTCACAAATTCGTTGGCAGCCGAGAATACGCTTCTGTTTGTTAAGACAACGACGGGTTTCTGCCAGCGGATGCCCTTGCCTGGCTTGAGCGTTTGCTCTTTCATAGCCGAGAAATCATTGTGTCCCTTGCCGGTCTTGTGCTGCATGTAGCCAACGAGTACCTCCTTGTTGGTGAAGCGTGCAGCGAGCTCCTCGGCATTGGTCAGTGCGCCTCCACCATTATTCCTGATATCGATGATGATGGCTTTGCAAGGCTGAAAGTAAAGTAGGATATCGTCGAGGTTTCCCGCCCCAATGCCTCTTTGAAAGCTCTCGCAGCGCAAGTAGCCGATGTTGTCGTCGAGGATGGTATAGTCCATACCGCTTGCAATGAGGTAATCGGTCTTGAGGTATTTGCGTTCCAAAGAGTCGGAATAGTTCTTCGGGTAATTCTCGTGCCACGACCAATAGCGTGCCATATTAAAAGAGGTGTAGAGATTGACGTGCCCGTCTTTCAATTCGGACAGCAGGTTTGCCAGTACTTCAAATTGCTGACTCTCAGTCATTCCTCTGTCAAACTGTTTGGCATAGCGGTTGTGTACTTCATTCCAGTTAATGCCTTTCTGTTCGAAGAAGCAGTAGTGCTCGTCCAGTATCTTCCAAAGCGCCTCGAAATTGCCTTGTGGATTGTCAGGGTAGTCATCGTTTGTCACACAGGAACTTAGGTTGAGCAATGTCAGCAGTAGGCAAAGGAATGCTATTGCATGACGGAAAGTGGATTTAACGTTCGTTGGCATTATGGCAGAATCTTAGTGATTGAAAACTTTCTCACGAGCCCCACGATGAGTATGTTGCTCCATGTGTGGTACTTTAGCCCGTTTACCTTGGCTTGTTGGAAATCGCCGAGATAGCCGAGTCGCACCGTCGTGTGGTGGATGGTGAAGTCGAAAGTGAGCATTTGGCGGAGCGATGGGGTGGAAATGATGGTCGTCGGCACGATATTGTGGTCGTAGTTGCCCTCAGAAAATATCTCATAGTAGCTTTGTCCGAAGTTCGGAGCGAACATCAAACCTACGAGTGGCACTTGTGCCTCGTAACGAATCTGGAACGGACGGTTCCACATCCGGAATCGATAGGCTGCGGTGGCATTGGGCGCAAGGTTGAGGTTTACGTAGGCTTGTGCGGGATTGTTGGAATTGCGGGTGTTGTAAAGGAATCCCACATTAGCATCTATGCCTCCTCCCGCCTTCACCATCAAAGTGCCACTGCCTGTGTTCCATTTGCCCAACTCATACTGAATGTTGTACTGAAAGTTGTAGAGTCCGCCCAGTTCGTTATTGTTTTCGGCTCGGTTATGCGTTGAAGAGAAGTGTGCTTGGTGAATGATCTCCCGCGAAATTCTCGTATTGTTCTCGCGTATTGAGTGAGAAAGGTAGCGCAATTCGAAGCCTCTGTATTCCAATGGCGAAAGATAGGTGTCGAGTTGGTTGACGTGTCCGATGCCGATTATTTGCGCATTGGTTATCACTTTGCCCGTCCGCAGTGTGTCTTGCGCATCGGTTTGTACTGAATAAAAAAGGAAAAGCGCACAGGAGCAAAGGTAAACAATTCTTTTAGTCCACTTTTTCTCATGCGTTCTTTCACTAATTCTGTTGCGATTACTCATCGGGGAATAAGTTTAATTGGCCGTTAATCTCATCAATCACCTGCTGTTTGCTTTTGCCGGCATCAGGATCAAGATTGTTTTCCTCTTCCGTCTTAGGCTGTGCGTCAGGTGTTTCCTCCTCATCGGTGTCCTCTTCCACTTCTTCGGGTTCGGGGAAGCGGAGTGGTTCGAGCTCGGTAATTTTGGCAATCTTGAACGTTGAGATGCGTTTACCCTTTGCCTTGAATCCCTTCACGCCAACAAAGTCCTCGGCATCGATTTCCTCTTTGCCTCTGCCAGCATCGGCACCGCCATAAGTAACTTCAATACGGGGATATGTTTGGTCGGTTAGGAGCACCAGTTTGGAACTCGGATTCTCGCCGATAAAGTTCTGATGACGTTTTGTCGCTTCCATTTGGAACCGTTTCAAATAAGGATAGCCTTGGTTGTCGGCATCATAAACTACTGCAGTCCACGGCTTGTCGGCATCAAACTTCTCAAGTCTGAGGATGTTTTCCTCGTAGTGATTCGACGAGTCGAAGTTGGTAATGTAGAAATTTCCGTCATCGAGCACGACCAAAATGCTGTCGTTGTCGTTGAATTCGCCGAGCAATTCGCCTTGCTCCTCGTAGTTAATGCGGTTCACATCTGGGTCGAACCATACTTTTCGCCCACCTAACGTGGAGTGTCCGTGACTTTTGAGCGATATTCTGTGGATGTTTTCCTTTGTCAGGATGTTGCCTTTGGCCGTCTTGCCCTTAATCATGATGTCTGAAAAGTTGCGTTCAAGGAAAATGTTCTTTCGCTTTTTGCAGGGTGATGGGTCGAGTGTCACCTTGATAACTTCGGCCTCTCCGTTCGGATTGGCGGTGAAGTAGATGACCTTCGAACCGGGAGTACCTTGTGTAAGGTCGTAATCCTTATCGCGGGTGATTGATGTCACGTTAAATCGCTTGATGTAATAGATGCCGTCAGCGCCGTCACGATAGACGGTGTTGTAAATGGTTCTTTTGTCGTTCTTCTTAAATACCTGAACGTGGAGTATGTTTTTGCCAACGAAAATCTTGTCGGCGATGCGTATGACCTTGTATTTTCCATCCTTATAGAAGATGATTACATCGTCAAGGTCGGAGCAGTTTTGTATGAATTCGGCCTTCTTCAGTCCTGTTCCGATGAACCCTCCCTTGCGGTCAATGTAGAGTTTCTCGTTCGCATCGACAACCTTTGCAGCTATGATGGTGTCGAAACTCTTGATTTCGGTCCGTCGGGGGAAGTTCTTTCCGTATTTGTCTTTAAGGTGTTTGAACCACTCTATGGTCACTCTGACCATCTCATTGAGGTCTTTTTCTATATCGGCAATCTCGGCTTTTATCTTCTGAATGAGCTCGTCGGCTTTATCTTTGTTGAATTTCAAGATACGCTGCATCTTGATTTCCAGTAGTCGGAGTATGTCGTCGCGCGTCACTTCGCGGATGAAAGTTTTCTTGTAAGGCTCCAGTTTGGAGTCAACGAAGGCCACTACCTCATCCATGTTTTTCGAAGTCTCGAACTTTCTTTCCTTGTAGATGCGCTCTTCTATGAAGATGCGTTCGAGAGAGTTGAAGAAAAGTTGTTCTTCAAGCTCGCCCTTGCGTATCTCCAATTCACGCTGAAGGAGTGCTTTCGTGTGCTCAGCAGAGTGGCGGAGTACGTCGGATATGGTCAGAAACTGTGGCTTCTGATCGGCGATGACACAACAGTTCGGCGAAATGTTGATCTCACAATCGGTAAAGGCATAGAGAGCGTCCATGGTCTTGTCGCTCGATGTGCCCGGAGTGAGGTGCAATTGTATCTCAACTTCCGATGCCGTCATGTCTTCCACCTTGCGAATCTTGAGTTTCCCTTTCTCAACGGCTTTGGTTATGGAGTCTTGAAGTGTGCTTGCGGTCTTGGAGAAGGGTATCTCTCGGATGACAAGTGTCTTGTTGTCAATCTTCTCTATCTTGGCACGCACCTTGAGCGAACCGCCCCTTTGTCCGTCGTTATATTTGGAGACATCAATGCTTCCGCCAGTGGGGAAGTCTGGATAGAGGTGAAATTCTTTACCTTTCAGATACTTTATGGCTGCGTCACATATCTCGTTGAGGTTGTGTGGGAGTATTTTCGATGATAATCCTACAGCAATTCCTTCTGCACCCTGAGCCAAAAGCAAGGGAAACTTAACTGGCAGCGTGATAGGCTCTTTGTTTCTTCCATCGTAAGACAATTGCCACTCTGTGGTTTTGGGATTAAAGACGGTCTCAAGGGCAAACTTCGACAGACGTGATTCTATGTAGCGCGGTGCTGCCGCTCTGTCGCCGGTGAGTATATTGCCCCAGTTTCCTTGGGTGTCGATGAGCAAATCTTTTTGTCCCATTTGTACCAGGGCATCGCCGATAGAGGCATCGCCGTGTGGGTGGAATTGCATGGTGTGCCCGACGATGTTTGCCACCTTGTTGTATCGTCCGTCATCCATGCGCTTCATGGAGTGGAGTATTCGTCGTTGAACAGGTTTCAGACCGTCTTCTATATGGGGCACGGCGCGTTCGAGAATCACATAGCTGGCATAGTCCAAGAACCAGTTCTTGTACATTCCTGAAAGGTGTTTTACGGCTGAGGCATCGAATCTGTCTGCTGGTTTATAATCAGAGTGTGATTCCTCACTGGTCTCTTCTTCCTCAACCATAGTTCCTTCGCCGTCCTGTTCCAACTCTTCCTCTTCGTTGTTGTCTTTTCGCTTGTCGTCGTCCATAGATGATAAGTTGTCATGGTTTAAAGTTCAAAGGTACGACAAATTATCGAAATTGCAAAATTTAATGCGCTACAATTCAGAAGCGAACCAAAAGCATCCTATATAGTTTTGTGGAACTTCGCGCACAGTTGCATCAAATTATGAGATTTAACGGGTTTCGGTCCAGTGCTGATTAATGTCTCCTTATGTGTTCAAGTCGTATTCAAAAGGCGGCAAATAGATGTTGGATGCCGAACCTGTGGACTAATTATTGTCATGAATCTATATGAACAAAAACAGGGTTCGATTTGTGTTTTTGTAATGTATTGATAATCAGTGTGATATTTTTCCAAAACTAAAAGGTGACCTTTTGCTCTTCCATTCATGACATATCGTACGACAAAAGGTTAGCTTTCAGAAAGTGAAAGCTATGCCTTGTATGGGTAGAATGAAAAATATTTGAGAATTTGTTAGAAGCGAACAGCAATTTTTGCACCCAATGTCATCGCATGGAAGTACTCGTGGGAGTTTACATTATGTGGCGGACGGAGGGAATAATCAAGAAAAATGCAGCCCATGAGCTTTGCTCTGATGATGTAATCGATCGAGATACCTGTTCCGTAGGCGATGCTGCGATTTGTACTTAGGTTTTTGTTCGTGAAGGGTGGATGGCGATAAAACAATTCTCCTAATAGGAGTTTGCTGCCCACTGCCCAACGGTTGGAGAGTGGAAGTGAGAAATATGGTCCAACGTAGAATGAATAATAATGGAACGTGTTGTCATCGGTCTTGCTCTCGTTGATGATGAAATGGAGGTTGGAGATGGATGCCCTGCCGCCGAAACCTATATATCGGTTAATGAAATATGCCCCCTCAATGCCTATGGTAGTCCCGGTTGATGTCTCAAACTCATTGTTCTCATCCAAGTCATATTTACTCAAGGGAAGGTTGAAGCCCATGTAAAGTCCGAGAAACGATGGCTTGACGTTGTGCGCTGCGCCATATCCGTACTTGGATTTGGTGATGTTCAGTCCCTTATCTTTGAAGATCTTGTCCGCAATCCAGTAGCCCAGTTCCGTCGAGATGATACCAATGCCAGCTCCCACCAGGACATCGCTCAACCAGTGCTTGTTGTTTGCCATTCTCATCAGTCCTGTTGCGGTGGCAACTCCATAGGCGCTGATTCCCACCCATGGGCTGTAGTGTCCGTATTCCTTGTTGAGCATTGTTGCGGTCATGAAGGCTGTGGCTGTGTGTCCTGATGGAAAACTTGCCATGTTCGAGCCATCGGGCCGCATAACGGTTGTTGTATGCTTAAGCCCCTGTATGGTTCCAGTGACGAGTGCCATAGCGATGGCATCGCTCACAAGCATCCTTCCCCACGAGCTTCGGCTCTTCACCCCAGATGTCTTCAGGCCAATGAGAATTGCTGCCGGAAGATATTGGGTGTAATTATCAACCTCACTGTGGAATTGAGGCAAGAAGTCGTTGCGCAATGAGCGGAATTTCTTATCTTCGTGCATCTCTATCAGTCCGCCGGCGATCAGCGGCACTCCGATGTAAGTCATCTGGAAAAGCCTGCTTTGTGCGATTTTGTCCAGCCCCCGTTTCTCTACCATGCTGTCGGACAACAGGATTTTTCCCATTGCCACACTGTCACTGTCGGCACTTGTCTGCCCTTTTGTGGCGGAAAGGGTGTCTTTGCAGACCGAAAGGGAGTCGTTCTTTTGTCCGTAGGCTGCCGTGCAAAGCAGTATTAATAGTGGTAGAAGATAATTTCTCATATCTGGATTAATCCGTTTTTGTCTGCAAAGTTACAAAAATATCTCACAGAAATAAAGCCCAAGGGCAACAAAACTCTGAAAAACCGACCTCCTTCCCTTGTTCCCTTCTTTGGTTTCGTGTGCCTGCTTTCGTAAACTTTCACATTCTTTCATTGTCAGTTTTTCAAAAAAACACTATCTTTGCGTCAAAATTGCATAAAATTTAAAGGAAAAGAAAGATAGTTATGGCACAAGAAGATGTTTTCAAAAAGATAGTAAGTCATTGCAAGGAATATGGCTTTGTCTTTCCGAGTAGTGATATTTATGATGGCTTGGCTGCTGTTTATGACTACGGTCAGAACGGAGTAGAACTGAAAAATAACATCAAGCAATACTGGTGGCAGTCGATGGTGCTGCTCCACAACAACATCGTGGGTATCGACTCGTCCATCTTCATGCACCCTACCGTTTGGAAAGCCAGTGGACACGTCGATGCGTTCAACGACCCGTTGATTGACAACCGTGACTCAAAGAAACGCTATCGTGCCGATGTGCTGATAGAAGACCAGCTCGGAAAATATGAGGAAAAGATCGAAAAGGAAGTTGCTAAGGCTGCCAAGAAATTCGGTGACGCCTTCGACGAAGCGAAATTCCGCGCCACTAATCCTCGCGTTTTGGAGAATCAGCGCAAACACGATGACCTTCACGCTCGCTTTGCCGCAGCGATGGAGGCCACTGACCTTGAAGGTCTGAAACAGATTATCCTCGATGAGGGCATCGTTGATCCCATTAGCGGAACAAAGAACTGGACCGACGTGCGCCAATTCAACCTCATGTTCTCTACCGAAATTGGCGCATCTTCCGATTCTGCAAGTAAGATTTATCTCCGTCCGGAGACGGCACAGGGCATATTCGTTAACTTCCTCAACGTTCAAAAGACCGGACGCATGAAGCTGCCGTTTGGTATCGCACAGATAGGAAAGGCTTTCCGCAACGAGATTGTAGCCCGCCAGTTCGTGTTCCGTATGCGTGAGTTCGAGCAAATGGAGATGCAGTTCTTCTGTCAGCCAGGAACGGAGATGGAATGGTTCAATTATTGGAAACAGCACCGCCTTGCTTGGCATCAGGCACTCGGCATGGGCAACGAGAACTATCGCTACCACGACCACGAAAAGTTAGCGCACTATGCCAATGCGGCAACCGACATAGAGTTCCACATGCCGTTCGGCTTCAAGGAAGTGGAGGGAATCCACTCCCGTACCGACTTCGACTTGTCGCAACACGAGAAATTCTCCGGTCGTCAGGTGAAGTATTTCGATCCCGAACGCAACGAGAATTACACCCCTTACGTAGTGGAGACCTCCATTGGCGTAGATAGAATGTTCCTTTCCGTGATGTGCCACAGCTACGAAGAAGAGCAATTGGAGAATGGATCTTCACGCGTTGTGCTCAAATTGCCTGAACCTCTCGCTCCAATCAAGTGTGCCGTGTTGCCGTTGGTGAACAAAGACGGGCTGCCTGAGAAGGCACAGGAAATCGTGAACGACCTGAAGTTTCATTTCAACACCACGATTGAGGCCAAGGACTCCATCGGCAAGCGTTATCGCCGTCAGGATGCCATTGGCACACCTTTCTGTGTGACCGTCGATGGCGACTCGCTGACCGACAACAGCGTAACCTTGCGCTATCGCGATTCTATGAAACAGGAACGCGTGCCTGTGGCAAAGCTCCGCGAAATCATAGAGGACAGAGTTTCGCTCACCTCCCTGTTGAAGAAACTGGATGTATAATTTCTATCTATCAAATATGTATTCACTCAATCAAATAAAAACCAGCTTACGGCATTCGTTGCTCACAGGCTTTGTCATGCTTGGACTGATGCTTTCGGCAGGGCTGCTGACTTCATGTACCGAAGACAACAACGAAGTAGAGGAGTTTGCCGACTGGAAAGCCGTCAATGACAAGTATTGGACCAATCTTTACAACGAGACGAAGCAGAAGATTGCCAATGGCGATATGTCGTGGAAGATAATCCTCAACTATTCCTATCAGAACCAAGTTCACAATGCCGACGGAACGCAAACGTACGCTCCCGAAAAGCATATCATTGTCCATGAATTGGAAAAGGGCAAAGGTGCCGGAGTGCCATTGTTCACCGACTCTGTTCATGTCCATTATCAAGGGAGGTTGCTGCCTTCCACAACTTATACTTCAGGATTAATCTTTGATAGCTCTTGGGGATTTACAGATTTCAATGCGAAGACAGCGCGTCCGGCGCAGATGCGTGTCAGCAAGGTTGTTGATGGCTTTGCCACTGCACTTCAAAACATGCATATTGGCGACCACTGGGTGGTTTACGTTCCTTACCAACTTGGCTATGGCAATCGTGAAGTCAAAGGGATTCCGATTTATTCTAACCTGATTTTCGATTTGCGGTTGCATTCGTACTACAGAGCAAACAACAAATAATCGTTCTCACCCCTTTTTTCGTCTTTATTCTCCTTATGGCAATCTGGCTATTTGGGGAATAAAGGTGAGAAAAGGGGCGAACATTTTTAGCGCCCTACTTTCCTGATGGTATTCAGCAAGACAGTTACCGATTCTCTGTTGGCTAAGATAAGGAGTGGCAAGGCTATGACAACGGGTGAGAAACTGAATCTCATCGTCCAGCTGAGCATTCCTTCCATCCTTGCTCAGGTTACGACCGTGCTGATGTTCTATATCGATGCCTCGATGGTGGGTTCGCTTGGGGCAGAGGCATCGGCATCAATCGGCCTTGTCGAACCAGCCACGTGGCTTTTCGGTTCGTTGGTGGCAGCCGGAGGTATGGGCTTTTCCGTACAGGCAGCCCACTTCATCGGTGCCAACGACTTTGAGAAGGCTCGTGCCGTGATGCGCCACGGTTACATCTTCGGTCTGGCTTTCAGTCTGATTCTGATGTCTGTAGCAGCCCTGATTTCAGGTTTCTTGCCCCGTTGGTTGGGCGGTGGCGCCGATATTCAGCACGATGCCTCGATGTATTTTCTCATTTTCTCCTTCGCAGTTCCCATTCATTTGGTGGAATACCTTTCCGCCGCCATGCTGAAGGTCTCCGGCGATATGCGTCACCCCAGTTTCATTGCTGTGTTGATGTGTGTTTTCGATGTCATTTTCAACTTTATCTTAATTTTTCCGACCCGTGTTCTCCATGTCTTTGGTGTTGAATTCGAGATGTTCGGTTTTGGTCTGGGCGTTGAGGGCGCAGCCCTTGGCACGCTGTTGGCCTTTGTTGCAGCAGCGATACCTTTGGTCTATTTCGCCATTTTCCGTAGTCCCATCCTCGCTTGGAAGTTAGATACCCATCGGTTTGTTTGGGTGTGGGATTATATTCGGAATGCCATTGCGATTGGTGCGCCCATGGCGTTGCAATATTTGCTGATGAACGGTGCGCAGGTGATATCCACTATGATTGTGGCACCTCTTGGTAACTTTGCCATTGCTGCCAATTCGTTTGCCGTCACTGCCGAAAGTCTTTGCTATATGCCGGGTTACGGTATCGGCGAGGCTGCCACGACGTTGGTCGGACAGAGTGTCGGCGCACGGCGCAGGGAGCTTTGCAAGAGCTTTGCCCACATGACGGTGTTCCTTGGCATGGGAGTCATGGCTGTTATGGGCGCGGTGATGTATGTCTTCGCACCTGAAATGATTGGCATGCTCTCGCCTGTTCAGGAAATTCGTGAGCTGGGAGTTGCCGTTCTTCGCATTGAGGCTTTCGCTGAGCCGTTCTTTGCTGCTGCCATTGTCTCATACAGCGTTTGCATTGGAGCAGGCGACACGTTCAAACCCTCGCTCATCAATCTCGGTTCGATGTGGCTGGTGCGTCTCACCTTGGCCTATGCCCTCGCCTCCTCCTACGGACTTCGTGGCGTTTGGTTCGCCATGGCGGTTGAGCTAACCTTCCGTGGCAGCATGTTCCTTGTCCGCATCTTCCGTGGCAGCTGGCTGAACAAAATCGCAGAACCGACAATGTAGGGTGGCTCACTGGTCGCCGACAATCCTTCTGCTCATTCGTTGATGGCGATGCGACGGAGGAAATTCCCATCTGACGTTTGAAATCGTAATGACTTTTCTGTCAAAATTTTTTATCAAAAACAAGCTTCCGAAAATCCTTGTTTTAGAAAATTTCAAACCAGAAATAAGCTTGGTTTGGTTGTTTTTATCCTTAAATATCCACTTGGCTGGCAATTCAGCCTTCAATGGCTAACCTTTCGCATGCTATTGGCTTATCTTTCTTCGTGTCGTTTTTAACCTCTCGCATAGTAAAAGGTGAGCTTTCGCACGAAAAATGGCGCACCGTTTTGTGGTTTTTGCCCCGCTGTTTTCGTTTGTTTTTGCAACGGTCTGAAAATCAAATAATTGTATTGTTATCCAAAATTTGCGTATTTGCGAGCAAACTCACTGTCGTTTTCTTTTGAGCCAGTTATGCCAATGCATTTGTAAGGATATTTCCCAATTTGGGAAGCATCGACACGACTGTATGATTCAGTTGGATATTCATTTTGATGGCTCGGCGAGTATTATCTGTCGCATGCACGTTGCATCTGGTTTTCCCATCTCTTGCAGTTAAATACAATTCGGTGAAGTGTCCAATTTGGGATTAACGCTTTTCTTTCCTGCCGTCCTTTCTCTGCAGCACTTGCTATGTATTTGACGAAACGACAGACGTCTGACCGCCATTGAACACCATCCGCACAGGATCTAATCGCCGAATTGGGTTGAATGGGGAAGAGTGGAATTGCGAAACCTGTCTATATATAATAAGGTGAATGAGGTGCGACATGTGGTTATTCAGCTATGAAAGTAAAATTTTTCAAAAAAAATTGCTCAAAAGTTTGGAGGTTATGTTTTAATGATATATCTTTGCAGTGTTCTATTAAAGTAGAACACTATAACAAGTAAGCAAACAACAAAACATAAATATACAAAGCTATGATTGAGATTAAGAATTTATCGTTCAACTATCCAGGCAGCAAGCACAAGGTGTTTGACGGCTTGAATCTAACGCTGAACCAAAAGCGCATCTACGGTCTGTTGGGCAAGAACGGAACGGGAAAGAGTACATTGCTTTATCTGATTTCCGGTCTGCTCCGTCCGAAGAAGGGATCCGTTAATATCGATGGTATGGAAACCAAGAAACGCCATCCTGAGATGCTGCGCGAACTGTATGTAGTGCCAGAAGAGTATAATCTTCCGAACCTTACGCTGAAGCAGTATGTGAAAATTCATCAGAATTTTTATCCTCGCTTCAGCGTGGAGGTTCTTAACAAGTGCCTGACGGACTTCGAAATGCCATTAGATGCCAACTTCAAGGAGCTGTCGATGGGACAGAAAAAGAAGATTTACATGAGCGTTGCCATGGCTTCCTGCTGCCAGTTGCTGTTGATGGACGAGCCAACCAACGGTCTCGACATTCCGTCGAAAGCCTTGTTTCGCAAGGTGGTGGCCGGCAATTTGCCCGAAGACTCCTCGCTCATCATCTCCACGCATCAGGTACACGACGTCGAGCAGCTCCTCGACCATGTGCTCATTCTGAACAATTCGGAACTGTTGCTTAACTCAGCGACCGAGGAAATCGCCGAGAAGTATGAGTTCTCTTACCGCAATGCCGACCAAATGGACGACAGCGTGCTTTATGCCGAGCCTTCATTGCAGGGCAATGCCGTCATGGCACGTCGCAAGAACGGCAGTCCGGAGACACCCATCAACCTTGAATTGCTGTTCAATGCTGCTATATTGGGCAAGTTGGATAGGGCAGAGGTGTGAAAAACAGTGATTGAAAAATAAATTATCGGACACTTAAATAAAGTAAAAACAATGAAACAGATATATTCTTTTACAACAAAATTGTTGCTCGTGGCTGCTGTCTGCGCTACTGTTCTCACCTCGTGCAGTATCCGTAAGAAGGAGGAAAAGGGCAAGATGGTGAAGAAAGAAGTGAAGGTCGCACCGTTCAAAGACCTCCTTGTGGATGGCAACGCTACGGTAAACATCATCCCCGGCGATAGTTTCGCTGTCAGAATTGAAGGACGTGAGAAAATCATCTCACTTGCCAAGATAGAAGTTGAAGATGGCGTTCTCCACATTAGCCGAGGCAATAAGCAAAGCTCCGATGTCCATGAAATCACTTTCGGCATTCTGAATGGTACAGATTATTATCCCCGAGTGTACATTACCATGCCCTCACTTCGCAAGATAACATTGGAGGGTAATGCCGATATTACTATCGATAAGCCAATGCGTGGCGACAGTGTCAGAGTCTTGGTAGCATCAAATGCGGATATTGACGTGGCCGGCTTACAGGCAAAATTCTTCGATGTGAGGATAGAGGGCAATGCTTCTTCCTCGTTGAAAAACCTGAACGTTGAGAAAACAAATATCGTTATTGATGGTAATGCCGACCTCAATGCCGTCTTCAAGGATGCCGGCGAAGCTGAAGCAACAATCAACGGCAACGCATCGATAAACCTCTCCGGAACTATTCGCGTCGAACCGCACATCAATATCAATGGCAATGCATCGGTAAACAACAATACAACACGAGGAAAATAACAGGCAACGTGGGCAAGAGGAGCTGACACAGTGCAACTCCCTCAACCTGAACCCACTAATTTGCAAACTCATAAACTTATAAAAACAATGGAAAATTTCAATATAAAACGCTTCGGACAGGTATTTTGCCGTCTGCTGTTAGTGAGAAAAAAACATACTTCAATCTGTTTCTTACAGCTGTTTTGTTCTTTGCCTTGGCGGTAATTGCGGGCTTCAATCCTTTCCACTGGGATAAACTGAGCGTCGAGGAAATGACAGTCTCTCTCGTTGGCTTATCTTCGTTCTGTTATGGTGCCATTGTGATAGTAGCTATGCTCTGCGGTTCAGCCATTATCAGCGATTTGAGAAACAAACAAGACAAAATCAGTGAACTGACTTTGCCGGCCTCCAATCTTGAGAAGTTTGTGGCACGATTCATCGGAGCGACTTTCGTTGTGATGCTGATTGTGGCAGCTGCATTCGTTGTTGGCGACCTGTTGCAACAAGGTGTCAATATGCTTATCCACAAAGGCTCTCATGCGTCGATGCTGATGCTGCTATTCAAAAAAATGGATCAGGCGATACAAGGGTTCAACGAAACTGACAATGCACTCCCATTACAGTTGCTCGGCTTTATAACTGCCAATTCCATATTCGTGGTCGGAGGAATGTTCTTCCGCAAGGTGGCATGGTTGAAGACAGGACTGGCTTTCATTGCCATCACCTTTACACTGATGGGCATCTTCGAAGGTTTCTGTTATCTGGTCTATACCTATACGGATTATGTGGTAGTGGTTCCCAACGAGTTTCCCAAATGGGCGCATGCACTATTCTGTGTCACAATCACCGCGTCGTGTTACTATTTCGCCTATCGCATCTATTGTCGCCTGCAGGCAGTCAACAACAAATGGATTAACATCTAAGCCTTTCTCAATCTTCTCCCTCCACGTAAGCGGAGGGGAAGGAGAGGCACAATACTCCTTATGCTTATGAATTTCAATAATAATAAAGCAATCTACGAACAGATGGCAGACTGCCTCTGCGACGAGATAATAGCTGGACTATACAAGGCCGACGACCGAATACCATCGGTCAGAGAGTATGCCGTAACGCTGGAGGTGAACACCAATACCGCAGTGAAGGCTTACGAGCTGTTGGCACGTGAGGAGATAATCTACAATAAGCGTGGACTGGGCTATTTCGTTTCGCCAGATGCGCAAAAGCAGATTCTCACCCAACGCAAGAAAGAGTTTATGAACGAGATGCTTCCCGAACTGTTTCGGCAGATGGAACTTCTGGAAATCAGTGTCGAGGAAGTGGATAAACAATGGAATAAATACAGAAACGCAGCACTCTCTTAAAGATGTCATCTGCTGACCGGAAAGAGAAGTTGTGGTCATAAATACAGAAACAAAAAATGAAACTAATCAAGTCATTACTGACAGTGGTGCTTTCGGCCGTCGCAATTGGTCTCAATGCACAGACAACAACCATTACAGGCGAGCTCATCGACTCGCTCACACATGAAGGAGAACCTTATGCCACAGTGAGAATCTTCAAGAAAGGAAACACCGAAAAGCCGGTGGTAATGTTCGTTACCGACGACAATGGAAAGTTCTCGCAGAAGGTTAAGGGACAAGGTCATTACCTGATCACATTCAATGCCATGGGTCGCAAGGAACTGATACGCAGGATTGAACTTGGAAAGGACGGGGAAACCCTCCATCTTGATTCACTGTTCATTCAGGATGATGTCAAACAACTGAAGGGCGTCGAGGTGGTAGCGCAGAAGCCTTTGGTAAAAATGGAGACCGACAAGATGACCTACGACGTGCAGGGCGATGTCGATTCGAAGGCCAATACCGTACTCGATATGCTGCGGAAAGTACCGATGGTGACGGTCGATGGACAGGACAACATCACCGTGAATGGTCAGGGATCATTCAAAGTCTATGTAGATGGAAAGCCAAACGTAATGTTCTCTGCCAATCCGTCGCAGATTTTCAAGGCCATGCCTGCCTCTTCGGTGAAATCCATTGAGGTTGTGACCAACCCCGGAGCAAAGTACGATGCCGAAGGAGTAGGAGGCGTGCTGAATATCGTGATGAACCGCGAGGCGGGACAGCAGCAAAAGAATATGAACGGTTACAATGGAAATATCAGTCTGACAGGAACGAATTACGGATGGAGAGGTTCCACGTTCCTTAGCGGACAACAGGGAAAGCTGACCTACAGCGCCAACCTGATGTACGACCGCAAACAGACGAAAGATATTGAAACAACGATAGAACGGACGTCTGCCGATGGATCGAAGATGACCAACTCTACCAAGGGCAAGACTGCCATTCCGTTCATGATGGGTAACATAAGTCTTGGTTACGAGCTTGACTCGATGAGCAACATCGGGGCATCTTTGGGCATGACCGGTTTCAGTATGGACAACAGCGGGCACACAACCAACACATTCAGCGGAGGTCTTTACGGCTCAGGCTTCTCCTACGGAAACGATATGGTGATGAACAACGGCAACAAGTCGTTCAATGGAAGTGTTGACTACCAGCGTTTCCTCAACAAGGCACGCACCAGTAACGTTACCTTAAGTTATCTTTTCAACACATCGCCGGGAACAAACGAGAACCGAAGGGTTTACGACGCCTTGCCGTCGGGCATTCCTTTCCCACTGAAGGACCTCTACTCTGAGGCCAACACACGAGGAACGGAGCACACGCTCCAAGCCGACTACACCACGCCGGTGGCAAAGGACCAGACGCTCAATGCCGGTATGAAGTATATTAACCGCCGAAACACATCTGATTCAAAATTCTACGACCTTGTTGGCGACGAGCAAATCTACAACAAAAAGAACAGTGTGGAGTACAAAAACACACAAAGCATTCTTGCTGCCTACATCGAATATTCGCTCAAGTATGGCAAATTCGGAGCCAAGATGGGCGCACGATACGAATATACATGGGAGAAAGTTAATTTTATCGTAGGTCCCGGCAGCGATTTCAAGAAGCAATATGGTAATCTTGTCCCATCTGCGAGCTTCACTTACAACATTACGCCGACCATCAACATAGGTATCAACTATGCCATGCGCATCTCTCGTCCGGGCATCACTTATCTGAACCCCTACATTGACCGTTCCAACGCCACGATGTTGACCTACGGTAATCCTGACTTGAGTGTGGAGACAAGTCATAACGTCAGTCTTGTGTTCAATGCCTTTACTCCGAAGTTCATGGTGAACCTCACCATCGGTGAGAACTTTGCCGACAATCAGATTGAGCAATTCTCATTTATGGACAATGGAATCCTCAACACCACTTACGGAAATATCGTCCGCAACCGCTGGACCAATGTCAGTTCCTTCATGAACTATGCGGTAACGCCTAAGACAAGGCTTATTTTCAACGGAGGCTTCGACTATGGCGACATGCGCGCCTCTATGCTTGGAGAAAAGCATTATGGGTGGCAGGCAATGGGCTTTCTCGGCTTGCAGCAGACGCTACCTCTCGATATCAAGTGGAGTGTCTTCACGGGCGGAATGACAAAGCGTCTCAATCTGCAGGGCTATGGTAATAGTTTCAGCATGTTCACCACAACGGTTTCCAAGAGTTTCCTGAAGGATAAGCTCGACGTGTCTGTCATGTTCTTCACTCCTCTACGCGACAAGATGCGCTTCCACCATTACAGTCATTCCAAAGACTTTGAGCAATTCATGCGCATTGCTTTCCCACTCCGACAGGTTGGATTGACGGTAACATGGAAATTTGGTAACACCAAGAAACAGTTCCGTCAGCACCAGAGCAACATCACCAACGACTTCCAAGAAAAGAAGGACGACAACCAGATGGGTGGTGTAGGAGTTGGTGTAGGAATGTAACCCCACTTTAGTCTCCACGGACGAGCGATGAAAGTCGATTCGCCCGTGGGGATTCTCGTTTGAATAAGCCAAGGCACGATCAGCCGCTGTCAATTCAACTCCTACGCTGTTCGACCATGCTTTCAACAAATAATTGTCGATAAAACTTGCATAGTACAAAAAAACTTCTTAAAATTGCACTTGCTAAGAAAATCAACACGGACAACACCCGAATGCGACTGACATGACAGGGCATTTTGTAAGCACCAACACTCAAATTGCTTCCGCAACATTCAGCTGACCGTCCGTTTCCTCGACAGAGAAACTAACAGATGCAAATTAATAAAACAGAAATGAAAAAGAAAACATTACTTGCAGCGATGATGCTGGCAACACTGTCGGCAGGCGCTCAGAATCTTTCCTCTGGCATAGACAAAGCCAACATGGACCTCAGTGTGAAGCCAGGAACCGACTTCTACCGCTACGCAGCGGGCGGATGGTTGAAGAAGAATCCCTTAGATGCAGAACACACAAGCAACGGTGCCTTCACAGACCTTTATGAGCAGAACCAGAAACGTATTCAAGGTCTTATCCTTGAATATGCCACCCATCCACAGCCAAAGGGCACCCTTGGCCAAAAGCTCGGCAGTCTCTACAACCTCATGATGGATAGCGTGCGCCTTAACCGTGAGGGATATGCGCCACTGAAGCCCACACTCGCACGCATCGCAGCCATCAAGAACGTCAGAGAGTATCAGATCGTCACATCACAGCTCGACCGTAGGGGCGACAACACCATGATGTTCGGCATCGGCGTGGGAGCAGACATGCGCAATGCCAGCATGAACATCGTCTCTATCGAGCAGGGTGGCATAGGTCTCGGCACCCGTGACTACTATCTCAACGACGATGCACAGACTGTCAAGATTCGTGAGGCCTACAAAGCCTTCATGAAGAAAATGTTTGAGATGGTAGGTGACGACCCTGCGACTGCCGAAAAGAAGATGCAGGCAGTTATGACCATCGAAACACGCATTGCAAAGGCAAGCTACGACAAGGTAACCTTGCGCAATATCAACAAGAATTACCACAAGATGAGCTACACACAGCTCGTCAGCGATTATCCGGGCATAGACTGGGGCAACGTGTTCCTTCAGAACGGTTTCCCGATGTTCAACGAAGTGGACCTCGGACAGCCCGAACCCATTCACGAGGTTGAGAAGATATTGGCCGACACGCCACTCGACGACCTCAAGGCATACGCCGAAGCAAAAGTCATCTCTGGCGCTGCAAGCCATCTCAGCGATGCGTTCCGTGCAGAGGCCTTCAAGTTCAGCAGCGTCATGAGTGGTGCACAGAAGGACCGTCCGCGCTGGAAACGCGCCGTGAGCGGTACGAGCGGTGTGTTCGGCGAGGCCATCGGCAAGCTCTATGTTGAGAAATACTTCCCCGAAAGTAGCAAGCAGCGCATGATAGAACTGGTGAAAAACCTTCAGGTTGCTCTCGGACAGCGCATTGCCGAGGCATCATGGATGAGCGCTGAGACAAAGGCCAAGGCACAAGACAAGCTCGAAAACTTCATCGTAAAGATTGGTTATCCTGACAAGTGGAAGGATTACAGCGGTCTTCAGATCGACGACAGCCTGTCGCTCTATGAGAACCTGCAGAACGTAAGCGAGTTTATGACGATGGATTACATCAACCGAAAGGTGAACAAGCCTGTTGACAAGACAGAGTGGGGCATGACACCACAGACCGTCAATGCCTACTACAACCCGACTACCAACGAAATCTGTTTCCCGGCAGCCATCCTTCAGCCACCGTTCTTCGATGCCAATGCCGACGATGCCGTTAACTACGGAGGCATTGGTGCGGTCATCGGCCACGAGATGAGCCACGGCTTCGACGATCAGGGCTCTCAGTTCGACAAGACGGGAAACCAGCGTGATTGGTGGACGGCACAGGACAAGAAGAACTACGAGGCACGCACCAAGGTGTTAGTTGACCACTTCGGCAAGGTGGAGCTCATCCCCGGCAAGAAGATTAACGGCAACCTCACACTCGGTGAGAACATCGGCGACAACGGCGGACTAAATGTTGCTTACCGTGCTTTCCAGAATAGCATGAAGAAAAATCCGCTCAAGAACAAGGACGGCTTCACACCGGAGCAGCGTTTCTTCCTTTCTTGGGCAAGAGTATGGGCCGGCAATGCGCGTCCGGAATACATGGAATATCTATTGAACGTCGATCCACACTCACCTAACGAAGCACGTGTCAACGCAGCATTGCCTCACATTGATGGTTGGTATGAGGCCTTCAACATTAAGAAAGGCGACAAACTCTTCATTCCGAAGAAGCGGCGCGCACAGATTTGGTAATCGTGTCGTCAGACTGAACGATTCCAGATGTCGTGAAGGTAAAAGAAGTTGACAATCAACCAGCCTTCTCTTGATGCTGTAATCGTTTGATAATGACGACTATATACATTCTACCAATAAAAGGTCAGCTATCGTAGTGTGATAGCTGACCTTTTGCATTGCAATAGCTAACCTTTTGCCTCGTGAAAGCTCACTGTTCGGCAATTGGTTGTGATTTTTTTTACAGTGGATTAAAAGTGGATGGTTGTCGGTCAAGACATACCCCAGTTCGGGATAAGGACAGCACCTGACTTTATTTTTTAGATACCTTAAATGCCCATAAAGTAAATGTGCATCGGAAAGATGGCAACGTTTCAGCCTGCAAAATGAGCCATATATCTTCTTTTATGATGTAGGGAATAGGTAGTAAATTGTTTATTCCTTTTAAAAAGTTATAAAATAGGGAGGAATATATTATAAAAAGTTGTAAAATACGAAAAGAAACCTTATCTTTGCTGGCAAATTAAATATAGACAGAGATTGGAATCAGCTTTTTCACATAGCCGCTTACAATTTTGTACCAAACATTCTTTGGTGCGTGATGTGCTGCAAAGAAGAAACAACTTTCTTCCTTTTTTTAACACAAATTATTTGGTAGTTCCAAATAATTTTGTACTCTCTCTCTCTCTCTCTCTCCCTTTATGGTAGTATATTCAGAAATCAAAAATCGTATTCAAAATTTATTGTAGCGTTATGAACAAAACAGAAACCGGTGCCGCAGGTGTCAAGGCGGCTTATGTTTGTCCCCGCATAGTTTGCTATGCAGCAGAGTCAGAGTATTCACTTTGTGCCGGAAGCCCAATTGGTGGTGGCGCCGGGACAGCTCATTCAGATCCCGAGGTACTTGGGGAAGAGGAAGAAGATCAGCCTTAAGTGGCAAGAGGACAATTCTTAAATACTTTATTCGTAATAACCATTTTTAATGAATTAATTTTATAAGCGATTTATACAAATGAAAACAAAATTATTTATCTCATTTGCGGCTTTCGCAGCCGCATCCGTGCTGATGAGTGGCTGTTCCAACGAAGATAGCACAGCCACTACCAATGATCAGCTTACCGCCTTTACCGGTGGTATCGTTACCGACGTTCCCATGGAGCGTGTACAGATAGGTACTCCCGATGGTTCAACCTTAACTCTCGGTATTACCACTCGTACTTCCATGAATCGTGACAAAATCGGTGGTGAAGGCGCCTTCCTTTGGGAGCCTAACGACGTGATCTATGTAGAGGACGGTAACAACAAGTTATGTAAGAGTTTGAATACCATCACCGAGTCAGCCCCTCGCACAACATTCTTGGTAAATGGTACTTACACTACTAAGAATCAATACGACGTGTACTATTATGGCACCAACTCCGGTGCCGGTGCAAAGAAGGTTGTTATCGCTGACAATCAGACCCAATCCGAATTTAACAACACCAAGCATTTTGGTGCCGTTGGCGATTGCGGTGTGGCAACGGCAGAGAAGAATACAGATCCTGGCAAGAGCGGTTTCAAGTTCCATTTGGAGCACAAGGCCTCCTATCTTTGCTTCCTTCCCTATATGGCTTCTCAGGAGGATCGCGCAAACTTTAAGATCAGACGCATAGAGATCACCTCTAAAGCCGACAATATTTCCGGTACTTATGACCTTGGCCAAACAGGTCTTTCCGGTACGGGTGATTCAAAGACCATTACGCTAAATGTCGGTACTGATGGAAATGGACTTGCGCTTGCTGACCCAAGTACAGCAACGACAAGTATAAAGAACTCGCTTTACGTCGTTATCGCTCCCGGCGAGCGTAAGTTGAGGGTGAAATATACTGTCTTGGACACTAAGGATAACAACAAGGAATTAACATTGACCAAACACTACCAATCCCATAACTTTGCCGTCAATGGGATTTGTGATATTCCGGTAAGTCTTTGTTCTGCAGATCTTAGCAGTGATCATGAGAATGCTGATGGTTCCGGTACAGTAGAAGTGGACAAATCTGTTTACAGCGGTCGCAATTATTACATGTGGGATGCTGCTGAGAACTATTGGTCCGGCCACGAGTGGGACGCTGCTTATCCTTGGCAGCCAACAACGGGAGGTGTAACAAACGACCGTTATCCCAAGTCCAAGACTGCCGATGGTGCTCGTTGGTATCACGAGGGTGTAGATTTTTTCGAGGCTTCCAATGCCCTCTTCAAGCAGCTTCCCAATGCTAATGAAATGGCTTGGTACGTATTGAAGGGTGATGCCCATTGGGACAATAGTACCCGGTGGGAGGTTTTCGGCAAGACTTACACCGGCGGTATCTGGTTGAAGAAGCTCAGCGTCATCGCTCAGGAAAACGGCAAGGAGCTTGCTGCCTTAAAGCTGAAAGATCCCGAGGGTACCGATTTGGTGCGTGCTTCTGCCGGTTCCCACACAAATGATCTTGCGTACGGCAAGCCTTCTGATAACGAGATTGGAAAATACTTCTTCCTCCCTGCGTTGGGCCATTACGACACTAGCGAGCTTTGGGGCATCGGTTCCTACGGTCGCTACTGGTCGTCTACTCCTCGTATCAACGATGGTAAGAGCGCGTACCGCCTGGACTTCTCCAATGGAGAAGTGAATATGTCCTGCTTCAGCCTCCGCAGACTCGGGATGGTGGCGCAGCCGTTTGAGTAGTCTCCCCCGATAGTTTTATTTTGAGCGGGCCCTTTAAAAGGTCCCGCTCATAAAAACCGCCATTGGCGGTCGATTTTTTGAACAATTTCGACATCAGTGACCAAAAGAGACCTAAACCGGGTCTCTTTTTGTTACTTATCCCGAACTCGCGTATAATTTCATCATGAACTTGTGTCCTGCTCTTACAGCCTGTTGTTTCTTTGACAATAAGCCGGAAGCCCTGCCGGTACACATAGAGAAATCAAGGCAATTGGAACCTTTTCTAAAGATTTTCTTATCCCGAACTCGCATATTGTACTGGCTGTTGGAGCATTCCGTTCCAAAACTGATATGTCCTTTTCGTAGCGGATGTGACAGACGTGCCTTCGCCTACAATCATGCGCATATTGCTATCGTTGAGTGCGGTAATCGTTCTATGCATGGTGCTGTGGTTTTCCTCTTGGTTATGCACCTCTGATCTTCCTCACTTCCACAACAGGTTGATAGATACATACAGCATCCATCTTCCTATGGTGTGGTGTAGTATCCGTCAACATTGTACGTTGTTGTGCGATTCATAGAGGCCACCTTTAATGGAAAGCCATCTGGGGTTAATCCAACAGTGAGGAAAGATAGAATTTCGGGAAATATTTAACGGGCCTGCCCGTGGCAAGATGGAAAATGGCATTGGTGCAAAGACCAGCCGTAATCCACGAGGCGATGGAGAGTTGAGGCAGCGGAAGAGAGTCCTTCTCAGCCCTGTACTGGTTGAGAATCTGCTCCAACCACGGTTGAGGATTCTGCCAAAAAGCACTGTATCCTGTTACATAATCGGCCACTTTCATCTCGAATCGTGAAGGAATGTCCGACAATTCCGACAGCGAGTGACGCGATGGGTCGGCTATGGTGAGGAATCCCGCCCATCCGAAATTGTAAGGGTGCAGCACCGGGATGTTTCTCTCCTTGCATTGCTGGGCAAAGACGAATGCACTCTCGTCATTGTCATCCATTGCCTCGACTGCCACATCTTGATTCTCCAGTATGTCATTTGCATTCTCTTTCGTGAAGAACTCGTTTCTAAATTTGATGTGGGCTTTGGGATTGATGTCAGAGAGACGCTTCGCTAGACATTCGGCTTTGGGGCGTCCTATATCGGAAGAAGTGTAGTTCTGCCGGTTGAGGTGACTTTCCTCCACCTTGTCGCCATCAATTATGGTGATGTGTTCAAAGCCAAATCGGAGCGCGCATTCCGCAACGATGCTTCCTATGCCTGCTCCGCCAATGATAATCCTGAAGTTCTTGATTGTCTCCTGTTCTTTCTCGCTCACGTAGAGTCGGTTGCTGGTGTATCTATTTTCCATTTCACGAATTTTATTTTCTGCAAAAATATCATTCGTTTTCAAATGTAGCACTACACAAAAGGGTAAAAAACAGACTTATTCATGGAAAAGAAACAATTATTAACCTAATTCGGTCATTGAGGCCAACATAGGTCAGGAAGTTATGTACGTTGTCAAACTAAATAGTGCTTGATGCCTTGTCGCATACTGTTTGCCTTGAAAAAAGGAGAGGGATACCGTACTGCCATGATGTGACAACTTGTCACAATTATATTGTTTGCGAAGCCTCGGCACAGCGTTTGTTATTAGAAGAGCAGGTCGAAAGACCCGTGATGAGTTAATAAAGTGGCTCATCACCTAAACATTGACAACAACAAAATAAAAATTTATACGATTATGGGAAAGATTATTGGTATCGACTTAGGAACTACAAACTCATGTGTTTCAGTATTTGAAGGCAATGAGCCAGTAGTAATTGCTAACAGCGAAGGAAAACGCACCACACCGTCCATCATTGGTTTCGTGGAAGGTGGCGAGCGTAAAATTGGTGATCCTGCAAAGCGTCAGGCCATTACCAATCCACAAAAGACGGTTTATTCCATCAAACGCTTCATGGGTGAAACCTACGAACAGTGCTCAAAAGAGGCAGAACGCGTTCCTTTCAAGGTGGTAAACGAGGGTGGCTACCCACGCGTGCAGATTGACGACCGTAAATATACTCCGCAGGAAATCTCTGCAATGGTGCTTCAGAAGATGAAGAAAACAGCAGAGGATTATCTCGGACAAGAAGTTACAGATGCAGTCATCACCGTGCCTGCTTACTTCTCCGACTCACAGCGTCAGGCTACCAAAGAGGCTGGACAGATTGCAGGTCTCAATGTACAGCGTATTGTGAACGAGCCTACAGCCGCAGCGTTGGCTTACGGTGTGGATAAGGCAAACAAAGACATGAAGATTGCCGTATTCGACCTCGGTGGCGGTACGTTCGATATCTCCATCCTCGAATTTGGCGGTGGTGTGTTCGAAGTACTCTCTACCAATGGTGATACTCACTTAGGCGGCGACGACTTCGATCAAGTTATCATCGACTGGCTTGCTGACGGATTTAAGGCCGACGAAGGTATCGACCTCCGCAAAGACCCGATGGCGATGCAGCGTCTGAAGGAAGCTGCAGAGAAAGCAAAGATTGAGCTTTCAAGCACCACAACAACCGAAATCAATCTGCCTTATATTACCGCCGAAGGCGGAGTGCCAAAGCACTTGGTGAAGAGCTTGACCCGTGCACAGTTCGAACAGTTGGCACACAGCCTTATTCAGGCTTGTCTTGTGCCTTGCCAGAACGCTATCCGCGATGCAAAGCTCTCTACATCAGATATCGACGAAGTGATCCTCGTAGGTGGTTCAAGCCGTATTCCGGCCGTACAGACATTGGTGAAGAACTATTTCGGCAAGGAACCTTCAAAGGGAGTGAACCCAGACGAGGTCGTAGCCGTAGGTGCTGCCATTCAAGGTGCTATCCTTAATAAGGAGAGCGGTGTGGGCGACATCGTATTACTCGACGTTACTCCGCTGACACTCGGTATTGAGACAATGGGTGGTGTGATGACAAAGCTCATCGATGCCAACTCCACCATTCCTTGCAAGAAGAGCGAAGTGTTCTCAACAGCAGCCGACAACCAGACGGAAGTAACCATCCATGTACTTCAGGGAGAACGCCCGATGGCAGCACAGAACAAGTCAATTGGTCAGTTCAACCTCACAGGTATCGCCCCGGCTCGTCGTGGTGTGCCACAGATTGAAGTAACATTCGACATCGATGCCAACGGTATTCTCAACGTATCTGCCAAAGACAAGGCAACAGGCAAAGAGCAGAGCATCCGCATCGAAGCATCCAGCGGTTTGAGCGAAGAGGAAATCAACCGTATGAAGGCAGAGGCAGAACAGAACGCAGCAGCCGACAAGGCAGAGCGTGAGAAGATTGACAAGCTCAATCAAGCCGACTCCATGATTTTCACCACGGAGAACTTCCTTAAGGATAATGGCGACAAGATTCCGGCAGACCAGAAGTCGGGCGTCGAGAGCGCATTGCAGCAGCTCAAGGATGCTCACAAGGCAGCCGACGTAGCAGCTATTGACACCGCCATCAACAACCTCAACACAGTCATGCAGGCAGCTTCTCAGCAGATGTACAGCCAAGCTGGTCCACAGCCGGGTGCGGACGCTGGTCAGCAGGCTCAACAAGAACAGCCAAAGCAGGACGACACTATCCAAGATGCAGACTTCGAGGAAGTGAAGTAAAAGTGCTAATAAACGCTAATCAAAAATAAGTAAATCCCAGTAACATAATAAGTTGCTGGGATTTTTATTTCTTAATAATAATTAAATCTTATCGTTTTTAATCGTTTTTGTATTTATATTTGTACCATATTTGTGCCGCGACTTAATGGGAGATAAAGTGCGACTTAATTTAAAAAATAAATTGATAATCAAATAGATACAAATAGTATGGCGAGTGCAAAATTTCAAATAGAGCGGAAATGCGAAATTTGTGGTAAATCTTTTATTGCAAAGACGCTTACCTCTAGATATTGCTCTAAGAACTGTTCTCAA
>QWCH01001429.1_pt1 | contig 50094 bp, 39 predicted proteins | sample 1972671 | NCBI WGS metagenome assembly QWCH01 (sample SAMN09866713, study PRJNA288562) | Human gut metagenome isolate term3_stool, whole genome shotgun sequencing... | isolation source: gut | host: Homo sapiens | place: USA: California
GATTAAGACAAAATTAAACGGAATGTCTCCTGTCTTGTTTAGGTTACATTCCGCTTAAAATATTATTAAATTTGTTCCGTGTTTACGGGTTCAGGTCAGTGCTCTCTCTTTTATTTGTTTATTTTATTTTTCTTTATCCATCTTTTTCGCTACGAAGTAGAAGTTACTTCCTTCGTTCACTTTCGATGTTACTCCGTATTCAAATCCGTGTCCTTCTAGGATGGATTTTACTATGAATAGTCCTAAGCCTGTGCCTACTTTGGATCTGGTTCTGTTGCCGCTACCTCTGTAGAATCTATCCCAGATGTCTTCTATGTCTTCTTCTTTTATTCCTATTCCGAAGTCGATACAGTCAAATCTCACGCCTTTTTCTATTTCTTCTGTCTTCAGGATGAGTTTTTTAGATTCTCCTGAGTAGCTGATGGCGTTTGAGATGAGGTTATAGACTACTTGTTCTATCCTCTTGTAGTCTGCTTCTACTTTTAAGTTACCCGTTTTTATCACTTCAAAGTCAAAGTCGCTTCTGTAATTTTTAAATCTCATTACTTGGTTGTCCACCATTTCTCCGAGATCAAAGGTTGTAATTTCATAATTTGCTACCGATGATTCCAGTTTAGATACGTCCAGTAGGTCGTTTACAAGTTTGGTTAAGTGGTCTGCTTCTTCGATTATGACTTCGATGTGTTCGTTACGCTTTTCCTTGTTGTCGCCACTTATGTCCCTGATCATTTCTCCATAGGATTTTATGACCGTAAGTGGTGTTTTAAGGTCGTGGCTCACATTTGCCAAGAGGTCTTTTCTAAGTTGCAATGTCTTTTTAAGTTCGCCCGTTGCGTAGTTTAATGTGTCTGAAAGGTCGTCTATCTCTTCGTAGTCGCCTTTTTTAAACATGATGTCGTAGTTTCCTTTTCCTATCGCTATTGCGGTTCTTGACATTTGCACTATCGGATCTGATAGTCTCTTAGATATAAAGAATGACATGATCATCGCTATTACTAGTGAAATTATAGACACGATGAAGAGTTGTTCTTTTAGTATGTCTATGGCTGAGTCCACCGGCTCTAGGACTGAGGAGATGGTTATATAGTATTTTACTCCTGCAATGTTGCCTAGGTATCCGTTAAACTCGATGAGGGAGTTGTCCAGTTTTGGAATCTTGCTGGTCTTGATTATATATTTTAGTCCTTCTTCCTGGAGCCTTCCATATTCTGCGTCGAATCTAAGTTTGGACATAGGCGGCATGTACTCAAGCACTGTGTCGTTGGTCATTCTGTAATGGCCGTACTCGTCCACTACGGTGATTTTAAGTGATTTTGTCAGTGCATAGGTGGCGAGTACTTCGGCGAAGTCCTCTGAGTCAAATTCATTCTGTATGGTGTTTCCAATCCTTGTGATCTCGCTTATCTTCATGGATTCGTAGAAATAATTTAGAAATACTATTTGGAACAACCAAAGGATTATGAATATCATGGCTGCAAAGCCTATGAAGTACCTCCAAAGTTTAAATAGCATGGAGGTTTTTTTAATTGTTTTCATCCTCTTCGAATTTATATCCAACACCTCTTACTGTTACTATAAATTTTCTATAATGTTTGATTGAGTTTCTAAGCATCTTGATATGAGTATCCACGGTTCTATCGTCACCGTAAAAATCATAGCCCCACACTTGGTTTAGAAGTTGTTCCCTTGAGAGGGCGATGTTTTTGTTCTTTGCAAGGTATGTGAGAAGTTCGTATTCCTTAGGAGTTAGGTCCACCCTTTCTCCATCAACGGATACACTTCTGCCGTCTAGATCAATCTTTAGACCTTCGAATTCCATAACTCTATTGTCGTTTAACTTTTTATTTCTAGTTACGATTACATTTAGTCTTGCCATCAGTTCCTTTGGAGAAAATGGTTTAACCACGTAGTCGTCAATACCTATTTCAAAGCCGAATAATTTATCGTATTCCTCTCCCCTTGCGGATAGCATAAGGACTGGGATGTTTTTCGTCTTTTTGATTTCTTTATATGCGGAGAAACCGTCAAGTCTAGGCATCATTATGTCCATGACAATGACATCGAAGTCTTGTTCCCTAGCTTTTTCAACAGCGTCGATACCATCAACCGCTTCTACAACAGTGTGACCCTCGAACTCTGCATAGGTCTTTATGACTTCTCTTATCTTCTCTTCGTCATCTACTACTAATATTTTAAACATTGTATCACCTTTCTAATCTATATTTTTAAGAATAAAGTAAATTTGTGATAGCTATTTGTTAGCTATTTTAAATTAAATACATCTAGTTTTATAATACTATGTAATGGTAATTATTTAAAGTGAATTGTGAAAATTTTTAATTTTTGAGGGTGTGGGTGGGGTAATGTTTGGATGATTTCATTTGTATTGACTTGGTTAATATAGCTTATACCCATTCGACTCACTTCGTTCGCTCATGGTGACAACCACCTATAAACTCCTTATTAAAAATAAACTAATGAAGACAGTAACCCTGAGCGAAGGGTGGATGTTTACCGACACCCGGAGTCGAATAGGTATAACTATGGTGGTGTTATGTTTGGATGATTATATTTGGAATAGTAGTTTTAATATTTTTTTTGGATAGATGGGTTAAATATAGCTTATACCCATTCGACTCACTGCGTTCGCTCAGGGTGACTGTAGTTGGGAGGGCTTTTCGTGCAGAGCCTATCGGCTATGGAAGCAGATTGCTTCCGCTACAAACCGCCCACCTGGTCATCCTGAGCGGAGACGGTATGTCGAAGTCGAAGGATCTCTACAAGGATATCCTAAAGGAAGACGACTGCCTCTCATGATGACCATGTATATATTGACATTTTCAATTAAAAATTTTATAATTTAGTTAGAAAGTTTGATTTTCTAACAAAAGGAGGTTTCTATGTTAGTCGAATTAAAAGCAAAGTCTCAGGTGACTATTCCAAAAGAAATCGTGAACTCTATGGATCTAAATCAAGGTGACCAATTCGAAGTTATCGAAGATAATGGCAGGATTATTCTCGTGCCTGTTGCCATTTATCCAGAACATGTCATAAAAAATCTGAAGGCTTCCATTGACGAAATCAAGGAGTCTATTAAGAATGGTAACCAACCTGTTTTCGATTCTATTGATGCTCTTTTTGAGGAACTAGACAAGTAATGACCTACAAAATTACATTTTCCAAGGCGTTTAAAAAACATTATAAAACTTTGTCTGATGTTGAATAGAAACATACCCAAAAGAAGCTTGAGTTTTTCGTAAATAATCCGACTCACCCATCTCTACGAACCAAAAAAGTTCAAGGTACTGACGGTATTTGGGAGTCTTCTATCAATATGGATATTCGAATATTGTGGTTTTATGAAGATGATGAATTGATTTTTCTACTAGATATCGGTCATCACGATATTTTGAATAAGTTTTAATTTCCCTGTGTATGCAGGGTTTTTTTATTTTTTGAGTTGATACAGTTGTGTTCTTCTACATATTGCGTTTACCTGAGGAAAGAGAATTTAGTTTTAAGTGTGATGGAAGCAGGTTGCTTCCGCTACAAAACGCCCACCTGGTCATCCTGGCGCAGACGTGTACCGTCGGAGTCGAAGGATCTCTTCAAGGATAAACTTAATGAAGACAGTCACCCTGAGCGGAAATGACGAAGCCAAAGGCTGAGTCATCGAAGTCGAACGGGTATAACTATGGTGGTGTTATGCTTGGATGATTATATTTGGGATAGTAGTTTTAATATTTTTTTGGAATAGATGGGTTAAATATAGGTCAGATCCTTCGACTCGGAAATAAATTTCCTCGCTCAGGATGACCACAATTGGTAGGATAAACTTTTAGAAATTCTTTTAGTCAACAGAGTTTTTCGTGCAGAGCCTATCGGCTATGGAAGCAAATTGCTTCCGCTACAAAACGCCCACCTGGTCATCCTGGCGCAGACGTGTACCGTCGGAGTCGAAGGATCTCTACAAGGATAATCACAAGGAATACAGTCACCCTGAGCGGAAATGACGAAGCTAAAGGCTGAGTCATTGAAGTCGAACGGGTATAACTGTGGTGAGGATATGTTTGGATGACCACCAACCTACAAAAAAAACAATAAAACTGGGTGGTTTTTCCCAGTTTTATTGATAGAGTAAACTTTTCATGTAATTTTCTTTTGCAAGATTGTATCTTTTAAAGTCGTATAGCGCGCGATTTTTATTGTTGAAGCATTTCCAATAGCCACAAACAAGGCAGGCTTTACCACTGTTGAAGTAGAAATCTACTACATCTTCGAAGTGATAACCCAAAAATATGCCTACCTCATCTGGTACTTGCTCTCTAAATCTATCTTTTAATTTAAGAAGGTAATGGTTAATTTGGTGGGAATTTTCATAACCGATAGATTTTAGAAATTTCTTTACCCTTTCTTGTTTTAGGGTTGCTTCCAAATATCGCTTGTCATAAAAGAGGATCACTGTATAATTCTTTTCATCTTTAAGTTCGATGTATTGAACTTTCAGTGCTGCCGCTAATTCGTCTTTATATGTTTTCCATGTGGACAGAGAAGATTTGTCATCTTCTCTTATGGTCATGAGTGTTCCTACTTTTTTCTCGTACAAAGTAGGTGCGATACTCATCTTTACGAGAGAATTCAGGTAATCTAAATTAGGTAATGTTCTTATCTTTTTATAGAACTCAATGGTTATGTTACCGCTTATTTTAAAGTCGGTCAATTTATCTTGCAATTGCCTTTCCTAGTGATCTGCAATCTGCAAGTGCATCTTCTGATGGATTATCGTAAGCGATTACTGTTTCGAATACTTGTACTCCAAGATTTTCTAGTTCTTCTTTCCAATATTCCATCCATTGGCCTTCTGCCCATTCGTAAGATCCGAATAGTGCAACTTTTTTGCCTTTAAGTAGTTCGTTTACGCTGTCCATGTATGGTCTCATGTACTCTTCTTCTAGTTCTTCTGATCCCATTGCTGGACATCCAAAGATAAGAACGTCTGCGTCTTTTACATCATCAACTTTTGCGTCGCAAACATTGATTAGGGTGGTATCATCATTTACCTCTTTTGCCCCTTCAAATATTGCGTTTGCCATTTTTTCTGTGTTACCGGTTCCTGACCAGTAAATAATTTTAACTTTCATATGTTCTCCTTTCCTTGATATTGACTATCAACTACTTTTTCATTATAATATAGTTATATTGATAATATTTTTCAAATATTACTATATTTATTTTAAATAGAAAGGATGATTACATGTACAATAATTTAGAGATTGCCAAAGCGAACAATATCAAGAGTTTCGGCAAGGCACATAAACTTTATAGAAAGAGGATCAGTACCATTTCAACTGTAGAAGAACTTAGGGAGTATCTCAATGTTTTGAACGTTTTCTTGTATACATATTTTCTTTGCAAGTACAAAAAAGATTTATCAGACAAGGTTCATAGAAATAGTATCGCTATCGCAAATTTCATTTCTCGTGAAGAGCTAGCAAATTATGGCGAGTCAATGCTCACCACATATAGAGATTCACTTCTACTTGGGATTAGCGAGTCTGATCACGAGCTGGTAGAAGGAGCTATTTCCTACATTAACAAGAATTTCCGAGACAAGATTACCCTCTCTGAAACGGCGAAGAAGCTACATATTTCTAAGAATTATCTCTGTCACCTCTTCACACAAGAAACAGGCTATAGATTTTGCGAATATATAAATATAAAGAGGATTGGATATGCCAAGGAATTGATTAGCGAAAACAAGAAAAACTTTGAATTTATCTCTTGTTACTGTGGATTCTCTTCCCAATCTCACTTCTCCACTACTTTTAAGAAGTACACAGGAATTACGCCAAACGAATACAAGCAAATGGTTCTAAAACAAGAAGTTACTGTATAATATCCACCAAAAATTAAAAGTTTTGGTAATAAATTTGCTAAAATTATATAATTTTATATGTCCAATGAAAAACCCTTCTATTTTCTACAAATAGAAGGGTCTTTTTATAAAAATTTAATATTTGATGAGGCTTCTAACATCATAACCTTTTAGAACTTCTCTGCCAGGTAGGTCAGTAAGTTCAACTAAAAATACCAACGCTTCAACCTTGCCACCGAGTCTTTCAACTAAGTCTATGGTAGCCTTTGAAGTACCACCAGTAGCAAGTAGGTCGTCAACAATTATTACCTTTTCGCCAGAACTGATTGCATCCTCGTGGATTTCAATCTTGTCAGTGCCATATTCCAATTCATAAGAAACTTCGATCTTCTTGTATGGGAGCTTACCAGGCTTTCTAACAGGCACAAATCCTGCACCCATCTGAGTGGCCATAGGAGCGCCTACGATGAAGCCACGAGCCTCTACGCCCACTACCTTGTCCACATTCTTAGGAGCAAGAGCCACAAGTTCATCTATCGCACCCTTAAACGCATCCTTATCCTTTAAAAGAGTGGTTATATCTCTGAAGATTATACCTTCCTTTGGATAATCTTTTAAATTTCTAATATACTTTGAATAATCCATACTACCTCCTGAAATAAGTATATCACAAAATAAGATTTTTTGAATTTTAAAAATCATGTTATAATGTTCATGGTGATTAAATGAAAAAGTTAAAAGATATCATGCAAGGAAGAAACGGCGTCGACGAGCTAAATATATTTCTCATCACAAACGCATTAATATTTAAAATCCTAGCATATACGACCCATGCAAGACTATTGGATATGTTTTCATTGACATTTCTAATATATTCGCTGATGAGAGCATTTTCAAAAAATATATACGTAAGAAGAATTGAAAATGACAAAATAGTAAGCGTCGTAAATAAAATCAAAAGAAATTATAAAAGAAATCTAACACAATTTAAAAATAGAAAAGAATATAAATATATAAAATGCGACAACTGTCATCAAAAGATGCGAGTACCAAGAGGCAAAGGCAAAATCAAAGTAACCTGCCCAAAGTGTAAGTATCAGATGGAAGTTAGAAGTTAGAAAACAGAGGAACTTAAAGATAATATTTTGGATAAATACTTGTCAGAAAAAAATTTTAAAAAACATTTAAAAAAATTCAAAAAAAGTGTTGACAAGAGTCTAAAAACATAATATACTAGATAAGTACTCACGCGGGAGTGGCGGAATTGGCAGACGCGCTAGACTTAGGATCTAGTTCCATTGGAGTGGGGGTTCAAGTCCTCTTTCCCGCACCATTAAGACCATACAAATTGTATGGTCTTTAATTTTATTCTAAACCAAAAGGTTTAGAAAAAGATACCCCTTTCAATCCATATTTTATACCTAAAAGTGTAGTTTACACAATTACATAAGGTGTAAGCACAGCACAATGTGCAAAGGAAACATTTCAAAAAGATCGGCATTATGTAAATGTCGATCTTTTTGTTTTTTTGATTTAGTTAAGTAAGTTGATTTTATAAAGACAGTCACCCTAGTGGGATATATCCGCACCACCAGGTCATCCTGAGCGGAGACGGGTACCGTCGGAGTCGAAGGATCTCTACAAGGATAACCTTAAGGAAGACAGTCAACCTTAGTTAGGCATATTTGGATGATTTCACTTGCCTTGACTTTGTTAAATATCTCATACTCGTTCGAAGCCCTACACAAAACCCCAAAACATAAAAAAAAGAGAAGGTCGCCCTTCTCTTAATTTTTATCTTGGATTTCTTTGAAATTCTGCTTTAAAGATATCAATTCCATGTGTATTTACATTGAATAGATCATTGTCTTGTTTTATCCAGTGTGCTCTGTAGTATCCTCCTTGATAAATGAAGGTATTGCTTGCACAAATAATATCATAGTAAGACCATCTACTCTTGTCAACATCTTTATAAGTTATCAAGTTATTAATATTGTTTTCAATATAATCCTTGTCAAGAACTCTGTTGAATGCTCTGTTAGATACTGCCGCAACTTCTTCTCTTGGTATAAATTCATCACCCTTAAATTTAGCAAGTCCATCTGTGTAGATACTTAGCCAGCCTTCATTGAAAGCAGCTTCGATTTCTCTCTTAGCCCAATGTTTATCACTAAGCTTCATATGGTTACCTTCTACATCACCTAACTCTTGGAATCTCTTAAGAGTTGCTATCCATTCGTTTCTAGTGATCTTCTTTTCAGGTCTGAATAATCCATCGTCATAACCAGCAAATACTTTTGCTTCAGTTACAATTCTAATAGCTCTTGTATACCATTCATCTTTTACATCTTTGTAAGGAATTTTGAAGTTTTCAGTGTACTTGAATCCGTCTTCTACAAGTGCATTTGCCAAGATTTGAGCAGCTTCTGCACGAGTTAGCCCGTCATTTGGTCTGAAGTATCCTTTAAAACCTTGCATATATCTAACTTCTTTTCTGTATTCATTTTCAACTACAGTTCCTTTTGCTTTTGCTGTTGGATTAACTGATGGCTTTCCAATATATATATTTCCACCACCAATATAGATGTTTCCGCCGCCATTATAGCCTGGTGTCGGTTTTGAAACTATTTCAAACTTAGCAATTATATTAGTATGGTAGGTAAATTGTTTTCTAAACGGTTGGTCCCAACCTAAGAATTTAAAGTTGTCATTCAAAGGTTCAATTTGAATTGAAGGGATAGTAACTTCTTTATTCGGATTTACCCAGTAAGATTTAATCGTCGGATCCTTTGAAAAGTACGTCGGAATAACATCAACTCTTACATATCCATAAGGCATTGTTTTTCCATCTACAATTTCAATTACATCTGGTAATGCTTTGAATGTAAATGTATAGGTTTCATCTGCTGTATATTGTTTCTTTGATATTACAGGGTTCCAAGTGCCGCCATCTGCTGTATAACCAATGTTTGGATTTTTAGTAATTCCATCAGCTGTGTTTTTTAAGTCTATATCTACATTAGGTTTTACATAGTATACTGTTGTGCCACTTAAAGTTCCGTTAACAGCTTTAAAGTTAACAGTTACATATCCGTTAGGCTTGTCAGATCCGTTAGTTTTTTCTTGTGGGATAATGTCACCCAACTCTGTATATTTTGCTGTGATTGTTGTATTGTCAGCAGTAAATGTTTGAGTTAAATTTTGATCCCATTTGTCAAATTTATAGCCTGTTGCCGGTGTTACTGTTGGAGCAGGTACTGTTACTTCTTTATTTGGTTTTACATAGTAAACAGTTTTTCCACTTAATTCACCATTAGCTCCCTTATCAAATGTTACAGTTAAATAACCTGCTGGTTTGTCTGAGCCATCTGGATTTTCTTGAGGGATTACATCGTCTTTTGCATTATAAAGAGCCTTAATTGTATCTCCTTTACTGTATTGAATCTTCTTAACAATTTGAGTATCCCAGTCAGCAAAGTCAAATCCTGTGTTTGGTGTAACTTCTGGGTCAAAACCTTTTAGTACAACTGCCTTATTTGGATTTACATAAACAATTTTTTCTGTTTTGTCTGTTCCCTTTATCTTACCATTTGTTTCTGTAGAGAATTTTACTTCAATATAGCCATCTGGTTTTTCATTTTCTCCACCTGTTGGCTTATCTTTTGGAATTACATCATCAATAGATTCATATTGTGCAATAACTGTAATATCACTTAATATTTCTTTTGTATCAGCAAAATTCCAGGAAGTGAACTTATATCCTGTTTCTGCTTTTACTTCTGGCTTAACTATTGTAGTGTCACCTAATGTTTTAGCTGGATCAGCTTTTGGATTTACATAGTAAGCAGTTTGTCCTGTTATATCTTTTCCATGGTCACCCTTAACAAAAGTAACTGTTACATAGCCTTCTGGTTTGGCATTTGGTTTTCCTTCTCCATCTGTAGATGGGATAATGTCATCTAGCTTTTTGAAATTTCCTTTAACTGTGGTATCTTTATCATACTTCTTAGCTGTAGTTGTATCTTGATCCCACTTTTCAAATTCATAACCTGTTTCAGCTAGAGTTTTTGGTTGTGGAACTGTTACATCTTTAGCTGGGTTTACAAAGTAAACTGAAACTTCTTTATCTGCAATCTTTCCGCCTGTTGCTGGATCAATTACAAATGTAACTGTCTTGTATCCGTCTGGTTTTTTATTTTCTGTTCCATCTGGATTTGTCTTTGGAATGATATCCTTCAAGCCATTAAAGGAACCTGTGATTGTTGTATCCTTATCATAGACTGTAGGGATTGTAGCGTCTTTATCCCATGCGCCAAATTCAAAACCTGTATTAGCCTTGGTTGTTGGTAATGGGTTGATTGTTACATATTCTGTTGGATTTACATAGAATTTTGCAACGCCAGTAATTGAACCTTTAGTTTCATCTCCAGTTTTAACAACAAAAGTAACTTCCTTATAGCCTTCCGGCTTTTTATTTGGATTTCCTTCGTTATCTTTTTCTGGAATAACTGTATCAAGTTTTGTTGCCTTTGCTGTCACTACTATATCAGTAGATTCAATTACAAGATCGTCCTTTTTGTCCCATTCTTTGAACTTATATCCAGTATCTTCACTGTGTTTTGGTTTTGTAAGTTCAGAATTTCCAAGTTTAATGCCTGCATTTGCCTTTACATAATATGCTTTTTGTTCTGTAAGATCTAATCCTTTTTCTGCTTTAAATGTTACTCTTACATATCCTTCAGGTCTAACCATTGGATCTGCTGCACTTGGATCATAAGGTATTATATTTTTACCTTCTTCATAAGTTGCTGTGATCGTTGTTCCATTTTTATCAGTAAATTGTTTTGCTGTTCCTACTTTGTAAGTTTCTCCTGTAGTAACATCACCGATCTTCCATTCTTTGAAAGTGTAGTAAGTTTTTCCTACTGGGTCTTTAACTGGAATAGTAACTTTTTTTTCAGGGTTTACCCAGAATATTTTAGCACCTTCCATAGTACCATTGTCTGTTGGCACGAAAGTAACTTTTACAAAATTATCTGGTACTCCTTCAGGTTTTTTGTCCCCTTCTTGTGGAATTACATCTTTTGAATACTGAGCCTTTATTGTTGTTTCATTTTCAAATTTATGTCTTGGTTTATCTTTAAGTTTGTATTCAGTATCTGTACCGTCAATTAACCATTTAGTAAATGTGTTGCCATCTACTCCTACTGGATCTTTTCCTGGTATAACAACTTTCGCCTTTGGATTTACATAGTAGAAATATTTTTGTGGGTCTTTTGCTTTAGTTGTTGGATCTACTGTTACTTTTACATATCCATCTGGTACATAGTAAGGCTTTTCTGCTAAAGTTTTTGCTTCGTAGATATTTTTAATAACCTTAATAGGTATATCAACTGTTTGAACTGTGCCATTGGCATGAGTTACTTTTGCCTTAACAGTTTCTACCCTTGTAGGTTCATCATTAGGATTAGCTTTTTCTTGTAACTTTTCATAAAGATAAGTTTTTAAAGCATCATCGGTAGTATATTCAGTTTGTCCGTCAACTATTGCAAAGGTATCATCATTTGCTAAAGCTTGTGGATCTCCATTTGCATCTTTAATCTTAACTTGTCCTTTTAATTGGTCAAGTGTCGGAATAAAGTCATTTACATATCCTGTTCCATCTTTAAAAGATTCTTTTACTTCAAGCTCTTTTGCAACGATGTCGTTGTTGTCCCAAATAGCATAGAAAGTCTTTGCTTCTTTTATGTTTTTTATTGCATCATTAAATTCAGCTTCGGATAGTGGGACTCCGTCTTTTGCTGTTGCCCAACCCTTAAAAGTCTCTCTATCTTTTGTAGGGTTTTCAGCCTTGTCAGTCAAAGTGCCGTCGTATTCAACTTCTTTTGTAATTTTATCTTTAGTGTCTGGTGCTGTAAAATTTTTAAACTCACCACCATTAGCATCAAAAGTCACAGGTAAGATTTCTGTCATAGTAAGCTTACCACCGTTTATAACATCGTATTTGAAGTCGTATTTGAACTTATGGTCTCCTGATGTAACAGTCTTAACCCCATTATTATCTTCAAAAGTTAAGCCTGCTGTATCAGTCTTAATATCAGTTTTTGGGGTTTTATAAAGAAAAATTGGTAGAAGTTTATTTTTATCTCGTCTACTAGCAGTCCTTACAATTATTTTATCATTATCATTAGTAGGAAAACTAAATTTTATTGTCTTATTTGTAGGACTTCCATTCACATCCATGCTTCCTGTCATGGTTCCTTCAAGTTGTGGCCTAGCACTTTCTTCTACTGTGGTGTGCCACTCAGATACAAACTTAGAAGAAGCAACTTGTTGTAGTCCTATCTCTAAAGTTAGGTGATATTTAATCCTTCCATCTGCATCTGGTTTTTCAAATGTAGGCGAACCAGCATCTCCTGTTGTAGTCAATCTTGCAGTAAGCAGTTTAACCTTGTCAGAAACTTCCTCATCTAGTTTTACTTCATAAGTTAGAGGTTTTAAATTATTATCAAACAAAGGTAGTTCTGCTGGATTTCCAGCTCCATCGGTCCAAGTATATGTGTCTGCTTTACTTATATTTAAAACACGCTCTATACCCGTCTCGTTATCATCCTCATCATTAATTTGTATAAATCTTAAGTGTACCTCTTCAGTGCCGAAGACCTCTTTCCATTGGAATTCATTTTCATCTAATCCGGTAACTGAAAGTTTTGCCTTAACTTCTCCGTGGTATTTTAACTTGTCCTCATCCTTTGGCTCCTGTCCATCCTCAAAATAACCGAACAGACTTATGCCTGGGTCTGCAGATCTTCTCGTTCTATTTTTTGCTGTCAATCTGTTTAACTCTAGCATAATCTTAGAATCGTAGCTGTTGCCATTTATAACGCCTGCCGTTACTAGATTGTCTGAAGGAGCTTTAGTATACTCCTGTGCAATTGTTGTTTGTGGTACCAGCATCTGCAAAAGCATCACTATTGCTAGTACCAAAGAAGAAACTCTTTTTGTCATTTACACTCACCTTACCTCTAAATTTTGTTTTTGAGATTGCTCTTTTTTACTATTTAAATCACAATCTTAGTCTGATTCCTATATAACAGTTCTACCATTAAAAGGAGTGACACAAGGACAAATATCCACATTTAATTAATTTGTATCTCATTCATTTACTCATTTTATATACTTTAATTTTATGTCTATTTTGACCTACTTATACTATTATCATTATAACACAATGAGGAACTTTTCAACAGAGCTTTGAATGAATTTACAACTTATAATACAAAAGAGATGCCAGAACATAGCTTAGCATCTCTTAATTGTTTTGTATTAAGTTATTTAACTCTATACTCTCTTGTGTCGGATATTACTCCTTTCAACTCTGCATATACTTTAATTCTGTCTCTCTTCTTAAGTGCTCCGTCTAAATCATCCGGTATTTCAAAGAAATACATGCCGTAACTATTATCATATTCTGCTTTAATTTTTGTAGTCTTATTTGATCTAGTTACTTCAAGATAAGCTGTTGCGCCATCAGTCATAGATTTAACAATAACCTCTGGATCTCCTTCGCTTGGAAGTATTATAGTTATTGTTGGCTTTACTTTAGTACCGTCGTCAATAGTTGTATCATCACTGAATTTCCACTCATTGTTAAGCTGTGTTAAGTTCCAGCCTCTAAATACATAGTCATTTTGTTCGCCATTGCCTAATTCTAATTTACGAACAAGCGGCTTAGGAATGTTAACCAATTGATTTTTCTTTACATAGAATTTTGTATCGCCTAACATATAAGCTTTATCTTCTGGTACTGTAAATGTTACTAATACCATGCCTTCTGGTTTTTCTTCTTGAATTTGTTTATCTGTCTTTCCTGGTTCTATTGGTATTACATCTGCTTTTGGTTCATATTGTGCTGTGAAGTCTATATCTTGGCCATTTAATTGGAGCTCTTTGTCCCAGCCTTTATTAGCATCAACTACTTTGTAATAGTTATTTGCAATTATTTGTGGAATTGTCATTCCGTTTTTGATTGCGTCCTTAATGTTTAGACTTTTTTGAACTTTGTAGCTTAGTGAATCTTTAAACTTGTTATCAATCTTTAATTGACCATGGTTGCCTTTTTTGAAGGTAACTTTGATAAATTGTTCTTCGACTGTATCACCATCATTTATATTTTGAACTGGGTCTTGCCAGATTGCTATTAGAGTCTTATCTGCTGTAATAGCTGCGTTAGCAAAGTCAAAGTAATTTTCATCACTTGCATTTTCTTTCCAACCCATAAAGACTTTATCTTTTTGTGTTGGTGCTTCAGGTTTTGTTGCAGTCTTTCCGTGTTCAACTGTTTGACTAGGAACGTCGCTTCCACCCATAGTGTTAAATGTTACTGTGTGTTTAGCTGCAGTCCATTGAGCTGTTGCTGTTCTTGCTTTTTCGAGTTTAACTTGTGCACCTGGTTGGTAGATTGTTTCATCTCCATCAAGCTTCCAGCCTGCAAATGTTGCATTTGGTTTTGCAAGATTGCCTTTATTTGCAAGTCCAACTGTTTCACCATAATTTACTGTTACAGTTGCTGGTAGGTCTCCAGTTACATCATCTCCACCTTTATCATAGGTCAAAGATACTTGGCCTGACTTAAAGATAGCAACATGAACTCTTTCACTTGTGATCGGTGTATTTTCATCGATAGCTTCTTGCCATTTATCAAATACATAGTTTGTATTTGCTGTCGGTGTCGGAACTACTAGAGTTTTATTGTCAGCTGTTGCTGTTTTTCCTAATTTAATTCCTACAGTTGGATTTACATAGTAGATTTTTTCTAACTTATCTACATCAATCTTACCTTTATTTTCATCTTCTGTCTTGAAGGTTACTTTTACATATCCTTCAGGTATTACTTGGTGTGGATCGTCAGTTTTTTCTACTATATCTACTGATTTAACAAAGTTAAATTCATAAGTTTTTTCAGCCGTTATTTTTTCAGCCTTTATTTCAGGTGACCATGTTCCACCGTTAGAAGTGTAACCAATGCTTGGAGTCTTTGTAATCTTACCAGCTGAGTCTGTCATATCAACTTCTACTTCAGGACTTACATAGTAAACTGTGTTGCCTGATACTGTTCCGCCTTCGCCTGCCTTGAAGATTACTTTTACATAATTATCAAGTGCTTTTTCAGGTTTTACACCATTTGGTCCAGCTGGAATGATATTGTCGTGTACTTCAACTGGTATTACAACTGGATCGTCATTTGTTCCTTGTGTAGTACCGTCTTTGTATTTAACAATAACTTTTGCTGGTGTATCACCAACTGTATTGCCATCTGGTTTTGAAATAACTTCTATAGATTCAATTTCTTTGCCTTCTTGTGGTGTAATTTGCTTAATTAAATCATCGTTTGTTATTTCTTTGCCCTTTGGTGTATCTAATTTTGTAGTCTTTAATGGCTTAACTATAGGTTCTGCTTGAATAGATTTTTTATAAGCAGCTTCGATTACTGTTACTTTATCAGTGTATTGGTTCTTAGCTAGGTCAATTTTAACAGCTGGATTAACTTTAGTTAAACTATCGTCTGCTTCTCCAGTTTGCACCTTTTGCCATTCTTTAAAGATATAGTTAACAGTTTTTTCTCCAAGACCGTCGAAAGTAAACTTTTGATTTTCTTTACCTGTTGGATTAGTAACTGAAATAGTTACTTCCTTAGTAGGGTTAACCCAGAATGTCTTTTCAAATGCTGTTTCATCTGTAGCCTTGTCTGTTGTCTTAACAATAACTTTTACATAAGTTCCTGGTACATCTGGTTTTTTGTTTGGATCTGTTTGTTCTACTACATCTCCAGCACCTACTGGCTGAATGATTGTAGTTGTCGTAAATTTATGACGCTTAGCAAAATCAAATTTTCCATTTTCTTTGCCGTCATCATTTTGACCAACTTGATCTGCTGTCCAATTGACAAATGTTGAAGATCCATCTGGTTTAACTTCTGGAATTTCTACCCATGCATTTTTATTTACCCAGTAAACCTTGTTGTCCTTGGAGTTCATGTCTCCAGTTGGTGCAACTGTAACTTTTACATAATTACCAGTTACATCTTTTAAGCCACCGTCTTTTGCTTCTTTTCCTTCAGCTTCTTTTAAGAATAGTGGTTTGTCGCCTTCCTTGTTAAGGGCTTCGTAAACATTTTTGTAAATTGTAATCGGTATAGTTAGTTCTTGCGGCTCTTTGCCGTCTTTGAAAGTAACTTTTGCCTTGATATTTACTGTTCGAACAAGTTCATCCTTGTCGGCAGCTTTCTTTTCATTTACTAATTCATAAACCTGGTCGTCTTTTGTTAATTCATTTCCAGCTTCGTCATATAATTTTATTACAGTTCCTGCTGGAAGTGGTTTTTCAACATCTTTTTCTCTCCAAACTAATTTTGCTTTTAATTGTTCAATAGTTGGGGCAAAGTTATTTGTCCACTTGCCATTAGGATCTTTATAGGCTTCTGTTCTTACTAGTCCAGATGCAGATAGACCTGACCATTCAAAGTAAGCTGTAAATTCGTGAGCTTCGTTAATAATTGTGTTTTTATTTAATAGTGGACTGTTATCCCACTTAACAAATTTCTTTCCAGTTTCTGGTGTGATATAGTACTTGTCAGCAACTTTTTCCTCACCATCCTTAAGTTCTTTTGGAACTGGAAGTAGGTCTGACTTAAGTCCCTTTATTACATCGTAGTGCAATTCTTTTACAGGTTTCCCAGCCTTGTCAGTGAACGATCCGCCGTTTTCGGCTTTGAATGTCACTCTTACATAACCTTCTGGTGGTTCTTTATCTCCAGGCACTTCGATTACTCTTACATCCTTATAATAGAAGGTAATTTCATCTTTACCTGTGCCGTTGATGCCTAGGAATTCATTTGTTTTTTCATTTACATCAAAGAATAGTTGTTGTTGTGGTGCACTTGTTAGCTTCCAACCCGGTATTGGTCTATAATTTCTTGCATCATAGTGACGGTTCCCATTTTTAACAAGTTCTTGATCAATAATCTTTCCCTTTGCTGGATCGTCTTTAAATCTTTCATCTATATAGTTGACCTTGTACTCACGAGTTCTAAATGGTTTGTAGAAGAACTTAAATACATTGTCTTTTGCTTTAGGATTGTCAATTAATTTTCCACTGCCATCATCAATCTTTTCTGGTTCAACTTTGAATTGTTGGAAGAAGGTGTTATCTCCCTTTACTCTATCATTATAATCTTTGTAAATACTATAAACATCTGAACTATCCTTGTGGGCTTCAAGTTCTTCCTTAGTTGCCAAGATATATTTTTCATCTTGTCTGTCTCCAGTTGTGGCAACTAAATAGCCTGCACGTTTGTCTTCTAGAGTATCTTCGTCAGGATTTTTATTTATACTTGTATCTTTGTTAAAGTCCTTGTCCAAGAAATAATGCTCTACTTTTACATCTACTCTATTGTTTGGAACCCAAATTGCCTTTAGGTAGACTGGTGCTACTACGTCGTTACCAAAGGAGTAAAGTTCTGGAACTTTATAAGTGTCTCTATAACTTGTGTCTTGCTCGTTAGTGTAGTCGCCTGTATTGGCATCCTTCTTATAACGAATTACTTCCCAACCCATAAAATCGTAGCCTTTTCTTGTAGGCTTCTTAGGTTCTACAAGCTTTTGTCTTTGAATAACTGTAAAGATCTGCTTGTCACCATCGTTAGCTTCTTTTTTTGCATAGGTATTTATTTCTTCTTGACCTATATCGCCTTCTTGTATCTTTTTGCGACTTGTAGTTAAATCTTCTTCTTTGATGTTTCTTAAATTTCCACCGTTAGGGTCAAATGTAACCTTCCACTTGTAGTCAGGCTCGCCCCACTTAGCAAAGAGGTTGACCGGGTGGTTAGGCATTTTCTCGCCTGGGTTCTCCCAAATAAGCTTTGAACCGGCAGGGTCTAGTGCCCAGCCCTTGAATACCATTTGGTCTGAAAGATTATCTGGTCTCTTAACTTTTAACTTATTTCCGTCATTTGCATCGTTAAAGACAAGGTCTGTTAGGCCTAATTTTTGTAACTTTTCTGGATTATCCAATATGTTAGCTGGATTTTCTGTTTTGTAGCTTTCTTCCGTATCCACATCAGGGCTTAAAGCCTTTAGAGGAAATTCGTAGAAAGTTTGTAGTTGGTTAGTTGAGTTAAACTCATTGTCGCCCTTAATCGTTGATGGGTCGTTGTTAAATCTTAGCGGATACTTATTACGAGAGTATTCAAATTTAAGGTAGCCATTTTTGTCGAAGGTATAATCACTATTTATAGTATCGCCAAATTCATCAACATTGCTAAAAAAGGCGGAAATAAATTTCATCTTGCCTACAGGAAGCTCATCCCCCAACACTGTATAGGTCTTAGCAGGGAATGGTGTTACTTCTGCACGCTCGTCGTTTTTATCATCTATGTCACCTTCAGCAAGAAATTCCGCTGGTTCTTTATCTCTCTTACCGGTAAAGCCTTGAACCTTAGGGTATTTAGGCCTATAAGATTCAGAATTGGTATCTGCCTTAAACCTGTATAGGTCGTAGCGGATAATTGTTTCTCCGTCCTTGAAGCCGTCCATCCAAAAGTCCATGTGGTGAGGCATAGAGTTTTCGGCCTGATTTATACCAAAGGAAAGAGTTGTAAAGTCGAATTTATCTACGGGTATGCTTGTTCCATCACCCTTATCTATCGGTTTCGCATATCCGCCCCATCTATCGTAGTTTGGCATGTCCAAAAATTCATCGGCATTTAACCTATAAGGAGGTGTATCTAAGTAACCTGGCCAATTTGGTGTATTATAGTTTGGTCCCCAGCCAAAGGATTGATAGCCAGGGGTAAAGCCCTTAGTTTGCATAGCGTCGTTTGGCCAGCCAAGCATTAGCTGGTTAAACCTTGCCTTGTAATGGTAAGGATTACCAGGACCGCCCTTCTTCACTACCTCGCCTTGAGCTTCATCATATCCCCAAATTTCAGGGTAGAAGGTATTTTCAGCAGGTTGAGCATTAGACTTCGTGAAGTATAGGTCATAGACTTGTCTGTCGTAGTAGATATTGTAGACAGTCTTACCTGTTGAATCAACAGACTTAACTAAGTTTACATTTGCAGGGTCCTTGTTTTGTTCATGAGTTAAGTCTTGGTTGTAGACATAGAACTTGTTTAGATAAAGATCTTTCCCACGATTAAATCTTGCGCCTGCCCATATCTTGTTTAGACGAGCTTGGTCTAAGTCCGTAAAGACGATGTCTTTTACAGACACGTTATCTAAGTCCGGTCTCGAACCTGTGTTTTGGTCTTTTACTACACGCGCGCCTATGAAGTCGTACTTATCTAAAAGTCCTGCACCATCGGCATGGTCTGCCTTTTCTGCCCAGAATTGTACAGCGTAGTCAGCCTTTTCCTTGTCCTTCCACACAGCTGTGAAAGTAACCTTGCTTGCGGGCATGATTAAATTAGCATCAAGATTATTGATAGCTGTGCCAGTTCCAACTTTAATTATTTCATTTGCCTTAAATGTTTTTCCATTCTTATCTTTTATATCAACAGATGATTTCCAGCCTTGGAATTCGCCACCTACTTTTGTAGGAATAGCTTCATCGGCAAGTTTAGGAATCACTTGTCCATAGTAAAGGGTACGAGCTGGAAGTTCTGTGCCGCCCGCGGTGTCAAAAACTACATCGTAATGAGCACGGTTGTAGCGGTATTCCAAGATGAAGTTCGTAGCATTTTCTGGAACTTGCATTGTTATAGAGTCAGCTTCTGGAACAAAGCCTTTTACTCTCGGATCATTTTTGTCCAATGGACTTACTTCCATGGTAGACCCAGTATTTCCTTGTTGAGTGGTAAAAAGTGCAGTTTCATCTCCAACGCTTCCATCTGGATTTGTGTATTTAGTAAAGTCTTCTAAATCTTGGAAGACGTGTTTGATTTTAATTTGATTTGACTTGGCCTTGTAACGGAAATCTTCATTAGCTTGGTATCTGATTCCGTTAGTAACATCGCCTGTCTTGCCTTTACCGTCGGCCGCATTTTTTACCGTATCGTACTTAATTGTAAAATTATCTTGCGGCTCGTCATAACCAGCAAGGGCAGGTAGGTCTATAGTCTTTTTGACCTTATCTTTTTCTGCTTGAGTTGCAGCTTCACCTACACTGGCGATATAGGGTTGGTAGTCAATATAATACTTTTCCCCTCTTTGTACCTTGTAGTCGGTACGCAAAGTGTAGATAGCCGGCTGAGCAGGATTTGCAACTAAATCCTTAGCCGTCTGTCCTTCAGCTGGTTTTGCAACCTTAACAGGTGGCTTATCTTGGTTAATAATATCTGCCTTATTACTGTCATGAGTAACCTTAGCAAGTACATCCAGCGGCAGTGATGTTATAATCATGATCACTGCTAGGAAAAGTGTGAGCAATCTTTTGCTTCTAGATTTTGTCCCTTTCATTTGTCTCTCCTTTAATAATCTATCGTTATTTTCTGTTACATATTATATGAAAATTATAAAATTTATTTTTATTTTATAATTTTTATTTATGAGATGTTTTGTTATTAAAAATCCCTTAATTTAATATGCTTACATAAAATAATTATAACATATTTTCATTCTATATCGCCAATATATATATTGATTTTACAAATTTTTTGTAATTTTTGTAAAAAAAGTTGATCTTTAAAAATTAACTAAAGATCAACTATTTTAAGTGCTTTTGATGCGTAAAATGTAAATGTTCCTATGAGCAGTAGTGTCCCTTCTTCGGACCTCACTTCTGCTTCTACTACATAGGTGGTTGTGCCTTTGTGAATGTATCTTGTGTGGGTGTAAAGTGTGCCTCCGTTTATATTTCCAACGAAATTGACATTTGACTGCATGGTCACTGCAGTTTTGCCATCGTCTATCATGAGTAGTCCCGCCGCTGTGTCCGCCAAGGTAAACAGTACTCCGCCATGGTACATCCCAAAGGCGTTTAGATGTTTCTTGTCCCCTTCCATCTTGAGCCTGTAGTCGTCGCCTTCTCTTCCTAGGTAGGTGATGTTATTTTCTTCGATAAATGGTCCTGTCAGTTCTTTTGCTAAGAGTTTCTTGTCTTTCAATATTTGTTCTCCCAAAAATTTAGCTGTATCTTTTTTCTATCCACTAGGCTCGATGCGGTGATGCCAAGGAGCCTTAATCTTTCTCTATTTCCGAGTTTTTCGTAGAGTTCTTCTGCGATATTTTTTATATCTTCGTACTTTTCTACGCTTTCCAAAAATGTTTTGGAGATGGTATGGATTTTAAATTTATCCGTTTTTATTTTAATTGTGATGGTCATGGCGGATTTATCTATCCGTTTTAGATCTTCCGAGAGTTCTTTTGAGAATCTGTCTATATATTCGTAGAGGATTTTCTCATCTCCTGTCGGTGTAAATGTCCTCTCAACTCCGATGGATTTCCTCTTTCTGTCGCCTTTTACTTCTCTTCTGTCGATGCCTCTTATTCTGTCGTAGAGTTCGTGCCCCATCTTGTTAAATTCCAAGGTCATGTACTCTCGGCTTAGACTCATTAAATCCTTGACATTATTTATTCCAAGCTCTCTTAGTCTATCTTCTGAGACTTTTCCAATGCCATGGACTTTTGAAATGTCTAGGTCGTATAAAATCTCCGGCACCATGTCTTCGTCGATCTCCATAAATCCGTCTGGTTTGTTCCAATCGGATGCGATTTTCGCTAGAAATTTGTTATAGGAGAGTCCTACTGAAATGGTGAGTCCCGTCTTTTCTTTGACTTCTGATTTTATCCTCATTGCGAGTTCTCTTCCGTCTTCTGTGCCTGTGATGTCAAGGTATGCTTCGTCTATTGAGACCTGTTCTATTACTTTTGCGTAGGTTTTTAATATGGAGAAAACTTCGATGCTTTTTTCTTTGTAGCGATACATCCTCCCCGGCACGATGATTACTTGCGGGCAGAGGCTTCTCGCCATAAAAATGGGCATGGCGGAATGGAGTCCGAACTTTCTCGCTTCATAATTTGCGGTGGTTATGACTCCTCTTCTGCTTCTACCTCCAACTACTACTGGTTTTCCTTTTAAATTTGGATTGTCTAATTCTTCAACAGATGCGTAAAATGCATCTATATCTACGTGCAGTATCATTTCCACACTAAGTTTCTAAATCCTTCTTCTCTCACGTTAGAGTTGATCAAGTATCTGTTGGCGGTCAGTTCCATCATGTACTTGTCATCTCTATATGAGTCGGAGTAGGATCTGGAATTGTCGTAGTCGATGGCTTCGTTTGTATTTTCTAGATAGGATTCTATGCGTGCTACCTTTTCTTCTCTGCGGTTGTTGTTTCCTATGAGTTCGTTTAATCTGCCGAGACGAGTTCCGATTACAAAATCAAAGCCGAGGTTGTCCCCGACTTTTTTCATGTAATTTTCGTAGGATGCGCTGACTAGTAGCAGCTCAAATCCATCTTTTTTTAATTCTTCTAATTCTTCCAGTGCGTCTTTGTAGTAGTATTTTGGCAAGACTTCGTTTACAAATTCATCTATATCTTCTTCTGTCAAATAGTCAAAGATTTTCGCCATTTTATTCTTGGTGGGATTGAAATCTCCGGTGAACTTGTACCCAATAAAGCTAATTCCGATGGATATTCCTTGAAGAATAAAGTGCACTCCCATCTTCTTTCCATAGGTCTGCCATAAAATCTTTATAGAATCTCTGTCGGTTATAGTTTTATCGAAGTCGAAGATTGCGAATTTTTTCATTCTTCCTCCAATTTTTCTAGGAAGTCTTCGTAGTTTAGTTTGCCTACGAATCTATGTTTTTCTTGTCCATCCTTTAGAATTACAGTGGTTGGATAAGATTTGATATCTTTTTCTTTTCTATACATTTCTTCGTCTGATAGGTCCATGTAGTAGGATTTGAAATCAAATTCCCTGTGGGCATCGGATACCATGTCGATGGCTCCTTCGCAGTGAACACAGTCTCTACTTCCGTAGATGATTACTCCGTCTGTAAGTTCTTGTAGGTCGTCCATGTTAAGTACAGATGTACCAGTCTTGTTGATCTTGTCCATTCTTCTTATATTTTCGTGTTCGATTCTTGATCCGTACATGTCTATATATTGTCTATAATCATCTTCTTCGATTCCATCTACTCCGTCAAAACATGGTGTTAAGAAGTCGATTGGAGTCTTTAGGAGTTCTATCTTTTCTTGGAATTTGTAGTATTCATCATAGACCAATATAATTCCAAGGTCATTTAAAACTAGTACCACTTTATCTTCTACATTTAACACTTGGGCTCTATTCTTCACATTGAAGGCGTAGTCGTTTATGCCTTCAATTAAACCCATAGTTTTGAAGTTGATTGTACTATATGCAATCTTTGTGATTGGATTTATTTCTAGTACAGTTAGGTTATCCTTTGCGATTATTCTAAGGTGACCTGCTCCTTTTTGCCCTTCTGCAATCATGCGAACATCTATTATTTCATTTACTCCAAGTTCTAAAGCTGTAACTTCATAGAGTGGGTTTAAACTTTCGTCATAGATTGCTACAAATTCTGGTGAACCTATGAGGATGTTGCCCGGTGCAAATCTCATGTCTCCTTGTCTTGAATATATATTTTCTTTCAAAACTTGGATGGAGTTTACATCAAATTTAAATGTACGCACTAGGTCGGTTCCCTTGTACATTTGGAAAAATCTCGTCTTAACTATGAAGTAATCTTCTGAAAAGTCGATTACATTTCCTTTAAATTCTAATTTTTCTTTGCCGTGGTAGGCGTCTTTGTAGACATAGTTTGGTCCGGATTTTTCCCAGAATGAACCCTTTTTTATTTTATTTAATTTACCTTCGTTATATTCATATAGATTGTTTGAACTTGAGATTAAAAGGCGCATTTTCTAAGCTCCTTTCCTACACTTATGGCAGCTTGTGCTCCAGTTGCTTGGGCTGTTACAAGTTGTCCAAAGGATCCTTCGATGCAATCTCCGCAGGCATATACTTTGTCCACTGAGGTCTTTAGATTTTTGTCCACATAGATGTAGCCATATTCGTCTTTTTTAACTTCGTCAAAAATTTCTGTTTCTGGTGTAAATCCGATGTAAATAAATGTTCCTTCTGTTTCGAATTCTACTTCTTTGCCATCTCTTTGGTATACGAGTTTGTCTCTATATACATCTGTAACTTTTGCATTGAATTCAAATTTTATATTTTCTATATTCTTTGCCATTTCATAGGTGGTATGGTCGCAGCTTGGTGCATCTACATCAGAGAAAATAGTTACGTCCTTTGCAATGTTTGATAGGTAGATTGCAGAGTCCACTCCATTGTTTCCCGCTCCTATGACACTGATTGACTTACCTTTGAAATTGCTTCCATCGCATAGTGCACAGAATGATGTGTTGTCAAAGTTGTGAATTTCAATTCCTGAGCTAAGTCTCTTGGTTCCTGTTGCTATGATTAAGTAATCTGATACGATTTCTCTTCTCTTTGTGGAGATTTTAAATTTATCTCCTTCTCTTTCAATATTTGTTACTGAACCTCTTATAAATTTGCCATCGTATAGGTCGATTTGACTTCTTAGGCACATGATATACTCTCTTCCAGAAATATCTACGATTCCTGGGTAGTTCTTGATGGATATAGCTTCTAGGATATTTCCACCGTATTCGTTCTTTTCGATAATTACGTGGTCGATGCCTGCTCTTAATAGGTATAGAGAGGCGGTTAGTCCTGCTGGACCTCCTCCGACAATACATACTCTAGTTTTCAAGTTCTAAAATCTCCTTTACTGTTGGTTCTAATTCTTTAATAAATATATCGTCTCCATATCCATGATCCATGTTTTCTGCGTTGGTCATATCGAATGGAAGTTTAGATATATTTTCTACCTTGTGTTTCTTTGCAATCTCATCTATGTTTGATTCGCCGAAGATGTAGTGCTTATCCATACAGGATGGGCAGATGAAGTAGCTCATATTTTCTACCAGTGAAAGCACTTTTATATTCATTAGCTTCGCCATATTTATAGATTTTTCTACGATCTGTCCTACAAGTTGTTGTGGTGTGGATACTATTACCACTCCGTCAAGTGGAAGGGATTGAAATACTGTAAGGGCAACGTCTCCTGTTCCCGGTGGCATGTCCACAAGTAGGTAGTCCAAATCTCCCCATCTTACATCTTTAAAAAATTGGTTTATGGCTTGACCGACGATTGGTCCTCTCCATAGTACCGGTTGGGTCGGATCTCCTAGGATTAAATTTACAGATATAACTTTGATGCCTGCGTGGGATTCTTTCGGAAGGATTTCTTGTCCGTTTGAAAGTGCCATGTCTTCCATGCCAAATGCCTTTGGAATTGATGGCCCAGTTATATCCGCATCTAGAATGCCGACTTTCTTTCCTCTTCTAGTCAGTTCTGCTGCAAGGGCTGTGGTCACTGTGGATTTTCCCACACCTCCCTTGCCTGAGACAATTCCAACTACGTGAGCGATACTGCTGTGTTCGTTTTGTTTAAATTTTTCAATCATTTTCTTACCTCTATTACTTTAAATTCTCCAAATATATTTTCTAAATATATGTAATTATATTTTTCTTTATTTATTTCCAAGTAATCTTTGAAATCTTGGAACTGAATTCCGTCCTCTGAAACCATGATTTTCTTCACATATTCCCTTTTAAGTTCGCCGCCATTTTCTATTTCGCAGGTAAACTCTCCGTCTATAAATTCACTTCTAAATTCGAATTTACGATTTGAGAAATATGTAGCATCTTCTAAATATTCTCTTGCAACGGAGCAGGAATATTCGGATATGTCCCCGTGAATATAGTGTCTTTTCAAGATGGAGGCAGCTTTTGCAGTGGATCCTGATCCGCCGAAGATATCTAGCACAGTCATGCCTTCTTCCGTCGTCGACTCGATGATTCTTCTTAAAAGTTCAAAAGGTTTTTGGCTCGGGTACTTCACCCTCTCCGATGAGGTCCGCCCTACCATGTCTATGTTCCACACGTCCTTCATGTTTACCATTGTGTAGTAGCCGAGATGGTCTTTGTATTCCTCCACACCTTTGAATTTATAGGGTTTAAAGTCCCTATTGTAGGATTTTTCTTTCAGTGGTTTGAAGATTTTTTGCCTATAATCCTTTGAGTAGAATAGAATATTGTCATGCTTTTTGGAAAAAGATTTCTTGCCAGCACCTCCGCTTTTGTAGGACCAGATGATTTCATTTACAAAGTTACTATCTCCAAATACCTTGTCCATTATGAGTTTTAACTCCGACGATATTCTATAATCCACATGAAGAAAGATGGATCCAGTTTCTTTTAAAAGATCTTTAAGTCCTGTAAGAATCTCATACATCCAAAGTAAGAATTCATCCTTGTCCAAGTTGTCCTCATAACAATCCTTGTAGATCTTCTCATCTCCCGCATCAATTTCTATGCCAAAGGTCTTGCCAGTATTAAATGGCGGGTCGATATAGATTAGGTCCACGAGAATTTTATTTTCTTTTAGAAAATTTATGGTTTCAAAACCATCTGCAAGTACAACTAAGTTTTTTGGATTGCCATCTAGAATTTTTTTAATTTTTTTATTATTTTTTAAATTTCTCTCGAAGTTATTTTTTATTAGAGAGCCGTCGTCTCTTAAAATATCCGAAAGTGTAATTCTATGACTCATGAGTTAATTATATCATTTATTCACAATTCTTGAAAATGTTTCTATTATTTAGTAGAATAATTATGGTGATATTATGAAAATTGAATTTGATAAAGGGGTAAAAGAATACCTATTAAAAAAAGATATGAAGTCTTTCCATATTGATCACGGTCTTCAAGGCTGCTGTGGCGTGTCTGGAATCTGCGAACTTGAAGTTACAAAAGGCGTGCCAGATACTGGTAGCTACAGAATGTTTCAAGTGGACGGCTTCGATATATATGTAAACAATATGCTTAAATTTAAAGATGACACTATGAAGATAGTGTTCTCCAGCTTTTTATTTTCAAAAAAATTAGCTGTAGACGGTTATGACTACAGCGAATAGTTCCTATTTTTACTTTTAGGAGCTTTTTTTATAATTTTTAATCTATTCCCTCTACATTCTACCAAGTTGTATTGGGAATTTCTTCTTTTGCCATTGGACCAAAACTTCTCCATTGGCACTTTTTCTATATAATCTAAGATTGCACAGAGGGTGACTCCGTGAGTTACGATGAGCACGTTTTTATAATCCTTATAAAATATGCATTCGTTAAAGAATCTATCCACCCTTTCCATGAGGTCGTAGAGATCTTCTCCGCTTGGATTTCTGAAATCTTGCGGCTCTTTGAAGTAGGTGTCTATGGATTTTCTGTGTTCTCTTCTGATTCTCTCAAGACTTTTTCCACTCCACATGCCTACGTCTATCTCTCTAAGGAGTGGAGTTTTTTCTATTTCAACTTCATCTCCTACGATTAATCTAGCACTGTGGTAGGCTCTATAAAGATCCGATGAAAATACCTTGTCGAATTTTATTTTATATTTTCTTAAACTGAGGGCAAGTTCGATGCCTTCTTCTGTTAGTGGCGAATCGAGATGTCCCTGGTTGATTGCCAATGTATTCCAAAGTGTTTTTGAATGTCTCGTTATATATAGTTTCATGTCAAAAGGATATCCTTGTTTACTTGGGTGTAGAAGAGTTTCTTCACTTCTGCTGGGTCCTTTGTGATTGCGAGGATCCACATGAGTTTTACCACACATGATTCTACCACCATGTCATAGGCTTCGATTACTCCGCCGGTCTTTAGAAATTTATATCCAACTTCATAGGTCTTCGCGTCGGAGCCTTCAAGCATTACTTGAGTGGATAGGACCACCACTTTGTCCTTGTGTTTACTAAGTTCTTGTAAAAAATTTCTTCTGGATTCGAAGGGAATTCCTCCGACACCGTAGGTTTCTAGTACTACCGCGTCATAGAACTTAAAGATATAGTTTAAAATATCCGGCTCCATTCCAGGAGTTAGTTTAAGTAAAAACACTTTTGGATTTAGTTCATTGTAGAAAGTTGGTTCGCAGGTATCTTTTCTCTCGTCCACATATCTAAATATTCTCGGTCCATCTATAAATGCCGCCACAGGATAGTTTATAGAATCAAAGGCGGAATAGGATTTAGATCTTAGTTTCTTTGCCCTGGTACCGATGATCGCCTTGCCATCGAAGACTACGTAGACTCCTCTCACATCGTCTTGAGATGCAAATCTAATTGCGTCCATAAGATTTTTAACTCCATCGGTTATGGAATCTGTAATAGGTTTTTGTGATCCAGTTAGGACTATGGGCTTGTTGAAGTTTTGAATTAAATAGGATAGTGCGGCGGAAGTGTATGCCATGGTATCTGTGCCGTGGGTGATTACGTATCCGTCGTAGTCATCGTTTTTTCTAATTTCTTCTGCGATTTGAATCCAGTGCTCCGGCTCAATATTGGTAGAATCTATATTTAAAATCTGTTTTACTTCTACATCAGCAAACTCTTTTACCTCTGGCACGTAGGATAGAAGTTCTTCTGCAGTTGTACCTGGACTTAGTCCATCTTCAGTAGCAACGGAGGCTATGGTGCCCCCAGTTGCTAGTAAAAGTATTTTTTTCATAGTTTTTTTCTGATCTCTTCTATTCTATTTTCAACTTGTACTTTCATTTCTTCGTACTTAACGAGTTTGTCTTTTTCTTCTTGAACTACGCTTTCTGGTGCCTTCTTAACGAATCCTTCGTTTGCAAGTTTCTTAGTTGCCCTTGTGATTTCTGAGGTAAGTTTTTCGCTTTCTTTTTCGAGTCTTTCTAATTCTTCTGCGTAGTTTATAAGTTCACTCATTGGAAGCATAAGCTCTGCCCTATCTAGTACAATTGACACGCTATCTTCAATCTTTTCTTCTGTAAAGATGAGTTCAGTTCCAAATCCTAAAGTAAGGAGAGTTTCCCTTCCAAGTTCAAAGGTCTTCTTGATTTTTGCATCTTCTGTCTTTACGAAGAGTTCTGACTTCTTGCTATTAGGTACGTCTAGTTCGCTTCTTGCGTTTCTGATCTTTCTTATAACATCTTTTAGATATTCAACTCTGTCAAAGTCTTCTTTGAATATAAGTTTTTTATCCACCACTGGGAAATCTTCTACGATTATAGCCTTTTCTACTCCTGGTAGGTGAGAATATATTTCTTCTGTGATGAATGGCATAAATGGATGAAGTAGTTTCAAAATATCTTTTAGAACTTTTAGAAGTACTTCTTTGGCTGCAGTCTTAGATGGAGAGTCTTCGCCGTAAAGTCTTGGCTTAACCATTTCGATGTACCAGTCACAGTATTCATTCCAGATAAAGTCGTAGATTTCGTTTGCTGCTAGTCCGATTTCATATTTATCCAAGTGGGTTGTAACTTCATCTATGGTTTCTTGAAGTTTGGTTAATATCCATTTATCTTCTTGGGTAAAGGCATTTACCACTAGCACTTTTTCTGCATCGCTATCTTCTAGGTTCATTAACACAAATCTAGATGCGTTCCAAAGTTTATTGGCGAAGTTTCTGTTTGCTTCTACTCTTTCGTAGTAGAATCTCATGTCATTTCCTGGACTATTTCCAGTAACGAGGGTAAATCTAAGTGCATCGGCACCGTATTTATCTATTACTTCTAGTGGGTCGATTCCGTTTCCGAGAGACTTACTCATCTTTCTTCCTTGGGCGTCGTTTACAAGTCCTGTGAATAGCACGTCCTTAAATGGAACTTCTCCCATTTGTTCTAGGGAACTAAAGATCATTCTAGAAACCCAGAAGAAAATTATATCGTAGCCTGTGATTAACACATCCGTTGGGAAGAAATAATCTAGGTCCGCAGTCTTGTCCGGCCAACCAAGGGTTGAGAATGGCCATAGTGCTGATGAGAACCATGTATCCAATGTGTCTTCGTCGTGTTTTATAGTTAGTCCTTTATATTTTTCATCTAGGGATGGATCGGTACGACTAACGATGGTTTCACCAGTTTCTTCCACATAGTAAACAGGAAGTCTGTGTCCCCACCAAAGTTGTCTTGAGATACACCAGTCCCTAATATTTTCAAGCCAGTTAACATATACTTTTGCAAATCTCTCTGGAATGAAGTTCACTTCGCCCCTTTTGTATGCTTCTAATGCAGGTTTTGCAAGTGGCTCCATCTTAACGAACCATTGTTTAGAAATAAGTGGTTCTATTGTTGTCTTACATCTTTCGCAAACTCCAACTGCGTGGTCGTGTTTTTCTTCCTTTGAAAAGTATCCAAGTTCTTTGAAGTCTTCGATGATTTTCTTTCTCGCTTCTTTTATGGTTAGTCCACAGTACTTGCCAGCTAGTTCATTTAAATGTCCGTCGTCGGTGAAAATTTTCTTTTGTCCGAGATTATGTCTTTCTCCAACTTCGAAGTCATTTACATCGTGGGATGGTGTGATCTTAACGGCACCACTTCCAAAGTCAAGTTCTACATAGTCGTCTTCTATAATAGGAATTTCTATTCCATCTAGAATAGGCACACGAACCTTTTTGCCAACTAGACCGAAGTATCTTTCGTCCTTAGGGTTTACTGCAACTGCCAAGTCTCCAGGAATTGTTTCTGGTCTTGTAGTTGCGATTTCTACAAATCCATCTCCATCTACGAACGGATATTTGAAGTACCAAATTGAACCTTCTATGTCTTCGTGTTCAACTTCTGTATCGGAGATCGCAGTCTTACAAGATGGACACCAGTTTATAATTCTGTCTCCTCTGTAGATTAATCCCCTTTCATAAAGTCTTATAAATACTTCTTCAACCGCCTTAGAAAGATGTTCGTCCAAGGTGAAGCTATCCCTTGTCCAGTCGCAGGAAACTCCAAGTTTTTTAAGTTGGTTCTTGATATTTCCACCGTACTTGTGAGTCCAGTCCCAAGCTTCTTCCAAGAATCCATCTCTGCCGATCATCTCCTTGGTTTTGCCTTCTTTTTTCATCTTTTCTACAACTTTTGCTTCTGTGGAGATGGATGCGTGGTCTGTGCCAGGTACCCAAAGGGCACTGTAACCTTGCATTCTCTTTGTACGAATTAAAATATCTTGTAAAGTGTTATTAAGTGCGTGACCCATGTGTAGGTTTCCCGTTACATTTGGTGGCGGCATCATAATTGTAAATGGTTTTTTATTCTTATCTATTTCCGGTGTAAAGTATCCACCTTTCATCCAAAAATCATAGAGTCTATCTTCAAATGATTTCGGATCGTATGTTTTATCTAAGCTCTTCATAAATCCTCCTCGTAATTTATTTTTTGATTGATATAAAAAATACCGCATTCTTCATCATAAGGACGAAGGACGCGGTACCACCTTAATTCCCGTTGCCGGGCTCTCAAAGATTATATCGTAATCAACGTATGAAATTAACTTTGCAACCTTCAAAACTTCATCTTGAAATCTCTCACCATCCGATTTCTCTCTAAAAAGAATCCATCTCTACTCCTCAAAGCCTATCATCTATTATATTATGTTTTATTATATCACAAATTTTTTCGTTTTAAATAAGTTTTTCAAGTTCATCAACTATACTTCCTATATAGGCGATGGTATTTTTAAGAGCAGCATCTGTACTTATATCCACTCCACCAAGTTTTGCAAGGTCTTCGATCTTTAGAGTGCCGCCTGCTTTAAGTGCTTCTATCCAGTTCTTTGCTCCATCTTCTTTTTCGTAGATATTGTTTGCTGCGTTGGTTGAGATGGTAAGTCCTGCAGAATATGTGTAGGAATATAGGCCCATGAAGTAGTGAGGTTGTCTCATCCAGGTGAGTTCTGCTCCCTTATCCATAACTATTTCATCTCCCCAGAATTTTTTAAGGGTGTTAAGTTTTAATTCTGATAAGATATCTGCATTTATAGGTTCTCCCTTGTCAACTAGGTAGTAGACTTCTCTTTGGTAGTGAGCTTCTAGTAAGTGGGTTACGAAGTTGTGAAAGTAGGTGTTTGTAATCATGTTTGCAAGAATATATCTTCTAAATCTTTCGTCTGTTGTGTTCTTTAAAAGATATTTTGAAAGCAAGATTTCGTTACAAGTTGAAGGTGATTCTATAAAGTATAGGGATGGTTCTTCTTCAAGCGCCTTGTTATTTTCTTGGGCATAGTGGAAGTGAACTCCATGTCCGATTTCGTGTACCAATGTGTAGAGTTCTGCAAATTCTCTAGTCCATGATAGAAGGATGTAGGATCCTTTTTTGTATGGGCTTGAACAGAATCCTCCAGTGGATTTACCAACATTTGATGCGAAGTCAACCCATCTATCTGTCTTTGCACTCATGGCTACTTTTAGATATTCATCTCCCATTACAGATAGGGCTTCTTCGACGTACTTCCAAGATTCTTCTTCGGAGATTTCTTTGCTAAATTCTTTGTCTATTGGAAGTTTTAAATCTGCAAAGTGCATCTCATCGATTCCGTAGAATTTTTGAACTAATTTTTCAAATTTTCTCATAATTGGAGCGAGGTCTTCCATGATTACGTCTATTTGTCTATCATATAGTTCTCTTTTTACATCTTGACCAAAAAGATGGTAGTCGATTAGAGAATCGAATCCGCACATAGTAGCCTTGGTCTTTTCTATGTTTAGATACATTTCGTAGAGGCTTGCAGTTGTGTTTTTATAATTTTCTAGAGTCTTTGAAAAAGATTCAAATGCAGCTCTACGCACCTTCAAATCTTCGTGGTATTGGTAGAAGTTTTCGAAGAGAACGTAGGAATTTTCATAGGTCTTTCCATCCACTTCGAAACTGTCAAACTTCATATCTGCAAGTTTTGAGATTTCGTAGGTGTTATAAGGTCCGTTTAGTGCATAGGAAAGTGATGCGAAGACTTTGGATTCTTCGTCTGATAGAACATGACCTTTCATTCTCAAAATACTATCTAGGAATACATGGTAATCTTCATAAGTTTTTTTGTAATCGTCTATTATTTTTTCATCTAGTGATAGAATTAAATTTTCAACGAAGCTGATCTTTTCAAAGATTGGAGAAAAACTCATGTCTATTGTATTTGCGAAGTTTACATTGTCTGTATCTGTCATATCTGTGGTGGAAATAAGTTCTGAGTATGTGCTAAGTCTAGATACTTTAATCATAAGTTCTTCGTATAGATCTAGAAAATTTTTAAGTTCTTCCTTAGTCTTTAAATTTTTAAGTTCTGCCATCTTGTCTGCTATTTCATTAGCAGATTTTATATCAGCTTTTACTGCGTCTCTATCCTTGTAGAGTCTGGTAATATCCCATTTTAATTCTTCTTTAACTTCACTTCTTAGTGGTAATTTCATAGCTGTACAAATCCTACCTTTCTTCTTACTTTTTTCATGGTGCGTTCAGCCAGTCTTTCTGCTTTTTCGTCGCCTGCTTTTAATATTTCTTCTAAATAAGTCTTATCTTGTCTGATTTCTTTGAATCTCGTTCTAACAGGTCTAAGTCCGTCAACAACTAGTTCTGCAAGTTCATCTTTAAATACTCCGTAGCCAACTCCTTTGTACTTCTTCACGATTTCCTCTGGAGTTAAATCTGCAAATACTGAGTAGATGTCGATTAAATTTTTAAGACCTGGTTGATCGTCTGTGTAATTTATTATTCCAATTGAGTCTGTCACTGCACGTTTTATCTTTCTCGCCGTAGCCTTATCGTCTTCAATGAGATAGATGCTTGCATTTTCATCTGGATCAGACTTACTCATCTTGGCAGTTGGATCTTGAAGTGACATGATCCTTGCTCCTTTTTTTGCTCTCATCATCTCTGGAACGACGAAAGTTTCTGAGTATCTAGAGTTAAATCTCTCTGCAATGTCCCTGGTAAGTTCCATATGTTGGGTTTGGTCATCTCCTACTGGTACGAAGTTTGTGCCATAGAGAAGAATGTCCGCTGCCATTAGCACAGGATAGAACAATAGTCCTGCGTTTAATTCCTTTTGTTTTGCAGCCTTGTCCTTGTACTGGGTCATCCTTTGAAGTTGACCAAGTCCTGTAATAGTTCCTAGAATCCATGAGAGTTCCGCATGTTGTTTAACATGGGATTGAATGTATAGAATTGATTTTTCTGGGTCAAGTCCTGCAGCTAAGTATAGGGATGCTAAATCTAGACTAGTAGCCCTTAAGTCCTTTGGAACTTGTGGCACAGTTATAGCGTGCATGTCAACTATACAGTAAAGACAATTGTATTCGTCTTGTAATTCTGAAAAATTTTTGAGGGCACCGATGTAGTTACCTAGAGTTAGATTACCTGAAGGTTGGATGCCTGAATATACGATTTTTTTATCCATTTTATCACCTACTAATTAAATCATTCATCGTTTCGTTTACGTCTTTTATAAGTTTATCTTCGTCAATATTTACAAATTTTCTATCGTCTAGCACGATTTTACCATCGATTATAACCGTCTTTATGTCCTCGCTTGATGCAGAGTAACAAAGGGCGGATATGAGGTTGTTCTTTGGAGTAAAGTTTAGAGAATTTAAATCAAAGATGGAAATATCTGCAAGCCTTCCCTCTTCGATGGCTCCTGCATTTATATTTAGAGCCTCTGCTCCGTTGATGGTCGCCATTCGTAAAACTTCTATCGCTTTAACAGCCTTTGGATCCATTTCCACAGCCTTGTTTACGATGGATGCGATGTGGATCTCTTCCAACATATTTTGGTTGTTGTTTGAAGAAGAACCATCTGTTCCAAGGCAAACCTTAAGACCATTTTCAAGAAGTTTCTTAACGGGAGTAAATCCACTTGCAAGTTTTAGATTGGAGGTTGGATTGTAGACGGGATAGAATTCTTTGTCCTTTACAATCTCTATTTCCTCATCAGTAATGTGCACACAGTGAGCAGCCACCGTTGGAAGTTCAAGAAGTCCAAGAGAATTTACATACTCAATAGGAGTCATATTATATTTTTCTAAAGAATCTTTCACTTCCGTCTCAGTTTCACTAAGGTGGATATTGATTCTACCGCCGTACTCTTTTGCAACTTCAATAACTTCTTTTAAATATTCAGTAGAGCTAGTGTAGATTGCGTGAGGTCCCGGGAAAAGTGTAACCCTTCCATCTAATGCTCCATTATATTTCTCGTAGCCTTCCTTGTGCTCTCTTATGGAGATGGAACCGTCTTCTACGTCCATCATACCCCTGGTAATAGCACCTCTTATTCCAATCTCTTCCATCGCGCGATATACGGGCTCGATTGGAAAATACATATCACAAAAAGTTGTTGCACCAGATTTAATCATCTCAGCCATACTCATAAGAGAACCGATGTAGACGTCCTCTGGATTTAGTTTCGCTTCGATGGGCCAGATTTTTTCGCCAAGCCACTCCATCAGTTCCATATCATCAGCATAATTTCTAAAAAGACTCATGCCGAGATGGGTGTGAGCATTTACAAAACCAGGCACTGCCAACTTATTTTCTCCGTCGATAATTTGGTCGTCTTCTATTTTTAAATTTTCACCAATCTTTTTAATAAGCTTTCCCTCTATGTAGATGTCCTGGTGTTCAAGGATTTTTCCACTGATTACATCTAGCACCGAAATATTTTTAATTAACATAATCGCTCCTAATAATTTATTACTACCTTAATATTATAACTAATATAATAATTTTTATAAAGTTTATTGAAAAATTTATCCTGTAGACTTTACAATTTTTCCAATGTCTTATATAATGTTAGAGGCATAAATTTTCGCGGCGAAAATTAATTATGTGGAGGCAATAATATTGGCAAAAATGATGGGACCTAGATTCAAAGAATCTAGAAGACTAGGATTAAACGTATGTGGTCACCCAAAAGCAAATAAGAGAATGACTAAGGGAACCGCAAGATCCGACAAGAAATTAACAGAATACGGAAAACAACTTTTAGAAAAACAAAGACTAAGAGCATACTATGGCGTACTTGAAAAACAATTCGTAAATCTTTTCAAAGAAGCTAAAAAAGCACCTGAACAAACAGGTACAGCTCTAGTTCAATTCCTTGAAATGAGACTTGACAACCTTGCTTACAGAATGGGATTTGCAAATTCTATTAGACAAGCAAGACAATTAGTATCTCACGGACATGTACATGTAAATGGAAAGAAACTTAACATTCCATCTTACAGATGTAAGCCAGGAGATGTGATTTCACTTTCACCAAGAGGTATGAAATCAGCAATTTTCAAAGAAAACTTTGAAACTAACTTCGTAACAAGTTACCCATACATTTCAAAGGATAAAAACTTCAAGGCAACACTTACAAGTGTACCAGGTAGAGAAGATATTCCTATCGAAATTGAAGACCAACTAATCGTTGAGTTCTACTCAAAGAATATGTAATTTACAAAAAACTCCCTTTTCTGGTTGGGAGTTTTTTTATTTTTTGTAAAAGTTTAGTGGGGTAAATAAATTGAAGGATACAGTCACGCTAGTGGGTCAATACCTATATCTGGTCATCCTGAGCGAACGAAGTGAGTCGAAGGATCTGACCTATATTTAACCTACACAAGACAAAAATGTAAAATTATAATAAATATAAATAAATATCTTTTACATAATCAGAACAAATTTTTTCTTCTTCAAATCTTTTTTTACGAGGGAGAGGGAGGGAATTAACGTCTCTCGAAAAAACCTACGGTTTTCTCTTCGAGACTCGCAGTTTCCTCCCTTAGTTTGATGGAAGCTGATAGCTTCTGCTACAGTTTAGGTGCAAAGAGTGGACCCTCAGAGGTTATACCCGTTCGACTCACTTCGTTCGCTCAGGGTGACTGTAGTTGGGATGGTCATTGTAGCCTTCGGCTGTGGAAGCAAAATGCTTCCGCTACAAAGACAAAATAAATGTTTTGCTTTCCCACGGCTTCGCCTGAATAAATATAATTTAATACAAAGTCTTATGGAAGCTGATAGCTTCCGCTACAAAAATAAATTGCATTTCTTGCGGCCACGCCTGATTTTTATTTCCCCTATTTCTGGGTATAATTCTACTGAGGTGATTGTATGAATAATGATCCTAAATTTATTAAGCTTGTTACTATTTCTGACAGAGTTAAGTATGATCTTATTACTTCTATGTTTGAAGAGGATGAGATTCCTTTCATCGTCAAAGATGACGAGGCTGGAAGCATCATGAGAATTATCGGTGGTTCTAGCATCTATGGCGCTACTATTTATGTGCCGGATTTTATCTATGAAAAGGCTAGAAATCTCGTTGCTGATGCTTTCGAAGGCATAAAGTTCGATAATTACGAGCCCGAGGAAGAAATTTAATACAAAAAATTTTAATTTCTTTATTTAAAATTTTCCATTTAATTTATTATCCCGATTTTTATCGGGATTTTTTGTACAAAAAAAGGTACCTCTAGTACCTTTCGTTTATATATCCGTCGATTAATGATGCTCTCAATTTCTCGTCAAATATAGATTTTTCTTTTAATTTTTCGATTATTCGTTCTGATTTTGTGTGAAAGATTGCTTCTTTTTCGTCTTTTACTACTATTTCTACCAGGGTATTCATTAGTGATTTTGAGTTACACTCCACATAGTAGCCTTCGATTTCTTTGTAATCTTTTAGTCTTAGTATTTCTAGGATTACTCCATCTTTTTGGTCGTAGTAGTTGTTTGAGATGTTTAGACAGTCGTTGTAGTTTCTTTTTTTCTTCTTATCAAAACGATAAGACGATGCCAACATCCGGTAGTACTTAGCAACTGCGTTGTAGTACTGGTAGTTATACATCGCCTTTTCATAGCTGTTAATATTTATATATGGACCTCTCATTTTAAGGACGAAGTATTCATAATTAAGTTTTAGAAATTCTTGTTTTGTTATTATTTTTTTTTCGTACTTTTTGATGAGATTTGACCTATGTTCGAAAAATTTTTCGAACCAATTTTCCGACTTCATTGTATTATAAATGACAATCCTTGCACAAGAAGTGGTAGAACCATGGCAATTATTAAAAGTACTACCACGACTCTTACCAATGTCTTATTGTCCTTCATTTTATTCTCCTGTTACTTCTAGAGAATTTTCTTTTAGATAATCTGTTACGTCTGCTAATTGATATTCTGCGTTAATGTAGATTTCTCTGTCATTTAGTCCTGGTACTTTTGATAGTTCTCTGTGTAGTTCTTCTAGTGATTCTACGTTTATGTCTAGTGCTTTGTATAGTCCATCTACGTAGATTTTTTGAAGGTCAAAGTCCATTGCGCATAGTCCACAGATGAATCCATAGAATGAGTTTAATGTTTCAATTTTGTAGTCTGTTGCGTTTATTAGTCTTATGTTGTAATCAAGACTGAAGATGTGATCGTCATCTACGTCTACGAATGCAATGTTTCCATTTCCATTTTTTAGATCTTTGTTAGCTTCTTCAATTAGCCATCTTGTCTTACCTACGCCTTTTGCGCCTAAAATAAATTTAATCATTTTGAATCTTCCTTTCTCAGTTGACCTTGGTAATAGCCTTCTTTTTCCATTTTTTCTATTATTTCATCTCTAATCTTCCACCAGGATGTGTCCCAGTTGCAAAACAGAGTGTTCTCCTCTGGTGCTCTACCGAGTAGTCTCCCGATTACAACTTTTTCATCCAAATGTCTTAAAAATAGTATTACTCTATCTACGTATTCTTCCTTTGAGATCAGTTCCACTTCGCCATTTAGGTACAGCTGTCCCAGTTTTGTGCCTTTTAATATATATAGGGCGTGGACTTTTACTTCATCTACTCCTAGTACCGAGATTATGTTTGCACTTTCTATTGCATCTAAATCATCATCGTAGGGAAGATTTAATATTAAATGGGTTGATATTCGAAGCCCTCTTCTTTTTATTCTTTGTACTGCGTCTATATAGTCGCTTAGGAGATGACCTCTATTTATCTTTACTAGTGTGTGGTAGTTGGGAGTTTGAAGTCCTACTTCCAATGTTACCATGTACTTTTCATTTAATTTTTCCAAATAGTCGAGATGTCCTTCGGTTAAGAAGTCCGGCCTTGCGGAGATATTTACGCCTACTATCCTTTCGCTTGCCATAACTGCTTCTTCTATGGTTTTTTTGAAATTTTCTATTTCCATGTAGGTTGCTGTATAGTTTTGAATGTAGGCTATGAATTTATGAGCGTTGTAGCGATCTTCTATATGAGCTATGTTTTTCTGTACCTGCTCTTTTATGCTACCTTCTCTATTTTCAAATGATCCGCCTTCTTCTCCACAGAATATACATCCACCTACTCCACAGGTTCCATCTCTATTTGGACAGCTTAGTCCTTCTACTTTTATCGGGATCTTGTATACTTTTTCGTGAAATTTCTCTCTTAAAAATTTGGAATACTCATTATATACCATTTTTTAAATATTCCAGCACCTCTTCTGGGTGTGTCTTAGCTTTTACATCTCTAAATTCTTTTACAAGTTTACCTTCTTTGTCGAAGATAAATGTGGATCTGATGGTACGGATTACATCTTTGCCGTACATCTTACCAGCTTTTAGTACGTCGAACTCCCTATGCACTTCCCTTTCTGGGTCTGCTAGTAGCTCGAATGGGAGATTTAGTTTTTCTTTGAATTTTATGTGACTCTTCACAGTGTCTTTGGAAATTCCAACTACTTCTGCCCCTAGTTTTTTAAATTCATCATACAAATCGCGAAATCCTTCTGCTTCTACTGTACATCCGCTGGTGTTGTCCTTTGGATAGAAGTATAGGACAAGGGTCTTGCCTTCGAAGTCCTTTAGACTTAGTTCACCCTTTGTAGAATCTAATTTAAAATCCATTATTCTTCATCTTCCTCTTCTTCGATGATTGTATCTAAGAAGTCTAGTATTCTTTCGTATTCTTCGTCTGATTCGATTTGATGAAGAGCTACTTCATCATCTTCTAGTTCTTCATATCCGAATACGATGATTTCATCTTCTAGTTCTCCTGACATTGGAACTAGTGCAATATATTCGTTTCCTTCAAATTCGAAAACCCCTAGAGCTTGACATTCAAGTTCTGTATCGTCTTCTAATGTTAGTACCATTGTTTCAATTTCTTCATTTTCTAAATCGTGATCATGGTCGTGTCCGCAGCCACATCCGCAACCGCAATCTTCGTGATATACTTTTTTCATATTTCCTCCTATTTATCTTTTGTATTTTTTAAAACTTCTTTTAAAAGTTCATATACTCTCTTTGTAGAGCTGATGGAGAGACTTTCTCCAGGAGCGTGTATCCCTGACATGCTAGGTCCTATGGATACCATGTCTATACTACCTATAGTTTCTTTAAATATCGCACATTCGAGACCGCCGTGGATTGCATAGAATTCAATGTTTTTGTTGAATAGTTTTAAATATGAATCTGCAACTAGATCTCTCACTTCCGAATGGTCTTCATATTGCCATTCTGGATAGTTGGATACGACTTTATATTCTGCTCCAAATGCTTCTGCAAGTATCTTATTCTTGTCTGATAGAAATTCTTTTAGACTTCCTCTAGATGATCTAAGGGTAGAGATGATCGTAAGTTCGTCATCTTCTTCTCTTATTACTCCTAGGTTTGAGCTAGATTCCACAAGTCCAGGAATATCTTTTGAAAATGTCAAGACTCCGTTTGGAATTACATTTAGAACTGAGATGACTTTGTCTTTTAGTTCGTCTTTGTAATGGTATTTTCCCTCTTGTGAAGCTTCGAAGTTGAGCCTTACATCTGGATCAATTTTACCAAGTTCCTTTACATATTCTGCGTTAAGCCTGATTATAAGAAGTCTTACTTCGTTTAAATCTTCTGGCTTTATGGCAAGTTTTGCAGATGCTCTTCTAGGAATTGCATTTTCTTTTACTCCGCCATTTATGGAAATTAGTTTGATATCGAATTTTTCATTTAATCTGTATAGAGCCCTTGCAAGTCTCACAATGGCATTGGCATAGCCTTTGTCGATGCTTGTACCACTATGACCGCCTTTAAGTCCGCTGATTGAAAGTTCGTAAAAATCTCTTTTATCTTTGAATTCTTCCCTTTCAATCTTGTAGATTAATAGTGATCTTTGACCTCCTGCACAGGCGACTGTAGCCACTCCCTCTTCTTCAGAGTCAAGATTAATAAGTCTTTTCGCTGTAAGTGGACTGCTATCCAAATTTCTTGCGCCGGTCATGCCAGACTCTTCGTTAGTGGTGAAGAGACATTCGAGCCTTGGATTTTGTAAATTTTCTTCGTCAAGTAGGGCAAGCATCATTGCGACTGCTACCCCATTATCTGCTCCAAGGGTGGTTTCTTTAGCTATGATTAGATCCCTATCGACTATAAAATCTATAGGATCTTTTGAAAAATCGTGTTTGCTTTCAAATATTTTTTCACAGACCATGTCCATATGGCCTTGCAAAATGATCGGCTCCACATCTTCGTATCCAGGAGATGGTTTCTTTACAATGATTACATTGTTTGCCGAGTCTCTATAGTGTTCTAGATCTCTATCCTTTGCAAATTTACATAAATAATCTGCTATCTGTTCTTCATGCATAGAACATCTAGGTATTTTAGTAATTTCTTCAAAGTAATAGAAGAGTTTTGCAGGTTCTAAGTGTTTTAGTTTTGACAAAAATACTCCCCCTTCTATTTAATTATACTCTAAAGTAAGTCACTATTCACCTACTTTGTATAATTTATTTTTCTAAAGCTTTATATGACAATAGCCATCTGGATTTTTGTCCAGGTAATCTTGGTGATAGTCCTCCGCTTCGTAGAAATTTTCAAGCTTCATAACCTCTGTTGCTATGGGCATTTTGTAGTCGCCCTTTACTTTTTCTATAAAGTCTTCTACGGTTTCTCTATCGCCTTCATCAGTGTAGTATATTCCAGACCTGTACTGACTTCCTATGTCTGGTCCCTGTCTATTTATAAGTGTTGGGTCGATTACTTTAAAGAGTGCTTTTAAAATCTCTTGCAAAGTTATTTTTTCTTCGTCATATATGATTTTCACCGTTTCTGCAGCGTCTGTTCTGCCGGTGCAGACTTCTTTGTAGCTTGGGGACTCCATTCTGGAATTGGCATAACCAACTTCTGTGTCAACTACTCCGTCCATTCTCTTGTAGTAGGCTTCCACTCCCCAGAAACATCCTCCTGCTAAATATATTTCCTTCATCTTATTTCACTTCCTTTAGGGCATCTATCGCTTCATCCAAGTCGTTCTTTTCAAGTATTTTTTCTACACTTTTGATGGTGTCTTCGATATATTTTGGACTTAAATCAAGGATATATTCCACTGATAGGTTCTCAGCAAAATTGTCCGTAACTTTTTTAAGAAGTATATCTTCTACTTGTCTTTGGATATTGTAGTCGATGTCCTTATCTTTAAATACATCTATGAATACGAGAGAAAATTTATATCTCAAGAAATATAAAAATTCTTCGAAACTTTCTGCGTTTGATCCTTCTTCTATGATGAATATGATTTTGAAAAACATATTCCAGAAGAGATCTTCGTTTATAACATTTATTAGACTTTCCCCTACGGATCTGGTGAAACTATCCACATATGTAGGCGGTCTGTCAAAGGTAATGTAGCTTTCTAGATCCATTTCCATATTGGAAATAGATGTGATTCTATTTAGAAGTTTGATAAACTGATCTCCATAGGAGAGTTCCTTCTGTTTTACGCACTTCATAAATAGGTAGTCTACTATTACATCAGTGTTGTTTTTAAAATTTATAACTATTCCCAGCTCTTCTCTCACCTTGGTGTTAAACACGTCGTGGATGATCTTGGATAGAAGTATTTTAAGTTGCTTCTTGTTGTCCTCATAATTTTGAGCATCCATACTTTCCACGTGGTTGTAAAGAAGCATAAGCTGAGTATCAATCATGATTAGGTTCGTCCTTATGGAACCTAAAATATCCCTGAAGAAATTTTCAGTAATCATGTAGTTGTAATTTTTATATAGGACCTTGTGGTCGATTTCTCCCCAGAATACGTTTACTATTGACTTAACTTGAAGTTCAAAGCGTAGGTTCCTACCACTTTTAGTCTTGAAAAGTCCGTCAATTTTGTAAATTCTAAAGCCGTTTTTTTGAGTCATCGGCTGTTTGTCTGAGAGTTTAAGTAGGATTCTTCTGTCGATATTATTGGTATTGTAGTCATTATCTATGTAGACACAGAAAATTTCCTTAATCTTATTAAAGATATCTACTTCATCTTTGTTGAATCTACATTCGATTCTAATACCGATTAAATCCTGCATCTCTAGAAGTGTTTCTTCCGGAGACATCCTGTCTAAATAATAATTATTTCTGACGATTTTCTCTTTTACAGAGGATCTACTTTTAACTCTGTAAGAAATATTTACAAATCCCTCTTCCTCTTGAAATTCTTTTCTAAAGAAATTTGAAATATCTCTAGAGGCATCTAGCAAAAGATCGTAGTTCTTTCCTAAGCAAGAAAGAGTTTCATCTATAAAATTAAAAAGTTGTAGTTTCATATACTCCTCCGCTTACTTTATACCCAAAGGGCTTAGTTGCCCTTCGAGTTCTTAGTAACATTGTATTTTTTGTATAGTCTTTCTACAGTGTGTTTATAAAGATCTTTTTCTTTTTCTCTTCTTACAAGTCTTTCGATGTCCGGTTTAGCTTCTTCAAAAGTTCTTACGGATTCGTCGTTCTTGTTTGTAACTTTTATGATGTGGTATCCAAACTGAGTCTTAACAGGATCAGAAATTTCTCCTACTCCCATGTTAAAAGCAGCATCTTCGAATTCTTTTACCATTTGACCCTTTGTGAACACGCCTAGATTGCCACCATTTTCTTTAGATGGACAGTTTGAATATTCTTTTGCAAGTTCTTTGAAATCTGCTCCATTATTTAATTTTTCTTTGATTTCCTTAGCAACAGATTCATCTTCAACTAAGATATGTGAAGCTTCTACAGAAGCGTTGTTCTTGAAATTATCCTTGTGATTATCGTAGTAATTCTTTAGATCTTCGTCAGTCATCTCAACATTTTCTAATAATTTTCCAAGAGCATAGGATTTTAAAAGAGTTTCCTTTGTCTTTTCCAAAACTTTTACAAAATCTTCGTCCTTGTCCATTCCCTTTTCGATAGCTTCCATGTAGATCATCTCTTGGTAAATGAGCTCATCTACAACTTGATCCATCATATTGTTTTGAGTAAAGTACATTCTCGTATTTGGATCTAGTTGGGATAAAAATATATTTAAGTCTTCGTTTGTTATTTCTCTATCGTTTACTTTTGCTAAAATTTCTTTATTCATGTTACCTCCTATATGTGAATATTCTATCATTTATAGCAAAACTCTTCAAGATACGAAGCTTTTGTGGTAAAATAATTTAACAGGCAAAAATCTTGAAGCGCCAGAACCTTTTTGGTTGACGAGGAGTGAGATCATCGAAAATTCGGCGGATGTCTCAAAGGTACTACAGCCTAAGTGCCATACAAATATGCGAGTAATCGCAAAACAAAATTGGCAAAGTGGGGCCGAGTAAATTTATCGGAGGTAATTATGTGCGGAATTGTTTGCTATGACGGAAAACAAAATGCATTAGACATAATTGTTAATGGATTAGAAAAATTAGAGTACAGAGGTTATGACTCTGCTGGTATCTCAGTCATTCATGACGGAAAGATAGAAACCATAAAAAAAGCAGGCAGATTAAATGTACTTGAAAATGAAATAAAAAATAGAAATTTAAAATATGTACCTACAACAGGAATCGGACACACAAGATGGGCAACCCACGGTGTCCCAACTGACGAAAACGCTCATCCACATATGTCAATGGACGGAGTGATTTCAGTAGTACACAACGGAATAATCGAAAACTACATGGATTTAAAAGAAGAACTACTAAATGACGGTTACAAATTTAAATCAGACACAGATACAGAAGTAGTAGCAGGAATAATTGCAAAGTACTATGAAAATAATCTTTTGGATACAGTCCTAAGAGTAAGAAAGATGCTTGAAGGATCCTACGCAATTGGAATCCTATCCAACCACGATCCAGATACACTAATAGCTATGCGTCACGATGCACCGCTAATCGCAGGACTAACAGAAGACGGCATCATCGTAGCATCAGACATCACATCCATCATCGAATATACAAAGAAAGTAATCTTCTTAGAATCAGGAGATTTAGTATATTCAAACAAAAAAGAATATAAAATCTTTGACAAAAATGACAAGGAAGTAGAAAGAGAAGTAAAGATTATCGACTGGAACTACGAAAAGGCAACCAAAGAAGGTTACGACCATTTCATGATCAAGGAGATAAACGAACAACCTAGAGTAATAAAAGAAGCCATCTCCCTAAGAGTAAAAGATGGATTTATAAACTTAGAAAATGGATTTACCAAAGAAGAAATCGAAAAATTCTCAACCATCTACGTAGTAGCATGCGGAACAGCACACCACGCAGGAGAAGTAGGTAAATTTGCAATCGAAAAGTTTGCAAAACGCCCAGTATATGCAGAAATCGCATCAGAATTTAGATACCAAAATCCATTTATAGATGAAAATTCGCTTTTAATCGTAGTTTCTCAATCAGGAGAAACAGCAGACACGTTGGCAGCCATAAAAGAAGCCAAGAAAAGAGGAGCAAAAGTACTATCAATCACAAACGTAGTAGGCTCATCCATAGATAGAGAATCAGACAAGACTATCTACTGCTACGCAGGACCAGAAGTGTCAGTAGCATCTACAAAGGCGTACACAACACAACTAGTAGCACTATACTTCTTGGCACTAGACTTCGCTTACAAAACCGGCAAGATGACAGAAGAAGAAGTAAGAGAAGTAATAAAGAATCTAAAAGAAGTACCAGAACAAATAATAGAAATTCTAAAAGATCACAGCACAATAGAAGAAATCGCAAAAGAAATAAAAGACGCAGAATCATCATTCTATATAGGACGAGGCATCGACTACCTATCAGCAAAAGAAGGAGCACTAAAACTAAAAGAAGTCACCTACATCCATGTAGAAGCATTCCCAGCAGGAGAACTAAAACACGGATCACTAGCACTAATCGAAGATAGGACACCGGCATTTGCAATCGCAGGAAATAAAGAACTCCTACCAAAGACACAATCAAATATCAAAGAAATCTCCGCTAGAGGAGGATGGGTATACGGAATAGGAATCGATGACGATTCAGAAATGTTAAAAACAACCTGCAGAAAAGTAGTAATCCTACCAGAAAATATGGATATACTAATGCCAATCCTAACAGCGATCCCAATGCAACTACTCGCATACTACACATCAGTCGCAAAAGGAATTGATGTAGATAGACCAAGGAACTTGGCAAAATCCGTAACAGTTGAATAAAATTCAAAAAATTTAGTGAGGGTATCCTCGCTATTTTTTGTGTGGAAAAAAATCAACCAAACTTATCCCCACCAGGGTGACTGTGTTCCTTTAGTGTTATCCTTTTAAATAAAATTTATAGGTGGTCGTCACCCTAAGCGAGGAAATTTATTTCCGAGTCGAATGGGTATAACCTCCGAGGGTCAAGTCATTGCAAATGATTTTATATTATAGAGCGAAATTTTTCACAACTGGTCATCCTGAGCGAGGAAATTTATTTCCGAGTCGAAGGATCTGACCTATATTTAACCCATCTATTCCAAAAAAATTTTATAAAATACCTTTACAATTGCGGTCACCCTGAGCGAACGCAGTGAGTCGAATGGGTATAAGCTATATTTAACAAAGTCAAGGCAAGTAAAAAATTTCAAAGATTATTAAAGCTAATGTAAATAAATATCCAACACTTCTTTAAAACATATTCTATATTCTTCAAATTTTCTTTTACGAGGGAGAGGGAGGGAATTAACGTCTCTCGAAAAAACCTACGGTTTTCTCTTCGAGACTCGCAGTTTCCTCCCTTCTCCCTTGGTGTAGGTTGTTTCTATAGAAGGATTGTAATTAAGGATTCTATATTATGGGTCGAAGGAAGATTATAAGAGAAAATAATTAATATTTTCTATAATAAGTTTAATGGAAGCTAATAGCTTCCGCTACAAAATAATCATCTACATTTTACCTCACAAGGGTTATACACGTTCGACTGCGACGGTTTCGTCAAGCCTCAACCGTCTTCGCTCAGGGTTACTGTGTTCCTTTTGGTTATCCTTTTAAATAAAATTTATAGGTGGTCGTCACCCTGAGCGAAAATGACGAAGGCACAGTCTGAGTCATTGGAGTCGAATGAGTATAACCTATATTTAACCCACCAGGGTGACTGTCTTCCTTTAGTTTTATTTAAATAGAGCCTCTCGGCTGTGGAAGCAAAATGCTTCCGCTACAAAGTTTACTTAGAAATAGTGTTAACCACGCCTTCGGCTGAGTAATGATAGTTCTATAATAAGTTTAATGGAAGCTAATAGCTTCCGCTACAGGATAGTCATCCATGTTTGACCCCACAAAGGTTATACCCGTTCGACTGCGACGGTTTCGACAAGACTCAACCGTCTTCGCTCAGGGTGACTGTATTCATAACATCTCCTCCAAAAAAAATTAAACAATTCCACTCCCCACCAACAAAATCCACACATCAATAGACTTTTTTATTAAATAACTATATAATAGAGAAAAGGAATTAATGGAGAATTACAAGTTAATGGAAGATTTTATATATATAATTTTATTTTTAATATCGATATATTTTTCTTATAAATATACACTGATCGAAAACGCCCTGCTGAACCTGACCAGTTCCAAACTGAAAAACATGGAACAAGATGGTATCAATACCAAGTTTTGGGAGAATATAAAATCCGACGCAAAGACCTACTCCACCATTTTAATCGGTGACTACTTTGCAAATGGTATCGGCGTTTTATCTCTGTCTGTTTATTTTTTTAACCATTTCGGAAAATACTATGAATTCTTAGGTGCTCTCATCTCAATAATCTGTGTCATCGTCATGGGAGAGTCACTTCCTAAACGTCTTGGCAGACAGTCGGTAGAGAAAATCCTTAGAAAAAACGCCAAGTTTATAAAAGTTTCAAATATACTTCTAAGACCGATGGTTTTATTTATCGAAGCCATCTCAAGACTAATACTTACCATCACCAAGGTGGGCAAGGTCAGCGAACCTCTAATCACCGAAGAAGAGCTCAAGGATTTCGTAAGCCTATCAATGGAAGAGGGCATCATCGACAAATCTGAAGTGGGAATAATCGAAAATGTCATGGGATTTAAGGACTGTTTTGCAAAGGACATCATGACTCCTCGTACCGACATCGTGAGCCTTTCCCTCGATGCGACCTACGACGATATCAAAAATATTATTAAAGAAGAATATTTCTCTAGGATGCCTGTCTATGACGAGGATCTTGACAACATCGTCGGCACCCTTTATGTAAAGGATTTATTTGCAGTGGACTTCGTCGGAACCCTTCGTGACAACAAGGATATCTTAAGAGAAGCAAACTTCACCTACGAATACAAACCTGTGTCCAGTTTATTTACAGAGATGCGCCACAAAAAGATTTCCGTTTCCATAGTAAGCGATGAGTACGGCGGCACCGAAGGTATGATAACCATCGAAGACATCTTGGAAAAAATCGTCGGAGAAATAAACGATGAGTATGACGAAGAAGAAGATATGGACATAATAAAGCTCTCCAACAAGAGGTACCTGGTAGACGGTTCAACGAACTACGAAGATCTAAACCATGTGCTAGATACGAACCTTAGCTCCGATGAGTTCGACTCCGTCGGAGGAATCATTATCGAGAAAATCGACAGGTTCCCTAAAAAGGGAGAAAATATTGAAATAGACGGAATAAACTTCCACATAGAAGAAGTATCTAAGAATAGAATCGACAAAGTAATCGTCGATTTAACAAATAAAAAGAATTAAAATAACTCGGGTAGACCCCGAGTTTTTGTTTGCAATATTTAATTACCCGGAGTTTCCGGGTATTTCTTTACGCAAATTTAATAATAAATCTAATAAAAATTTTAATTTCCATCAAAAAAGAGCCTTTCGGCTCTTAATTGTTATTTTTTTAGAATTTCTAACCAAGTTTCAGGAATAGTTCCCTTTTCTCTTTGATATTCATGAGTGTTAGCTGCTTCCATAATTTCATAGTAAGCCCAGTGACTTTCGTTTATGTCTGTGAACTTAACTACGTCCTTATGAACTTCAACCATTCCCTTGAATGTTACATTACGATCTGCATAATTATTTAGAATTGTTGCAACTTCTGCTCTTGTAATAGTAGCATCTGGTTTGAAAGTTCCATCTGGATAACCTTTTATACGGTCGTTGCCATAAGCTTGGTTAATCGCTTCTTCGTAAACGTGACCCTTCACATCTGCAAATGGAGCTACCTTATCATTCTTCTTGTCGATGAAGAATAGTGCTCTTGCAAATTCTCCACGAGTTATAGGTTCGTTTGGACGGAAATCTCCATCTTTGTCTGCGAACATCAAGTTCTTAGCAACCACTGCATTTATAGCTGTGTTGTACCATGCAGACTTAGTATCCTTGAAGTTAGGTTTCATGTTGTTAGACATATCAAGTTCAGCAAGTCTTGCGATTAACGCTGCTGCCTCTGCTCTAGTGATAAGTCCTTCTGGACGAACTGTGTGATCCTTGTATCCATATAGATACTTGCGGTGTAGTCCTCTTTCGTATTCTACTTTAGGTTCAGCAGGTGTAGCTGGTTTAACTTCGCTTGATCCGAACCAAATTGGCCACCATGGATTATATACATGTGTTTCTGGATTTGGTTCTGTTCCTGGTTCTTCACCTGGTTTTGTTCCTGGATCTTCTGTTCCTGGAGTTGTTCCTCCTGAAGTTTTATCTTTGTAGACTGCTGTTAGTTTTGTGTTGTCGTTTACTGTTATTTCTGTTCCTGCTGCTTTTACTTCTTCACTATCTCCAACTTTCCAGCCTTCAAATTCTTTATTTTCTGGAGCTGTAAATGTTGAAACTGGTAAAGTGTATTTGCTACCTTTTTTAGCTGTTTGTTTTTCCATTGCACCAGTACCGTCACCCTTATCAAAAGTAATTTCTACTGGTTTTTCTTCATAAACTGCTGTTAGTTTTGTGTTGTCCTTTACTGTTATTTTTGTTCCTGCTGTTTTTACTTCTTCGCTGTCTCCGACTTTCCAACCTACAAATACTTTGTTTTCTGGTGGGGTAAATTCCTTGCCGTCTGGTAATGTGTATTCGCTTCCTTTGGCTACGGATACTTTTTCTTTGCTTCCGCTTCCTTCGCCTTTGTC